>Ga0208816_100009_pt1 | contig 191166 bp, 155 predicted proteins | sample Virmet3734_803_FD_185737 | JGI IMG/M metagenome (GOLD analysis project Ga0208816, IMG submission 185737) | Marine viral communities from the Southern Atlantic ocean transect to study dissolved organic matter and carbon cycling - metaG 3734_803... | ecosystem: Environmental > Aquatic > Marine >...
CTCTGTCACGACAGCGCCCGCCGGGTAACCGGCATCGGGTGGCATCACCCTTCAGCGAGAATCACATCAACGGAGCAATCATGAGCCCGCGCCACAATATTCAGGTCTCGGTGGAAACCGAATTCCTTGCCGATCAGAGCGATCCGGACAGCCAGCGCTGGGTGTTTGCCTATCACATCACCATTCGCAACGAAGGCACCGTCAGTGCCCGCCTGCTCACCCGCCACTGGGTGATTACCGACGGCGAGGACCGTGTCCAGGAAGTCCACGGCGAAGGCGTTATCGGCGAACAGCCCCATATCGCGCCGGGCCAGACATTTTCCTATACCAGCGGCGCCATCCTGGAAACCGAGGTTGGCAGCATGCGCGGCAGTTACCAGATGATTGGAGAAGATGGCACTCACTTCGATGCTGAAATCCCCATGTTCACCCTGGCGGTGCCCCATGCACTGCATTAACCCCGGCATCCAAGGCGGAGGCAACTCTTGAGCGATTACGCCATCGGCGATCTGCAGGGCTGCCTGGCGCCGTTCGACTGCCTGCTGGAGCGGATCGGGTTCAATGCCGATCGTGACCGGCTGTTCCTGGCCGGCGATCTGGTCAACCGGGGGCCGGACTCCCTGGGGACCCTGCGCCGTGTTTACGCGCTACGCGATAATGTGCATACGGTATTGGGCAATCACGACCTGCATCTGCTGGCCGTGGCCCAGGGGAGCAGCGACAGCCGCCGCAAGGACACCCTCACGGATATCCTCGAGGCCCCTGACCGCAACGCCCTGCTGGGCTGGCTGCAGGATTGTCCGTTACTGATTGATATCCCGGAACACCAGGCAGTGATGACCCATGCGGGCATTCCGCCACTGTGGACACTGTCGCAAGCCCGGGAGCGGGCCCGGGAAGTGGAGCAGGTACTGCGTGGCCCACAGGTAGGCGAATATTTTACCCACATGTACGGCAACCAGCCGGCCGGCTGGGACGACGCGCTGCACGGCCCGGAGCGCTGGCGCGTCATCACCAATCACTTTACCCGCATGCGTTTTGTGAACCTGGCCGGCGAACTGGATCTGGCCACCAAGGGAGAAGCCGATGCCCCCCCAGCGGGCTTTATGCCCTGGTTCCAGCACCCGGATCGTCAGGTGACGGATACCCGTATCCTGTTTGGCCACTGGGCGGCACTGGAAGGCAATACCCACGTGGCCGGCGTCGACGCCCTGGATACCGGTTGTGTCTGGGGTGGCAGCCTCACCGCCTTGCGCCTGGACGACCTGACCCGCTTCGCCTGTCACTGCTGACCCCCGGCACCGGCAGGCAAGGCCCTGCCGGGTGCATTCCGTCCTTCCGTTTCCCCCTTGTGACCGACCGCCTCCCGGCCTGTCAGACATTCGCCACACTTCGTCCTTTTTCTGCAAAAAAAAATTTCCTTCCGCTTTGACTTCATCGGCCGTTTGGCTACATGCTAAAGACGTGACTGCATGGTCAGCCCTGCGCACACGAATCCCCATTTTCATTTTTTATTTACACGACTTTTTTTATTAATGAGAAAAGTGATCAAGGCATCTACCAAGGATACGTACCCCATGTAGTTTTGTTGTGACCATTGTTGGTTCCGCCAGGAGGAAGCAGGCATGAGCATTATCAGCCACTACCAGGCCCGGTTTGAGAGCACCCAGCAGGAAGAGATGTCGCTGGAAGAATACCTGGAGCTGTGCAAGCGCGATCCCAGCGCCTACGCCACCGCCCCCGAACGCATGCTCATGGCCATCGGCGAGCCGGAGATGGTCGACACTGCCAAGGACCCCCGCCTGTCACGCATCTTCTCCAACAAGGTCATCCGTCGTTACCCTGCCTTCGACGAGTTCTACGGCCTGGAAGAGGTCATCGAGAATATCGTCAGCTACTTCCGCCATGCGGCCCAGGGGCTGGAAGAAAAGAAACAGATTCTGTATCTGCTGGGCCCGGTGGGGGGCGGCAAATCTTCCCTGGCGGAAAAGCTCAAGGCGCTGATGCAGAAAGTGCCCTTCTACGCCATCAAGGGCTCCCCGGTGAACGACTCTCCTCTGTCCCTGTTTGATCCGGAGGAAGATGCTCCCATCCTGGAAGAGGAATACGGCATCCCACGCCGCTATATCCGCACCATCATGTCTCCCTGGGCGGTAAAACGGTTACATGAATTCGGCGGCGATATCAGCCAGTTCCGGGTGGTCAAACGCTATCCTTCGATTCTGGATCAGGTGGGCGTGGCCAAGACCGAGCCGGGCGACGAGAACAACCAGGATATTTCGGCCCTGGTGGGCAAGGTGGACATCCGCAAGCTGGAAGACTTCTCCCAGGATGATCCGGATGCCTATTCCTTCTCCGGCGGGCTGTGCCGGGCCAATCAGGGTATTCTGGAATTCGTGGAGATGTTCAAGGCACCGATCAAGGTGCTGCATCCATTGCTGACAGCAACCCAGGAAGGCAATTACAACGGCACGGAACACATGGGCGCGATTCCCTTCGACGGGATCGTGCTGGCCCACTCCAATGAAGCAGAGTGGCATACCTTCAAGAACAACAAGAACAACGAGGCCTTTATCGACCGGGTCTATATCGTCAAGGTGCCTTACTGCCTGCGTGTCACCGAAGAAATGCAGATTTACGAAAAGCTGCTGCGCAATTCCAGTCTGCGCGACGCCCATTGCGCACCGGATACCCTGCACATGCTGGCCCAGTTCTCGACCCTGACTCGCCTCAAGGAACCGGAGAATTCCAGCATCTACTCCAAGATGCGGGTCTATGATGGTGAGAACCTGAAGGATGTTGATCCCCACGCCAAGTCGATTCAGGAATACCACGACATGGCCGGTGTGGATGAAGGCATGAACGGCCTATCCACCCGCTTCGCGTTCAAGATTCTTTCCAAGGTATTCAACTACGATCACTCCGAGGTGGCTGCCAACCCGGTACACCTGATCCATGTGCTGGAACAGCGCATCGATCAGGAGCAATTCCCCCAGGACCGCCAGGAGCAATACCGGGGATTCATCAAGGAATACCTGGTACCCCGCTACGTGGAATTTATCGGCAAGGAAATCCAGACCGCTTACCTGGAGTCCTACTCCGAATATGGCCAGAACATCTTCGACCGCTACGTAACCTATGCCGATTTCTGGATTCAGGACCAGGAATTCCGCGACCCGGACACGGGAGAAATTTTCGATCGCCAGGCTCTCAACGAAGACCTGGAAAAGATCGAAAAACCGGCGGGCATTTCCAACCCCAAGGACTTCCGCAACGAGGTGGTCAACTTCGTACTTCGCGCCCGCGCCAACAATCACGGCAAGAACCCGAGCTGGCTCAGCTACCAAAAGCTCCGCGACGTGATCGAGAAGAAAATGTTCTCCAACACGGAGGACCTGCTGCCAGTGATTTCCTTCAATGCCAAGGGCAACGAAGACGACCAGCGCAAGCACAACAATTTCGTGCAACGCATGGTCTCCCGCGGCTATACGGAAAAGCAGGTACGCCTGCTGTCGGAATGGTATCTGCGGGTACGCAAGGCGCAGTAGAACGCTGTAGGAGCGCCGGTGAAGTCGGGAGAAGCGAATGAGCTACATCATTGATCGCCGCCTGAACGACAAGCGCAAGAGCACCGTCAATCGCCAGCGCTTTTTGCGTCGTTATCGCAAGCATATCCGTGAAGCGGTCAACGATGCCGTCAACCGTCGTTCCATCAAGGACATGGAACAGGGCGAGCGCATCAGCATCCCTCGCAAGGACCTGTCCGAGCCCATCTTCCACCATGGCCCTGGCGGCCAGCGCAGCATTGTTCATCCCGGCAACAAGGAATTTCATCAGGGTGACCGGATTGCTCGCCCGGAAGGCGGAGGCGGCCAGGGCGCCGGCGATGGCCAGGCCAGCAATCAGGGGGACGGCGAGGACGCCTTCGCCTTTGAAATCGACAAACAGGAGTTTCTCAACTTCCTGTTTGAAGATCTGGAGCTGCCCAATCTGGTAAAACGCCATATGGAAGGCGCCCAGACCTTCCAGACCAAACATGGTGGCATTGTCAGCCAGGGCATGCCCGCCAAGATCAATATTGTCCGCTCCATGCGCCAGGCATCCATGCGACGCCGGGCGCTCACCGCCGCCACGCGCCGCCGTATCCGGGACCTGAAAGCAGAGCGCGAGGCGCTTTTGCAACAGGATCAGTCACCACAACGTCAGGCACGCCTGCAGGAACTGGACGAGCAGATTGCCAAACTGGAGCGACGGGTGGAACGCATCCCGTTTCTGGATACCGTGGACCTTCGCTTCAACCATCATGTCAAAGTGCCGGTGCCGGTGAGTCGCGCCGTCATGTTCTGCATCATGGATGTGTCGGGTTCCATGAATCAGGACATGAAAGATCTGGCCAAACGCTTCTTCCTGCTGCTGTATCTGTTTCTGCAACGCAATTACGAAAAGATCGAGGTGGTGTTTATCCGCCACCACACCAGCGCCAAGGAAGTGGATGAAGAAGAGTTTTTCTATTCCCGGGAGACCGGCGGCACCATTGTCTCCAGTGCCCTGAAACTCACCCGCGATATCATCAATGACCGTTACCCGGTGACGGAATGGAATATCTATGCGGCCCAGGCCTCCGACGGCGACAACTGGAACGACGACTCCCCCGCCTGCGCCAAACTGATTGAGGAAGAACTGCTCCCCAAACTGCAGTACTTCTCCTACGTGGAAGTGATGCCACGGGCTCACCAGGCCCTCTGGGATCATTACCAGAACATCATGGCAAAGCACCCCGCCGCCTTCTCCATGGCACAGATTGATGAGCCCGGTGAGATCTACCCGGTCTTCCGGCACCTTTTCAAGAAACGCATGGAGGATGCATGAGCCGCTATCTCTCCGAAGGGTCCGACTGGGATTTCGAACTGCTGGCACGCTATGACGAGGCTATCGCCGACATCGCCCACAATAAATATGGCCTGGATACTTACCCCAATCAGATCGAGGTCATTTCCTCCGAGCAGATGATGGACGCCTACTCCTCGGTGGGCATGCCGGTGGGTTACAACCACTGGTCCTTCGGCAAGCAATTCGTTGAGGTGGAAGGCCGCTATCGGCGAGGGCAGATGGGGCTGGCCTATGAGATCGTCATCAACTCCGACCCCTGCATTGCTTACCTGATGGAAGAAAACAGTATCGCCATGCAGGCCCTGGTGATTGCTCATGCCAGCTACGGACACAACTCTTTTTTCAAGAACAATTACCTGTTCAAGACCTGGACTGATGCCTCGTCCATCATTGATTACCTGGTATTCGCACGAAACTATATCGCCGATTGCGAAATGCGCCACGGTGTTACCGCCGTGGAAGAGACTCTGGACTCCTGTCATGCCCTGATGAACTACGGCGTGGACCGCTACAAACGCCCTTCTCCGATTTCTGCCATTGAAGAAAAGCGGCGCCAGCGCGAACGGGAAGAGTCCCTGCAGAAACAGGTATCTGAATTATGGCGTACCTTCCCCCAGTTGCAGCCCGCCACTCAGCTGCGCGAGCAGAGCGATACCTTTCCCGCGGAACCGCAGGAAAATCTGCTCTATTTTCTGGAGAAAAATGCACCGTTGCTGAAACCCTGGCAGCGGGAGATCATCCGCATCGTGCGCAAGATGGCCCAGTATTTCTATCCCCAACGCCAGACCAAGGTCATGAACGAGGGCTGGGCCTGCCTGTGGCACTACACCCTGCTCAATGATCTCTACGACAAGGGTATGGTCACCGATGGTTTCATGCTGGAGTTTCTGCAGAATCACAGCCAGGTGATCTATCAGCCCCCGTTCACGGCGCCCTTCTACAGCGGCATGAACCCTTATGCGCTGGGCTTCAACATGTTCCAGGATATCCGTCGCATCTGCGAAAATCCGGATGATGAGGACCGGGAATGGTTCCCCGAAATTGCCGACTCAAATTGGGTGGAAACGGTCAAGTTCGCCATGGAGAGCTTCAAGGACGAAAGCTTTATTCAGCAGTTCCTGTCACCCCGACTGATCCGCTACTTCAAGTTCTTCCAGATCGACGATGACGACCGCAACGACTACGTAGAGGTGGCCGCCATTCATAATGAACAGGGCTACCGCAAAGTCCGCGACGCCCTGGCCGAGCAGTACAACCTGAGCATTCAGGAACCCAACATCCAGATCGTCCGCGCCAACGTCCATGGTGACCGGGCCCTGACCCTGCGCCACCAGCGCAGCAGTGGACGTCCCCTGGATGATGACAGCGCCCGGGAAGTCCTCCGCCACCTGCATCGCCTGTGGAAATTCGACGTGCACCTGGAAAGCGTGGAGAACGGCACCGTAGTCAGCCATCACAGCATGCCGCCAGAGCCGGCTCCTGCCGTTTCTTCGTAACCCATAGCCTGTGCCGCGAGACGAAACGGCAAAGGTCGCGGCCATCAGGAAACCCCGTAACAACCAGAATGTGCAGGGTGCACTGAGCCCAAGCGAACTGCACCAACCCAGAGCCGCAGCGGTGCCGTTCGCTTGCGCTCAGTGCACCCTGAAAGTGCCGCTTACTCAAAACATCCAAAATCGTTCGAGCCGCGTTGGCACTTTCAACTTTCCACTTGAAACTGCTTTATCTGTCGCCGCACCTGATGATCCCCCAGCACAAACAGGGATAACGCCAGCACAATCACCCCCGCGCCGATCAGGACCATGCTCCCCAGCTTTTCACCATTGAGCAGATTACCCAGCGTCAGCGCCAACACCGGCGTAATCAGGGTCACCAGGGCCACCGTGGCAGCAGGCAGCCGCGACAGAATCTGAAAATAGCAGTAGAAGCCCAGCAGGGACCCGAACACTGCCAGATAAATAATCGCGGAAAGCCCGCGCAGATCACCGCTATACGCAAAGGTCTGACCGGCAATCAACATGGCGACCCCATAGCAGGGCAATGACAGAATTAGCCCACCCACGGTTTGCTGCATGGGCTGCAAACCGGCGGCGACCCGCTGGACGGCAATACCGCTACCGGCAAACAGGGTTACCGCGGACAACATCCACACGAGTCCATTGCCCCGCTCACCCAGCGCTGCCCCTCCCAACAGCCCGGCCAGGCTCTCATCAAACACCAGTACCAGCCCCAACAGGCCGAGCAGACAAGCGCTCCAGTGCCAGCCGTTCAGGCGAACGCTGCCCGGCAGGCTCTGCATCATCAGACCGGAGATCAATGGTGCCAGGCCAAAAATCACGGAAATCAGCCCGGAGGGCAAAGAGGTCGCCGCCATGTAACTGCATGCCATGGCTCCGAATATGCCCGGTAAGGCAACGGTATAACTCAGCAGGGCGCGGCCATGCAGGGGCAATGTCTGACGTTTCCAGCTCAACCACAACAGCCCCAGCAGCGCAGCAATCGCCATACGCACCCCGGCCGCCGCCAGCGGCGCCATGGCGTCACCACTCCATTTAATCCCCAGCGGTGTCGTCGCCCACACCGCTACCACGATCAAATATGCTGCCAGGGTAGGCATATCGTTCTCCTTGGTTGAGGAGCAAGTTGAAAGTTCAAAGTTGAAAGGCGCGGTGGGTACTGGTGCCAACCAAAAACCTCCTCAGCCGCGCCGCAAAGCGAGAAAACCATGTTTCACACTCTTTCCCTTTGCGGCGCGGTGGTCGCGATCAATGATTGGCAGCTGGCTTTCACGCGCTTTTCAACTTTGAACTTTCAACTTGCAACTGATTAACGACCTGCCACCTTTCCAAAAACACAAAAAAAGGCCGCAGGTCAGGGACTCTGCGGCCTTTTGCAGAACTGAAACTATCAGTCACACAGCCGCAGTCCCTGCGCACGCCATTTGCGTGCACAGCGGTCTGCGACCAGCATGTGTAGTTTCAGTACGATAGAAAGCATGCGACCATTCTGTCCAAGATAACGAGAGCGCACAAGATGAAAATTTATCTGGTGGGTGGCGCCGTGCGGGATGCGTTACTGGGACTCCCGGTAACCGAAAGAGACTGGGTTGTCGTCGGCGCGACTCCCGACGACATGCAGGCCAGGGGGTTCCGCCCAGTGGGCCAGGACTTCCCCGTTTTTCTGCATCCGAAAACCCAGGAGGAATACGCCCTGGCACGGACTGAGCGCAAGTCTGGCCACGGTTATGGCGGTTTCACCTTTCACGCGGCACCGGACGTCAGTCTCGAGGATGATCTGGTGCGTCGTGATCTGACCATCAATGCCATGGCCCGGGAAGACGGGGGCCGGGTGGTTGATCCTTTCAACGGTCGCATTGATCTCAAAGCGCGCCTGTTACGCCATGTCTCACCGGCCTTTGCCGAAGATCCCTTGCGTGTATTGCGGGTGGCCCGGTTTGCCGCGCGCTACCACTGGCTGGGATTCCGGGTGGCCGATGACACCCTGGCCCTGATGCGACAACTGGCTGACAGCGGCGAGCTGGATTACCTGGTGCCGGAACGGGTCTGGAAGGAAACCAGCCGGGCGCTGATGGAACGGGACCCGCAGGTCTTTTTTCAGGTATTGCATGCCTGCGGCGCACTGAAAGTGCTGCTACCGGAACTGGCGGCCCTGGACGGCGTGCCGCAACCGGAACAACACCATCCGGAAGTGGACACCCTGGTGCACCAATGGCTGTGTCTGGAACAGGCCAGTCGACTGAACCTGCCGTTGACGGCACGTTACGCGGTCCTCTGCCACGATCTGGGTAAGGGCAAGACGCCCGAGGAAGAATGGCCCCGACATATCGCCCACGAAATCCGCAGCGCGCGGCTGGCGAAAACCGTATCAAAGCGCTGGCGCGTCCCCAAAGACGCCGCCACCCTGGCGGCTCTGGTGGCGGAATACCATACCCACTGTCACCGGGCGCTGGAGCTCAAGCCCGCCACGGTCTGGAAGCTGCTGAAGACGCTGGATGTGGTCCGTCGCCCGGAGCGGCTGGAAGAGTTTCTGCTCGCCTGCGAAGCGGATGCCCGCGGTCGTACCGGACTGGAAGACCGCCCCTATCCCCAGGTGGATTACCTGCGCGGCGCGGCACAGGCCGTCAGGAATATTGATGTGGCAGCGCTGCGCAAGGAGGGCAATGAGGGGCCGGCACTGGGCGAGGCCATTGAGAAGGCCCGCATTCACGCACTCTCCCACTACAAAAGTGAGTTTAAAAAGACATGGCAGATTCCGTCGCCCTGATCACCGGCAGCGCCCGTCGCATTGGCGCAGAAATCGTTCGCACTCTGCACCGCAACGGCATGCGGGTCATCATTCATTATCGCAACAGTGCCGATGACGCTCGGGCACTGGCTGACAGCCTGAACGCAGAACGGGCGGACAGCGCCGCCCTGCTACAGGCGGATCTGGACCAGCCTGATCAGGTGCGCCAGCTGGCAGCCGATGCCCTGGCTTGCTTCGGCCGTATGGACCTGCTGGTTAACAATGCCTCCAGCTTTTACCCGACCCCCGTCGATCAGGCCGATGATGCCGACTGGGACAGGCTGGTTCACAGCAACCTGCGTGCGCCGTTTATCCTGAGCCAGAAGCTGGCACCGGCATTGAGCGAACGACATGGCAGCATTGTGAATATTGTGGATGTGTACGCGGAAAAACCGCTGCAACACCATACTCTGTATTGCATGGCCAAGGCCGGCCTTGCCATGATGACACGCAGCCTGGCCCGGGAACTGGGCCCGGATATTCGCGTCAATGGCGTGTCCCCCGGCCCCATCCTGTGGCCGGAGGCCGGGCAGATGAATCAGCAGGACATCCAGGATGCCACCGCACTGAAACGTTGCGGCACGCCCCAGGACATCGCTGAGACGGTATGGTGGCTCGGCACCCAGGCGCCGTTTGTCACTGGCCAGATTCTGGCGGTGGACGGCGGGCGCTCACTGACACTGCAAGGAAGCTAACCACCACTGATTAGGGGAAACCATGAAGGGAATCATGACACTACTGCTCGTACTGCCGCTTATTGCCAACGCGGAGGTATATCGCTGGCAGGACGCAGAGGGCAACTGGCACTTTGGTGATCAGCCCCCCCAGGAGCAGCACGAGAAAATGGATATCAAGGCACCCCCCAAAATCGGCCAGGGTGATCGCGTCAGGGAAATCAACGAGCGCGCCCTGCGGCTTCGCCAGAGTGAGAAAGCAGAACAGCGCGAACAGGCATCCGAACAACGGGAACAGCAGGACGCTATCGCCAGACAATGCAAGGAAGCCAGGACAAAATTGAAACGACTGCACGGCCGTTTCGTCTATCAGGATGAGGACGGCAAGGTCACCCACCCCACGCTGGATCAGGTTGAAAAGGACAAGGAAGAGGTACGTCAGTGGATTCAAAGAAACTGCAATTCCTGATCCGCACCGGTTTCAGCGCCGCGGTCCTGATCAGCTCACTGGCAGCCCACGGGGACATCTTCCAGTGGCGAGACGAGAACGGCAAACTGCACTTTGGCGATCGGCCGCCGGAGCAACTGGAGAGCCAGAAGGTTACCCCCAGGACCTCGCCGGTTATCCAGGAACTGGAAATCTCCCAGCTACGCAAGGACTTCACCCTGCCCGGGGAACTTCACGACAGGACCCTGGAGGCGATTCGCTTCATCTACCGGCGCTACCGCAACGATTTCGGACTGGACTTGCACGGCACCGCCCAGGTGAACCTGTATCTGTTCGAACATCAGGCGGATTTCCGTCAATGGATGGAGGATCGTATCGGCTCCAGCAACGCCCACTATGCCGGCGTCTTCATACCTGCCAGTAATGAAGTGGCGGTCTGGCGCTGGGGAAACGATCAGCAAGTCGCACAGACAATTCTCCATGAAAGCAGTCACGTGCTGCTTTACCAGCTCTCTCCGGCGTCACCGGTCTGGCTCCACGAGGGGCTCGCCCAATATTTTCAGACCCTGCAGGTGCAGCCCGATGGGCGCCTGAAAGTGGAAGCGCTGGCCGATGCCCAGGCCCGCATTCGTCAATGGATGGATGAAGGGCGGCTGATTACCCTGCGCCAGTATCTGTCTCTGGATGACAGGCAGTGGCGACGCATGGCCCATCAACTTGATGCCATTCCCTATACCGTGGCCTGGGCCACCACCGCTTTCCTGATGTCCAAGCCGGTAGGCCGCAGCACCTTGCGCAAACTGTTACAGGAACTGGAAAAAACCGACCGCCGCCCCACCCTGCAACGAATCGACCAGATCTATCCGGGGGGACTGACGCGGCTGGAATATGACTTTTTCCGCTGGGCACAGAGCGACATGACTCCGCACTGGTATTGAGAGAAGCAACAAGCCACAAGCCTCAAGCTGCAACGCGGGAGAGATTCAGTAAAACGATTCCCGCCCAGCCCCGCGAACACAGGTTCGGCGCCCCACAAAACTGGCTACAAAGCCACTGTAGGAACGGAGCGCAGCGGAGTAACGCACGTATTGCAGTGCGGCCCGAAGGGTGAGCGCAGCGAATAATACCTCTTGAGGGACGAATCCGAGCCAGGGCGAGGCGACAGAGATCCTGGTGCCAGCCATTCTTTTCTGAAACCTGTCGAGCTCTGAGATTCCTGATCACCCTGCGGGCGATTTCCGCGCAAGCGCGGTTCGCACCTCAAGAGGTACTCCTACAGGCGGCTTCGTAGGTATCTCGGAACTTGAGGAACTTTCCAGTCTTCCCCTCTCCAATCGAGCGTAGCTCGTAGCTCGCAACTACGCTTCCAACTCCACCACCCACAATGCCTGCCCGGCAAAATCCGACTCTTCCAGCAACTGCCGGTAGGGCTTGCCGATTTCCGGGTGAAATGCATCGGGAGCCAGGTCCACCAGGGGCTTGAGCACAAAGGCATGCTTGAGAATTTCATCACGGGGTAACTGGACGCCATCGATCTCACCGGTGAGATCGTCATAGGTGAGAATATCGATATCCAGTGTTCGGCTGGAAAATTTCTTCTCCCCACGCACCCGGCCATGGTCTTTCTCGATATCCCGCAACACGGCGGCAAGCTCGCCCACCGGCAGGGTGGTATCAATACCCACCACCAGGTTGTAGAAGGCATCGCCGGAAAAGCCCACCGCCTCGCTTTCATAGACCGGGCTGATCGCCAACCTGCCGAAGGCAGCAGCCAGTGCCTGCAGGCCGGAACGAATATTGTGCGCCCGGTCGATATTGGAGCCCAGGCTCAGATACACCCGGGCGGTTTGATCCTTATTACCCATTGGGTTTTTGACCCCTTTCGATAATCACACCCACATCCCGCGACCCACGCAGAGCTCCAGGCTTGCTCAGCCGCAGTTTCAACCAGGGCACATTGAATTCGCCGATCACCAACTGGGCCACATTTTCCGCCAGGGTTTCCACCAGCTGGAATTCGCTCCCTTCGATAAAGGCAATCACACGCTTGCCGATGGCCTTGTAGTCCAGGGCGTCGTCGATATGGTCCGACGCCGCCCCTTTGCGGATATCCGCCGCCATTTCCAGGTCCAGGCTGACAGTCTGACGAATGCGCCGCTCCCAGTCGAAAATCCCGATCACGGTATCCACTTTCAAATCATTGATATAAACAATGTCCATACTCGCCCTCTTGGCGCAGGTTTCACGGGAAAGCGACTTTCCATCTGCATGAATCCCACTTTGGGTAATCAGATGTTACGCTTGCAACGCAGGCAGGCGTGTCGCCATGTGTACAATAAATGCCTGCCAAGCATGCAGAAGTCGCCACCCCGGCGATGTGAAGGGAGATTATAGCCGGTGCAAGCAGGGACATTACAGGACGTGTGGTTTTGGCTGCTGCCATTGTGTGCAGCCGGCTATCTGATGGGCTCCATTTCCAGCGCGATTCTGGTGTGCCGACTGTTCGGCTACCCGGATCCGCGCACCCAAGGCTCCAACAACCCCGGTGCCACCAATGTGCTGCGTATTGGCGGCAAGCCCGCCGCGGCGCTCACGTTACTGGGCGATGTGCTGAAAGGGGTGATCCCGGTGGTGCTGGCCCGCTATCTGGACATGGGACCCTTCGTGGCCGCGCTGGTGGGCACCTTCGCCTTTCTCGGCCATCTGTTCCCGGTGTTTTTCCACTTCCAGGGCGGCAAGGGCGTGGCCACGGCCTTCGGGCTGTTGTTTGCCCTGCACTGGCCCAGCGGCCTGGTGGCCGGCGTCGTCTGGCTGCTGGTGTTCGCTCTCACCCGCATCTCTTCCCTGGCCTCGTTAAGCGCCTTCGTGGTGGCCCCGGCCTGTATCTTCGCCTGGCTACCCCAGGCCTTCTGGCCCATGCTGGCACTGTCCCTGGTAATGATCCTGCGCCATCGCAGCAACCTGCAAAAACTGCTGCGCGGGGAAGAGCTGGGGTTCAGGAAGAAAGACTAGCCCCCTCAACCTCAGGAGCGTCGCTGGCGGCGCGATACCCCAACATCTGAAAGGCGGATTTACCACAGAGGGCACAGAGATCACTGAGGGAAAGACAGGTTTTTCTCTCTGTGCTCTGTGCCCTCTGTGGTGAGGAGCGCTTTTGATCCTGGTCTTTTATCGCGCCGCGAGCGACGCTCCTACGGCAAGGTGGTAGTTGGCCGCCTAGAGTGAGGCCAGTTCCGTCAGCGGCCAGCGTGGTCGGACCTTGATGGGCAGCTCCGCACTCTCCCCGGCCTGCAGGCGCAGGGCGCCGGCAAAAGCGATCATGGCGCCGTTATCGGTGCAGTACTGGGGCGCGGGATAAAACACACGTACCCCTCGCTTTTCCATCTGCTCTGCCAGCTTGGCACGTAATGCCCGATTGGCGCTCACTCCGCCGGCCATCACCAAGCGCTTGTCACCGGTCTGCTCCACCGCCCGGCGGCACTTGATCACCAGGGTATCCACCGCGGCCTCTTCGAACGCCAGGGCGATATCTGCCTGGTCCTGCTCGCTGAGAGCGTCCCTGCCGCCCAGATCGTTGATGGTGTTGAGCGTAAACGTTTTCAGGCCGGAAAAGCTCATGTCCAGGCCGGGGCGGTCAGTCATGGGCCGCGGGAAACGGAACCGGCCCGGCGTCCCTTTCTCCGCCAGGGCAGCAATACGCGGGCCGCCGGGGTAGCCCAATCCCATCATCTTGGCGGCCTTGTCGAAGGCTTCGCCGGCGGCATCATCCACGGATTCGCCCAGAATGGCGTAATCCCCCAGGGAGCGCGCTTCCAGCAACAGGCTATGCCCGCCACTGACCAGCAGTGCCACAAAGGGAAACGACGGGGCATCCGGCTCCAGCAGGGGGGCCAGCAAATGGCCTTCCATATGGTGGACTTCCACGGCGGGGACACCCCAGCCAAAGGCCAGCGACCGGGCCACGCCGGCCCCTACCAGCAGGGCTCCAGCCAGGCCGGGACCGGCCGTATAGGCGATGCCATCAAGCTGATCCGGGGTGGTAGCGGCTTCCGCCATGACCTTTTTTACCAGGGGCAGTACCCGCTGCACATGATCGCGGCTGGCCAGCTCCGGGACCACGCCACCAAAACGGGCATGCATCTCCACCTGGCTGTACAGGGCCTGCCCCAGCAGACCGGCGTCGGAGTCGTAAATCGCCACCCCGGTCTCGTCGCAGCTTGATTCGATACCCAATACACGCATGTTGCTCACCCCTTGAAATCCGGGCGCCATGATAGCGCCAGACGCCCGGATTTGCATTTCTTCCCGACTCAGGTAGAATCCCCGCCCTCGCCGCACCCGGGACCACCTGAGCCCGCGGCGAATCCATATAACCCAAAGACTTTTAGGAAGGTGATTCTTCATGCCTCAGGTGAAGGTGAAAGAAGGCGAACCGTTTGATGTGGCCCTGCGCCGTTTCAAGCGTGGCTGTGAAAAAGCGGGCATTCTCTCTGAAGTGCGTCGTCGCGAACAGTATGAGAAGCCCACTCAAGAGCGTAAGCGCAAGCGTGCCGCAGCCGTCAAGCGTCACCTTAAGAAACTGCAGCGTGAGCAACTCGCACGCAAACGTCTCTACTAAGGTTTAGACGTCTGATGAGTGCGCTCAAAGAGCAGCTCACTGCAGCCATGAAAGACGCCATGCGTGCCAAAGAAAAGGCACGTCTTGGCGTTTTTCGTATGGCGCTGTCAGCGATCAAGCAAATCGAAGTGGACGAGCGCATCGAGCCCGATGACGCCCGCGTACTGGCATTGCTCGACAAGCTGATCAAGCAGCGCAAGGATTCCGCCACCCAATACCGCGACGCGGGCCGCCCGGAACTGGCGGAAACCGAAGAAGCGGAAATCCTGGTACTCCAGGAGTTTCTCCCCGCCCAACTGAGCGACGACGAGATCGACGCCCTGATTGATGATGCCATTTCCCAGACCGGTGCCGCAGGCATGCAGGATATGGGCAAGGTGATGGGCATTCTCAAGCCGCAACTCCAGGGCCGTGCCGACATGGGCGCCGCCAGTGGCAAGGTTCGCGCCAAGCTCAACTGATTGAGCCGCTTTCCTGTATCCGGCGACTCTGAATAACCTTATCTGCAACTTCAGCGGTTCTTGCTGCCCACCGTTTTCCGGCTTTTTCTGACCGTAAACCGTGAGAAACCGACACCGGGTTTCAAAGCGCTGCTACCGCCACCCTGCGGTTTCTGTTTGAATAAGAAGCCTCGGTATATCGCCCTGCATACTTAACGGCCCCAACTCCCATTCTGGCAAAATCAGACCCATGGCACGCATTCCGGAAAATTTCATACAGGATCTATTGGCTCGCACCGATCTGGTGGAGCTGATCGACTCCCGCGTGCCTCTGAAAAAAACCGGCCGCAATTACAGCGCCTGCTGCCCCTTCCATCAGGAAAAGACCCCGTCCTTCACCGTGGCGCCGGACAAGCAGTTCTACTACTGCTTTGGCTGTGGCGCCTCCGGCAATGCGGTGGGTTTCCTGATGGAATACGAGCATCAAAGCTTCCCGGAAGCGGTCAAGCAACTGGCCAGTCGTGCCGGCATGGAAGTTCCGGAAAGCCGCCCGGAAACCCCCGCTGACCGACAGAAGAAGGACCGCCTGCAGTCCCTCTATGACCTGCTCAGCCGAGCCGAAAAATTCTACTGCCAGCAATTGCGCCAGGCCCCGGAGCGACAAAAAGCGGTGACCTACCTGAAGGGACGCGGGCTCAGCGGGGAAATCGCCAAACGCTTCGGCGTCGGTTTTGCCCCGCCGGGCTACGACAACCTGATCACCGGCCTGTCACTCACTGAAGCAGGGCTTGAGCAGGCCCTGACCGCCGGGTTGCTGGTGCGCCGGGAAGACACCGGCCGCACCTATGACAAATTTCGGGATCGTATTATTTTCCCGATCCGCGACACCCGCGGACGCACCATCGGCTTTGGGGGGCGGGTGCTGGGCGACGGCAAACCCAAATACCTGAACAGCCCGGAAACCCCGGTCTTCCACAAGGGCCAGGAGCTCTACGGTCTGTGGGAATGGCGGCAAAGCCGCGACCGCAGCGACCGCCTTTATGTGGTGGAGGGTTACATGGACGTGATCGCCCTGGCCCAGCACGGGGTACCCAATGTGGTCGCCACCCTGGGCACCGCCACCACCGAAGACCACGCCCGCAAGCTGTTCCGCCAGGTCAACGAAGTGGTGCTTTGCTTTGATGGTGACCAGGCCGGTGTGCGGGCCGCCTGGCGAGCACTGGAATCCCTGCTCCCCGCGCTGGACGACGGCAAACAGGTGCGCTTCCTGTTTCTGCCCGACGGGGAAGACCCGGACACCCTGGTGCGTCAGCAGGGCCCTGAAGCCCTGCGCGCGCTCACCGAAAAGGCCGACGCCCTTTCCACCTATCTTTTCCGGCATCTCTCCGACGGGCTGGACCTGTCCACCGTGGACGGCCGCGCCCGCCTGGCCCGGCTTGCCCTGCCCTATCTGGACAAACCCGCCGGGCCGGTCTACCGGGCGTTGCTGACCCAGGAACTGTCACAACTGACACGCCTGGACAAGGAATCTCTGGCACAGCTTAAACCGGCCCCCAGGACGGAGCCTGCCCCCGCTCCTCGCGCCGAACCGGCACCGCACTCCCATGACCAGTTCATGCCCGAGGAATATGGCGACGCCATGCCGCCACCGGACGATTTCTACCCGGCGGACAACAGCGATCCGGCCGACTCTTACAGCCGGCCACCGCGCCACCCGGGAGGCAGCCGCAAGGGCCCGATGACCCTGTCAGAACGGCTGGTCCTGGTGCTGCTGGATTACCCGGACCTGGTCAGCGAGCATCCACTACCTGACGGCGTTGAGCGGCTCCCCATGCCGCACATTGATCTGCTGATACAGGTAGCCGGCCTGTGCCGACAGAACCACAGCCCCGCCGCCCTGCTCGGCGCCCTGATGGCACTGGAGCAGGGGGAAACCCTGTCCCGCCTGCTCAAGGCCAGTCTCAAGCCGCCCATGCAAAAAGAGATGGCGACCCGGCTCTGGCAGGATGCTCTCTCCCAGCTGGAAGTCACTCGCCTGGAGGCGGCTCTCCATGAAATGGAGCAAGCCGGCATCCCGGACACGGCCCAATGGCAGGAACTGCACCGGGCCCTTGCCGAAGCTCGCCAGCACGCCCGCCAGCCCTTCAACTAGAAAAAACCTGTAACTCCATGATTTTCAAAGACAAGTAACACCAAAAACAATTCACCCCCATCCGGCCCGTAGTCTTGCAATTACTGGCCGAAATCCCCACATACCGGTATAATACGCCGTTTTCCCACGCCACAATCCGCTAGTCAGCCACGGCAAGCTAGCACGACGTTACGGGCTTTATTGCATGACGACTCAAAAGCAGCAGCAACAATCCCAGCTGAAGCAGTTGATCGCACTCGGCAAGGAACAGGGTTACCTGACCTACGCCGAAGTGAATGACCACTTGCCGGAGTCCATCACCGACACGGACCAGGTGGAAGACATCATTCAGATGATCAACGACATGGGCATCACCGTGGTGGAAAAAGCCGCCGATGCCGATCAGCTGATGATCGATGAAAGTGCTGACAGCACTGACGAAGTTGCCGCCGAAGAAGCTGCCGCTGTTCTCGCCTCCGTAGAGAGCGAGCCAGGCCGCACCACCGACCCGGTGCGTATGTACATGCGCGAAATGGGCACGGTGGAACTGCTGACCCGTGAAGGCGAAATCGAGATCGCCAAGCGTATCGAGGAAGGCACCCGGGAAGTTCTGCACGCTCTGGCCTTCTGGCCCGGCGCCGTGGACATGCTGATCGACGAATACGCCCGCGTGGAAAACGAAGAGCGCAAGCTCACCGATATCATCGCAGGTTACCTTGACCCCAATGATGACGGCGCGGCCGCCACCAATGCCAACAAGGAACCGACTTTCGCGGAGAAGGCCAAAAAAGCCGCTGAAGCGAAAGAAAAAGCCAAGGAAAACGACGATGATGACGACGACGCTGACGACAAGGACAGCGACGACGACAGCGATGAGGACGAGGGCGGTCTGGATCCGGTACTGGCAGCCGAGCGTTTTGCCGAGCTGAAGAAACTGCACGAGAAGGCCGAACGCGCGCTCAAGCGCAACGGTCGTGACCATGCCAGCACCGCCAAAGCCATGGAAGCCCTGGCCGAGCACTTCACCCTGTTCAAGCTGGTGCCGCGCATCTACGACGAGATGCTGGTCGGCGCCCGCAACAATCTGGACCTGGTGCGCAAATTCGAGCGTCAGATCATGTCCTCTGCCATCCGCCGCGGCGGCATGGACCGCAAGGATTTCATCAAGCTGTTCCCCGGTAACGAAACCAACATGGACTGGGTTGACCAGCAGCTGAAGACCAAGAAAGGCAAAACCATTGCCGACAAGCTGAGCGTGGTCAAGGAAGATATCCAGCGCGCCCAGCGCAAGATCACCACCGTCGAGGAAATCATTGGTTTGCCGGTGGCTGACATCAAGGAAATCAACCGCCGCATTTCCATCGGTGAAGCCAAGGCCCGCCGCGCCAAGAAGGAAATGGTGGAAGCCAACCTGCGTCTGGTAATTTCCATCGCCAAGAAATATACCAACCGTGGTCTGCAGTTCCTCGACCTGATCCAGGAAGGCAACATCGGCTTGATGAAGGCCGTGGACAAATTCGAATACCGTCGCGGTTACAAGTTCTCTACCTACGCTACCTGGTGGATTCGTCAGGCCATTACCCGCTCTATCGCCGACCAGGCACGCACCATCCGTATCCCGGTGCACATGATAGAGACGATCAACAAGATCAACCGGGTACAGCGCCAGATGCTGCAGGAAATGGGCCGCGAACCGACCCCGGAAGAACTGGGCGTGCGCCTGGAAATGCCGGAAGACAAGGTCCGCAAGGTACTGAAGATCGCCAAAGAGCCGATCTCCATGGAAACCCCCATCGGTGACGATGAAGATTCCAGCCTGGGCGACTTTATCGAGGACGGCAACATGGAATCCCCGGTGGACTCCGCTACCTCGCTGGGCCTGGAAGAAGCCACCCGCGAAGTACTGGCCAACCTGACCGCCCGGGAAGCCAAGGTCCTGCGCATGCGTTTCGGTATCGACATGAACACGGACCACACCCTCGAGGAAGTGGGCAAGCAGTTCGACGTGACCCGTGAGCGTATCCGTCAGATAGAAGCCAAGGCACTGCGCAAGCTGCGCCACCCGAGCCGCAGCGAACACCTGCGCAGCTTCCTGGACGGCGACCTGTAACACTTGCAAAAAAATGCCGGCCCCCGAATAATCGGCGGCCGGCATTTTATTGTCCTTCCGTTTTTCGGGCCTATAGCTCAGCTGGTTAGAGCAGTCGACTCATAATCGATTGGTCCCAGGTTCAAGTCCTGGTGGGCCCACCAATTCTTTCAGCGCATTCCCCCCTGTGTGGCGTGAAGCATAACTTGTCTGAAACTGACGACTTATGCTTCACATGCAGCATAAAGCGACAGCAGTACCTTTATTTTCAATATGTTATGCAGCCACACACAAAGAAAAGGCGCCTCATTCTGAAGCGCATGCGCACCATTTTTTAAGAGAAAGCTCCCTTAGATACCCTCTTTATCGGATCTATAAAAGAACCGAACTCAAATATCGCTTCGCGGCCCGTTCAATCACCCTTCTAGACAGCCCTGAAGAATGCATCAATGTTCGAACAGCTGCTTTGATTGAGAGACTTTCACCCGCCGAACTCCTCTCCGAAAAGAAAATGCCCACAAGCTCATCAGCCATACGGTCCCCCCTGGCCCTTTCATCTGCCAAATACAACTGTTTACGCTTATGAGCAATCTCAACCAGTGCAGGCCACCGATGTCGTATATACCCATGAGACACCCCTACCTCTGCAGCTATGCCCTTGAGGGATAGGGGAGGCTCATGCTTACTAACAACCGCCATTACCTTCTTCCTCAGACTCTCGTGATCACGGCCGGAAACACGCCGTGCAGACAACCACATTCCCTCAGTAGAAGCTTCATCATTGAACAGAAGCCCTTGCGCTACAGGGTAAGGCTCCCCAAGTAGCACTCCCATTAAAGGAACGCGCGCAGCATGGCAAAACTGCACGATGCGATACATCGTGGGAATGTTTCGCGGCTCATTGAGATATTGAGTAAAGTTTGCATTACTGCGCACATTTTCCTCCCACTTTTTAAACGCTGCAATTCCGCCAAACTCTTTATCTACGACTGAACGAAGAGCCGCATGAACTCTTCCCCATGGCAGCCTCTCTCCTCTCGAAATGAGACAAACCAGATCTTGGAAGTCATAGGCGAAAGGAGTCAAATCACTCTCTAGCGCACTTCTTCTAAGCTCATAAAGTGATGCGCCGCACAGCCGGCACTTGGATAGCGGCTCAATGCGATATGCAGAGTCCTGAGCCCCTTTGCAATACCCACACCTAGACTCTAAAAGAGTCCAATGTCTCATGCAGACCTTCAAAGGGTATATTTGCCATATCAACCTTAGGTATGGCTCCCCACCACATTCAACATCTTCCCGGAAACAATCAGGACACCACCTTACAGGCCCCTGATATAGATTGTGGAAGCCTGAAGGCATTCCCTCTACAACCGGATTTAATACAGCCCCGCGTATCCTCCTTTCACCCACCAACACCTCCGTAGCGTGGATAAATTGCCTAGTACCAACCCCAGGCCTACTGAATGAAGCCAGGGCTCCAATCATATGCACTCCTTTGTAACCACAACCTGATTCGTGCATGAGATGCTTGATATGTAAATCCATCACCTCTTTTAAACGTGCCGGACTCAATCCATGAGCTTTCCCTAATCTAAAAGCGAATGATGCACATGATTCAACGTGCTCTGTTCCGCATCCGATCAGGCGAATTGGAGAAAAAGTCGTCATGAGACACCGCCTCTTTTCCCCTCCTCACTGAGTGCATCTATTCTTCTCGGCTTTCTTTGAAACGGTTTACTTTGGGGGACTTTATTATTTAGGCCTCTCACATCAGGTGAGAATTCGCGCTGCATATTAAAGAATCGGTTACCAATTTCTGCCTCCTCCAGCAGAGCAGCCAGCTCACCATCTGGTCTGAGCGCAGAATTTATTGCTTCAGCCGAAATGAAAGATTGCCTTCTGGATACGCAATATACTATGCAGCGACGGAGGATATTTATTAGCTTACCAACAGATCCAAGAGTTTTTTTTCGCAAAAAAACAGTTAACTCTCCATTATGGTTAAGGTCAGAGATACCAGGAATTAGCTGACCGTATGCCGAAATAATTCGGTGAAACTCATCCAAATCCTCCTTTGTATCCCTGTAGTAATGTAAATGCACATATCGTGATCGCCTGCTCAGATGACCAGATCTAGATATCACCTCAAGAACCTTATAACTAGCGCTCAAAACAAGTACAGTCCCTGTCTCATCAGCAAACCTCTTCCATTGATCCATAATAGGATCAGTGGCCGTAATAGATTTACCTGAATATTGGACGTTTTGTGCCTCGTCAACCATCACGAACCGGGTATTCCGAGATTTCATATTACAAGCCAACTTAGCCTGCAATTGACTATTACTTAACCTGTTTAACTTGACAGAAAATCGCTCAGGAATAGTTTCACCATCAGGTCCAAGAACATCCGGAGCCTTGACAGCCCTAAGTAATCTTCTCGTCATTTCCTTTGCATCGTATTGCCCCCTAACCGATGTATTAGGAGCCAGAGCATAAATTGCGGGAACTGAACCTTCGCAGCAAACTCGGTTGTACTGGTCCATAACCTCATGAACAATTCTTGTCTTCCCTGCACCTGAAACGCCAGTTAAAACCAATATTTCACCCGGTGCAGCAAACTCGAGGTGAGTCTGAAATTCTCTCTTTGCCCTCACATAGTGAAAATGATCCAGACACTTTGCATTCAAGATCTCATTTATTTCAGCCCACGAAGTATCTTTCATGAATCACCACCAACGTCCTCAGAACCCCAATCACGAAAATCAAGAAAATCGTCATTCCTTGGCCTGTAATTCACCTTCTCAGCATCGCTCATTGCCAAAGACGAAGCAGATCGCTCCTCATCGAAGGTTTTCTGGGCTCTGGCTATCTCCAGCATCGACCGCTCATAAGCTGCCCTACGGGCATTGTTTCCACCAGACACCCAGAGATTGATTGCTTCTTTCTCCATTTCTGGCTGACAAATGAATCTTTGATATGAAGGAGCTTTGGCTACCAACCAGCTTTTTCCGACAAAGACGTAGATTGTGTAAGGATCTTCAGGCTCGATACGAACAGACAGTTGCTTCCGAAGAAGACCAGGATCCGACAGATCTGCACACCAGTAGTGCATGCCATTAATTTTTATTCCCCTTTTTCTGCAAAAGGAGAATTTTCTTAGATCAATCGCTGTGTCAAAAATGAATTTCTGGTCATACTTAACGGGAATTCCAGCAAGCTCAAAATTTAAGGGGTCTTCCTTGAACATGCTGCGAGGCGACCTGTGGCGAGTGCCATGCGGCCTAGAGTTCCTTATGTCGACAAATTTAGTTATCTCTTCTAGTAACCCAAGAGGCGTCAACTCTGCCATATTCGATGGGTCGTACTTACGGTCCACACCCCTTCTGTTTGCTATTTGCTCCACATAACCGGGTCTTCCTTGAAGCCAGTTACTGATAAACTCCTTAAAGAAACGCTCAACTTCTGCCCCGTTTCTACTATCCCTGGCTGGAGCCAGATACTTAACCACCCCAAGATGGGCAAGAAGCGCATCATGATAGACTGAAGTAAAATCAGCCCCCCTGTCCGTTCGTATCGCGAGCGGAATTCTCCCCCATTGACGTGCACATCTACGAATTAGAACACCAGTATTCAGAGAACTTGGTGCCCGTAGAGACAAGTACCATGCAAGTACGCCTTGAGACGCTCGATCCACCATTGCGCTCAACCATAGTCGCCCCGTTATTTTAATGTCCCCATATCTCAATACCTGCGAGGAAAGATCAATGTAAAAATGGTCAATTGTCGCCTCATAGAAAGCAATTGACGGCTTTATATTTCTAGTCTCAATCGGAGAAGCAGGTTTCTCATGATTGGCAGCCCCTCTACCTTTCTGTGCTCTGGCAACTTTTACCGGGTCAAGAGTACTCAGGTACTTATAGAATGTGTTTTTAGATACTGCTGGTAGGTCTCGGTGGGCATCCTCAGCCCGAATCCTGTACCCGTAATAAAGGTGTGCTCTCTTTTTAGGTGAAGGGACCATATAATGCTCATCAACATAGCTTTCCATGAAGACCCTGACTTGATCAGGAACTTTAGCCGTCCTGTTACCTTTTTTATTGTGTTGCGGGGCCAATGACATCAATGGGGAGAGCCCGTTTCGTTCGCCTTCGATTACGGCCTTCTTATATCTGTAATAACGCCGAGTCCTCGCAGATGCAGGAACAGATCTCATCCATTCCAATCTTTCCTGGGCAACGTTCATTTGCTCAGGAGACAGATTGGAAACAGCCTTAGTGATATCAGAACCAGCTACTAAAGAAGAGGCTTCTACACCGCACTCTGATAAGCAAGCACCTACTGTTTGACACAAACTGACTACAGCAGTTTGGGTTACATCAAGAAGACATTTGGATATAGGTGAATAAACGACCCCAAACGCGATCAGTTGGTAAATAGCCAAAGGATCCTTTAAACCAACAGCCTTTAACGCATCATCGATGGTAACAATCGCTGACTGCTTAAGAATGTCCAGAAGGTGCATTACCTCTCTATCCGTTAGGACCCTAGGCCGCTGCGAAGCCGCACTTAGAAGTCTCAAGTTATACATCCTCATTTGCCCCTGGTCGTCAGGCGTTACTACCTGATGAAGGATTCCAAGGCTCGAAAAGTACCGCTTAGCCGGCAGATGAACAGGCATACCTTCATCCCAAACCCATTCGTCAGGTTTCTCCTCACAGTACTTCCTCACCGCGTCTATAGACTTCACCTCTATGACATGAATTACTTCATTTTTTCGCATGAGAAAGTCTGGAGTGTATTGAACAGTTTGAGGTCGCCCATTTTTAGCAACCTTCCTAATCAGAACGGGCTCCGGCTGCGAGTAAAACGCCGCCACATCAGGATCTAGTTCCATCGTAATTGCTGCAACATGCTCCAAGGATGATTCACACCTTATTAAGCAGCCCATCTTTTTTGATGGATGCCCTACAACCTTATTCCCTGCGGCTTTGATCCCCGTCCAGCGTGAGGGAGGTGCACCCTCTACTCTCCTGTAGTACTCAAGCCCAGCCTCGGTAAGCCCCACCACTATCGAATCACTGCCGCCGTATGTTTTTGAGCTCATATCAGCACCTTTCTTCGGGCCGAACGGCCCCCTTCACCCGTTGCCGGGTGTGAGAATTTAGAACGAGACCGACCCTGCGTCGGTAATCGCACTATTGACATGGGGAAAGATTAGGGGAGAAAATGGCAAGCACTCGATTCAATGTAGTGCCGGGCCCTAGTTCCAGCTAGGGTCCATTCCTCCCCTTAGAAAACTCTCTTCATACAACACTCCTTACATCATCCGCTCCGCGGCTCAAGCCATGGCAACAGCGCCAAAGTTAGTTAACTTTTAATTTCTACAGAACAGATCGAAGTGTTCAAGGATAATTTTTCTTTTTCGGGCAAATTATTTTTATCTCAATATCGCCTGTTAAATTTGATCCTTCGTCACCTATAAGATTGACCCATCAAAGTTAGTATTATCGATATTAATTGACTAATAGAGTGAAAAATATCATGCCCCAAAAGCGTTCATTTTTTACTATCCTCCCCGACAATCCGGAGGAACTTATTCAACTTAGGACAAGTGAGTCACTTTGGAAATTGGTAGGCTGGGCCTCTGATGAAGAGATAGTATTCCGCATTGAAGGAAGATCACTAATTCTTGAGCCAAGAGGACACCAAGAAACTTTACTGCTTGAATTGCTAAGGGGAGCAACTCCCAACAAATGCCAGCTAGACTAGATAAAATCTGCAATGCCAATCTTCAGTTTTAATCTTCCACGTCAAAACAATTGGCAATGAAACGATCGACTTGAACACGCGAATGAGCCTCGAATGTCAGCCATCGCGTAGACAGGCCTTTCTGCTTGGCACCAGAAGAGGAAACATTTCCCTGGCCAGAAATGAATAATCAGTCTCACCCCCCCCTTACCGCAACGATCGTATCTCTAATGGCAGCAACGGATTGAGTACTATTGAGTACTCGCCGCTTCTGCCTGGCTCAGTTTGTTGACTCCATACCAGCCCTCGATCTCCAGCACTCACCCACCGTAGATCCGAGCCTTGGCTCTATGAAGCCTCATACTTATCCGCTCACTTAGCCGAAAAACCGATCAATCCAAATTCTTTCTTCCCTCCACACCCCCTTCCAGCCAACTGCGACCACTTTCACATTTTTAACCCCCCACTGATGTAGATATGCTTTTTTCAAAGGTGTAGAATTCACCCTAGCCCAAACCAAAAAAGCAAACAATCTATATATATCAGGTACTTATGAGCGATTCGGAAGAATTAAAGATGTTTCATGACGATTTCGCCCAGATCCTTCGGCTCGCCTTGAGCAACCAGCCGGAAGATGTGCGCCTCTATGCTGCAAGACTTGTTCGGAGATATAGGACATCCCATCCTGAACTGGCAAAAGAAATAGAGACCCACCTCCGAAGCAAACAGCCCAGAGGGCACAGTACGTTCAGAAAAAACACACACTCAACCCCCTCGCAGCCCCTACCTGTGGATGACGAATCTAGACTGTCTCTACTCAAGACCGTCACAGGCAAACCTGCCCACGACCCTTTGCTATCTGAAGAGGTAAAACAGTCCATCTCTCAGCTAATTCACGAACGGAAAAACATAGGGACACTAGAAAAGGCCGGCCTGACCCCCACAAGATCCGCGATTTTTGTTGGCAAACCTGGCCTAGGAAAAACTCTTACATCGCAGTGGTTGGCATCTCAGCTCGATATGCCCCTTTATGTTCTTGATCTCACAGCTGTAATGAGCAGCCTATTGGGAAGGAGCGGCAGCAATCTCCGGGCAGCGTTAGATTACGCAAAACGCTCTCCCTGCATTCTCCTCCTTGATGAGATTGACTCAATTGCCAAAAAGCGCAGTGACGAGAGCGACATAGGCGAGCTCAAGAGGCTTGTAACTGTGATATTGCAAGAAGTAGAGGACTGGCCAGCCTCCGGCCTACTTCTTGCCGCAACCAACCATCCAGAGCTTATAGATCCTGCATTATGGAGAAGGTTTGACCAAGTTGTTCCTTTCTCACTACCAAATAACGAACAAATATTAAACTCTCTCAACTCGTTCTTGGGGGAAGACAAAAAGAGGTTTGAGAAATGGATCGAGATACTTGGCTTTGTTTTTGATGGCTACTCGTATAGCGACATTCAAAGAGAGACAAACAAGCTGCGCAGATCTTTAGCCTTAAATCTCAACACAGAAATTGAACTCATAGAAAGGCTTGTTCAAAGCCATTCACCCAATCTTGACCAAGCAAAAAAGATTGATCTGGCTGTTATGCTTCACGAAAGAACGAGATTATCCCAACATAAAATATCGTCGCTGACGGGCGTCAGCCGAGACACCATCCGAAAACACTCAAAAAACTCTAGAAGCAAAAGCCCACTAACTTCAAGGAGGATAGTTAAGGCATGAGCAATACAAATTTCCTGATTGGTCGCGGAGAGTTACTTACCCACGATATTAAGGGCCCCAAGATCAATCCATCAAAGGCAGATGCCTACACTCTTCCAGAAGCGAGGGCGAGGCTAACTCCGCAGATCATAGCGACTTCCGAGGAACTTAATAAGCTACCTATCGATGCCTGCCCTGGTGGCTTTGCGGTAGCCAGATTCACTATGAATCCCAGCTACATAGCCAAATCCTTTTTCCCTAACGCTCTTCTAAGAAGAGCCGGGCTCGAATCTGTAGGCAGCAGAACAAGAAAAATCACACCAGAGAAATGGACAAAGAAGGGACCTCCTTCTGAAACAGCCACAACAGAAATTTTTGTAGCAGGCCGACGCTCTTCATTTTCTGACCTAGCCTTGCTGACAAGCCAAGTAGAAGACGGTTCTCCAGAGAGTGCCGATCTGACAAGAATTGAGCAAGTCGAGCCTTTTCTTCCTGAAGAAAGGTTTTTTGACTATGGAGACCCCGCAAATTTTTATTATGAGGTGGGAATTCATCTTCTCCCAAGCCTTCCAGATACACTAGTAAAGCAATCCTTTAAAAAATACGCCCAAGAGGTTGGAGCCTCAATATTTGAAAACTACAACTTCACAGCCGGAAATCTTTGGTTTGTTCCCGTTAAGTGCAACCACGAGCAAACATTAGCCCTTTCAAAATTTTCTTTTATTCGAGTTATTAGACCAATTCCAAAGTTGAGGGGGATGCGCCCTACACAGCGAGCGGTAGGAACAATGGCATCTTGCTCATTGCCAGCAGAGCAACCCTGGTCATCTGAGCCCAAAGTAGCTGTACTTGATGGGGGACTACCAAATAACCATGGGCTCGATCTATGGCTAAATAATAACTACGTCATGGATACAGCTGTCCCTCCTCTTGTAGAGGGACCGGACCATGGCCTAGCCGTCACCTCATCGCTTCTTTTCGGACCAATCACTCCTGGCAAAACGGCAAATAGACCCTATTCTTATGTTGATCATATAAGAGTTCTCGATGGTGGCTCTGCCACAGAAGACCCATTAGAACTTTACAGAACCTTAGGGCATGTTGAAGAAGTCTTACTTTCAAAGCGATATGAATTCGTAAACCTAAGTTTAGGCCCAGACCTCCCGATTGAAGACACAGAAGTACACTCTTGGACATCCGTCATTGACGATTTGCTCAGCGACGGCGACACTTTCATGACTGTTGCAGTCGGCAATAACGGTTTGAATGACCGCTCATCAGGAAATGCGCGAGTTCAAGTCCCATCTGATTGTGTAAATGCTGTTTCCGTTGGCTCTAGTTCGAACGTGGGTGATGACTGGGAAAGAGCTCCCTACAGTGCTATTGGACCAGGAAGAAGTCCCGGCATCGTAAAACCAGACCTCATGGCATTCGGAGGCACCACCAATCAATATTTCCACGTTCTTTCACAAGGCAGCAGCGGCACCATTAGTCCTCAGCAAGGAACCAGTTTTGCTGCTCCATACCTATTAAGAACAGCCGTAGGCGTAAAAGCGATAATGGGCTCAAGCTTAACCCCCCTCGCAATCAAAGGGCTACTCGTCCATGCAGCAGATCCCTTATCCCACGACAAATCAGAAGTTGGCTGGGGAAAGGTGCCAGAAGACATCATGCAGATTGTTAGCTGCTCCGACGGAGTTGCACGAATTGTTTATCAGGGAGAACTCAAGCCAGGGAAGTACCTCCGTGCTCAGCTCCCAGTACCTGATGGAGGCTTGACCGGGAACATTAAACTTAAGGCGACATTTTGCTATGCATCACCTACTGACCCCCAAGACTCTGCTTCATACACCAAAGCCGGCCTCAAAGTAACGTTCCGCCCCAATGTGAATAAAAAGAAGAATCCTAAACAGAAAAGTGCAGACACCCGTACCTTCTTCGAGCAAAAGAGTTTTGCAACCGAAGATGAACAAAGGGCTGACTCAGGAAAATGGGAGACTGTACTCCATGGGATGCAAACCATGAGAGGGAAAGGACTGGAGGAGCCGGTGTTCGATATACATTACAATGCAAGAGAAGCAGGCGGACCAGCATCTTCCGCTCACAAAATCACTTATGCATTGATTATTACTGTCGAAGCCCCTAAACACCCAGACTTATACAACGATATTCTTAGAACTTATGCAAAAGCACTTGTTCCCATCCAACCGCAAGTCAGCATTCCTGTTCGTGTATAGATGCCATGCACGTATAGGAGTCTCGAAGGGGGGCTCCCCCCCTCTCTTCAGTGGCGCGGCTGCAGTTTAGACAGCTCTTCCCTCGGCTGCGGCATGCTCACTCAGACGCACCATTGCATTATAGGATCTTGAGGTTAGCGCACTTAGCAGAGCAGTCCTCGCAGGCCTCCCAAATACCCAAGAATGCCGGACTCGCTACGTCGCATAAATGCAATTAATTGTGCCTTTAGGGATAGTCCAATTTCTACTCGCTCAACACTCTTAGCCTCAATCTAGATTAATCTAGGCTGCCTTACCCATTTCTGCGTACACGACGGCCATTTTTCTAGTGTCCTAATACAGGAGCCGCTCAAGACATAGGCAAAGACAACCAAACCAGCGAGCCCCATTGCAAAAAACTATAATTGGCACATTTATGAGACATTGAATTTTAACCTGCTTGCGCATATAGTGCGCCGTGTGTGGGTAAAGCCTGAGCAAGTCGCGACGCGTACAACGTATCGTAAGCGCTCTGTAAGAGCGTCGATCTCAGGGGCCACACACCTAATTCATTGATCTCCCACAGAATAAGAAGCACAGGAAGTGCCTGACGTCACAATTGCATTAGATGAAAGCGGAGATCTTGGTTGGAGTTTCGATTCTCCATACCGAGCAGGCGGCTCAAGTCGGCACCTAACCATCGCTAGCATTCTCTACCCTCAAGCCAAAAACCAACATCCCAAACGCTTGATTAAGAAGCTTTACACTAAATTTGAGTGGGATCCCAAAAAGGAAATTAAGTGGGCAGATATGTCTGCGGATCAAAGAATCGAGTTTGCTGAAAAACTCAGAACTCTTGTAACCACGCACACCGACATCAAACTGCTATCTATCACAGTAAAAAAAGAAAAGGTACAAGAGCACATTCGAGGTGACGGCAACAAGCTATACAATTACATGATTGGCCTTTCACTGCTGAATGAGATGAAGAATCACGCCAGTGTACTTTTCATTCCTGACCCCCGATCAATCAAGGTCAAGAGCGGCAACAGTATGCATGATTACCTCCAAACCAAACTTTGGTTTGATAAAGGTGCAAAGACTATCCTCACGACCAACCCTCTCGAAAGTCATTCATGTAAACCTATCCAAGTCGCGGACATGCTCTCAGGTATTGTTCAAAACCACTTTGAGGATGGGAATAGCGATGCCTGGAGAGTATTGGAACCCCATGTGCAAAGCAGAAAGCTCTTTTTTTAATCCCGAACTTCCAACACTCTAAGTCCGGCTTGAACTAAAAACCACTAAATAGCAACTTCCCAAGTAACACTAAGAGCACCGTCTATTCACGTATAATAGGTTTGCCCGCTTAATTGCTGCAATTCCAACTCCCAGCCCTTACCCGCCGACCTGCTTAATCAGATGAAGCATGTCATGGCACGAGCCTTAGATTACGTTACATTATCTAAGAGGGCGAAGGCATTTCAGGCACAGAAGAATGTGGACTTTTCCACCAAGAAAAGGCTTGAAGCAATTGCAACCAATTGAAACTTCTGGCGTTGACAGCTTATGCTTCACAGTACTGTCTACTTATGCTTCACCCCACACCCTGTGGCGTAAAGCATATGTTGTCCCAAACTGGCAACTTGTACTTCACATGCCGCATCAAATGACCCCCGCAGTTTTTGACAGGAAATAGCCCGTCTATAGAAAGAAAAAGCGGCCCCATCTGAACCGCTTATATTTCCTTGATCACCTTATCGGCTGGAAGCGCATCAGATCATCAATACTGGGCGGCGTCCGGAACTCGGGGAAAAGGGGTACAGGTGAAAACAGTTCAGGCCAGTGTTCTTCGCTGGGCGCAAACTCCATGACAATACGCGTCTGCAGCACATGGCCATCATCCGGGTCGCCTTCGCGCCTCTGCACGGTGATCTTCGCCGGCGCGCCCTGTCGGTAGGAGACCAGCGTTCGCTCCCAGGGTACGTCGGACTCACCAAAAAATTGGTCAACCTGCTTCAATTTCCCATCGTTGTAGTAACCGTACCTAAGCACTATCGAACCAAGGTAGCCGACTTCGTAGAGCCTGCCGTTGCTATCATAGTGATAAGCCTCAAGAGCCTCTTGTTGATCGTCTTCTGTGCCCCAAATCCCGTCTTCCCCGTATGAGCTTCGAACCTTGGCCGTCACTTGTTCTGACGCATTGAAGAGATAGGACTCGTAATCCCTCCCCGATTCAGGACCGGCATCGGCGGTGCCGGGATGGACGATCACGCGGTCAGTCAGGCGAGTGGCGGTGTAGTTGTACAAGTCTGCGGTCGTTGAGCCCTTGTAGCGTTGAACATCCTGTTCCACGCTGTCACCCAGGTAGCGATATGACCGTGTTTGTCGGGCAGAAGAGCATCCCCTCAGCAGCTTGAGCGAGACAGCAATGGGATCAGCCTCCATGCAATACTCATCGAGCACCGCCGTCCAGACGCTATCGGCAGCGAGGTCAATGCTCAGAGGGCGTTGCTCGGCATCAAAGCTGACGGTATTGGTCTGCGTGTGATCGACGATGGCGGGCAGATCAGGCTCATCCACCGTGGTGAGGTCGATATCAGAGGTAAATTCTGACAACGCCAATATCTCGGCAACCGTTGTGTCCAGGCCGACAAATTCGTAGTCGATCACCTCCGTTGCAGTCCCGCCAAAATGCTCAAGGTCGGCATTAATGAGGTAACTGTAACCAAAGTCCAAGCCAGGCATGAACAGGCCGGTTACGTAACCTGACTCTTGCTGCAGTCGTCGACCGTTACGTACCGGGCATTTCATCGGGCCGTTATTCGAAAGGCCTAAAGCTGCCAGTCCAGTCGCTCCCGTAGGCGATCTAGCCATGCCGAGAAAATACAGGTCCGGATAACGCAGCAACGGGGTCGGCGCCGACATGTACTGGCACTGAAGATAAGGATGCGATGTATCATCCTCGGTATCCCAGGCCATGTCAGGCCCAACAGAGTGCAGCTGCACGTTGATCGTGAGTTCATCGGGATATTGGAACTGCATACGCGCCACCTGCGCGCCGTCAGCGTCATAAAACCAGGCCCGGGTTGGTACGCTGCTCGTGGTTTCCGTGACAGCATCGCCACGGGATGAAGAGCCTCCCCCACAGCCCGTCGCCATCAAGGCGACCAGGCATGCCAGGCTATAGCGCATTGTTGTTGTCATAATGCTATCCAAGAGATTTCAGGCTAAGTAGCAGCCTACTGATGGCCGCCAGAAGCGATATCATTCTAATCGCAGCACCGCCTTATCAATACGGTGACGCGCATCCAGTTTTATTTTTCCCCGACCGCATAATAATCCAGTAGCTCGAAACTATCATTTTCGCCGCAACAGGATCTGGCGTGGGCAGCCCACAGGCTGCAATGAGACCACCTGCTTAAGTGGTATAAGGCAAGATCTGTCTGGCGGGACGGCCGGCGAAGCACCACTGAACCACGGCCTCCCCACACATCAGCAAGTGGACTATTGCGCTATATTCATGAGCCCACAGTGGCAGAACGCAGCCGCCCCACCATCGTGACGACAGCAAGCACCATGGCGCCCGCCACCAGCCCGCCAATCAGGTTTACCAGTAACGGCACCAACCAGGACACTGCGCCAACCATTTCCTGCAGGTGATGCACCCAGTCATGGGAGCCGGGAATGCCGTGGACCAGGATGCCACCGCCCACCAGAAACATGGCAGCAGTGCCAACCACAGACAAAGTCTTCATCAACCAGGGGGCGAGAAACAGGATACCTTTGCCCAGGGCAATTCGCGCCCCGGCGCCAGATGCCTGGGGATCCGTCTTTGCCAGGTACAGGCCGGCGTCATCCAGCTTCACGATACCGGCAACCAGACCGTAAACGCCGATGGTCATCAACACGGCAATGGTACAAATTGCCGCGACCTGAACGCCAAAAGTCGCCGACTGTACCGCCCCCAATGAAATCACAATGATCTCGGCGGACAGGATAAAGTCGGTTCGGATAGCGCCCTTGATCTTCTGCTTTTCAAACGCCACCAGGTCCACCGCCGGATCGGCAACCGCTTTCAGGGTTTCCCGATGCTCATGTTCCTGTTCTTCCTTGTGAAAGAACTTATGCACCAGCTTTTCGCAACCTTCGTAACAAAGGAAGGCGCCGCCTATCATCAGCAACGGCGTAATCAACCAGGGAAGGAAGGCACTGATCAACAAGGCGGCAGGTACCAGTATCAACTTATTGAGAGCCGACCCCTTGGCCACCGCCCACACCACTGGCAATTCCCTGTTTGCTTTCACGCCGGACACCTGCTCGGCATTCAACGCCAGATCATCGCCCAGCACCCCGGCGGTTTTCTTGGCCGCCACCTTGGTCATAACGGAAACGTCATCCAGCAAGGTGGCAATATCATCGATCAGGGCAAGCAGGCTGGTTCCGGCCATGAAAATCTCCTTTGTCGTCGTAACACGCTTGCACGTGCATTAGTGGCCGAGTCTACCGTCACTGATTCCCCAGCGCATCGCTAACCTGCCCCCTCTTTTCCTGCGAGTTTGTTATAGTGCGATCAACGCCATCAACAGCCCACAAACCATGCCGGAATATCAGCGCCCACAGTGTCTTTCCAACATCCATCGCGAGGAAATCGCCGATGGGTTGATCCGTGTTGGCTGCCACTATCACACTGACAGGCTACTTGATGACAGTTTTCAGCGGGCAGATATCTCCCTGCCGACATCACTGGCATCATCCGTGGGCAAGCGTAGAACCGAATATCTTGCCGGGCGCTGGTGCGCCCGGGAAGCCCTACGTCTGCTGGGCGTCGAAGGCATACCAGGTATGGGTTCCGACAGAGCCCCCCAATGGCCAGACGGCACTGTCGGAAGCATTACTCACAGCAAGGGCACAGCAGAAGTCATGGTGGCCGATGCCCGGCACTGGCTGGCGGTGGGTCTGGACACGGAGCAATGGTTAACGGCAGAACGGGCAGACCGCCTGTGCCGTGAATTGCTGACCAGCGAGGAAAGAGAGCATCTGAGAGGGCTCTCTCCGATACAACGGGCCAACCGGATCACCCTGATCTTTTCCGCCAAGGAAAGCCTGTTCAAGGCGCTCTACCCGCTCACCGGCAAACGTTTTTATTTCCATGATGCCGCCCGCCGCAACCCCCGTTCCCTGACTCTGCTGACCTCGCTGACAGAGCAGTGGAAATACGGCACCGAGATCCCCTTTCGCTGGCGGGAACGCCAGCAGGGCGTACTCAGCTGGATTGCCTTGCCACGGTAGGAGCCTGCGCCATCTGCCCTTTCTTGCAGAGGCGAGGGCAATCTTCGCAAAGGGGCATATCCGGTAAACGGAAGCGAATACAGCAGGTCCTACGTACGATCATCGCTTCACCGGTGTTCTGATTCAGCCGCTCCCGGTAGGCACCGGCCAACGGGTTGGCAGTGCCATCGGCAAAGGTTTCACATTCCAGAATGGCCTTGCCCGGCTGCCACATCATTGCCGGCAGACCGGCCTTTTCCAGCTCCCCCAGAAACCAGCGAATATAGCGGCTGGCATTACTCCACAGGACGCGTGGAGACAGACCCAACGCCTGTTGCCAGCCGCTGATCACTGTCTCCATATTCTCCCGAATCAGGGGCTCGAAACGGGTCAGGGGATGGACGCCGACCGGCACACTGGCCCCTTCATGCTCCAGCACAAAGCAGGACGGCAAGTCTTCCTGATTCAGCTCCAGGTGCATGGTGCTCGGGTGTATCGGCAGACTGCGCTGCAGAATCAGGTTGGCGCCCAATACCGGCGGCACCAGGTAAAGGAAATAATACTTGCTCCAGATCGACAGCAAGGCGCGCTCATCTTCACCCTGGAGATCGGGGCGGAACCGGTGGAGTTGCCGGCGCAGGGTATCCGGCTCAAACAGAGCCACAAGGGGCAGGGCCGGCTCCCCCGCTGCCGCCAGACGCAACATCGGGGCATAGCTAGCAAAAGCCCCCTGGAACAAGGGGGCCAGGGACGGGATCATCAGCTGGCGCAAGCAGCGGCGGCGGGTCGCTTCTCACGTCGCAGCAGGGCATCCACCACTTCCTGAGAACGCACCGCCAGCACCGACAACAGGGTATCGCTGAGCCCATGGGTTTCCTCGCAGCAGCCCTGCAGGAACACATTGGCATGGCAACCTTCAGTCATGGGCAGTCGGTAACAGCGCTCAATGCCCTGCGGCGACAGCCAGTCAGCCATGGGAGCGAGCAGGCGTTCATGGCCATCCCGGTTGTACCCGGTGGCCAACACCACGCCATCGTACTCTTCCACCTGCTCGACACCGGTATCCTTGTCGCGCAGGGTCATCTGCACTGTCTTGCCGTCATTGACCACCGCCACGATATCCCGGTTGGAGAGATAGCGATGCTGCACCTTGCCGGTGATTTTCTGCAGATAGAGACGCTCGTAAATCTGTTCGATCTCGGCCATATCCACCACCGCATAGTTGGTCTGGCTGAATCGTTGCAGAAAATCCCGACGCTCTGCCTCCGGACGGCCGTAGATGGTATCAGTAAAGGCCGGATCGAAGATTTCGTTCACAAAGGCACTGTCATCGGAGGGATGCAGAGCCCGGCTGCGAGACACCAGATCCATGTTGCCGTGGGGGTACTGGTTCATCAGATCCAGATAGATTTCCGCCGCACTCTGGCCAGCGCCGATCACCGCAATGCGAGGCGCCTCATGACGGGCGAAACGCTCATATTCATGTTTATAGCGGGAAGAATGGACCATGTTGTCGCCCATCTTGCCGGCGAACACCGGCGGTATCCGTGGATAACCGCCAATGCCGATTACCAGATTGCGGGTAAAGATTTCTTTCTCGCTACCATCCGCTTGCCGGGATCGAACACGCACCCATTCCACCTCACCGCCCTGCACTACCGGCTCGATGGCGATTACCTCCTGGCCATAGTGCACCCGATCACTGAATTGATCGGCAGCCCAACGCATGTAGTCGTTGTATTCCACACGGGTGGGAAAGAAGGTGCCCATGTTGATAAAGGAATCCAGCCGGTGCTGATCATGCAGGTAGTTGACGAAGGTAAAACGGCTGGCCGGGTTGCGGAGCGTGGCAAGATCTTTCAGGAAAGACACCTGCATGCGAGTGCCTTCCAGCAGCATACCGCCATGCCACTCAAAGCGGGGCTGTTTTTCCAGGAAACAATACTGCAGATCATCCAGTTCTGCCTGCTCTTGCAGGGCAATGGCAATGGCCAGGTTTGCTGGACCAAAGCCAATACCGACAACGTCGTATTCCTGAGTGTGAACGCTCATGGGGGGGTCGTCCTCAATGTGCGGGTTATCCAATCACCGGCATGACATTCATGCCAGCCACCTGCTGCCGGATAGTGGTGGGCAGCGCGCCATGGGATTTTCAGCTCAGCTCGCAGCGCTCAAAAAACGCCTCGCGATGCAGCACCATCAGGGCTGCGCGCTTGTGCGGAAAATCAAACTCCTTTGGCTTGGCAAAACGCCTGGCTTGAAGGTGTTGAATCATCCTGTCGTTATCCGAGCGCGGCTCGGACACAATCCGCCGGGTACGGCAGTCATCGAGAAACAGATAGTGGCAAAGCGCATTGAGCCACGCTTTTACCTTGCGGGGGCCACGGTGGTATTCTTCACCCACCAGCATGTGGATACCCCGGTCAAAATCGTCCGCATCGTAATAGGGCGCGATGCGGTCTTCCTTGGTCCAGTACGCCTCGAAATAGGCGAAGGGTTCATCATCAATACAACCGATCAGGTTAAGCACACGAGGATCCTTTGCCTGGCTTTCCAGGTAACGGCGGTGCTCTTCCCGCGTACCGCTCTGTTCCCAGAATGCGGCAACTCGTTCGCTATTCTGCCAGCGCATAAAGCGCTCCAGATCGGCATCAATATCCAGCATGCGCAATGACACCCAGGCATTGATGCCCTGGTCATAACGCCGGTAAACCTCACCCGTCGGCTTGGCCGGGCGGAGCGGATGGCGTCGCCCACTGGCGTCCATCACCATGGTGACCGGATAGGGTCTGCCCAGATGTGTCGGCAGCCAGTCATCCGGCAACTGCCAGAGCATATCCCGCTCCAGCACATAGCCATCACCGTCATCCTGAACCATGAACCCGGCATGAAACCGGTCAGAAAACCATAGCGAGTTCACCTCAGGATGGGTCACAAAAAAGGCATAGGCGGCCCGGCGCAACAGCGCCGGGTCGTCTATGGATTGCTGAACCATGCCACTCTTGTCACCAAGCTGGACGGTCAACAGGTCCTGATCATTGCACTGGCACAGCCAGTGCTCAGAGAGGTCAAACACATCCAGCCGCTGCCCGTGGGGCAGCGGAATGGAAGCATGTTGGGACTTACCAGGCATAGCTAACGCTGCCGATCACGCTACGACGATCGCCATACCAGCACCAAAAGTTACAGGTCGCGACATATTCCTTGTCTTCGATATTTTTCGCAGCAACCTGGAATTTGAAGTTATCCCACTGATAACTGACGGTGGCATCCCAAAGCATATGGGAATCCACTTTGAATGAGCGGGTTTCCAAATCATCGCCATAGGTCGCTCCGACATAACGCACACCGGAGCCAACCGACAACCCGTTCATTACGCCACCCAATACCGTGTACTTGCCCCACAAAGAGCCAAGCCGTTTGGCAACCTGATTGGGCTGGTTACCAATGACCGCATCACCGCGGATATCTTCGGTGATTTCAGGATCCAGGAAGGTCATGTTACCCACGACACTGATACTCGGGGTGATATTGGCCACCGCCTCAAGTTCAACGCCCTGACTTTCCACTTCGCCGATCTGCGTCAAATTACCTACCGTGTCATTGCGGGTCAGATTTTCATGACTGATATCAAAGACAGCAGCATTGAAGTAACCATCAAAGCCATCCGGCTGCACCTTTACACCCAGTTCGATCTGATCGCCCTGTTCCGGCTTGGCCGCATTATCATTCTGGTCAAGCTGAATGACCGGCTGGAAAAACTGCGAATAGCTGGCATAGGTAGTAACACCGCCATCAAACAGCCATGCAGCTCCGGCATTGGCCGTCCACTGCTCATCACTGACATCCAGATCGGCACTGGCATCTGCTTTGTTGCGGAACTCGGTATCGACCTTATCGAACCTGGTACCAAGAGTAAGAACCAGATGGTCCTGGATTTTTACCTGATCTTGCAGGTAGGCACCCAGTTGATAGCTGTCGGTGGTGCGACGTTGAAGATCCGCCTCCGTCAGCGGCTGTGCCACACCGGGGGTCGGACCATTCAACAGTACGATATCGCTTTCAGCGGAATACTGCGGGTTGTAGACATTCAACGTATTAGGCGCGTAGACGCCAGGGGCTATCTGCTCACCGACCACTGGATCATTGGCATAGTCCTTGCCATCGATTTTCAGCAACTGATAGTCCAGGCCAGCAAGAAGCGTATGCTCCATGCCATTGAAATCCCAGTTGTAGATAAAGCGGTTATCGGCATTCAAGCTGTCAGCATGACCCTCTTCCGTGGAGATATAACGAACCACCTCGGTTCGGCCGGTCGGGACACCAAAGTCATCAGCATAGGCAAGCGCGTACATTTGCCGCAGATCCACTTCGATGCGGCCATAGCGGACATTTTGCTGGAATGAAACCTGATCACTGAAGTCATGATCCAGCTGGTAACCGAAGGTATATTGGGTTCGATCAAACCGCTCAAAATCCGGGTTGCCAACGGCGACATCGTCATCAATAAAACCGTTTCCTCCCTCGCTTTTATTGAGTGTCCCCTCAGCAAGATGAAATTGCAGATAAGGATCGGAGTTATCTTCCTGATAGCTCGCCAGCAAGGTCAGGTTGGTTTTTTCACCCAGATTCAGCTTCAGTGAAGGCGCAAACAGCACACGCTCCTGCTCGACATCATCAACCTGCGTGCCACTTTCCCTGGCCAGCGCAACGACTCGAAAAGCATGACCATCACCCACCGGCGCACCGGCATCAACAGATATCTGCTTGCGATCCCAGGTCCCATACTGCACACCTACAGATCCGAAGGAGTAATCCTGTGGTCGTTTGCTGATAACGTTAATGACGCCACCGGGAGGGGTCTGGCCATAAAGGACCGAAGAGGGGCCGCGAAGGATTTCCACCCGCTCCAGCAGGAAAGGGTCAATCTGCCAGCTGTAGAAGCCGTTGGAATAGGTGCGGGTGCCATCACGATACAGACCGTTGTTAGCCTGTTTGAACCCTCGAACAATAAACCAGTCCTGCTTATTGTCCTCACCATAAAAACCGGCCTGGATACCGGGCGTATAACGCAATGCATCGCTGATGCTCACAGCAGCCCGGTCATTCATTTGCTCACGGGTCACGATGGAAATTGAGCGTGGGGTTTCACTGACCGGCGTGTCGGTCTTGGTCGCGGTCATGCTCCGTTGACCTACATAGCCGAAGTCATCGCCGCCGTAGGCGTCTTCGGACTGATCCGCATTTACCTCGATGGTTTGCAGCTCTTCTTGCTGTGTCGCCTCCTGCTCTTCCGCCCATGCCGGCGTGGCGGCCAGGGCAATGGTAATGGCCAGAGCCAACGGATGACGGCTGGTTTGCAGCCCCCGGATCAGGCCAGTACTGGTCCGATTCCCCATGGTGGTTCTCCTAACGTTCGTAACGATCACAATAATAGGAATGATTCGCATCTGCATTATACAGATTGCCAAGCTGACAACCAGTGCACATTTATTTCGGTTTATTTGTCGCTTGGGTCAATCGATCAGGGATACACAGGTATCAAGGATGTCGGGCAAGCCGTTGATCAGACCCTCTTCCCTGACAATGCCAAGATGATCAGCCTGCAGGATTTCGCTATGCGCCAGGCAAGCGAATACCTGCAACCCTGCACGCAAGCGGTCTGCTCGACCCCGCGGCTCGCTGGCCCACCAGCTGTGTACCGGAGTCTCCAGCTGCGGCAATTGGTATCCCCAGCACAGGGCGCGCAGGTGCTGTTCCACTGCCCAGGCATGCAGCAATTGGGACGCACTGTCAGCCATCACGGGCTCCACCGACTGCTCCTGCATCCAGTGGCGGAAGAGCCCCGGCCATTGTGATGGCGCACCGTCCCGCAGCCGTTCGATGCAGCTATCCAGAGCCTTGCCGGTAAGCGCGGGCAGCAACATGCCCAGATGCTCCCGGAGCGTCTGTTGGGCCTCGGGCGACGTCCACTGATCTTCCGGTACTTCATGGCCCGGCACATAGGTATCCAGCAAGCCGAGAAAGGCCACCGATTCCCCCGCAGCTTCCAGACGTTTACCCAGCTCCATGGCCAGGGCCCCACCCAGCGACCAGCCCAGCAGATAATAGGGGCCTTGCGGTTGCGCCTGACGCAGGGTGCGGTAGTAACGTTCGGCCATTTCTTCCAGGGAAGGATCAAACCATCCTTCCTCCAGGAAACTCCGTGACTGCAAGCCATTGACCTGCCACTGCCCATCCAGCGCGCTCGCAATGGCTTGATAACCGGTCACGCGGCCAGTGACCGGATGCGGGCACCACAGCACAGGGGCATCGGGGCTGTGATTCAGTGGCGTGACCAGCGCCGGGTCGGCCTGGGCTTCACGAGGCGCCTCCGCCAGGGCCAGTAATGCCAGCAACTCCTGACGGTACCGGCCACACAGGTGCTGAATACGCCGGGCATCATAGTGGCTGCTGGCGTAATCCCAGACCAGTTCCAGTTTTCCCGCAACGACCTGACCATTAATCGCCAGCGGCGCGGCCATGGGGTTGTTGTCTGCCTGTGGTTTGCCGCCCCCCTGCAGCGGCGTAAAGCCCTGGATCAAGGCGTCGTCGTGGTACTGGCCCAGATAATTGAAGGTCACCGGCGCATCGGCACTGCCATTAAGCGGACTCTCCGTGAGATAACGCAAAACACCATAGCCCACTCCGCCATCGGTCTCGGTTTGCTTCAGTTGTTGTGACACCGCAAACAGGTTCTGGCGTGGGTCGCTGTCGTAGGGCAAGGCCAGCGGATAAAGGCTGGTGAACCAGCCGAGCGTCCGGCTCAGGTCCAGCCCCGGAGCCAGGCGGTTTTCGCGACCGTGGCCTTCCAGGTTGATGGTAAGAGGTCGATTTGTCGTAGGAGCGTCGCTGGCGGCGCGATTTTCCACAATTGCGGATCGCGCCGCGAGCGACGCTCCTACAGGAGATTGCTGCAAGGTTCGTGTCAGTGCCGTCAGCAACAACGCTGGCACCGTTACCCCCAATTTGGTGGGCGCTTCCTGCAAAAGCCGGCGGGTGTCTTCATGATTCAGGGACAAGGAAGCCGTCTGTTTTTCCCCATAGGCCGGCAAAGGCTCGCCGCGCTTTTCTGGTTTCTGCCCCTGCCAAAACGGCAGGCGTTGCTCGCCCTTTTCTTCCCACCATTGCTGCAGGGCCTGATGCCAGTCAGCCAGATTATGGGTCCGTTCCGGCAAGGCAATATCCTTGCCTCCCTGCACCTGCTGGTAAGCATTCAACAGATCTTCCAGCAGGATTCGCCAGGACACCCCGTCCACAGCCAGGTGGTGAATCACCAGCAACAGGCGATCCGGCTGATCCGGTGCGGAAACATATAACGCTCGCAGCAACTCGCCGGTTTCAATGTTCAGGCTTTGCTGGGCCTGTTCACACAGTGCTGCAACCTGGTCTTCACCGGAGGTTTCACGCCACCACAGCAGCTCCCCCGGCGGTGTGTCGACAGGCAGACATTCCTGCTGCCAGCCCTCTGCGTGATTGGTGAACCGCAAACGCAATGCATCGTGCTGGCGATACAAGGCGTGCAAGGTGGCCTCCAATGCCTGCCGCTCCATCGGCGCGTCCAGAGCCAGCCACAAATGCTGGTTCCAGTGACTGGGGCTGGGCGGGTTCAGGGAGAAAAAGTGTTGCTGGATCGGCAGCAATGAAACCGGCCCCAGCATGGGCGCCTGGGAAATAGCGGTTGCCTCTGCACTGACCACCACTGCCGCCAGATCCTTGAGCAACGGTTGCTCGAAGAGTTCTTTGGGGCTGACTGCCAGACCCTGCTGCCTGGCGCGGCTCACTACCTGGAGTGCCAGAATGGAATCGCCGCCCAGGGCAAAGAAATGGTCGTCACGGCTGACGGTTTCCACGCCCAACAATGGCTGCCAGATATCGGCGAGAATTTTTTCGTTGTCGGTTTGTGGAGGCTCGCCCTGGCCAGTGGTTTGCCATTGCGGTTCTGGCAGGGCTTTGCGGTCCACCTTGCCCGCCGGAGTTAACGGCAGAGCTTCCAGAGTCAGCAACTGGCTGGGCACCATGTAGTCCGGCAGAGTTTCAGAAAGGCTTTCCAGAATTGTTCGCGGCTCGAGCGCCGCTCCTACAGGGGGACGTGGGACGATGTAGGCGACCAGGCGATCGCCGGTGGGGGATGGTTGGGCGATCACCGCCGCCTCGCGAATTGTGTCGAAGGCCAGCAGGCGGCTTTCGATTTCCCCAAGCTCAATGCGAAAGCCGCGAATCTTCACCTGCTGGTCCACCCGACCCAGATATTCCATGACGCCGTCGTCGCGGAATTGCACCAGGTCCCCGGTGCGGTACATGCGCTCGCCGGGTTCACCGAACGGATCGGGAATAAAGCGTTCGGCGGTCAGGTCCGGGCGGCCGTGGTAACCCCGGGCCAGGCCCACTTCGTTGCCGATATAGAGTTCACCGGCCACACCAACAGGAACCCGATTAAGATCCTGGTCCAGTACATAGAGTTTTCGTGGACCGACGGCGGTACCGATGGGGGCGTAGGCACTGGTCAGCGTATCCCCCGGATAGGCCGCCCACAGCATGGGCGTGACTACGGTTTCCGTAGGCCCATAGCCGTTAAGAATCCGCTGCGGCTTGAGCACCTGTTGCATGCGTTCGAAGGTTTCCCGGGTAAAGGCTTCGCCCCCCAGGGTCCAGGAGCGGACCTTTAGTTCAGGCTTTTCCTGCTCGATCCAATCCAGTAACGGCCCCACATAGCTGGGAGGAAAACAGGCGATGGTGACGTTTTCTTTTTCCAGCACCTCGCAACATTTTTCCGCACTCCATAGTTCCTGGTCACGGATGACCACCCGGGAGCCAAAGGCCAGTGGCACCGTCCAGCGCTCCACGGCGCCATCGAAACTGATGGACGCAAATTGCAGTTCCACATCCTCCGGGGTCATGCCGTAGCGCTCACCGATGGTCTGCACGTGCATGGACAGGCCGCCGTGGGTCAGTGCCACCCCTTTGGGTTTGCCGGTGGAGCCGGAGGTGTAGATCACGTAGGCAAGCTGGTCGGGATGCGGTTCGTTATGCAGGTTTGTCGGGGAATAACGTTGCAGAGCCAGTGTCTCCATTCGCACCGGGGTTAGTCCATTAACACGGGGCAGGCTCTCAGCCAGATCCGACGAGGTCAGCAACAGGCTCGCGCCACTGTCTTCCAGCATGTAACGCAAACGATCCGCAGGGTACCCCGGGTCCAGCGGCAGGAAGGCGCCGCCGGCTTTCATCACCGCAATGAAGGCTTCGATCATGGTGACGCCGCGCTCGAAGGAAACGCCCACCACCTCATCGGCGGCGACGCCCTGTTCGATCAGATAACGGGCCAACTGGTTGGAGCGGGCTTCCAACTCCGCAAAGGAAACCCGGGTATCGCCATGCACCAGGGCAATGGCATTTCCCTGCTCGGCGTCCTGCCGGGAAAACAGGGACACAAAGCTTTCCGACTGCCACTCACCGCTGCCCTGCCCCCACTGTTCCAGCCGGGGCAGATCGTCGCCGGCCACCTCGATGGTACCCAGACGACACTGACCATCGCTGAAGGCATCCAGCACAGCGTCCATGGCCTGCTGCAACCGCCTGGCGGTTTCGCCATGAAAACGGTCCGCGGCATAGGTCAGCGTCAGCGTCAGTGCCAGCGCCTCGTTGTCGCTTTCGTGCACATCCAGCGCCAGATCAAAGAGTGCATGGGGGACGCCCTGGGACAGGGGCGTAATGGTGACATCCTGGTCCAGATGACGGCTGCCGCCATCGCGACGCTGATAGTTGAACAGCACCTGGAACAGGGGCGTTTCGCCCGGCTCTCTTTGCGGAGACAGGGACGCCACCAGTTGGTCAAAGGGCAGCGCCTGATGAGCCTGGGCATCCAGCATGGTCTGATGCAACTTCCCCACCCATTCATTCACCGTTAGCGCCGCTTGCGGTTTGCCGCGTATTACCAGAGTGTTCACAAAGAAACCCACCAGCGCTTCCACTTCCGAGCGCTCGCGATTAGCGACCGGCACGCCCACCGGAATATCACGGCGACCACCAACCGCAGCCAGCGCCCATTGCCAGGCAGCCAGCACCACGGTGAACAGGGTGGTGTCGTTGTCACGGGCCAGCTTTTGCAGCGGCGCCTGCAAGTGTTGCGGCAGGGTCCATTGCACACTGGCCGCCTGACGCAAATCGTTTTTGTTTGGGTTGCGATCATGGGCAATCAACAACGGCGGCTGAGCTCTCTCCTGTTGATCATGACCCAGTTTTTCCCGCCAATAGGCCAACTGCCGGTCCCGCTCACCGGCATCCAGCCAGGCCTTTTGCCAGAGGGCATAGTCCGCGTACTGAATGGACAAGGGAGACAGGGGCGCATCGGACAGATAGGCACGGGCCAGGTCGGTAAAGAACACGTCCATGGACCAGCCATCGGAGACCAGATGGTGCATGACCAGTTGTAGCCGCCATTGCTGATCGGTCACTTGCAGCAGCTGCACGCGCAACGGGTTGTCCCGCTCCAGTACAAAGGGTCGCCGGGCATGTTCGTCCGCCAGGGTCTGGCGGGCATTGTCATCCAACGCCCGGGCATCACGCTGCTCCACGGACAGGGGCGCGGCTGCAATCCATTGCTGAGCCTGGCCATTTTCCTCTACAAAACGGGTGCGCAGACTGTCGTGCCGATCTACCACCGCTGCCACGGCACGAAACAGACGCGCCACATCCAGCGGACCTGACAACATAAAGGCGGCAGTCAGATGGTAGGCCGTGTTATCCGGTTCCAGTTGATGGATAGTCCACAAACGTTGCTGGGCCGGCGCCAGTGGAATTCGTTTCGGGCGGTGCCCGGCGACAATAGGCAACCGCTCAAAGGGAATGCCCTTTTCACTCAGCTTCTGCAGAAAGACGGCCTGCTTGCTTTCATCCAGCGCCATAAAACGCTGGGCCAGTGCTGCCTTATCAAGTTGACTCATAAATCTTCCAGGTCATCCAGCAGGTCGGCCATGGCCGCCAGATCGTCGTCTTCCTGCTGTTTTGCTTCACCGTTGTGCTGGTCCACCAGGGCCGCCAGCGCCTGCAGGGAGTCGGCCTCGAACAGGGCACGCAGGGGCACAGCCACCCCCCAACGATCACGTAAAGCCGCCACCACCCGGGTGGCCAGCAGGGAGTGTCCGCCCAACGCGAAGAAATTATCATCCAGCCCGACGCGAGACTGGCCGAGCAGTTCTTCCCACAGGCCCGCCAGTTGCTGTTCCGTCTCCGTCTGCGGCGCACGATATTCCCGGGCCTGCCATTGCGGGGCCGGCAGGGCCTTGCGGTCCAGCTTGCCGTTGGGTGACAGGGGCATCTTTTCGAGCACCATGAACAGTGACGGCACCATGTAGTCGGGCAAGGCACCGGCCAGAGCCTGCTGCCAACGCTCCCGGTTATCGGATTCGCTGGCCACATAGGCCACCAGCTGATCCCCCGCCTCGCCGGGATGGGCCACCACCACGGCGTCGTCCACATCCGGCTGCTGCTTGAGCTGTTGCTCGATTTCTCCCAGCTCGATGCGCAGGCCACGAATCTTCACCTGATGATCCAGGCGGCCCAAATATTCGAGAATGCCGTCGGCTCGCTGCACCACCTGATCGCCGGTGCGATACATTCTGCTTCCCGGCTTCCCGAAGGGATTGGGGAGAAATCGTTCCGCCGTCAGGTCCGGGCGACCGAAGTAGCCCCGGGCCAGACCGATACCGGCCAGATAGAGTTCACCGGGAACACCGCGGGGTACTGGGTTGAGATCGGTGTCCAGCACATGCAGCTGGATGTTGCTGATCGGCGCACCGATGGGCACGGTGTGACCCGCTTCAGGACGGCATCGCCAGTAGCTCACATCGATGGCCGCTTCCGTAGGGCCATACAGGTTGTGCAGCTGCACATCATCCCGTGCCGCAAAGACCGTCTTCTGCAGCTCGCTATCCAGCGCCTCGCCGCTGCAGATCAGTCGCTTCAGATGCGGCAGGTCCTGCAGGCCGGTGGCACTCACGAAGGCGTTGAGCATGGAGGGCACAAAGTGCAGCGTGGTGACGCCTTCATCCCCTATCACCTGTTGCAACCACACCGGATCCGCATGGGCCTCCGGCGGGGCCACAGCAAGTCGCGCCCCCACCATCAATGGCCAGAAAAATTCCCACACGGACACATCGAAACTGAACGGCGTCTTCTGTAACACGCAGTCGCGATCATTCAGGGGATATTCGCTCTGCATCCACAGCAAACGATTTTCCAGGGCCGCCTGGGTATTGAGCACGCCCTTGGGTTTGCCAGTGGACCCGGAGGTATAGATCACATAGATCGCCTGGTCCGGGTGCCATTGCACCACCGGGGGTGTGGTCGGCTGGTCGCTCACATCCAGCTCGTCCAGACACCACATGGGCACCGCCTGCGGCCAGCTTGCCAGCAGACTGCTGTTGGTCAGCAGTAATGCCGGCGACGCGGCATCCAGAATGTAGGCCAGACGATCCTGTGGATAGGACGGGTCCAGCGGCACATAGGCTCCACCGGCACGGGTGATGGCAAGGATGCCGATCACCAATTCCAGAGAACGGGGCAGCCCGATGGCCACCCGCACTTCCTCTTTCACGCCGGCGCGGCGCAGGCGATTGGCCAGCTGGTTTACCCGGCGATCCAGTTGCGCATAGGACAGCTGTTGCTCGCCCATGGTCAGCGCAATGGCATCCGGTATTTTCTGTGCCTGCAGGCTTAACCGTTTGGGAACCGCAGTAAAATCACCCCAGCGTTTCCGGGTGTCATTGAAGGTCTGCTGCGCGCGGATTTCTTCATCGGTGAGCAGATCGATATCCGCCAGCAATTGCTGTGGATCGTGCAGCAATGTCTCCAATAGAAGACCAAAATGTTCACGCAAACGGGCAATGGTTTCCGGTTTGAACAGGCCGGTGTCGTAGCCGACAAAGCCCTGTAGCTGCTGCTCGTCTTCAAGAATATCCAGGGCCAGTTCAAACTGTGCCCCCGCCGCACCGGGATCAAAGGGCGTCACCAACGCTTCCGGCCACTGCGGAGCAAAGTTCTGGCTGAGTCGCTGGTGGTTGAACACCACCTGGAACAGCGGATGGCGATCCAGATTTCGGTCCACAGCCAGGGCGTCCACCAGACCTTCAAAGGGCAGCGCCTGGCGGCCCTGGGCCTCACCGATAAATTGCTGAATCGCCGCCACCTGTTCGGCAAACGATTGCGGCTGATCAAAGTCCGCAGGAATCACCAGCGTATTGATAAAGCAGCCCTGCAGGGTTTCGGTTTCCGCCTGCAGTCGACCGGCCACCGGCACACCCACACGCACCTGTGACTGCCCACTGTAACGGTGCAGCAATATCTGCCAGACACTGAGCAACAAGGTGGATACGGTGGAACCCAGTTCGCCGGCACGCTGTTTCAACCCGGCCAATTGTGCATCGGTAAACCGAATTGGCTGGCGGGCACCTCCCGCTCTCTCGCCCCGAGGGAAATCCGTGGGCAGAGCCAGGGGCTCGCCCCCATCACCCAACTGCTCCACCCACCATCGGGTCTGGGCGCGGGCCTCATCGCTGTCCAACCATTGTTGCTGCCAGGCGGCATAATCCGCGTACTGAATTTTTGCGGGCGATGCCGTCAGGGCATCGCCCTGATGGGCTTGCCGATACAGCTCGCTCAGCTCCGCCAGCAGCAACTGCATGGAAACCCCGTCGCCGATGATGTGATGCTGCACCAGCAACAGGTGATAGCGTTGATCGGCCAGCTTGATGGCCAGCACCCGCAACAGGTTGTCACAGGCCAGATCGAACGGCTGACTCAGCACCTGATGCTGCACTTTTTCTGCAGCGGCTTCCGGGGCATTTTCCTGCGACAGATCCTGCCACTGAATCTCGATAACGGCGTCATCAAGGATGCGCTGACGTGGAGCGCCACCCGCATCCACAAAACGGGTGCGTAAACTTTCGTGGTTGGCCACCAGAATATTCAGCGCCTGTTGCAGGGCATCGCGATGTAGTTCACCACGCACCTCCAGGCCCAGCGGCATATGGTACGCCCCGTTATCCGGCTCCAGTTGCTGCACAAACCACAACCGTCGCTGCGCTGCGGAACAGGGAAGATCACCACTGCGCGGCACCGGCCGGATTGCCGGCAAGGCAGCAACGGACTGACACAACGCGGCACAGTGCTTCAGAACCGGTTGCTCGAAGATGCGGTTCAGCGGCAGGTCCAGTTGATGCTGATGGCGCAGACGGTTGACCATCTGTACGGCCAGCAGTGAATGACCACCGAGGTTGAAGAAATGGTCATCACGGCTGACGGTTTCCAGGCCCAGTAATAGCTGCCAGATATCGGCGAGAATTTTTTCGTTGTCGGTTTGTGGGGCCTCTCCCTCACTGCTGCCCTGCCATTGCGGTTCCGGCAGGGCCTTGCGATCCACCTTGCCCGCCGGGGTCAGCGGCAGTTGCTCCAGCGTCATTAACTGGCTGGGGACCATATAGTCCGGCAGGGATTGGGACAGAGAAGCCAGAATGGTCTCGGTCTCGGTTCGCGGCTCCAGCGCCGCGCCTGCAGGATCGCGTAGCACGATATAGCCAACCAACCTGTCACCCGCCGGTGAGGGCTGGGCCACCACCGCTGCCTCGCGAATTTGATCAAACGCCAATAGCCGGCTTTCGATTTCCCCCAGCTCGATGCGGAAACCACGGATCTTCACCTGCTGATCCACCCGACCCAGATATTCCATCACGCCGTCGTCGCGGAATTGCACCAGGTCCCCGGTGCGGTACATGCGCTCGCCGGGCTCACCAAAAGGATCGGGGAGGAAGCACTCTGCGGTCAGGTCCGGGCGGTCGTGATAGCCCCGCGCCAGGCCCACTTCATTACCGATATACAGCTCACCGGCCACTCCCGCGGGCACACGATTGAGGTCCTGGTCCAGTACATACAATTTTCTTGGGCCGACGGCAGTACCAATCGGCGCGTAGGCGCTGGTCAGGGTATCGCCTTCATAGGCCGCCCACAGCATCGGCGTGACCACGGTTTCCGTGGGGCCATAACCGTTAAGAATGCGCTGCGGTTTCAGCACCTGTTGCATGCGTTCGAAGGTTTCCCGGGTAAAGGCTTCGCCCCCCAGGGTCCAGGAGCGGACCTTTAGTTCAGGCTTTTCCTGCTCGATCCAATCCAGTAACGGCCCCACATAGCTGGGCGGGAAACAGGCGATGGTGACGTTTTCTTTTTCCAGCACCTCGCAACATTTTTCCGCACTCCATAGTTCCTGGTCGCGGATGACCACGCGGGCGCCGAAGGCCAATGGCACCGTCCAGCGCTCCACCGCCCCATCAAAACTGATGGAGGCAAACTGTAGTTCCACATCCTCCGGCGTCATGCCGTAGCGCTCACCGATGGTCTGCACGTGCATGGACAGACCGCCGTGGGTCAGTGCCACTCCCTTGGGTTTGCCGGTGGAGCCGGAGGTGTAGATCACGTAGGCAAGCTGATCCGGATGGGGACCGTTATTCACTCGGCCATAGGCGTACCCATCCAGCAACAACCGGTCCACCGCCACAGGTTGCACGGCCGCAACCGACGGCAAGACATCCATCAGGTTCGACGAGGTCAGCAACAGACTCGCGCCACTGTCTTCCAGCATGTAACGCAAGCGATCCGCAGGGTACCCCGGGTCCAGCGGCAGGAAAGCCCCGCCGGCTTTCATCACCGCCAGGAAGGCTTCGATCATGGTGACGCCACGCTCGAAGGAGACACCCACCACCTGATCGGCTTTGACACCCTGTTTGATGAGATAACGGGCCAACTGATTGGAGCGGGCTTCCAGCTCGGCAAAGGAGACAAGGGTGTCACCATGCACCAGGGCAATGGCATCCCCCCTTGTTGACGCCTGCTGGGCAAACAGGGACACGAAACTGTCGGGGGCCCATTCACCGCAGCCCTCTCCCCAGGTTTGCAGTCGAGACAGGTCATCACCGAGGCTATCCAGTTCGGCAAGCGGGCCATCCTGACTTTCTGCCAGTGACAACAGTGTCTGCCTGAATGCGGTCGCCATACGGTCCACCAATGCCACCGGCAAGGCGCCCGTGTCATGGGCAAACAGCATCTCCAGATGTTCACCGGGCAACACCGCCACGGTCAGCGGATAGTGGGTAAACTCATGACTGGTCGGCGTGCCCAGTTGCAGGCCGCTGTGATCGCCACCCAGCAGGGTTTCATCCAGCGGATAGTTTTCGAAGACCAGCAAGGTATCGAACAGGCTTTCCCCTCCCCAGCCGGCCTCCTGTTGCACCTCGAACAGCGGCGCATGACCGTGTTCGCGCAGGGAAGCATTGTCCGCCTGCAATGCCTCCAGCCACTGATCCACGGGCTGGTCGCCATCCAGCGGTACGGTCATCGGCAGGGTATTGATGAACAGCCCCAGCATGCTGTCGCTGCCGGCCAGTTCCGCCGGGCGACCGGCCACGGTATTACCGAACACTACCCGACGTTGTCCGGTAAATTGTCCCAGCACCCGGGCCCAGGCTCCCTGTACCAGGGTGTTGATGGTCAGCCCCTTGTCGCGAGCCGCCTGACGCAGGGCCCGGCTGGTGGCCTCGTCGAAGGTAATGGGATGACGGCGGAAGGCACCTTTCTCTTTCGACCCTACCGACTCCACCAGACGAGTGGGCGCCTGCAGGGGGGCGAGATAGTTCTGCCAGAACGCCCGTGTCGCATCCCGGTCCTGCTGCTGCAGCCAACGCAGGTAAACGCCATACTCTTTCGGGGCAGCAGGCAGGGAGTGGCCGTGATACAGAGCCATCAGCTCGGTGAGCAACACCCCGGTGCTCCAGCCGTCCATAAGAATATGGTGCAGGGTAAAGACACACTGCCAGGTTTCGTCGTCGGTCCGCAGCAAGTCCACCCGCCACAGCGGCGGGTTTTCCAGATCGAACCCCTGCTCCAGCAATTGCTGGCAGTAGCGATCCGCATCACCTTGCGACCGCAGGTCTACCTGCTGCCACGGCAGAACAACCTGATCCCCAGGCCAAGTTGCCTGATGGCGCTGTTCCGCCAGGTGATCCGGCAGAAGCGCAGTGCGCAACACCGCATGGCGTTGCAGCAATTGCTGCCAGGCCTGTTTCATCCGCTGCGGCGACAGTCCCGTCAGTGGCAGTATCAACTGGTTCACATAGGTGCTGTTGCGGTCACTCAAACGGGAATGGAATAGCAAGCCGGACTGCAAAGGTGACAGGGGCAGAATCTGCTCCGGCCGTGACGGTAACGCATCCAGTTGCGACTGGCTCAGGGATGCCAGCGGCATATCCGCCGGGGTCAGGATCGGCGGCGCCTGCTCGCAATGGCAGGCCAGCCGTTCGCATTGTTCCAGCCATTGGGCGACCAGCACTTCACCCTGCTCCCGGGACACACCCTTGCCATCCACGTCGATACGCAGACGCAGCGCGCCCTCCTGCTGATCCGCGTTGATGGTCAGTGGCGCATCCGCCGGGGCATCCGGCGCCTGCCACAGGCCCATCTCCCTGACGCTGACACCCGGCAGGGAGTCATGGCGAAACTGGCCCAGATAGTTGAACAGCACGTCCAGGTGGTGATCCGCGTCCGCCAGCTTGCCCTGCTGACACAGCAGGCCATAACCCAGGCCGCCATGGGCAGGTTGGCGCAGTTGTTCTTTCTGCCATTTGATGGATGCAGCCAGATCCCCCTGACAATCCAGTCGCTGGGGGTAGAGGCTGGTGAACCAACCCACCGTGCGGCTCAGATCCAGACCGGCATGACTGTCGGCACGGCCATGGCTTTCCCGATGGATACGTACCGTGTCGCGGCCACAATAATCCGCCAGCGTCCCGGCCACCGCGATCAACAGAAATTCTTCCAGATTCAGTGACGCATAACGGTCCGCACTTTTTACCCAACGACGCAATGTCTTCGCATCGGTCTGACACTCGAACCGGGCAGGCCCCGAGTCTTGATGCACCGGAAACAGGGGCGCCAAGGTTTGTGTAGCCTGCTGCCAGTACGGCAGTTCTTTCTCGGCCTCGGGAACGAAATGCTGGTTCAGTGCCTGGCGCCAGTCCTGCAGGTTATGGGTCTTGCGCGGCAGACTGGCGTCGCCTCCTTGCTGCAGTTGCTGGTAAGCACTGAACAGATCTTCCAGCAGGATTCGCCAGGACACCCCGTCCACGGCCAGATGGTGAAGGGTCAACAGCAGTTGCGGTGCATCCCCAACAATATAGAGCGCCTGCAGCACCTTACCGTCGGCAGGGCCAAGCCCACCCTGCGCCGCCGCCATGGCATGAGAAATGTCGGACTCACTGCGGGCTTCAACCACCTGCAGCAAGGGGCGCGTGCTTTCTGCCACACACTCCGCCTGTTGCGGATCGGTGGCCGAAAAGCGCAGGCGCAAGGCATCGTGCTGGGCCACCAGCATCTGCAATGCCACCTCCAACCGCTCGGGATCAAACGCGTCCTGGACGGAAAAATGGATGTACTGATTGCAGAGGGACAGGCCTCGCTGTTCGATAAAACGCTGCTGGATGGGCAGCAAACCAACCGGACCCGACAACGGTTCCTGACTGGCCGCATTGCCCGTCACGAGCCGGGCGGCCGCTGCCAATGCACGCAGAGTGGGTTGCTCAAACAGGTCTTTGGGTGTCAGCGCCAGCCCCTGTTGGCGAGCCTTGCTAACGATCTGCAAAGCCAGAATGGAATCGCCGCCCAGGGCAAAGAAGTGGTCGTCACGGCTGACGTTATCCACGCCCAGTAATGGCTGCCAGATAGCGGCGAGAATTTTTTCGTTGTCGGTTTGTGGGGGCTCGCCTTGGCTAGTGGTTTGCCATTGCGGTTCCGGCAAGGCTTTTCGGTCCACCTTGCCCGCCGGGGTCAGGGGCAGTTGTTCCAGGGTCAGCAACTGGCTGGGCACCATGTAGTCCGGCAGAGTGCGGGACAGCTCTGTCAGGATCGCATCAGTGTCGATTCGCGGCTCGAGCGCCGCTCCTACAGGGGGACGTGGGACGATGTAGGCGACCAGGCGATCGCCGGTGGGGGATGGTTGGGCGATCACCGCCGCCTCGCGAATTGTGTCGAAGGCCAGCAGGCGGCTTTCGATTTCCCCAAGCTCAATGCGAAAGCCGCGAATCTTCACCTGCTGGTCCACCCGACCCAGATATTCCATGACGCCGTCGTCGCGGAATTGCACCAGGTCCCCGGTGCGGTACATGCGCTCGCCGGGTTCACCGAACGGATCGGGAATAAAGCGTTCGGCGGTCAGGTCCGGGCGGCCGTGGTAACCCCGGGCCAGGCCCACTTCGTTGCCGATATAGAGTTCACCGGCCACACCAACAGGAACCCGATTAAGATCCTGGTCCAGTACATAGAGTTTTCGTGGACCGACGGCGGTACCGATGGGGGCGTAGGCACTGGTCAGCGTATCCCCCGGATAGGCCGCCCACAGCATGGGCGTGACTACGGTTTCCGTAGGCCCATAGCCGTTAAGAATCCGCTGCGGCTTGAGCACCTGTTGCATGCGTTCGAAGGTTTCCCGGGTAAAGGCTTCGCCCCCCAGGGTCCAGGAGCGGACCTTTAGTTCAGGCTTTTCCTGCTCGATCCAATCCAGTAACGGCCCCACATAGCTGGGAGGAAAACAGGCGATGGTGACGTTTTCTTTTTCCAGCACCTCGCAACATTTTTCCGCACTCCATAGTTCCTGGTCACGGATGACCACCCGGGAGCCAAAGGCCAGTGGCACCGTCCAGCGCTCCACGGCGCCATCGAAACTGATGGACGCAAATTGCAGTTCCACATCCTCCGGGGTCATGCCGTAGCGCTCACCGATGGTCTGCACGTGCATGGACAGGCCGCCGTGGGTCAGTGCCACCCCTTTGGGTTTGCCGGTGGAGCCGGAGGTGTAGATCACGTAGGCAAGCTGGTCGGGATGCGGCTGGTTTCGGACCGGCCCATAGGCATACCTATCCAGGGACAACTCATCCACTGCCACCGGTGTCACCGCATCGACCCTCGGCAAGACCTCAATCAGGCTCGAGGAAGTCAGCATCCTTTTGGCGCCACTGTCTTCCAGCATGTAACGCAAACGATCCGCCGGATAGCCCGGGTCCAGCGGCAGGAAGGCGCCGCCGGCTTTCATCACCGCCAGGAAGGCTTCGATCATGGTGACGCCGCGCTCGAAGGAAACGCCCACCACATCGTCCGCTTTTACTCCCTGCTCAATCAGGTAACGCGCCAGTTGGTTAGAGCGGGCTTCCAACTCGGCAAAGGAAACCCGGGTATCGCCATGCACCAGGGCAATGGCATTTCCCTGCTCGGCGGCCTGCCGGGAAAACAGGGACACCATACTGGCTGCCTGCCATTCACCCTGGCCCTGTTCCCGGGCAGACAGCCATTTCTGATCCTCATCGGAAAGGATCGTCAGTGCGGACAAGGTTCGGGAGGCATCTTCCAGAAACTGTTCCAGCAGGCTCTCGAACCCGGCCTGCAGGCAATCGGCAATACGCTCATCCAGCGCTCCGTCACCATACACCAGACGCAGACCCAGGCCGCCTTGCTGATCCGGCCATACATCCAGCACCAGATCGAACGGCGTTTCCGTCACCGGCAGATCCTCTACCCGGACGACGAGATTGCCCAGATTCAGACTCATGCCCGCGCCCTGCTGGCGATAATTGAACGCCACCTGGAATAAAGGATGGCGCCCCTGACTTCGCGACGGGCAAAGTCGATCCACCACTTTTTCGAACGGCAGCTCCTTGTGCTGCTTGGCGCCTTCCAGGGATTGGTGAATGCGGGTAATCCATTCACTGACGGTGTCACCGGGACGAGGCGTCCCCTGCACCACCAGGTTATTCACAAAAAAACCGATCAATCCATTGTTGGATCCATTGCGGTTCGCGCTGGGCACACCCACCCGCACGTTATCCTGTCCCGTGATGCGGGCAAGCAGGTATTCCAGAACGGCCAGCAACACGGTGAAACGGCTGACACCCTGCCGGGAGGCCTGCGCTTTCAACGCCTGGTTTTGTTGAACAGAAAGGGAAAAATCACGAAAACAGGCTTTCTGCGCTGCTGCGGTATTTTTCAGCGAAGGCAATGCCAGCGGCTCGCCTTCATGCTGCAAGGTCTCTTGCCAGTATGCGAGTTGCTGCGCTGCCGTCTCACCGGTTAGCCACTGTTGCTGCTCCTCGGCAAAAGCCGGGTACTGTCTTTCCAGCGGAGGAAGCGGCATCTCACGACCATCACGCAGAGAGTTATAGATAAGGAAAAACTCCTGCATGAAGACACCCAGAGACCAGGCATCGCCGACAATATGATGCAGGGAGACCATCAAGGCGTGGACCGGCTTGCCATTGATATCTCCCAGACTGGCCAGGCGATAGCGCAACAGCCCACCCACCGCCAGATCAAAAGGCATGGCATTCTGTTGGCTAGCCAGGGAATAGGTGGCCGCTACCGGGTCTGACTGATCACTGACATCATCGATGACCAGCGCCCTGTCCTGGTGGGCGTCAATGGTCTGCCAGGCCTGGCCGTCAAATTCCGCGAACCGGGCACGGAGGATATCGTGACGGGCTAAGACCACATTCATGGTGGCCTGAAGCGCCGAAATATCCAGCTCCCCTTCCAGCCAGAAAAGACCTCCCAGATTGTACGCGGTGCTGTCTGGGGATAACCGACTGAACACCCACAAGCGTTGCTGGGAGTAGGAGAGCGGCGCCCAATGCGGCCCGGGACGGGCAGACAGGGAAGCAGACCCGGTCATGTCAGCTCCTTTACAAATTGCGTGACAGAGAATCAGGCCTGAGCGTCGCGCAGACGCCTGGGTCGCTGGTCAGTCCATACCTGGTTGATATGCTCCAGGCAGTGAGCCTTGTTGCCACTGATCCCCACCGGCTGCCAGCCAGCAGGAACGGGACGGTAGGTAGGCCAGATGCTGTACTGTTCCTGGTCGTTAATGACCACGTGAAATTCGGTATCGGGGTTATCAATACTCATGGTTTCCTCGCCTTGTCGGCATGATCCGTTGCGCCGGGAGTCAGGCGCCGGCTTCACGGAGGGCGTGCACGCTGTGTCTGGCGGACTGACCGTCCAGCTCGATGAGCTGGCCGGCGTCCATTTTCAACAGCCGATCCGCCCGGTCGAAGTAATGATCGTCGTGGGTGATGGCAATAATGGTTTTGCCCTGTGCCTGCAGACGCGGCAATAACGCGTGGTAGAAAAACTGCCGGAACTGCGGGTCCTGATCCGCCGCCCATTCATCCAGTAACAGACAGTCGCGCTGCTCCATGACCGCCATCAGCAACGCCAGCCGCTTGCGCTGCCCCTGGGAGAACCGGATGTCACTGAGCCGCCCATCCGCCTGGCGCACCTTGTGCTGCATACCCAGGGTCTTCAGCCAGTCGTCCACCTCGTCGACGCGCACCTCGGCGCCGTCACCCTGCAACAGGCGATTGAACAGGTAGAAGTCAGTAAAGACCGAGGAAAAAAGCTGTCGATAAGCGACCCGGTTGTCTTCGGTAATGGGCTGGCCATCCACGCTCAAGGCACCCTGCAGGGGGCGATAGAGACCGGTCAGCAGCCGCGCAAAGGTGCTCTTGCCACTGCCGTTGCCCCCCTGGACAAAAATCAGCTCACCCCGCTTTACGGTCAGGTCCAGCGGACCGACCTCAAACCCGGCCACACCATCCTGGTCCGGATAACGGTAGCAGGCACCCTTCAGTGACAACTGCTTGAAGCCGGCCAGTGACTCCCCCTTCGGCGCAAAGTCGGTATTCCCTTCTGCCAACTGCAACCCGGCAAGCTTTTTCAGGGACACTCGCGCCGCCAGCAGGGTGGGCAATGCGGCCACAGCGCCAATCAGGGGGGTGCGCAACAGCAGAATGGTGAGCGCAAAAACCGAAGCGGTATTGGCGCTGGCCCAGCCCAGCCCGGACGCCAGATAGAACAGCACGCCGATCAGGGCCAGCATCAGCACATTGGCCATATTGCCGGCCACACCATTGAAAATATCCGCGCGGGTGACGTGGTCACGGTAGGCACGGGCGTGATCGTCAAACTCTTCCTGGTAGAAACGCGCCGCCCGGGCGCGGTTCAGGGCCAGCTCCTTGCGCCCATCAATCATGGCCTGGTAATCCTGGTACAGGTGATCATCACCCTCCCGTACCTTGCCCACATGAAAGTTGATCCGCCCCACCAGCCAGATGCCCATCCCTGCGGTCGCCACCAGCCATACCACGGTGACTGCAAACAGGGCCGGCGACAGCCAGGCCAGCCAGCTCAGAGCCGCCACACTGAGCGCGGCGCCGTAAACCAGCTCGGGCAGATGCACAAAAGCGATAGTGAGATTACGGGTATCGGTACTGAGTGCCGCCAGCAGAGGCGGCCCCCCCACCTTTTCCAGTTGCTCAATATCCGTGGCCAACACACGGCGCACCAGATCGCGCCGCAGGCCATAGACCATGCGATGCCCCAGCCGGTGGAGAGTGACCTGGGCGCCGGTGGCTGTGGCCAACAACGCCAGCAGCAGCAGGGCAAACTGCATCAACACCATGCCCAGCTCCGCCCCTCCGGCCAGTAATCGCTGACTGATGAATGCCAGCACGGCCACACTCAGCAAGGCACTGAGCACACTGAGCACAACGACAGCCACAAAGGTTGCTTTGCGACCGGAAAACAGCAAACCCGGCAAGGTCATGACAGTGGTCCGCCTCCATGGCTGATACAAAAACGAATCGCAATGATATTGATTCTTATTTATATATCAACCATAAAATGATGACCCTTTGCCCGGATGTGACGGCTATCATGGACATACCGGTACCCACTGCTGACCTGCCTGCTCCCGCAGGGCACAATAGGGTGGCCCGTTTGCCGAAAACCCGGTGCCCGGCCCCCTTTTTCCTGTTCACTTGTCGGCCCTTTCATGCAACAACCCCTTAGCCAGCGCGGCCAGAAGCGTCAGCAAGCCATTCTCGAAGCCGCCACGGAAACGTTCCTGCAGTATGGCTACGAAGGCACGACTCTGAACATGATCATTGCCCGGGCCGGCGGCTCCAGGCGCAGCCTCTATGACTATTTTGGTGACAAACAGGGGCTGTTCAGTGCAGTGATTCGCTATCACACCGACAAGCTGGTTGAGGACGTCCGCGCCATCGATGTCACCGGGATGCCGGCGCGGGAAGGGCTGACCGTGCTTGCCCGCAACTTCGTGTTTGCGTTGCTGGAACCGGTCAACCTGGAGTTGTACCGACTGTTGATCACCCAGGCACCGGCCTTTCCGGAACTGGCTCGCAGCGCGTATCTGGCGGGCCCGGCGTTGTTGCTCAATGAGCTGGAGAAATATCTGGATCACCTGCAACGACAGGGGCAATTACCCGCCTCACTGCCCACCCCGCACACTGCCCGTCAGTTCCTGGGTATGGTGAAAGCCGAGTTCCAGCTGTGCGCGCTTTTATCCCCGGAGCGAATGCCGCCAGACAGTGCGATTGACGCACATATTGGCGATTGCGTGGCGCTCTTGTTAGACAACCGCTAGTCCGACCATTGGCACCTTCCATCTCCCCGGTATACATTGTAGTTAGCTGTCACTCTGCCTTTGGGGGCTAAGATGGCAAGAGAAGACATGTGACGGGACTCACAATATGAACAAGTTTTCACTGGTCCTATTGGCATTTTTCTTGCCAGTAGCCACCAGCTATGGCGATTCACCTGAACAACAATTCCTGCAACAGGTGTATGCCAATGGCGGCAAGACGCTTTATTGCCAGGAAGCGTTTCAGCCCGGGGATCGGGTCTCTGTTGAACATATCTATGATGAACGCCGACTGGCTCAACACTTTGGCTGTCGCACCAGCCGCCTTTGCCAGAGCAACCAGCAGTTCGCCAATGCAACACGGGATCGCCACAGCCTGTTCCCGGTAACCCGCCGCGCCGAACTGGACCGGCGCCGTACCCTGCTGGGTGATCTGCCTGCCACCACAGCAACCGACTCCCAATGCGGCTATAAACAGGCCTTTCAGGTTTTCGAGCCACCCCGGTCCGCCAAGGGCGATGTGGCCAGGGCCATGCTCTATCTGTACGATCGCTACGACATCCCCTTGCTGGGAACGCTGGAAATGTACCAGCGCTGGAATCGGGATGACCCGGTGGATGACGAGGAACGTCGCCGCAACAACGTGATCGAACAGGTGCAGGGCAACCGCAACCCCTTTATCGATGAACCGAACCGGGCGGAATCACTGGAAGCAAGCTCTCCATTGAATATGCAGTTTCCGTAGAGGCCGTTGAGCGTCAACGGCGTAAAGTTGAACCGCGGAAAAACGCACTGGTTTCACTAAAACCAAGAGGCCGCGCCCAGGGACTGGGCGCGGCCTCTTGGTTTTCAATGCGGGATAACTTCTCCCGCGTTTTAACGTTGCACTTTCAACTTTTCACTCAGAACCACTCGCCGTCCAGACCCATCATGGTATCCGCGCCACTCTTGATCTGGGCGAACAGGGCATGGGCCTTGGGCAGGATGCGCTGGAAGTAGTACTGGCAGGTAATACGCTTGGCCTTGGCGAAGTCATCATCCCGACCGTCGGTGGCCGCCAGCATCTGTGCCCACAGCCAGGCGTAGAGCACGTAACCGAACAGGTCCAGATACTCCACAGCGGCAGCGCTGATCGCGTCCGGGTTGTTAGCCGCCTGGGACAGCAGCTCGTCGGTGGCGTCCTTGAGCAGGGTCAGTGCCGCCTGCAGCTCGTTGCTGATCGCAGCCAGCTGGCCGTTACCGCTGTTTTCTTCAACCCAGGCCTGGGCATCCGCCAGGAAGGCTTCCACGGATTTGCCGCCATTACGGGCCACTTTCCGGCCCGCCAGGTCCAGCGCCTGGATGCCGTTGGTGCCTTCGTAGATCTGGGAAATACGGCAGTCGCGCACGAACTGCTCCATGCCCCACTCACGGATATAACCGTGGCCACCGAAAACCTGCTGACCGGTGATGGTGGTATCCAGACCGCGATCGGTGAAGAAAGCCTTGGCTACCGGAGTCAGCAGCGCAACCCGGTCTTCCGCCTTTTTCTTGGCGTCCGCATCGTCGCTGAACTTGGCGGTATCCAACTGCATGCCCACGTAGGCAGCCAGGGCACGGCCACCCTCATTGATGGCACGCATGTTCATCAGCATGCGCCGTACGTCACCGTGAACGATGATCGGGTCCGCCGGGCCGTTGGGATTTTTTGCGCCGGTGGCGCTGCGGCCCTGCAGGCGCTCGCGGGCGTAGTCCACGGCGCTCTGATAGCTCACTTCACCCAGGCCCAGACCCTGCAGGCCGATGGACAGACGCTCGTAGTTCATCATGGTGAACATGCACGCCAGCCCCTGATTGGGCTCGCCAATGATCCAGCCCTTGGCGCTGTCGAAGTTCATGACACAGGTAGCGGAGCCCTTGATGCCCATCTTGTGCTCAATGGAGCCACAGGTAGCGCCATTGCGCTCGCCCGCGTTGTTGTCCGCGTCGGGCAGGAACTTGGGCACCAGGAACAGGGAAATGCCCTTGGAACCGGCCGGGGCATCCGGCAGTTTCGCCAGCACCAGGTGAACATGATTGCTGGTCATGTCGTGCTCACCACCGGTGATGAAGATCTTGGTACCGGTGATGTTGAAGGAACCGTCGTCGTTGGGCTCAGCCTTGGTACGCAGGATCCCCAGGTCCGTGCCGGAATGAGGCTCGGTGAGGCACATGGTGCCGCTCCACTCACCGCTGTACAGCTTGGGCAGATACTGCTCTTTCAGTTCCTGGCTGGCGTGGGCATCGATGGCCAGGCAGGCACCGCTGGTCAGCGCAGGATACAGGGCGAAAGACGAGCAGGCGCTGTGCATCATTTCCTCGAACAGCACCGCCAGGGATTTGGGCATTCCCTGGCCACCGAATTCCGGATTACCGGAGAACGCACTCCAGCCATTTTCGGCAAAGGTTTTGAACGCGTCCTTGAACCCGTCCGGGGTGGTCACATCCCCGTCATTCCAGGTACAACCCTGCTCATCACCGTTACGGTTCAACGGAAACAACAGGCCTTCGGTCATCTTGCCCGCTTCTTCCAGAATGGCGTCGGACAGGTCGCGGGTTACCTCGGCGGTGGCAGGCATGGAAGCCCACAGCTGATCCGCTTTGAACACATCGTTGAGAACAAAACGCATGTCCTCGAGGGGCGCTTTATAGGTCGCCATTTGCACATCTCCTGAAAGTTGGCAGGGCGCAAATTTTAGGCAGCCAGGGCGCCGGGTAACAGGGTTATTTGTGACCCGCCGTTCATGGCCTCACGCTTCAATCACGCAGCGAGTGGAAGGAAGAGGGAGAAGACACGGTTTGCGAGCATCGGACAGCGTCGTTCGGTATCGGCGATACCCCTGGCCTATTCAATCGGCTCCGGCCGGCGCCACATCCACAGCAACACCCCGCAAAGCAGCACTGGCACGCCGATTTTCACGTAATCAGGCGCCGATGACAGACTGATCAGGGCAATGCTGATGAGCATCATGGTGGACGCTGCACACTTGGCGCGGCGGGGAATGGCACCGTGTTCGCGCCATTGACGGATATGCCCCCCGTGACGGGGATGCTGTAACAGCCAGCGCTCGAGCTGTGGCCAGCCGTGACTCCCGGCCCATGCCGCCAGCAGCAGGAAGACCACGGTGGGCATGCCCGGAACGACCACACCGATCATTCCCAGTAGCACAAACAGCATCGCTAGTGAGCGCCAGCACAGCACTCTGACTGTCCCCATGTCTCCCCTCCTAGAAGGCAATGGACCCGCGAGAGAATAATTACAGCATGCCCGATTTTACGGGGAATAAAAAACCCGCCAGACGGCGGGTTTTGCGGGTCAATCGACCTGAAGGGTCTCGGTTTCCTCGGCCTGCGGGTCACTGTCAGGAGCGGAGATGGCCTGCACCCGTGCCTGCAGTTGGGTCCGGCTCACGGGCTGACCGTTGAGACTTAGGACCCCGTTACCGACATTGATCACACTACGCCAGCGCTCGCCTTGTCGCTCCACAACGCCCTGCTCGGCAAGGGCCACCAGGCGGTCGGCATAGGGCGGCGGCACCAGCCCCTGGTGCATATCCAGGTGCACCTGAATATCCAGCATCTGCTGGAACTGCTCTTCACTCAGGGCCATCAATTCCAGGGTGGGCAGGTTGCCACCCTCGACCCCCAGGTAACGGGCCTTGCTGTCCAGGGTGAGCTGCCGCTCCCCCTGGTCATCCACCAGCATCTGCAATGCCAGTTCACTGTCCCCGGGGCGCAGCAGTTGCTCAGCGGCTACCTGCGTCATCTCCTCCAGCAGACTCTGCATACGCATCATCTGCTGCTCCATGTCAGCCTGCTCTCCGTTTCCGGACAGGGCGCCCATCAGGGCCCGGGTCTGGATTTCATCCATTTCCCGATTGAGGGCATGCACCCTGACCAGGGCCTGCTTGTCCAGGCCGGCATACTCCATGCCCAGATAGGCGCTGTCCATGGGCAGCGGCACCATGGGACCTGCCACCTGGTCCAGCCACAGTCGGCTGTCGCCACTCAGGGTGTCACCGTGGTCCTTGGTGGTGCCCTGCAGGGTCAGATCGAACGCCAGCATCGGCTGCTGACCCTGGGACCAGCGCAGCTGCTTGCCGGTAAAATTGATATTTGCCAGCGGCAATTCTCCGCCCAACATGGCAATCACATCCACCGACCCGGTCAGCGAATCCACTGCAAACCCCATTTTCGGTGACGACACATCCAGCCCCTGCAGTGACAGGTAGGCATTGACCGGGTAGTCCCCTGCCGTCGGCCGCAACACGTCCAGCTGCAGCTCTTCAAGGACCACCTTACCCATGGGCGAATCCAGGTTTACCGGCGCCACCGCCACTTTCATGGTCAGGCTGCCGTCAAAGCCATAGCGGCTATAACCCGTCACAGGGGGCTTGCCCTGGAAAATCTCGCTCACCATGGCCGTCATTTCCGCAGGCAACTCGCTCAAATCCAGCACTTCCTCGCTGGCGGCAATGCCCACAAACAGACCGTCATCGGTCCAGGCGAAGGGGCCGTGGTGAATCGTGCTGAGAGAACAGATTTTTCCCGACATGGCACCCAGGTTGGCCGTTGACGCCATCTCACCCTGAATGATCAGGCAAGTCACCGCGCTGGCGCGGAATAGCCCGCGCTCATAACTGAACACATCAACGATGATATCCCGCTGCCCCGGAATCACTTCCAGACCTGCGACCTCCTCGCGAAACAGTGTCTCCGCACGCATGCCCACATAGAACGTGGTCCCCAGCCACGCCACAACCAGCACCAGAACCAGTGCAATCAACTTCTTCATGGATATCCCCCATCCCTGTCATATTTTTGTGCCGACACTATAGCGAAAAATGCCCGTCATGGTGTCCGCTCCTACCGTCAAAAAAAAACCCGCCGGATGAGGGCGGGTTTTTTTACTGGCATCAACGCCGGATCAGAACGCGAAGTGTTCCGCGTCCAGTTCCATCAGGCAGTCCAGGCCGCCTTCGATGGAGCCCTTGTGACCCGCCGCTCTCGGCAGGATGCGCTTGAAGTAGAACTTGGCCGTGCTGATCTTGGCCTTGTAGAAGTCCTCGTCACCGGCACCGGATTCCAGTGCGGCGTGCGCCACGGCTGCCATGCGCGCCCACAGGTACGCCAGGGTCACGTAGCCGGAGTACATCAGGTAGTCCACGGACGCGGCACCAACATAATCCGGGTTCTGCATGGCCTGCATGCCAATGGCCTGGGTCAGCTCGCCCCATTCCTTGTTGTAGCCAGCCAGGGGCTCCAGCAGTTCCTTCAGGTCGGCATTGTCGGCATTGCTCTCGCAGAACTTGTGCACGATCTTGGTGAAGTTACGCAGGGCCTGCCCCTGGGTCATCATCACCTTACGGCCCAGCAGATCCAGCGCCTGGATACCGGTGGTGCCTTCGTACAGGGTGGAGATACGGGCATCACGCACGTTTTGCTCCATGCCCCACTCACGGATAAAGCCGTGACCACCGTAGATCTGCACACCGTGGTTGGCCGCTTCCAGACCCGCTTCGGTCACGAACGCCTTGGCGATCGGGGTCAGCAGCGCCATCAGTTCATCCGCTTCCTTACGGGCGGCTTCGTCTTTCTCCAGCTTCACCTTGTCGCCCAGCTGGGCACACAGGTAAACCAGGGCACGACCACCCTCGGCGAACGCCTTGGAGGTGAGCAGCATGCGACGCACGTCCGGGTGAACGATAATCGGATCTGCCGGGCCTTCCGGGTTTTTCGGGCCGGACAGGCTGCGCATGGCCAGACGGTCCTTGGCGTAGGTCAGACCACCCTGGAAACCCAGCTCGGCGTGAGCCACACCCTGGATAGCGGTACCCAGACGAGCGAAGTTCATGAAGGTGAACATGCAGTTCAGACCCTTGTTCTCCGGGCCGATCAGGTAGCCTTTTGCACCGTCAAAGTTCATCACACAGGTGGCGGAGGCCTTGATGCCCATCTTGTGTTCGATGGAACCACAGGTCACGGTGTTGCGCTCGCCAACGCCGCCGTTACCGTCGGTCATGAACTTGGGCACGATGAACAGGGAGATACCCTTGGTGCCCTTGGGCGCGTCAGGCAGACGGGCCAGCACGATATGGACGATGTTCTCGGCCATGTCGTGCTCACCGGCGGAAATAAAAATCTTGGTACCGGTAATATTGAAGGAGCCGTCCGCGTTGGGCTCGGCCTTGGTCTTCAGGATGCCCAGGTCGGAACCACAATGGGGCTCGGTCAGACACATGGTGCCCGTCCACTCACCGCTGGTCAGTTTCGGCAGGTAGGCCTGTTTCTGCTCGTCGGTACCGTGCTCTTCGATGGTCGCTACGGCACCGTGGGACAGACCCGGGTACATGCTCCAGGACCAGTTGGCGGTACCGGTCATTTCGCTGATGGCGATACCGGCGGAACCGGGCAGGCCCTGGCCGCCGAATTCCGGGTCGCCGCCCATGGCCGGCCAGCCGCCTTCCACGTACTTGGCGTAGGCTTCCTTGAAGCCTTTCGGCGTGGTCACCACACCGTTGTCGAAACCACAGCCTTCCTCATCACCGGAACGGTTCAGGGGAGCCAGCTCGTTCTCGGCAAACTTGGCGCCCTCTTCCAGGAAGGCGTTCAGCAGTTCGCTGTTGACCTCTTCCAGACCGAGGCCCTGGTAATGGCCATCGATGTCCAGGACTTCATTCAGCACAAAGCGCATATCGCGCAGGGGAGCCTTGTAATCCGGCATCTCAAATCTCCCTAAAATCATCGGTGAAAATGAGGCGGGCCGTGGGCTCGCCAGCTATTTGGGACGCTAATCTTAGGTCAGGCCTCAATCCCCCCTCTACCCCTATTTGTGACCCGTGAGTCAAACAAGCGTTTGAAACTTGCGTTTGTCTGTATAGGCAACTGTTTTAACAGGTTTTTTGCAAAAACCGGGAGGGATTGCGGGAGGATTCTCTCCCCCGCGGTGGACATTGGGTATACTCCCGGAATCACTGCAAAGGACGGTAAAAATGATTGATACCAACCTGCTCGACATTCTGGTTTGCCCGGTCAGCAAGGCACCGCTCATCTATGACGACAAGGCCGGTGAACTCAAGTGCAAGGCCAGTGGCCTGGCCTACCCGGTACGCGATGGCATTCCTGTCATGTTGGAGGATCAGGCTCGCTCAATGAGCGACGAGGAAGTCAGCAACCTGTAACAGGCAGCTGGATGAGCTAAACAGAACGCCCGGCAACGCAAAAGGATCCCCCCATGTGCAAATCTCTGGCGCTGGCCCTGACACTGGTAAGTGCCTCTATCTGTGCCTCCCCTGTCCTCGCCGAAGACGCTCCGAAAGCAACCGAACGCGAAAAAGAGCAGACGGCACAAACGCCGGAGAAAGAGACGCCGGTTCCCGATGCGCCCCCTGCGGAGATGAGTCAAACCCAGCAGGAGAACGATTGCCTGCTGCGCAGTGCCCAGACGGCCAATGATCAGGTTACCCTGAAAGAGCTGCGAGGCTGGTGCCAGAACGGTGAAGAGCTGCCCGGCGAACGGACCAACGAGGACGCCCTGCGCGCCCGCCTGGCGTTGGAGAACACCACCCGAGGCAATCCCTTTGTGATTACCCCTCACCGCCGTAATTACTTGCTGCCCTATAGCTACTGGTCCAACCGGCAATGGAATGATCCGGAGAAGGATGACCGGGATCTGCAACCCAACGAGGTGAAATTCCAGCTATCGCTCAAGGCCCCCTTGAAGGAAAACATCGTCGATGATGTCACTCTGTGGATGGCCTTCACTGGCACCTTCTTCTGGCAGGCTTACAACAGCGAGATCTCCGCACCGTTTCGGGAAACCAACTACGAGCCGGAGATCTTCATTTCCAAGCCTGTCGACTGGCAGATTGGACCGCTGGACTCCGAGCTGCTGGTGGCCGGTTTCAACCACCAGTCCAATGGTCGGGATGTCCCCGTGTCCCGGAGCTGGAACCGGGTATTCATGAACTATATCTTCAAGACCGGTGACTATTACTGGTCCGTGAAACCCTGGTACCGGATTCCCGAAGAGAAGAAAGATGACCCACTGGACACGTCCGGCGACGACAACCCGGACATCGAAAAATTCATGGGCAATTTCGAACTGGAAGTGGCCTACCCCTTCCGCAACCACGTGCTTGAGCTGATGGTGCGCAACAACCTGCGCTCGGACAATAAAGGGGCCGGGCGGATCAACTACTCCTTCCCGCTAAGCAAGCGTTTCAAGGGACTGGTACAGGTATTCAGCGGTTACGGTGATTCGCTGATCAACTACGACGATTACGAAAACCGTTTCAGCTTCGGCATTTTGCTGACAGATTCGCTGTAGCACACAGGCCCGGAAGTTTTTTGTAGGAGCGTCGCTGGCGGCGCGATTTCCTCCCTGCCAGGCACTCATCCCGCTGGAGTCATGTTCCCATGGCGAATAGGGTTGGGGAGGCATCAGGTTGGCAAGATGTGCATAGACCTGTCGAGCGCTCACCATTCCTGATCGCCCTCCGGTCGATTTCCTTGCTTCGCAAGGTTCTCGGCTCAAGCGATATTATTCGCTTCGCTCACCCTTCGGGCCGCACTGCAAAACGTGCGTTACTCCGCTACGCTCCGTTCCTACAGCGGCATCGTAGAAATGCCGAGGCCCGGGCGAACTTTCCAACTTTTTCCCTATCCATCGAGTGTAGCTCGTAGCTCAATACCACAGCGTAAACAGCAGCCGGGTTACGGTGGCATCAAAGCTGTACAGGGGTTCCGTGCCCGGGGTCGTATCGACACGGATATCGCGGTAGTTGTCATAATCGAAACTGAAGCGATCGACCCACAGATTCAGCCCTGCCCGGTCGATGGTTTCCCAATTCGGCTTGCTGAACTCGAAACCGATGCCCAGCCCCACAACGGTGGAACTGAACTCGCTAAGCTCCTTGTCCCGGGCCAGAAAATTCTGCGCGTTCTGGAAAGGAAACAGGTCGGCATAAAAATCCGCATCACCCTGCTGGTAGGCCCGATAACGTCCTTCCAGTGTCCAGTTGCTACCCAGGGGTTGTATCAGCTTGACCTGCCAGCTACTGGCATCAATGCCCCAGGAGTCATCATAGATCCGGTATTCCCCATGCAGGCCCGCTCGCCAGGGTAGATAGTAGGACAGCCGCAGGGAGGTGGCTTCACTGGTGCGTGTTTCCGGATAACGTTCCGGCTCAAAACTGTAGCTGCCGCCGGAGGTCAGATAGCGCACCGAACGGTAGGGATTGTTCAGATAGCCTTCGTCGGTGATCAGCTCATGACCCAGGCTGGCCATCAGGTTCCGGGTCAGGATTTGCGACAGGTTGATACGAAAATGCTGTCGATTCGCCTCTTCCGCAAAGCTGTTGTCACCGGTGCGGAAGACTTCATCCCAGCCTTTGGAGTACCCCAGGCTCAGCGTCGTCAGGTCGCCGAAAAAATCCTGACTCATGTCAAAGTGCACCGAGTTGGCCTCGAAATCATTTTCCTCGCTGTTGGCGTAGCTTAACGAGTAGATAGCCTTGCCATGCAGGTAGTCGACGCCCACGCTTTTTTCGGTACGTTCTTCCGAGTAGGGGCTGGCGCTGACCAGCACATCAATGGAGGCGGCGGAAACCTCATCCACATAATAGTTGGCATGCACTGCCACCTTGTCGGCAAAGGATTTTCTTACCAGCACGGAGGGGCCGTTGATTTTCATGCCGCCCCCTTCGTACTGATGGTAGAGCACATCCAGCCGGTCCTCAGGCAACACCGAGGCCTGCAGCAGGGTACTGGCCCCAAGCAGCAAGGCCGCCGACAGCGTACGCATCAGTTGCATCCGCAACCTCCACCCGCACTACCTTCCGCTCCACGCATGCTTTCCCGGGCCTGATGCACATGGCCCATGTAGCTTTCCGCTATCGGGTGTGCCGATACATTCATCACCGGGTCCGCCAGCCTGGCGCGATCATAGGGCTTGAGCCAGGGTTTGACGGCGCAACCGCTGGCGGTAAACGCCAGGAGCAGAATCAGTCCGGCAATACGTATCGTTCCCACTGTTTTCATTCCAGCACCAGCGCCTTCACCTGCTCTTCGTATTTATCCATGTAGCCATCCTTGTAACCCCGGTGGTGATGACGAACCACGCCATTGCGATCAATCAGTACGGTCGTGGGCATGGCATCCACGCCATAGGTTTCACTGGTGCTGTTTTGCGGATCAAACAGTACCGGAAAGGTCACCGGAATCTTGTCCAGAAGGCGATCTGCCTGGTCACGGTTTTCATCCAGATTGACACCCAGCACGGTAAATCCGTAATCCCGATATTCCTCATAGAGCGCGTCCAGCAGAGGCATTTCCGTCCGGCAGGGTCCGCACCAGGAAGCCCAGAAATTCAGCAAGATCACAGTGCCCCGCTGCTCACTGAGTTTCAGGTTGGTGCCATCAAGAGTCTTCAGCGTGAAGTCCGGGGCGGGCTCCCCCTCCGCAGAGTACGCATTGCTTGCCAACAGCAAAGCCAACGCGCCCAGTATCATTGTCAGTGTTTTTTTCATTATTGCTCCCCCTACCCTTTTCAGAAAAACAGGCTGACCCCGGCGGTCAGTTCAAGATTGTGAGTGGTCTTGTCTTCCCCCAGCACATCCAGATTGAAGATGTGATCTTTCATATCCACACGCACGGCGATCAGGTCATTGACCAGCAGCCGATACCCCACACCAACACCCAGAGTGAAATGCTCATCGCCGGCAAAATCCGTAATGCCCGCCCCGCCCAGCAAGTAGAGGGCATTGTTAAAGGTACGCCCCCCTGACAGGAAGGCTTCGCCTGGCAGCAGGTTGTAGCCTACCGACGCCTGGTAATAGGTAAACTCGCGCTCGTCATCATTGAGCAGTCGCACCCCGGCATTGAGGGTTTCGAAACTGGTTTCGCCTGCCTCCGCCCGGCCCAATACCGCTTCGAAGAACACATCCTCGGACAAATGGTAATCCAGCCTCACCCCGACTACCGGCTCGGCACCGAAATCTTCGATGGAAAGAATGCCCGCGTAGATACCCGCCTCAAAATTTTCCGTATCAATGTCCGCTTCCTTGATACGGCGGCGTTCGATTTCAGGATCCAGCACTGATCCCGGGTCAGCATCCTGGATGGAGGCTTGTTGATCGTTCGTCTCTTGCCCATACCCTGTGAGCGGTAACAGGCACAACGTTAAAACAGCAGGGAGAAACCGAGTTTCCATTCTTCCAGATTCCGGTTGTCGTTTTCTTCGGTGAACAGCACATAGCTCCGGTATTCACCCCGTAATACAAAGCCTCGGGCGAGATAGACTTTCAGGCCACCACCGGCAAAGGCCAGTGTCTCGTCGCGATTTTCCGGGCGCACCAGGGTGGCCCGGGGTTCAATACTGGCACGGCCGGTTCCCAGCATCACGTAGGGGGAGACTCGCCAGCGCGGGAAAAGCTGATGCTGAAGGTTCAACTCAAGCAGCTTGTTGTTGGAAAAATTACCGCTGGCCTGGGTAAACATGGCTTCTGCTGTGAAATTTTCGGTGAACCGGTAACCCATTCCGACGGCCAGTGAGGTCACCCCGTCCAGCTCCCCCGCCAGCACCGATGCCTGCCAGTGCCCCCCCGTGAAGTCCTCATAGCCCAGGTGCTGCAATTCCGGAGTCTCACCGGTGCCATCCAGGGTTTTCAGCAAGGCCTTGCGGGGCACCCAGCCAATGCGTCCGCGCGGTGTTTCCACCTTGATCCAGCCCGCGCGCTGAAACAACAGGGTCAACGGAGCATGGCGCTCCACCACATGGAATACCGGATAGCCACGGCCCGGCCCGGTATGAACCTCCACATAGGGCTCGGCAACCTTGACTTGCAAGGCTGGCGCCGGTTCGGATGAGACCGCCTGGGCCGGGAACAGCACCAACATGGATAACAGGACAACTACAAGGCGCAACGGGTGCGTCTCCCCTTTCAATCAAACAGTCAATAAGCCCGGCGTCACAATCCCGGGCTTGTCTTCAGATGCCATCGGTCCAGTGGAAAAGATGTCATCGCCCCCTGTCAGGCTAACTAAGCCGACAGATCGCCTTCTCAGTTTTCGGGGACCCTGAACGGATCGTTATACAGTTGCGCCCCCAGGTCGATCCATTCTGCCAGCAATCGCAGTTCTTCTGCCGTCAACCAGCCGTCATGGACTCCCCCGCCGGTAAAGGTATCAAAGAATGCCGCCGAATTGCGCGCCTGCCCGGCACGAATCACCGAGGCTACCGGTACTGTTTCTGTCACCGGAACAGGATTACCCATGTTATCCAGAATCAGCTCGCCGTCTTCATCAGTTTGGTAAACGACATTGCCTTCCCCATCCGTGACGATCACCAGGCGATCCACCAACGCCCCGTCTTCCAGGATCTGCTCGTTGTCGTTGAACAGTAATTCCCGGTAACTGGTAGGTTGTAATGGCTGGTCCGCTGAAGCTTCACCGGTGAGCTCCAGCTGGGCAGGGGGTACCTGCAGCGCATTCATGGCATCGCGACGGTTGTGGCAGGAAGAACAGGTCACGTCCTGCAGATTGCCATCCACATCCGCCTGGCGGGGCAAATCCCAAAGCGGCTGGATATGATCCTCGTAGTGAATCACCGTGCGGCATTCCGCTTGCCATTGCTGCTGACACTGCACGGTAGCCGGCGCCAGCGTCTCCAGGTCCGCATAGGCCAACAGCCAGTCTTCACTCGGTGCCGGGTCGCTCCAGGCATCAAAATCACGCATATCGATACTGGGAATTTCCCGTTCCGGGTAGAGCCGGGTCAGGGCCTGTGCCATGGTTTCGCCAGCATCGGCGAAGCCCACCACATCCGTGCGAGTGTTCGGGAACGGCTGACCGGTAGATGGCGCGCCGGTATTGATGGAGGGCGCCATGCCATCGGTACGGCCATGGGGCAGCGGCGAATTGTTGGCATGACACCCCTGGCACTGCAGGGTTTCTCCGGGCCGTACGTTGATCCAGGCACCATGCCGGTTATAGACCGACTTGCCGTCCGCATCCACCAGCTGCAAACCCAACGGCGCATCCGCCGGGACCTGCACCCGCACCGAGCCATCCGGCTCCACGGGAACATAGCCAACGATCTCACGCATGCCGAAATTCGCCGCCCGCCCGAATTGGGCACCGGCGATATCCCGCACATCCTCATCGGGAATCAGCACCCCCTTGGTAATACGCAGGAACCGAACCCGCCGTTGTGAAGGCGTCACCAGGGAGGGATCCCGGTACTGTTCCAGGGAGGCAATCCCCGGCAAGCCAGGCGTGTTGAAGGTGACGAAACGGCTGTCCATGTCGTAGACACTGCGGATATCCAGCCGTGCCAGATTTTCCTCGGCAAGCGCCTCATCCCGGACACTATCCAGGGCCTGGGACGGCAAGCTGCGCGGCGTGGCCACCGCCAGCTCGGTCACCCAGAGATTATCCCGGGGGGAGACCACAGGGCGCTGGGTACCCTCAGCGGGATCCAGGATCCACAGACCGAAAGCCGGCGGCGCTTCCGGCAGCCCCTGACCCAGGTAATCCGCGGTGCAGGGGCGCAGCGTATCGCCCTCCAGCAAACGACAGGGAGACCAGGCCATCAGAAACCGGCCTGAACCATCATCCATGCTCACCAGATCCGCCAATCGGCCTTCCACGGCCACTGTGTCATCCAGGGTGGCAGCCGGACCGGGCAGGACCTGCTCCGGTTGACTGGCCACCCGCCCATGGAGCGGACCCTCTCGATTGACGAAGTTATCGATATCGATGGCCAGCGGCTGCATTTGCCCGGCTCCGGCTTCACGCAAACGGGCGGCGGTCAGCAGGCGCCCATCCCCCATCAGGGACAGGGGCAGGAATTCCCGGGTGCGATCATCGCCGGCGTCATGACTATCAGCGCCATAGAGCGGCGACAAACCACTGCCATCCGGATTCACCCGGTACAGATCAAAGCGATTTTCGTTGTCCTTGTTGTCCCAGCGCAGAAACAGGATTCGGCCATCACGCCCTACCAGTGGCGCCACATCATGGCTCATGTTGAAGGTGATCTGCTCGATCTCCACGCCATTGGCACTCATTACGTGCAAGGCAAAGGCGGCGTTATCGCGACCCTCCTCCAACGGGGTGAACTGGGGTTTTCCCTCGTCCAGCAAGCGGGCCCGGGCCTGGCGCTGACGGGTAGATGCAAACACGATACGACCATCCGGCAAATAGGCCGGATAGCGATCCTGCCCTTCTTCGGCACGCAGGTCGCTGCTGATCAGCCGCCGGGCCGCGCCTGATTGAAAGTCGTACTCCCAGAGATTCCAGGTCGGTTGTTCGTCCTCATCCGCGTCCTCAATCTCCGGCGCCCGGGCAGAAAACAGCAGGCGGCTTCCGTCGTAGCTGACAGTGAGGTCACGAATATCATGGCCATCGCCCAGAATCGCCGTGGTGATATCGCGAGCCACAGCACGGGAGGAAGCGCTATCGCGCACCATCAGCCTGGCACCGGCCTGGAATGAAACCGGCTCCTCCAGAGACTCCATCACGATGCCACCGTCTTCATCCCTGGGCAGATCTCGCTGCACATACGCCACCGGGATATCGGTTACCGTGGGGTCTTTTTGCTGATCCCCCCCGTCCATGCCACCACAGCCACTCATCCCCATGAGCAAGCCCAGCAGGACAGGTACCCTCATTATTTCCACCGTTCGTCCGTTTTTTTCTGGTTTGTGTCAGTATCGCGAATCCGATCTTGATTTTCTGGGCCCCAATTCACAGAGCCTGATGCAGAATGTCATGGACAATAACTGCGGGAAACGGGAAATCTGTTAAACGGTCGCTTTGGGCTGCCAACCAATGGCAACCAACCGACACCGTAACAAAGAAAAAGGATACAGCCATGAAAGGCTATCGGGGGATCTTTCTGGTGGCGCTGGCTTTGAGCCTGCCTGTAACAGGCATGGCCAACAGTCGCGACCAGGCGCAACGCATACACAACCGTCTTGCCGGCGTGCCGGCGGATGCCGCCACATTGAACACCATGGTGAACCTGATCGAGGGCAATGCCTCCAGCGGCCCCCGTGATGCCGCCGAATTGGCCATGGAGCACCCGGCGTTCTATAACGTCACACTCAAGCAATTCGCCACACCCTGGACCAATGAAGCCCAGGATGTGTTCGCTCCCCTGAATGATTACACCGCCACGGTGATTGGCGCGATTCGCGACGATCTGGACTTTCGCCGCATTCTCTACGATGACCTGCTTTATGTGGGCAACGTCAGTCCGGCAGCCTCTGCGGACAGCAATGCCCATTACCGCAACCTGGAGAGCCAGCACGCCAACCTGGCCCAGGTGCTTTCTGCCAGCAGCCAGGCCAGCCAGTACGGCACCCCCTCCCAGGCTGTGGCCGGCGTATTGACCACCCGTGCCGCCGCCAATGCCTTTTTCTATGCCGGCACCAATCGGGCCATGCTGCGCTTTACCCTGATGAACCATCTCTGCCGAGACCTGGAACAGGTCCAGGACACCACCCGCCCCTCCGACCGCATCCGCCAGGATGTGAGCCGCAGCCCGGGCGGCGACAGCCGGATTTTCCGTAACAACTGCATCAGCTGTCACAGTGGCATGGACCCATTGGCCCAGGGATTTGCCTACTACGACTGGGAAGGCCCCCAGGAAGGGGATGGTGGCCGCATGGTCTACAACACCAGTGCCGACCCGGACACCGGCACCCGGGTGCAAGGCAAATATCTGATCAACAGCAACAACTTTCCCTGGGGCTACATCACCCCCGACGACAGCTGGGACAATTACTGGCGTGAAGGCCCCAATGCCAACCTGGGCTGGGACCCGAACCTGAACGGCAGCGGCAGTGGCGCCGCCAGCCTGGGGCGGGAGCTGGCCCACAGCGAGGTATTTGCTACCTGCCAGGCAGAAAAAGTGTTTGAGGCCGTCTGCCTGCGCAAGCCCGCAGACGGGAACGACACCGCCCAACTGGCCAGCATGACCAGTCAGTTCAAAAATGATAACTACCGCATGAAGACGCTGTTTGCCGATGCGGCCACCTACTGCATGGGGGACTGAGGCGATGCGATATCTTCCACTTGTCAGCGTACTTTGTGCCGCACTGATCAGCGGCTGCGGCGGCAGCGGCAGCGGCAGCGGCTCCGACACCACCCCGAATCGCAACAATGGTGGCGGCAACAACAACGTCAATTATGATGGCCCGGCGCCGCGCAACGCCGACGTCTCCGCGTTCAAGATCTACATCTGGAATAACCTGGTCAGTGAACAGCGTTGCGGCGCCTGTCACCGTGACCAGCAACCGGCTTTCCTGCAGACCGGCGATATCAACCAGGCCTATTCAGCGGCAAACCCGCTGATCAACCTCAACCAGCCTGCGTCCTCGCAGATGGTTCAGAAAGTGGCCGGTGGGCATAACTGCTGGGAATCCGACCCGCAGTTCTGTGCCGACCAGATCAGCACCTGGATCAGCGCCTGGGCAGGCGAAAGCCTGGGACTGGGCGGCGGCACCACGGAATTGGAAGAACCGCCAATCAAGGACCCGGGAAACAGCAAGAACTTCCCCCAGGATCCCAGTCTCTTCCAGACCCATGTCTACCCGCTTCTGGATGACCATTGCAGCGACTGCCACCAGAGTGACGCCAACACTCCGCAGGGCCCCTACCTGGCCGCGGATGACGTGAACGAGGCCTACATTGCCGCGCGCAGCAAAATAGACCTGAACAGCCCGGAGTTAAGCCGACTGGTCGAGCGCCTGGGCGAAGACAGCCACAACTGCTGGAGCGACGACTGCGACAGTGATGCCCAGGCCATGGAAAATGCCATTCGTGCCATGGCGGATGCCATCATCCCCACCGCGCCGGACAGCGACCTGGTGCTGAGCAAGTCACTGAATGTGGACGACGGCACCCTGGCAGCCGGTGGCGGCCGCTACGAAAGCAACATCATCGCCCGCTACGAATTCAAAACCGGCGAAGGCTTGACCGCCTTTGACAGCTCCGGCGTGGACCCGGCCATTCACCTCCAGTTCAGCGGCGACGTGACCTGGGAAGGCGGCTGGGGCATCCGCCTCAACAACGGCAAGGCCCAGGGCAGCACGGCCACCAGCAAGAAACTCAGCGACATGATCCGTGCCACCGGCGAGCTGACACTGGAAGCCTGGCTGGTACCCGCCAGCACCGGCCAGGATGATGCGCACATCATCAGCTACTCCGCCGGCCCGGACGCCCGCAACCTGACCCTGGCGCAAAGCGGCAGCAACTATCAGGTACTTCAGCGAATCGGCGAAGCCACCGACGGCAACGGCGAACCGGCACTGGACACCGCCGATGACCCGCTGCAGGCCAGCCTGCAGCATGTGGCAGTGACCTTTGATCCGGTAAACGGCCGGCAGATCTACATCAATGGCGTACGTAATGGTGCCACTGACCCGGTCACCCCCGCCCTTCTCAACACCTGGGATGACACCTTTGCCCTGGTGCTGGGTAATGAAGCTTCCAGTGACCGGCCCTGGGAAGGCGTGATCCGCTTTGCAGCCATCCACAACCGCGCCCTCACCGAAGCGCAGATTCGCACCAACTTTGACGCCGGCGTGGGCGAGCGTTACTTCCTGCCGTTCTATATTGGCCACATGATCGATCAACCCGGTGCCTATGTGGTGTTTGAAGTGTCCCGCTTTGATAACTTCAGCTACCTGTTCGCCGCCCCCTACTTCATCAACCTGGAACAGGACATTGTCAGTGATGAAGTTCCCCTGGCCGGCCTGCGGCTGGGCATCAACGGCCAGGTGCCGGACGTGGCGCAAGCCTTCGCCACCCTGGATACGCAGATCGGTGGTGACGGCTATAGCGAACAGGGGGAAACCCTGTCACGCCTGGGCACCCTGCTACCGGTGGAACAGGGTCAGGACAATGACGAATTCTTCCTGACCTTCGAACGCCTGGGCAGCCATACCCATGTTCACACCGAGCCACAGCCCCTGCCGCTGACACCCAATGAATACGGCGAGCAACCTCTTGCCGGGCTCCGCAATTTTGCGGAAATCAACGCCACCATGAGCACCCTTACCCGGGTCCCGGAAGGCTACGGCGATGTGCCCGACACCTACCAGCGCCTGCGCACCCAATTGCCCAGCGAGGAAAACATCGAGGCGTTCCTCACTGCTCACCAGGTGGGCGTCGCCCAGTTAGCCATTGAATACTGCAATGCGCTGGTGGAGGCCGAACGCACCAATGATGCCGCTATTCCCCCTCTGTTCGTGGGGCTCAACTACAACGCCGGCGCCAACACCATCACCCCTCAGCAATGGCGTGACTGGGTGATTTCACCGCTATTCGAACGCATGGTCGGCAATGGTCAGGCCGACCAGCCGGCCCGCGCCGATGTGGAAGGAGAACTGGAACAGCTGCTGTTTGATACCAACCTGACCCAGTGCAGCAGCGACTGCGTGGAACGCACCGCCACTGCCGCCAAGGCGGCCTGTGCGGCCATGCTGGGCAGCGCCACCATGCTGATGCAATAGAGCCTGTTTGGGGACAGAATCATGAAACGTAACTTTTTCAGAAAACGTCGACAGCCCCTGCACCCGGATGCACCGCTGTTGAACCTGGGACATGGCAAGCCGGTCAGCCGCCGGGACATGCTGGGGCGCGGCCTGATCACCGGGGCCGCCTTCGGCAGCGTGGGCCTGTTCGGGCTGTTCAGTGATCCCCGCGAGGCCATGGCCGCCCTGTCCGGCGACCTGGAAGGGATGAAAACCGATTGCGGTATCGCTGCCGCCGGCGCCGGCAAGATTCCCTTTATCTGTTTCGATCTGGCTGGCGGCGCCAACATCGCCGGCTCCAACGTGCTGGTGGGGGGCCAGGGTGGACAACAGGATTTTCTCAGCAGTGCTGGCTACTCCAAGCTGGGCCTGCCCGGCAACATGGCACCCAACAATGATCCGACCACCATCAACACGGATCTTGGGCTGGCTTTTCACAGTGATTCGCCTTTCCTGCTGGGCATCCTGGACAAGGCACAGAATGCCGTCGGCAACGTGAATGGTTGCGTGATTCCGGCGCGCTCGGAAAACGATACCGCCAACAATCCTCACAACCCCATGTACGGTATCTTCAACGCGGGCGCCGACGGCGAACTGCTTTCGCTGATTGGTTCGCGCAGCTCGGTCTCCGGCGGCAACTCCATGGCGCCGGACCGCTCCATCATTGCCTCGGCCCGCCCCACCAAAATCGATCGCCGCTCGGATGTGACCGGCCTGGTAGACACCGGCAAACTGGTCGGCCTGCTTGATCAGGCGGATGCGGTGTCGGTGATGGAATCCATCGCCCGCATCAGCCACAAGCGCATCGACCGTATCGACAGCGGCCTGACCGATGCCAACCGCCGCGACAACCTGCGCAACCTGCTGCGCTGTGGTTATGTGGAAGCGGCCGATATCACCGACCGCTACGGCGATCCTTCCACCCTGGATATCCGTGAGGACATGGACATCCTCAGCATCTTCTCGGACGCCGAACTCAACGATCGGGAATTTGAAAAAACCGCTTCGGTAATGAAACTGGTCGTCAACGGTTACGCCGGTGCCGGCTGTATCAGCATGGGCGGCTTTGACTATCACACCGGCGAACGGGGCACCGGCGAAATCCGTGACCGCCGTGCCGGACGCTGCATGGGCGCCTGCCTGGAGTACGCTCGCCGCAAAGGGGTACCACTGATGATCTATGTGTTCAGTGATGGCTCCGTGGCCAGCAACGGGCGCATTGATGATTCCGCGGATGGCCGTGGCAAGGGCGAATGGACCGGCGATAATTCTTCCACCGCGGCATCCTTCTTCCTGGTGTACAACCCCAACGGACGTCCCACCCTGAATACCGTAGGCGGCACCGCCGAACAGCATCAGCAGCTGGGCTGGATGCGCCCGGATGCCTCGGTGGAAACCGCCGGCACCCCGGCCGCCAACAATGTGAACTTGCTGGCAGAGACTGTGTGGCTTAACTACATGGCGCTTCATGGGGAGCAGGGCTTGTTCTCGGAGAAGTTCCCCAATCACAGTCTGGGCAACAGCGCTTCCATGGACCGGCTCACCGCCTTCGAGCCCATCGTCAGTGGTACCATTACCTGACCGTCACCGTTGGCGCTTTGCTGGCAAAGCGCCAACATCCACACACTGGTCCCCGGATACGCTGATGCTTCGCCCCTACCCGCTGCGCGCACTGTTTGCCTGCCTTGTGCTGCTATTGTCACTCCCCGTGTACGCCAACTGGCAACAGCACCACTGGGATGTGATGGGCACCCGCGCAAGCGTCTCCCTGTGGTCCGAAGACGATGCCACCGACCTGTTCCAGCAACTGGAAACGGAGATGGAACGGCTCAACCAGTTGCTCTCTCCCTGGGTGGACGATAGCGAGCTTGCCCGGCTCAACCGGCTGGGGCACAAGGCACCGCAAACCATCAGCCCGGAGTTTTACCAGCTACTGGAACGGTCTCTCTATTTCTATCAGCTCACCGACGGCGCCTTCGATATCACCTTTGCCAGTGCCGGTCATCTCTATGACTATCGGCAAGGCAAGGCACCGGATGAGACAGCGCTGGCCGATGCCACACGTCACATCGGCGCCGACCGTATTGCCTTGCTACCGGATCATCGCGTGCATTTTCGTTCTCCCGGCACCCGCATCGACCTGGGCGGCATCGCCAAGGGGTATGCGATTGATCGGGGCATCGCGCTTTTGAAAGAAGCAGGCATTGCCCATGCCTGGTTGTCACTGGGCGGCGACAGCTATGTGCTTGGCGACCACCGGGGGCGACCCTGGGAAGTCGGCATCCAGCATCCCCGTAACCGGGAAAAGGTGGCCATGCGACTGCCCATCGCCGACCTGGCCATGTCCACCTCCGGCGACTACCAGCGCTACTTTATCCGTGATGGCCGCCGCATCCACCATATCCTGTCGCCGCAAACCGGCAAGAGCGTTGATGGCCTGGCCAGCGTTACTGTACTGGCTGGCAACAGCCTGGACGCAGATGCTCTCTCGACCAGTGTCTTTGTCCTGGGAGTGGAAAAAGGTCTGGCGCTGATCAATCAGCTGGCGAACACCTCCGCCATCATCATCGATCGCCGCGGTAACGTGGTTTATTCCAACGATCTCACCGCACCGGAATAGGCGGCACTCCCCCTCCCGGCTATTCCCGTTTCGTTCCTAGGGGCGGGCTACCAGCCAGGTGCCGGCGCCAATCATGGTGCAGCCGGCGACCATGTTCAGGGGCTTTCGCCATTGGGGATGACGGTGACGGGCAATCCGCTCGGCCAGCAACGCATAGATGGCCTTAACGCCACCCACACTGAAAACCGTAATCAGCAATACCGTAACAAGATACCCGACAGCCGGGGTGTGCATATCCACAAACAGCGGAAACAGGCTCGCGTAGAACACCATCGCCTTGATATCGCCCAGGGTGACCGCCAGCCCGGCCAGAAAGCTGGCCACCTTGCTACTCCCCCTGATGGACGCGCCGCTGACGGTTGTGTCACGACTGCGGATAAGCGTGATGCCGAACCACACCAGCCAGAGCCCGGCGAGAATTCGGACCAGCGAAAAAAAACCACCCAGCTGCCGCGCCAATTCGGTCATGCCCCACAGGGCAAGGCCGGCAAACAGCAGATCTGCCACCACAATACCGGCAGCGACCCAGAGGCCGTGCCCCACGCCCAGTCGGGCAGAACGCACCACCACCAGCGCCACACTGGTACTGGGCAGCGCCGCCAGCAGCATCATTACCGGTATCAGTAACAGTACCCCGTATCCATCCATGGCCATGCCCTGCCATCAATCTGTTGTCCATCAGCAAGGCAGCCATAAAGCCGCTACCCCGGTTGTCCTCGGCACCCTGAGCGCCAGGCGACAAGAGTGTCAGCGCCTACTCTACCGGCGCCTCAACACCACTGGCAGCCGCCGGCTCCCGGCGATTGCGCAACGCCTTGTTATACAGATCCGCCAGCCCCTCATGGGCCGCCGCACTGAACCGTTTCAGTCTTTTGCGGGTTACCGTGACCTGTTCAAACGCCGAGGCTTGCAGCGAGTACTGCTGACGGCGCATGAGTCGCTCACCACGCTGTTGCAAGCTGGCCAGCTCCCGCTCCAGGGCGGGCAGTTCCTGGCGGAAGTATTCCAGCCGCTGTACCCGGTTGCTGGCCACCATGACCCGGCTGCGTAACACCCGGGTCTGATCCAGCAGGGTGCTGATCTCACTGAGCTCCTGCTTTCGCTGCCATTGCCGTGGCACGATATCCTCCTGCATTTCCCAAAGCAGAATGCCTTTGTAGAAATCCAGCTTGGCGGTCATATCCGGCCGTTTGCGCTTGCCCCAGCCACGGGTCTTGCGCTCCGCTTCCTGCTGGGCCTCCCAAAGGCGTTGTTCCTTGTCGGTGGCAAACGGCAGGGGGTCCTGCTCGGATACCGCCGTGTCATAGTCTCGCTGCAATCGGGTCAGGCGCTCCTGAAAATCCTGCTGGGACAACTCCCGAAGCAAGGCCTTCGCCTGGGGTCTGACCTGCTGATGCTTTCGCTCATGGGCGGCGAGCATGGTCTGCATGGCAGGCAGGGTATTCTGCCATTGGGTGAGCAGATTCCGCTGACGCATCAGCTCGTGATAATTGTGCCAACCATGCTGGAATTCCGTGGTGGCAAACCATTCATAAAACGTGGGGAAGCTCTTTACCCGTTTCGGCAGAAACGGCGGCACCGGGTCCATGGCGGTGGACCAGCGGGGCTCACCCACCATTTCCTCAAACCAGGCGCCGCTGGCAATGCGTGCCTCCACCTCCAGCAGGTATTGCTCCAGCCCGTCAAAACGTTCCAATGCGGTCTGGAAAGCCTGACGCGCGGAGCGCTGATCGCCCATCTGCTCGTAAAGGTAAGGGATGGCCAGCTGCGCTTCCTGCACCGTGGAGCGCTGAATTGATTGCCGGTCCAGTTTCTGCAGCACCGGCAGGGCCCGGGCCGGCTGGTTCTCGATCAGCAGGGCACGGGCATAAAGCAACAGGGATACATCGGCAAAGGGCCCTTCCAGGCGCGCGTCACGAAGCAGTTGCAGGGCACGGTCTTCCTGGTCGCTGCGCAGCATGTAAATGGCCAGGGCCAGCATGGCCTTGTCCTTGATGGCATTCACTTCCGGTGCGCCGGGCGGCAGATTGGCCAGCTCCCACAACCATTCCTGGCCCAGCCCCGGGTGCTTGCCATTGATCCAGCTGATCGCCAGGTTGTATCGCAGATAGGCATTGAGCGGGTGGTTTTCAGCAAAGGCATCCAGGGATTCCGCCGCCTTCTCATAGCGGCCCAGGCGCATCAAGACCCGTGCCCGCAGACTGAGGTAGACCTCTTGCAAGCCTTCAGGAGGGGTACCCACCTGCTGTTCCAGGGTCTCCAGGGCTCGCTGGTATTTTTGCTGGCGGTAGAAAAGACCGGCCAGATGAATCCAGGCTCGCTGGGCCACCTCGCCACTGACCTGCTGATCCAGCAGGGCACTGAAGACACGCTCAGCATCCTCCGGCATACCGTAGGCGCTGTACATGGCTCCCAGCAGCACCTCCAGGTCGGCCCGGTGCACATCCACCTCCCCCCGCTCCAGGGCCATTTGCGCCCGGGTCAAGGCGGCAAAATAGTCGCCTTGCAGGTAGAGATAGGCCACTTCCCCATAGGCCAGTTCCTGTACCTGATGCGGCTTATCCAGCCGCCCCCAGGCCAGTGAGCTGACCAGCATCAACACCATGGCAGACCACTTCAGCATGCTCGCCTCAGCGCCAGTCACGGAACAGGAGACGGGGCTGCTGTTTGGCCTTGTCGTCCTCGATATGCAGCTGCACGAAATGGCGACCATGGCGCTTGTCGAATCGACCGGTCACACCCCGGCGGATCTCACGGCCCTCTGGCCCCATACCGGTCACGAAAGCAACGATCTCATGCTCGCCGTTCTTTACGTTGGCCAGTGCCAGCCGCTGCACCGCCCCGTTTTTCAGGGCACGCAATTCCCGCTCGGTATAAAGGTGGCTGGCCAGCACTTCACCATCCAGTTCCAGGGTCACACTGTCCGGCTGGAAGTAATGGCCCACATCCAGCGACACATAAATGCCCACCTGGGTATCCGCCGGGAACAGCAACTCCTCTTCCAGAAGCAACAGACGTTTATTGACTTCCAGCACGTCGCGTTTGAAATCCGCCAGTTCCTTGTCCAGCTCGGCGGCATGAAGCTGGCTGGCAAACAACATCAACAGCAACACTACTACACGGCGCATTGCGCTCCCCCAATCCTGATGGTTTTTTGTGAATCTACCATAGCCATGTCCCTTTGACTGTTGTGATTGTCACAACTGATCCCCTCTTCACGTCAGCTTGTCCGACTAACGGCGATTCTTCCGTCATGACCAGCGAATCCCTTCCTTACCCGGTACTGATTACCGGCGCCAGTTCCGGTATCGGTCTGGCGCTCACTCACCTGCATCTGTCGCGGGGAGACCACGTCATTGCCAGCAGCCGGCAGCCTGACCACTCTCCACTGGCAACATTGAACGACCACAATGACCGCCTGAGGTTGATCCCGGCAGATCTGGCAACCGCCCAGGGGCCGGCCTCACTGGCTGCGGCCACCGCCGGATACACCGACCATCTGTCCCGTGTCATCCACTGCGCCGGTGTCTTGCACGATTCCAGTCACAATCGTTCCCCGGAAAAGCGCCTGGAAGATCTTTGCGCAGAAAACCTGGAATACAGTTTCCGTCTGAACGCCTGGGCCCCCATATTGCTGGCCCAGGGGCTGCTGCCACTGCTTCGCCAGCAACCGGCAGTCTTTGCCGCCATTTCCGCCCGGGTGGGCAGCATCACCGATAATCATCTTGGCGGATGGTACAGCTATCGCAGCAGCAAAGCGGCACTGAACCAGCTATTGCGCACCTTCGCGGTTGAAGCCCGCCGTCGGGCCCCTAAACTGACGGTGCTTGCCCTGCACCCCGGAACAACGGATACCCCCCTGTCGGCGCCTTTTCAATCCCGGGTACCGGAAGGAAAGCTGTTCTCGCCACCATGGGTAGCCGAACAACTGACCCAGCAGCTGGACAGGGCGACCCCGGAACAGAGTGGCCGCTTTATCAATTGGCAGGGGGACACGCTCCCCTGGTAACAGATACAAAATTGTCACACTTGTCGCTTGCCACACCCCGCCGATCCGCGCCACTATCAAAAGGTCGATACACCTCGTGTATTGGCATCCATGCCGGCGGCCCGATCAGGATGCCGCGCCATGCGCGCCCCGCCAGGGGCGCGGTGGCGTGGCGGGAGACCGGGCCGTTCGGCATGCACCTATCCTGTCTCTCCGCGACAACTCATCCGCCTGCTTCATTGATGCAACTTTCCCGCTATGCTTGCCTCTAACTGGGCCCATGCAAAGGAGTTAGGGAATGAGAAAGATTGCTGCCATCTGGCTGATCATGGCTGCCATGATCACAAGCGGCTGCCAGACACTGGGATCACTGGAAGCTCCGGAGGTCAGCGTTACGGGCATTGCCCTCAATAGCATCAGCCTGTTCGAACAGGAATGGGGATTGACCCTGCGGGCCCGCAACCCCAACGATCGGGAGCTGACCCTCAAGAGTCTCGACTACGAGATCTTCATCAACGGGGAAAAATTTGCCCGCGGCCTCACCGGTGAGAGCGTGACCCTGCCCGCCATGGGCGATGCCAAGGTCAACACCACCATTACCACCAGCCTGCTGAGTAGCCTGAAGCAGTTACAGAACATCCAGCAGCAACAGGACAAGCCCCTGCAGTATCGGCTGGTGGGCAAGGCCCGCGTTGCCGGCGTACCGCTGCCGCTGTCTTTCGACAAGGAAGGCGAAATGACGCTGCCAGCGATGCCTTGAAGTGCCTGAGCGCATAGCAGCCTGATTTCGTTAACAACCCTTGCTGTAGGAGCGTCGCTCGCGGCGCGATGAAGGAGGCCAGAATCGCGCCGCCAGCGACGCTCCTACAGCCTATTCAAGAAACCTCTGTGATAACACGTCACTTCCTCTGCCGCTCGCGCCGAAACCGGGCCGGGGTCTGGCCGGTCCAGCGGCGGAAAGCGTGATTGAAGTTGGACAACTCGGAAAACCCCAACCGCTCACTGATTTCTTCCATGCCCAGTCCGCCCAGAATCAACCACTGTTCCGCCAGCATCCGCCGCACTTCATCCAGCAGTTCCCGATACCCGGTACCTTCTGCTTGCAGCTGACGACGCAGGGTGCGGCTGGTGACGCCCAGGGCGGACGCCATGGCTTCCATACCCGGAAAGCTGCCCGGCTGGCTGAGCAGGCGCCGACGTACCTTCAACGCCACCCCGCCCTGCCGATAGCGCTGCACCAGTAATTGCTGGCACTGCTCCTCGCAGAGCCGGGCGGTGACCGGGTTGGCCTGGGGCAAGGGCATATCCAGCAGACCGGACACAAAGCGGGCCTGGTTGTGTGACTGATCGAACCGGGGGGGCAGGCCAAAAATGGCCGTAAACGGCGCCGGGTCCTGATCCGGTAATCGCAGGGCCAGGTAAGACAGGGGAATCCGGCTGGCGAACAACTCTTCCTGGATCATCATCACGGCGCTGGCATCCCGCGCCAGCAGATAGGGCCGAATGGTCTCCGGCAGCCCGCTGTCGTCCAGCATCAACACCGCCTCGCCCTGCACTTCATCGAGTCGGATATCCAGAAAGGCAAAGGTCAGATCCAGATAACGCACCCCCAGCTCCACCGCCTGCCGGAGGGTGGGGCTACTGAGCAGGGCAAAGCCCCACACCCCGTAGCTGCTCAGGTGATAACGCTGTCCCATTGCCAGGCCATGCCGGACCGGATCCCCCAGTTGCGCGCAGAGGTTCTCCACCACACGCCGCTCCTGGGCCCGTTCGATGGTGGTTTCAGGCCGGTGCAGCATGGCCGGGTCGATGTCGCTGCCCGCCAGACAGGCTTCAGGGGCCATCCCATGCTCGGCGGCGTAGGCCACCTGCAGGCGCACACTGGTGATAGCTCGACGTACATCCATGAAATGTCCGTTTTCCACAATTTTATGTCCCAGAATGCCATAAACAAGGCGTATCCGTCCCGTTAGAGTGATCCTCAATAATGTTTATCGGGATGTTTACCATGCAAGTGACCCACAACGTGGTGATTATCGGTGCCGGCTTCGGCGGACTCGGCATGGCCATTCGCCTGAAAGCCCAGGGCGAAGAGAATATTTTGATGATAGAAAAAGGCCACGACGTGGGTGGCTGCTGGCGTGACAACACCTACCCCGGCGCCGCCTGCGATGTGCCCTCGCATCTGTATTCGTTTTCCTTCGAGCGCCATTACCCCTGGAGCCGCCGCTTCGCACCGCAACAGGAAATCTTCGCATACCAGCAATACTGCGCGCGCAAGTACGACCTGTATCGGCACATCCGCTTCCACACCGAAGTGGCCGAGGCCCACTACCGTGACGAAGATGGCATCTGGGAGCTGACGCTCACCAATGGCGACACACTGACCACCCGGGTGCTGATCACCGCCACCGGCCAGCTCAACCAGCCCGCCTACCCGCCGCTGTCCGGTATCGAGGATTTCGGCGGCGCCCATTTCCATAGTGCCCGCTGGGACCACGACGTGGACCTGACCGGCAAAACCGTGGCCGTCGTGGGCACCGGTGCCAGCGCCATCCAGTTCGTGCCGGAAGTGGCCAAGGTGGCCGGCAAGGTAAAGCTGTTCCAGCGCTCCGCTGCCCATGTGATTGCCAAACCGGATCGCGCCTACAGCAAACTGGAGCATCAGGTACTGAGCAAGGCGCCGATTACCCAGACCCTGGACCGGCTGCGCATCTATGCCACCAATGAATCCCGGGCCCTGGGTTTCACCTCCTTCCAGAAAGCCATGAAGGTGTACGAGTGGCTGTTCCGCCGCCACCTGAAGCAGCAGATCAAGGACCCGGTCCTGCGCGAAAAGCTGACCCCGGATTACCCCATGGGCTGCAAGCGCATCCTCATGTCCAACGATTACTACCCGGCCCTGGCCCAGGACCATGTGGAAGTGATCAATCACGGTATCAGCTCGGTGGACCAGAGCGGCCTCACCGACAGCACCGGCACCCACCACGACGCCGATGTGATCATCTACGGCACCGGCTTCAAAGCCACCGACTTCCTCACCCCCATGACCATTACCGGCCGTGATGGAGCCGATCTGAATGCGGTGTGGAAAGATGGCGCCGAGGCCTATCTGGGCATCACCGTGCGCGGCTTTCCCAACCTGTTCATGCTCTATGGCCCCAATACCAACCTGGGCCACAACTCCATCATCTACATGCTGGAAAGCCAGATTCATTACATCCTGCAATGTGTGGCGCAGATGGACGAACAGGACATCAAGGCACTGGAAGTGCGTGACCGGGTACAGGACGAATTCAACAAGACGGTGCAGGACAAGATCAGCAATACCGTCTGGGACAAGGGCTGCCACAGCTGGTACAAGACCGAGAGTGGCAAGAACACCAACAACTGGCCCGGCTTTACCTTCGACTACCGCCGCCAGACACGGACCCTGGACCTGAGTGACTATGACCTCCTTCGTTGATCGAATCAGCCGGGCCCAGTCCGGCACCCAGCAAATACTGGCCGGCGCCCTGCGTCAGTCCCTGGCCATGCTCTTCAAACCGGTGGCCAACCCGCGCTTCAGCGTGAAGACGCAGCGCCGCTGGATGGACATCATGGCCAAGACCACTCTGGTCGCCCGTGATGTGCCCAGCCATGACGCGCCCCTGGGTGATGTGCCCTGTCGCCACTACGCGCCCCTGAATGCCCAGGGCACCGTGCTCTACCTGCACGGTGGTGGCTATGTGGCCGGCAGCCCGGAAAGTCACCGCTCGGTTACCTCACACCTGGCGAAATTCGCCAATTCCCGCGTGGTGGTTCCGGACTACCGGCTGGCACCGGAGCATGCCTGCCCCGCCGCCATCGAGGATGCCGTGGCCGTGTACGATGCCCTGCTGGCAGAAGGGGTGGACCCTGCCACCCTGGTGATCGCCGGCGATTCCGCCGGCGGCGGCCTCGCCCTGGCCACCCTGCAAGCACTGAAAGCGAAAAAAACCGCCTTGCCCAGCTGCACCATCCTGATCTCGCCCTGGGTGGACCTGAGCCTCAACGATCTTTTCGACACCGACCGGGACATCATGCTCAGCCCGGCCTGGCTGGCCAGCGCCGCTGACGCCTATGGCGGCGAAGATCCTGCCCGGCCGGCCTGCTCCCCCCTCAATGGCGACCTGACCGGTCTGCCCCCGGTACTGATTCAGGCCGGCAGCGACGAGATCCTGCTCAACGACAGCCACCGTCTGTGTAGCGCCCTGAACGACGCGGGCACGCCAGCCCGTCTGCAGGTCCACCCGCAACGCTGGCATGACTTCCAGCTCCATGCCGGAGTGTTGGCCGATGCGGACCAGGCCCTGATGACTTGCGCCCGGTTTATCCATAAACACTGGAAGGATGTCAGCGCATGAAACGTATCCTGATCACCGGTGCCGCCAGCGGCATCGGCCTGGCCACCGCCAGACATTTCCATGACAACGGTTGGCGGGTGGGTCTCACGGATGTGAACGACACTGCGCTGGCCCAGCTGGCGGCCACATTGAACCACAGCTGGTACCGACGACTGGATGTGACCGACAGCATTGCCTGTCAACACGCCTGCCGGGACTTTGCCGAAGACGGCTGCATCGATGTGCTGTTCAACTGTGCCGGCATCCTGCGCATGGGACCCTTCGAGTCCATCAGCGCAGAGCAGCACAGGCAGATCATCGATATCAACGTGACCGGGCTGATCAACATGAGCCTGGCCGCCCACCCTTTCCTTCAGGAAAGCCGGGCGGCGGCGGTTATCAATATGAGTTCCGCTTCAGCCCTTTATGGTGTGCCACATTTCGCCTCTTACTCCGCCAGCAAGTTCGCCGTGCGCTCACTCACCGAAGCGCTGAACATCGAATGGGGCCGACAGGGTATTCGTGTGGTGGACATCATGCCCCCGTTCGTGAAAACCCCCATGGTGGAGCAAGCCAGCTTCCGTCCGCCGATACTGGACCGCATGGGCGTCAATCTGAGTGCCGACGACGTGGTGGCAAAGGTCTGGCAGGCCGCCAACGAAAAAGTCCCGGTGCACAACCCGGTGGGGCTCAGCTTCAAGCTGCTGAAGCTGTTGGACAAGGCGTTGCCCAGCGGCTCGACACGTCTGTTGCTGCAGTTCCTGAGCCGGGATTGACGCAGCTTCTCCGTAGGAGCGTCGCTGGCGGCGCGATAAAGGAAGTCAGAATCGCGCCGCCAGCGACGCTCCTACAGCGGGGGGGGTCAAGCTAGGGCTCGTCCTGAGGTGCCAGGAAGGTAATCGTCACCTTTCTGCGCCCCCACTGTCTGGCCGCCTGTATGTCCTCACCCATGTAAATATCGATCTTCTTTTTCCAGCGCCAGTGCATCTTGTCCTTCACCTGCCAGGTCCCGGGCAAGCCCTCAATCTGCACCTCGGCATTGTAGTCCAGCCCCAGGGGGATCAGATCCCGTGACACCGCAATGGCCTTCATGCCCGGCGTGAGGCGATCGCCCCAGGCGGCCAGGGCATGGTCCGCACCGGCGCCCTGACCGTGCAGGGAATTGTACGCCGTGGCAGTCACTGTCATGGTCACCGTGTCCGCTGCAGCGGGGGTTGCAGTATCCGCCTCGCAACGCGCCACCAGCCAGGTCACCGCCAGCAATGCCAGGGTAAAGGCGCAGGCATTCACTCGCCGTTGCGGGCGGATTGCTAGACTCATTCGATGATTCTCCGTCTGGTCACACTTGTTATGCTTCACGGTCTGCTGTCGGCCTGCAACCTGGTTTCCGACAAAAGGGCGGAGGATACGGCTGCCCCTGCGCCCCTCACCGATACCCTGCGCCAATGGCAACCCGCCGGGGAGCCCGATGCGGTGATACTGGGGTTGCACAGCTTCGGTGACTACGGCGCCGCCTTCGAGGCGCTGGGCCCTTACCTTGCGGATCATGGACACCTGCTGGTCAGCTATGACCAGGCCGGATTCGGCGACCGAATCCAGCAGGGCCAATGGGCCGGGGAGGAGCAACTGGTCTCGGAAGCCATCTTCCAGATCGAGCAACTCTATGAACGCTATCAACGTCCGGTGTTCCTTGTCGGGGAAAGCCTGGGGGGCGCCGTGGCGATCCTGGCAGCCCTGGAGGTGCCAGACAAAGTGGCCGGCATGGTGCTGGCCGGGCCCGCCGTACGCGAAGGCATTCGCCTGCGTTATGGCTGGAATGCGGCCATCGCCAGCGCCGCCTTCCTGGCCCCGGGGTATCGTCTGACCGTGGACCGCCGCCCCGATGATCCGCACCTGGCAGACCATAGTGCCCAGCGGCTGGCAACGGATCCCCGGGTGATCCGTAATGTGCGCATGGATGCCTATTGGGGTCTGATCAAGCTGGCTGACAGCGCCAGCGACCGGGCGCCCTCGATCCAGACACCGTCACTGCTGCTCTACGGCGGCAAGGACAACTCCGTGCCTGCGGCCGGGATCAGCCATCTTCACGACCACCTGGCAAGCCATGGCGAATACCGCTTCTATCCCGAAGGGCCTCACCTGCTGCTCCAGGGTCCCCGGTGGCAGCAGGTGGCTGATGACATCCTCGACTGGATTGATCGCACCCCGCATTAGATTGGCCTCACAGGACGCACTCATACTGGTAAGCTGGCGCAAACCACTGCGGAGCAAATCATGAGCAAGCGTGTCCTGATTACTGGCGGCAATTCCGGCATCGGCTACTGTACCGCCGAGCAACTGGTCGGCCATGGCGCAGAAGTGTCACTGGCCTGTCGGGACCAGACCAAGGGCCAGGCTGCCATTGCTCGCATCAAGAATCGCCATCCTGACGCCAAGGTCCGGCTGTTCCCGCTGGATCTTTCCGATCTGGAGAATGTCCGCGACAACGCCGCGATGATCTACCGCGAGCTGGGCGAGCTGGACGTGCTGATCAATAACGCCGGGGTCGTGCCCACTCAGCAGGAATTCACCCGCGAGGGTTATGAAATGCAGTTCGGGGTCAATTATCTGGCGCCGGTGCTGTTCACCCACCTGATGTTGCCGCTGCTGAAGAAAGGGAATCAGCCACGCATCCTGCACGTCGCCTCCGTGGCGCATTGGCTGGGACGGATCAACAAGAACACCTGGCGCGGCCGCAAGCCCTATCTGGTGATGGATGCCTATGGCCAGTCCAAGCTGGGCAACATCCTGTTCAGCAATGTGCTCGCCGAGCGCCTGCGGGATATCGGCATTACCAGTAATGCGCTGCACCCCGGCGGCGTGGACACGCCGATCTTCCGACATGTGCCCAAAGCGGCCATGGCCCTGATCCGCCCCACCCTTACCACTCCGGAAAAGGCGGCGACCCTGCCGGTGAGCCTGGCGCTGGACCCGCAGTACGCTGACATCACCGGGGAATACTTCGCCAACCACAAACCGGCCCTGCGTTCGCCACGGGCACGCAACCAGAAGCTGGCGGAAGAGTTGTATTTCGACACCATGGCCGAGCTGGACCTGCCGACGCTGTGAGAATCCCACCACTGAGATAACGCCTTTCCCGCAGGAGCCATGCCGGCATGGCGGAAGGGGCTTCAGGTTCGCAGGAAGAACCTTGCAAGCAGAGGATCCTTTTCGCCATGCAAGCATAGCTCCTACAAAGAGAGCGATTCCTCCACCCGTGCGGCCTTGACCTCTTCCTGAAGCTCGGGGTAGAAATCCAGGAATCCCTGCTCCAGCGCCGCATAGCGGGGCGCGATTTCCTCGATGATGCCGGCGAAGCGGTTGGCAAAACGGATGCGCCCGGCAATCACATCCAGTGCCTGCCCCACCCGCGCCAGATCCCGGTATTGATTAAGCAGATCGTGTTCGATCAGCCGCTCCACCCTTTCACGCATGGGCGCATGCATCAGCGGCAGGCCGGATTGCAGATGCGCATAGTGACGGCGAATGGCGGCCTCCCGATCATGGCGATAAAACGCCGCCCAGTGCTGCCAGAGAAAATGATCAAACAGCACATCCAGGGCCACGCCGGCAAAGCGGCGACGGTCCGGTGAAAAAGTGCGACGCTGGGCCTGCACCCAGGGATGGTGATCAGTAAACCGGTCCACCAGACGATGGTTGTCCAGGCCCCGACGGACCGGCGCACTGAGCCGGGAGCGTTCCACGCCATGCATGAAATCCCCCAGCACATTGCCGACTTTGGAGGGCACCGAGGGCTGAGCCAGGGAGAGATGCGCCAGGTAGTTCATGATCTGTCCTGAAATCCTTGCACCATCAGCAACCCGTCCAGGCGCCCCTCAACCGGGAGGCCAGCTGAACGGACGCCCCCCCAACACATGCACATGCAGGTGAAATACGGTCTGGCTGGCACCGGCCCCGTTGTTCACGTTCAGGCGAAAATCTTCCAGCCCCTCCTGCCCGGCTACCTGGCTGGCCACCAGCAGCAGGTGGCCCAGCAACGCCTGATCCTCTGCTTCTGCATCGGACAGCTTGGCAATCGGTTTCTTGGGGATCACCAGGAAGTGGGTGGGCGCCTGGGGATTGATATCCCGGAAAGCCAGACACTGGTCGTCTTCGAAAATGATATCGGCGGGAATCTCCCGGTCGATGATCTTGGAAAAGAGGGTTTCAGCCATGGTGGGTAACGCTCCGGATAGGCAGGAATGAACGATTTCTCCGGCACAAGGTGTGCCCCGGTTCACAGCTCGCACGCTAACTGCTCGTAAAATGCTCGCTGCGAGTGACGTGCACCTTAGCGGCAGACCAGAATAATGGCATTATAGCACCTGAATCCATGACGTCAGGCTCGCATGACGCGCCATGATGACGTCATGGACTCAGGAGACAGTCTGTCGAAACCCAACCTGATTCCACCGGAACCGCATGGCCACACTTTTTGTCGAAAATTTAACCGTCGCCGATTTCTCCTATCTGCATCCCAAGCGCGGCATGGTCGGTGAATCCTGGCTGGTCGATCTGGAACTCACCGGCGACCTGGATCATCAGGGCATGGTGTTCGACTTCGGCCATATCAAAAAACGCATCAAGCAGATCATCGACGACAGCGTGGATCATCGCCTGCTGGTGCCGGTGGATAGTGAACACGCTACCGTGAGTGAACGGGACAACAACACCAGCCTGGAGTGGCTTTACCGGGGTGGCACCATCCGCATGGTGGCGCCCAGCGAAAGCCTGCTGCTGATGAACGGCCCGGAAATTTCCAAGGCCAACCTGACCCTGTTCCTGATGGACCTGGTGCAGCAGGTGGTACCGGAAAATGTGGCGGAAGTGCACATCGTGTTGCGCGAGGAAGATACCGGCACGGCCCCCTTCTATCACTATTCCCATGGCCTGAAGAAACACGACGGCAACTGCCAGCGTATTGCCCATGGCCATCGCTCCGGCATCCACATTTTCGAAAATGGCCGCCGCAGCCGCTACTGGGAAAAACTCTGGGCGGACCGCTGGGAAGATATCTACCTGGGTACCGAAGAGGACCTGGAAGGCACCTACTACATCGACGAAATCCCCCACCACCGCTTTCGCTACGATGCGCCCCAGGGGCATTTCGAGCTGGTCATCCCTGAGGACCACTGCTATCTGGTGGACACCGACACCACCGTGGAACAGCTGGCCGCCCACATTGCCGAGCAGCTGGCCACCGAAGCCCCCGGCAAACACTTTCGCGTGCGGGCCTTTGAGGGCGTGGGCAAAGGCGCCATCGCCGAAGCCGGGGAAAACCTGCCCGGCAAGGCCCACAGTGGTTGGCTAAGTGGGGCGGCGGTGATTTGAGAAGCAACGGCTAGCTATGAGCTTCAAGCTGTAACGCGGGAAAGACTGCACCCGTAACCGCGCCCCAGAGGCTGTAGGAGCGTCGCTGGCGGCGCGATTGAATGTAGGAGCACCTCTTGCAGGTGCGAACCGAGCGTAGCGAGGCAACAGAGGATTGTCGTCAGCCGTTCTTTCTGCAATCTGACGCACGCTGAAATACCTGATCGCCCTACGGGCGATTTCCGCGCAAGCGCGGTTCGCTATACAAGCATAGCTCCTACAAGCGGCTTCGTAGATATCTCAGCGCATGAGGAGCTTTTCAGGCTTGCCCTATCCCGGGAGCGTCGCTCGTAGCTACTCCTCCGCCAGAATACTTTCCGCCTCTTCCTGAATCAGCCGTCTCAACCAGCGATGGGCCACGTTGTGGTGCAGTAACGATGACCAGGCCATCTTCAGTTCGAACTGGGGAATATCAAAAGGCGGCTCCTTGATCAGCAGCCGTTCGTTCTGAGCCTGCATCCGCGCCACCCGGCTGGGGAGAGTGGCGACCAGGTCGTTGTTCATGGCCAGCAAGGCGGGCATCTGGTAGTGACGGGTAAAGATGCTGATCTTGCGGCTCTTGCCCAACTGCTCCAGGGCATGATCAATCCAGCCCAGGCCGCCGAGCTTTTCCGGATTCATGCCGAACCCCACCCCGAAACCGGTCTTCGAGACCCAGATATGTTGCGCAGACAGGTAACTGTCCAGATTGAAATCACCGGCAATGGGGTTATCCCGGTTCAGCAGACAGGAAAAGGAATCCTTCCACAGACTCACCTGGTGAAAGGAACCGGGAATCTCGTTGAACCGGTTCACCGCCATGTCCACCCGACCCTGCTCCATGTCCTGGTAGCTCACGTCCGAAGGGGTCAGGAAGTCCAGCACCACGTGCGGGGCTTCCGCACGCAGGCGCCGCACGATGTGGGGCACCAGGGTGGCCTCCGCATAATCGCTGGTCATGATGCGGAACACCCGACGGCTTTCCGAGGGCTGGAACACGTCCTCCGGGGTAAACAGCTGCTCCGCCTGGGACAGGATCTGTCGCACCAACGGGCGCAGTTCCTGGGCACGTTCCGTGGCGGTCATGCCGTCACTGGTCCGAATCAGCAGGGGATCACCGAATAATTCCCGCAGTCGCTTGAGGGAATTGCTCATGGCGGGCTGGGTGATGCCCAATTGTTCTGCCGCCCGGGTCACATTCTGCTCGCGCAGCAGCACATCCAGGTACTTGAGCAGGTTCAGGTCAGCCGCACCAATATTCATGATATGAATCGACACCTAAGAAAACATCACCAAAATGGATTCTATAGCGCGGCATGCGGGGTGTCACATGGCAACGCGTTACGCCCCCAAAAGCAGACAATATCCGGGCATATCCCGCCACGTCGTGAGGTCTGCGTGAAAACATTGCAATGTAAAAGCAATTTTTACCGTTTTTGGTGTTAACCGGGTCGCTGTTTGAGGCTTAATGGCAAGCTGCCAGTATCGCCTAAAGGCAAAAAAATGCGTAAGGTCTAATGCACTGTTAACGCTACACCCTGTCGTGTTGTCTGGAACAGCCGCCCTGTATATAGAGGCTGATTTATTGTTCGCAGGTGTGATTCAGAGGTTACTATGACAAGCAGCGCAACCACGCGAGCCGAGAAGTTCGTGGTTCGATTTCCCAATGGCATGCGGGCCAGTGTCGCGGAAACCGCCGGCCTCAGCCATCGAAGCATGAATGCGGAGATCATTGCCCGCTTGCAACACAGTCTCAGCAATTGGCCCGCCACCTTGCCCCATGGCGAACCGGCCATTCCTGACGGCCAGGAAGAAGCGTACCTGCTGGAACGTTTCCGGCGTCTGCCTGCCGGTAAGCGACAGGCACTTTTGGCTCTGCTGGACTGAATGTAAATCGCCTTCTGTCCTTACAATGTGCCGCTGGCCGCCTGTGATTTTTTTCCATAGTCGGCATACTCTATGATGAAACATGGCCGTCATCGACGCACGGACACAAAGGAGCCCTATCGGCCGTGACCGCCCCCCAGAAACATAATCCGCTCCCCACCGGCAGTGACATCAAACTGCCGTGGCACCTGCGTCTGCCAAAGCCGCTGGAAAAAGACTTTCGCCTGTATTTTCTGGCCAGTGTGTCAAAGGTCGCACCCTGGGCGCTGGGCCTGGTCTCCACCCTGATTGCCACCGCCATGCTGATCGAGTCGTGGATCGGCACGGATGTGATCAGTAATTCCTGGCGGCCCCGACTCTTCACCTTGATGCTGGCCGGCGGCTGCGTGATTCTTGCCCGCAAACTCCAGTGGCGGGAATGGCTGCACCCGGCCACTCTGGCACTGGCGTTTGCCATCGCCCTGACTGGCAATTATCTGGGTGTGCATGTGGATCACCCTCTTGCCTATACCTTCTTCCTGCATACGCCCCTGTCGATCATCATGATCTGCATCCTCGTGCGGGTGCCTTTCTACTCCGCCCTGCTCAGTTCCACCGTGATGATCGGCGCCATGGTCGCCACACTGCTGGCCAATCCGGAGCGGACCCCGTTCGAATCCATCACCCTGACCATGGTGACCCTGGCCTTTGCCAGCATGAGCCTGTTTGGCCAGTACGTGTATGAGCGGTTGCTGCGCCAGCACTTCCTCTCCGAGCACGTGCTTTACCAACACCGTAACGAGCTTCACTCCGCCAACCTGGTACTGGAAAACCAGGCCACCGTGGATGGCCTCACCGGCTGCATCAACCGGCGAGGCATGGAGTCCCGGCTCAATCACCTGTTCCACCTGCACAAGCAGGGCAATCCGGATGCCCCGGAACGCATCAGTCTTTTGCTGTTCGATATCGATTTTTTCAAACAGTACAACGATACCTACGGCCACCCGGCCGGGGACGAATGCCTGAAGAAAATATCCCATGTCCCCCTCTCGATGGTGCAGGCCGACACGGACTTTGTGGCCCGCTATGGTGGCGAGGAATTCGTTATCATCCTTACCGATTCCAGCTTCAATGATGCCCTGGTGTTTGCGGAGCGGATGCGCAACCGGGTTGAACAACTGGGCCTGCCCCACAGCGGCTCCCGGGTCAGCCAGGTGGTCACCATCAGCGTGGGCGTCGCCTGCTCCGACCACGGCGCCAGCAATGGCGCCGAACTCCTGAAACAGGCTGACGAGGCCCTCTACCAGGCCAAAGGCGCTGGCCGTAACCGGGTGGCGATGACGAATAGTCAGGGATTGGTGGAGATGTTGAGTTAATTAATAGTTTCGCAGGCCAGCGACAGTGCCGCCTGCAAGCAAAGAGGCCGCGCCCAAAGCATGGGCGCGGCCTCTTACATTGAAGAACAGGAAAAGCCGTTTCGCGACGTTATTAATTATTCATTATTAACTATTCATTGCTTTCCATCTCCCCCACCACCGTCACCGGATCAAGCTTCTCCTCGAACCAGTTCAATCGCCAGTCCAGGTGCGGCCCGGTCGCGCGACCGGAGGCGCCGACCTTGGCCACCGGCTCGCCCTGCTTGACCGCCTGCCCTTTTTCCACCAGCACCTCGCTGAGGTGGATCATGGTGGAGGAAACCCCGTAGCCATGATCCAGGATCAGGGTGCCGCCGGAATAGTAATTATCGCCCTGCACCAGGGTCACCACCCCGTCCGCAGGAGCCACCACCACAGTGCCGGTGGGCCGGGCCACGTCCACACCATAGTGGGGCCGGCCCGGCTTGCCGTTGTAAACCCGCTGACTGCCATAGACACCACTGATACGGCCCGTGAGCGGCCACTGAAAATCACTGAGAAAGGCAAGCAGGGCAGAGTCCGTGTCCCGCGCCGTTTTGATTTCCGCCACCTCGCGACGAATCCGCTGGAGCACCGCTTCCGGTGGCGGCTCCACGGTACGCTGCGGCACCCCTTCGATACGCTGGATATCATACTCACGCTTGCTGAGGATTACCGGCACTTGCTGTGCCTTGCCCTGCTTTTCCAGCGTCAACACTTGCTCAAGGTCGGCATCCCGGCCAAAACCAACGGCAAAGAATCCTTCCGGTGTGGTCCGTACCGCCCTGTCACCCAGTTTGACCGTCACCCCACTTGCCACCTGGCCACGCAACAGCGCCCCCTGGGTTCGCTGGCCTTCCAGAGAGAGCAGCCAGCCGCTGGCGAGGCACACAGATGACAGCAGGCAGAGCAATACAGCAAGAGTAATACGCACAGGAAACCTCAAGAAAACATTCGGTCGTCTTTCCGCAGGCGCGTCGCTGGCGGCGCAATACATTCCGTCTCGAGTGACGAATTACGGGACGCGACAATCAGCAGGCCCTACCGTTTTTCAGGTCTGCCTTTCGAAACTCGCTCCTCGCATTTCGCCGCTCTGGCTATCGCGCCGCCAGCGACGCTCCTACAGAAAACCCATCACAGAAAAGCACTGCCATCCTCCACATCCAGCTGCACCGGATCCAGATGTTTTGCGGCGTACTGACGCCACACCCCGGAGCGAATAAACAACCGGTACAGGTCCGGATCCAGGTGATCGTTGTCGCGCATTCGCTGCATGATGGCCAGGGCTTCGCTGAGCTTCAGCGGTGTCTTGTAGGGGCGCTCCTTGGCGGTAAGAGCCTCGAACACATCGGCGATGGCCATGATCCGCGCCGGGATCGACATCTGGTCACGGGTGAGCCCAAGTGGAAAACCGGTGCCATCCATTTTTTCATGGTGGCCGCCCGCATATTCCGGTACCTGGCGCAATTTGGGCGGAAACGGCAGTGACCCGAGCATGTCCAGGGTCACATCCATGTGGCCATTGATGATTTGCCGCTCTTCCGGAGTGAGCGTGCCCCGGGGGATACACAGGTTGTAAACCTCATCGTCGGTGAGCAGGGGCTTTTTCTGGCCCCAGGCATCGGTCCAGCGCCGCGCCGCGATGTCCCGCACCCGTTGCTGGTCCGCCTCGGCCATGGCTTCTCCGCCCCGATTGATGCGCTCCAGAAACGCCAGGTCCTCCTTCAACTGACCGATTTCTGCTTCCATGCGTTCACGGCTGGCTGGCTCGTCGGCGGGATCCAGCAAACAGGCCTTTTCATAGCGAAACTGGATCTCCCCGCGCAGGGCAGCAAAGCGGCTGGCCACCTCATCGATACGGTCATGGAGGGTGTGCAGCTTGGTGGACTTGTCCAACACCGAATCCGGCGTGGCCAGCTTGCCGCAGTCGTGCAACCAGGCCGCCACATGCAATTCGTACCAGCCGTCCTCATCCAGGGAAAAGTCCGCAAAGTCCGCATTATCCTCACAGGCCGCCTGGGCCAGCATTTCGGTAATCACCGGCACCCGCTGACAGTGGGCACTGGTGTGCGGACTCTTGGCATCAATGGCCTGGGCCAGCACCTTGATAAAGGCATCCAGCAGCTCCTTCAGCTCCTGCACCTGGCTTAGATTGCTCAAGGCAATCCCCGCGTAGGTCAGCAGGGACTGAAAGATCAGATCGCTGTGTTTCCCCAGCCGGTGCAAACGGGCCGGTAGCGAGCGGTTATAGGCCAGCTGCAGCACCCCGATCACCATGCCCTCATGATTGCGCAGGGGCCACAGCCGCAAGCCGCCGGCATCCGGTGCCAGCGCATCCAGCAAGTATCGGTCCTCCTCGCTGAGAGCACTCCGGGAGAGATCCACCGCCAGGGGCTTGCCGTCCTGGTAACACTGTTCCGGCAGGCCGCTTTTGCGCGCCATGGGACAGAACAGGCTGGCCTCCTCATGCAGGAACGCATCACCGGCCCGGCGACACAGGCAGCTCAACCCCGGCTCAGGCTTGCCATCTGCATACAGCCACACCCAGCCGGTATCCGCCTCACACAGGTACAGAGCCTCATCCAGCAATACCTGCAGCAGGCGCGGTACATCCCGCTGCTCGCTGAGATGTTGCGCCACCCGCAACATGCGCGGCAGCAGATTTTCGTCCGTCACCGATGTGGTGTCAGGCAAAAAGGAGTTCATGAGCTATCCCGCTCCCAATGGTCATCCATAGCAAAATCGTGTGTTTGCCCAGCAAGCATAGGCTGAGCCAGGATTTCAGGCAAAAAACGTCGCTTTCCTCTATTCCTTTCGACCCACGCCCATACCGCCGGTTCAGCAACAATGGGATATCGCCGCTCGCCGCCCCTGTGCCTTGGCATATTCCGCCAGCAGCGACTTGAACGAAACACCAACAGCCCCTACCATCTGCCGGTTCCGAGCCAATCTGGATTCCTACCTCTCATGAGTGTCAGCTATCAACTGCCCGACGGGGCAACCATGGCGTTTGATCAGCCGGCGTCCGCCCTGGACATCGCCGAGCGTATCAGCAAAAAACTCGCCAAACAGGCTCTTGCCGCCAAAGTGGATGGCAAGCTGATCGATGTTTATCTGCCCATCGACGATGGCGCCACGGTAGAAATCATCACCCGCGACACCGACGACGGCCTGGAGTTGATCCGCCACGATGCGGCCCATGTCATGGCAGAGGCGGTGCAGGAGCTGTTCCCGGGAACCCAGGTCACCATTGGCCCGACCATCGAAAACGGCTTTTATTACGACTTCTACCGGGAAGATTCCTTCACCCCGGAAGACCTCAAATCCATCGAAAAACGCATGATGGAAATTGTGCGTCGCAACGAGGAAATTCGGCGTGAAGTCTGGGACCGGGATGAGGCCATCGACTTCTTCCTGAAAGCCGGCGAGGAATTCAAGGCGGAAATCATCCGCGACCTGCCCGCCAACCAGGAAGTGAGCCTCTACCGCCAGGGCGATTTCATCGACCTGTGCCGCGGCCCCCACCTGCCCAGCACCAGCAAGCTGGGCGACGGCTTCAAACTGATGAAAGTGGCCGGTGCCTACTGGCGCGGCGATGCCTCCAAGGCCCAGCTGCAGCGTATCTACGGTACCGCCTGGCGGGACAAGAAAGAACTCAACGCCTACCTCAAACAGCTTGAGGAAGCGGAAAAACGTGACCACCGCAAACTGGCCAAGGAAATGGGTCTGTTCCATATCCAGCAGGAAGCGGTGGGCAGCATGTTCTGGCACCCGAAAGGCTGGCGCATGCGCAAGAACCTGGAAAACTACATCCGCGGCAAGATGGAAAAAGGCGGCTACCAGGAAGTGGCCACCCCGCAGATGATGGACCGTATCCTCTGGGAAAAGTCCGGTCACTGGGACAAGTACGGCGATGACATGTTCACCGTCTGCACCCACGATCACCGGGAAATGGCGGTCAAGCCCATGAACTGCCCGGGCCACGTGCAGATCTTCAACCAGGGCATCAAGAGCTACCGGGACCTGCCCATTCGTCTCGGCGAGTTCACCACCCTGTTCCGTAACGAAGCCCACGGCGCCCTGCACGGCCTGATGCGCGCCCGCTCCTTCAGCCAGGACGATGCCCACATCTTCTGTACCGAAGGGCAGATCAACGAAGAAACCGCCGGGTTCATCACCATGCTGCGCCAGGTCTACAAGGATTTCGGCTTCGAGAGCTTCCGTATCAAGTTCTCCGACCGCCCGGAAAAACGTGCCGGTGCCGACGAGACCTGGGACAAGGCCGAAGGCGCTTTACGCGATGCGGTGGAATCCCTGGGACTGGAATGCGAACTGAACCCGGGTGAAGGGGCCTTCTACGGCCCGAAACTGGAATTTGTCCTGCGCGACGCCATTGGCCGGGACTGGCAGTGCGGCACCCTGCAGGTGGACTTCGTGCTGCCCGAGCGTCTGGACGCGGAATACGTGGCCGAAGACGGCTCTCGCCAGCGTCCGGTGATGCTGCACCGTGCGGTACTGGGGTCCCTGGAACGCTTCCTGGGTATCCTGATCGAGTCCACCGCCGGGCACCTGCCCCTGTGGTTGGCACCGGTACCGGTAGCGATCTGCACTATCACCAATGCGGCAGATGACTACGCCCGCAGTGTGAAGGAAAAGCTGGAAGCCGCCGGCATCCCGGCAGAACTGGACCTGCGTAACGAAAAGATCGGCTTCAAGGTCCGCGAGCATTCCCGCGCCAAGGTGCCGCAGATCTGGGTCATCGGTGAGAAAGAAGCGGACGAGCAACTGGTGGCCATCCGGACCCTGGGCTCCCAGGCCACCGACACGACTAGCCTGGACGCCGCCATCACCGCCCTGGCCAACGCGACCCGCCTGCCGATCTGAGGCCAAGAAACACCGCTGGAGCCTTGCTCGCAAGGCGAATAGAGGGTAACCCCCTCGCTTTGCAAGCAAAGCTCCAACGGCCGCATTCAGCCCCCGGAGGCGTCATGTTCAAAGACAACGAACAACAGCCCGAAGGTTTCCAGGTGCCGCTACAAGAGGCCCTGGATAATCTGAAGCTCACCGACGACGGCCTGATCGCCGCCATCGCCCAGCAGCATGACACCGGCGAAGTGCTGATGATGGCCTGGATGAACCGGGAAGCCCTGGAGGAAACCCTGGCCACCGGTCGGGTCTGCTATTTTTCCCGCTCCCGGAAAACGCTCTGGCGCAAAGGCGAATCCTCCGGCCAGGTGCAGATACTGAAAGAACTCCGCATTGATTGCGACGCGGACACCGTGCTGGTGAAAGTGGACCAGACCGGCCCCGCTTGCCACACCGGCCGCCGCGACTGCTTCTACTGGAAAGCCAACGCCGACAGCGTCACCATCGACAAGACGCCGATCATCGATCCGAAAGAGCTTTACAAAAAATGAGCCTGAAACTGCACAACACCCTGACCGGGCAGAAGGACGACTTCATTCCGCTGGATCCCAACCGCATCACCCTCTACGTGTGCGGCCCCACGGTCTATAACTTCGTCCATATCGGCAATGCCCGCCCGGTGGTGGTGTTTGATGTGCTGTACCGGCTGTTGCAGCGCCTCTACCCGGAGGTGGCGTATGCCCGCAACATCACTGATATTGATGACAAGATCATCAAGGCCGCGGCGGAAAATGGCGAAGACATTGGTGCCCTCACCGAACGCTTCACGGCCGCCTTCGCCGAAGACATGGCGTCTTTGAATGCGAAAACCCCGAGCATCATTCCCAAGGCCACCGACCACATCAGCGAAATGATCGCCATGATCGGGACCCTGGTGAAAAAGGGCCACGCCTACGAGGCCGACGGCCAGGTGCTGTTTGCGGTGGAATCCATGCCCGACTACGGCAAGCTCTCCGGTCGCAAGCTGGAAGACATGCTCGCCGGCGCCCGGGTGGAAGTGGCCGACTACAAGCGCCATCCCGGGGATTTCATCCTCTGGAAGCCGTCCACGGATGAGCAACCCGGTTGGGACTCTCCCTGGGGCCGCGGCCGACCCGGCTGGCACATCGAGTGCTCCGCCATGATCCACAAGCACCTGGGTGACGTTATCGACATCCACGGCGGCGGCCAGGACCTGATCTTCCCGCACCACGAGAACGAGATTGCCCAGGGCTGCTGCGCCCACGGCACCGACTACGTGCGTTACTGGATGCACAACGGTTACATCAACATCGACGGCGAGAAAATGTCCAAGTCCCTAGGCAACTTCCGTCTGGTGCGCGACCTGCTCACCCAGTACCACGGCGAAATCCTGCGCTTCGCGCTCATTTCCAGCCATTATCGGTCACCGCTGAACTTCTCCGCTGACCTGCTGGAGAATGCGGAGAAGGGGCTGGATACGCTCTACTACGCCCTGCTCGGCCGTGGCGAAACCGTGGAGCCGGAGGCCGGCTACCAATTGCCGGACAACCACCCGGTGCTGGCAGCCCTCAAGGATGACTTGAACACCTCCGAAGCGGTCAGCGCCCTGCACGCCATTGCCGGCGAGCTGAACAAGGCCGAGCTGGCCGACAAGCCGGCACTGAAAGCCGAACTGCTGGCCGCCGCCGACTTGCTGGGCCTGCTCACCGAGGACCCCACCGCCTGGTTCCAGAACAAGAACGCGGGCGAAGACGGGCTGAGCAACGAGGAAATCGATGCCCTGGTGGCTGAGCGCACCCAGGCGAAGAAAGACAAGAACTTCGCCCGCGCCGACGAGATCCGCCAGCAACTCACCGACGCCGGTATCCAGCTGGAAGACACCCGCGAAGGCACCCGCTGGAGTCGATAGAGAATAGCTACAAGCTTCAAGCCACAACACGGTGGAAGGTTTTCATGATCTAAAACGCAAGAAGCCGCGCCCATACTATGGACGCGGCTTCTTGCGTTGAAAAACACTTAACCTAGGATTCGCGTTGTAGCTTGTGGCTTGTGGCTCACATCACAGCTTCAGCGCTTCCATCCCCGGCAACCCTGGCAAATCCTCCCGGGTGGCATTGGCAAATCGCGGCTTCTCCAACTGCTCTTTCAACCCTTCCAGCGTCACCCGGGGCGCCTTGGTGGACACCAGATTCGCCAGCCAGACCGGCACATTGCCCCCCGGATCCACGAAGGTCTCGAATTTCACCCGTACCCAGCCGTCCGTCAGCGGCGTAATCACAAACTGGTTATCCAGGGCCGGGATGCGCACGAAGCCCGGCTGCTTGTCCTTGACGCCCTCGGCGTTCTCACTGTGCAGATGAATCTCGCCATCAGCGGTCTGGGTCAGTGTATTGACCAGCACCACATCCCGGTCCGCCACCGGCCAGATCCCGTTGAAACGCATATGGATGCGCTCTTTTTCCGTCATACTGAGGCGCTCTGCCCCCTGACTCTGAAAGATCCACTCCGGGAAGGTGTCCACCGCCGTGATCACCGCCAGTACCGAGGTGGCGCTGGCCTGTAATTCCACCACGCCCTTGAAAGCCTTCACCGGACTGTCGGATACCTCGCGCACATAGGTAGTCACGTCACCCCGCTGCGAACCTTCATGGTTCAGCTCCCAATCCGCCGCCCAGGATGGGGCCGTCAACATCAACAACGTCAGAACAATGGCTCTCACAACACACTCCTCACAATCATGTCCGTGGCGCAGTATGCACCCGGCTTACCGCCAGACAAGGGCATGCTCACAAATTGGCACAACCGGCCAAGGCGCCCCTAGGAGCCCATGCTTGCATGGCGAACCGGTGTGGGGAGGTTCGCCATGCAAGCATGGGCTCCTACAAGGACAGAATCAGCCTGCTCCCGCATCAAGGTAGCATCCGCCACCGGATTGGCCGTATCATGCCCCGTTGAGTTGACACCACACAGGTCTTGATACCGTGAAATCGCTTCTGCTCGGTATGCTCTGGTTATACCAGAAGCTGCTGAGCCCCTGGATCGGCAACCAATGCCGCTTCTACCCCACATGCTCGGAATATGCCCGACAGGCGGTGGAAGTCCATGGCAGCCTGCGCGGCAGCGCGCTGGCAGCGAAGCGTTTGTGCAAGTGCCACCCCTGGCATCCCGGTGGTTTTGACTATGTGCCGGGCACCGAGCCCGGTCAGGAACAGCACCGCTGCAGAAAGCACAGCGCCCCGGGGGAGAACGCATCATGATGCCAGCTCGCCACGGCCTGTCGCTGTCACTGATTCTGGCGCTGTTCTGCGCCCAGCTACTCTTTGCCTGGCATGCGCCCGCTCACATCGATGCCCAGCCCCACGATTCCCACACGGAGCTGCTGGCCGCTGCGGATTGCCAGATCTGTACCCACGGCCAGGGCATGCTCGCCCTGCCCAACCACTATGTTCACGTCGTTTCCCTGCACGCCGAACCGGCCCCGCCCCCTGTGGCTGCCCCGGTACGACGCACCCTTGAACACCTTTCCTACCCCCCACGCGGCCCACCCGCCTCTGCTTGATACCGTTTGTTCAATCCGACAGCCCGAGCACGCTTCAACGTGATGATCCTGCGTGCATAACGCTGTCGGACACCCGTTCCGGACTGCGACACCAGGACCCTTGAATCCAGCGTCGCGGCCGCTCAAACGTGAAGACAGAGGTTTCTATGAATTCTCGACGCCACACCCTGGCCGGGTGCGTCGCCGTGGCGCTGGCTACATCGCTGGCCCCAACGGTCGTTCAGGCCGACAGCTCCGATTCTTCCACCGCCAATGAACTGGAAACGGTGAACGTCTCGGCCCTGCCTTTGGGCAGCGGCAGCCCCAGCACCCCGTACTCGGTGATGGATCAGCAAACCCTCACCCAGAAAAACGCCGCCACCCTGGGCGAGACCCTGAACAATCAGCCCGGTGTGCACAGCGATACCTTCGGTGGCGGCGCCAGCCGGCCGGTGATCCGCGGCCAGAGCGGCCCACGCGTGGGCGTACTCAACGACGGCTCTGCGGTGCTGGATGCGTCCAAGATCTCCCCGGACCACACCGTCACCGTGGATCCCATGCTGGCCCGCCAGATCGAAGTCCTGCGCGGCCCGTCCACCCTGCTCTACGGCAGCGGTGCCAGTGGCGGCGTCGTGAATGTGCTGGACAGCCGTATTCCCACCGAACGCCCGCGTGAGGACGTGGAAGGCTTCGTAGGCGCCCGCGCCAACACCGTGGCCGATGAAAACGCCACCGCCGCCGGCATCACCTTCTCCGCCACCGACCATCTGGTGTTCCGGGTGGAAGGCAGCCGCCGGGACGCGGATGATTACGAAGTGGACGGTTTCGACCGCCTCACCGTGCCCGGCACCTACGCGGAAAGCGACAACAGCAGCATCGGCGCTTCCTGGATCGGTGACCAGGGCTTCTTCGGCATGGCCTACAGCTACCGTCGTGACAACTACGGCCTGCCCGGCCACAGTCACGAGTTCGAGGAGTGCGGTGTCAGCGGCAGCAGCCTGGCCTGCCCGGACGAAGAGCACGACCACGAGCACGGCGAAGAGGTTACCCCCTTCGTGGACCTGGCCAGCCGCCGGGTAGACGCCCGGGGGGAATACCGCAACCCCATGGACGGCATCACCGCCATCCGCTTTCGCGGCAATCACACCGAATACCGCCACCATGAAATCGAGGAAGGCGAGATCGGCACCACCTTCCGCAACCGGGGCGGCGACGCCCGGCTGGAAGTGGAACATGCTCCCATCGGCGACTGGCGGGGCGTGGTCGGCATGCAGTACACCGACTTTGACTTCAGCTCCCTGGGGGGTGAAGCCTTCGTGCCGAAAACCGAAAGCCGGGCCCTGGCCCTGTTCGCCGTGGAAGAGTACCGGCTCAACGATCAATGGCGTTTCGAACTGGGCGCCCGCCAGGAGCGTCAGCGACTGCGCCCGGAAGACCGTCCCGGCGAAGCGCTACCGGATCTGAAGCAGGACAGCACCTCCCTGTCCGCCGCCGCCAACTGGGCATTCGTGCCGGGTTATGAACTGGTACTGTCCGTGGGCCACGCCGAGCGCGCCCCCAGCGCCCAGGAGCTGTACGCCGAAGGGGTGCACCTGGCCACCAACACCTATGAGTGCGGTCTTCTCAGTGCCTGCGGTGGCGGCCAGCGGGACCTGGACGACGAGATCAGCCTCAACGCCAACCTGAACCTGCGCAAGACCCAGGGCGACTGGCTGTTTGATCTGGGCGTGTTCGAGAACCGCATCAATAACTACATCTACGCCCGCACCCTGGACCAGATCGAAGATTTCCGCCTGATCAAGTACAGCCAGCGGGATGCCACCTTCACCGGTGCCGAAGCCTCGGTGAGCTACTACGGCGTCGACCCCATCGGCATTACCGTATTCGGCGACATGGTACGCGCCACCTTCGATGACGGCGGTTATCTGCCACGCATCCCCGCCAAGCGGCTGGGTACCCGGCTCAACACCTACGTGGGCCATTTCGATGCGGAGCTGGAGTACTACCGCACCTTCGCCCAGGACCAGATCACCGGTTTCGAGGAGCGTACCGATTCCTTCGACATGGCCAACATCACCGTCAGCTACCGGCTGCGCGGCGACCAGCGCTACACCTTTTTCGTGCGCGGCAACAATCTGCTCGGTGAGGAAGTGTTCAACCACACCTCCTTCCTGGCCAGCACCGTGCCGGAACCGGGCCGCAACCTGACCGTGGGCACCCGTATCGAGTTTTGACGCCTGGATCGTTAAGTGAAAACGACATACCCCGGCGCCATTATTCCGCCGGGGTCGCGAACCGAATTGGAGAACACCATGCAACGCTTCAAACACGCAGCCAAGCGGGGTCCGGCCCTGCTGACCTGTCTGCTGGCCGCCCTGCTACTGGCCGGCTGTGAAAACGAAACCGGCAGCACCCCGCTGGGCGGCGGTGAAGACACCCATGACCATGATCACGACCATGATCACGGTGACCACCCGGGCCGCCTGGTCATTGCCTCCAGCGATGGCGCCGGCGATCAGCTCTATATGTATGATCTGGAAGAGCAGGCCCAGCTTCCCGGCTCCCTGTCGCTGAATAGCGCCCCAAGCGCTCTGTACACCAGCCCCGGCAAGCGATTTGTCCTGGCCCCCCAGCGCAGCGCCAACCAGGTGCAGATCCTGGACGGCGGCCTCTATGTCCATGACGATCATGTGCATGAAGACGCCCCCTCAATGGCTGGCACCCTGAACGGGCCCGCCCCCACTCACTATCGGGTCCACGGCGAACAGGCGGCTCTGTTTTACGATGGCGATGCCGGCAACGCCATCATGGCCAGAGTGGAACTGCTCACGGATGCGTCCCTGGAAAATGGTGGCAGTGTGGCCAGCCAGACCCTGGACAGTGCCCACCACGGCGTCGCCGAACCCCGTGGTGACATTCTGCTGGCGACCTACCGCACCGCAGCCAACGGCCTGCCGGAAAAGGTGGACATCTATCACCAGCATAACGATCACTATCACCGGGAAGACACCGTCAACCTGGACTGCCCGGGCCTGCACGGCGCCGGCTCCAATGAAGACTATTCCGTGTTCGGCTGCAGTGACGGCATCCTTATCGTCCACCAGGACGGCGAGACCTTCACCGCCCAACACGTGGACAACGCCACCCTGGGCCTGACTGGCAGCGAGCGGGTCGGCAGCTTTGACAGCCACCATGAGTTGCCTCACTTCGTGGCCTATGCGGGCGACCGGATTCTCATCATCCATCCGGAAGATGGCGATGCCGAAGAGCTGGACTGGACGGAAGGGGCCGACGTTTCCCTGGACAACCACAGTCTCGATCCCCATGGCGAACACCTGGTTCTGCTGGATGACGCTGGCGACCTGCGCATCTTCGACACCGCGGACTGGAGCGAACATGCCCATGTGGAAGACGCTGTCGACCCCAGCACCGCTCCTGCGGCCTCTGGCCACGGCAGCCGGATCGCCATGGCCGTCGCGGGGGAGCCCGCCCACGTCTTCCTGGCCGATCCCGGGAATGACGCCATCGTCATGGTGCATCTGGAAGACGGCGAACGGGAAGATCCTCTGCCCCTGACGTTTACACCCGGCAAACTGGCCTGGGTAGGCCTGGCGGGCGAACCCGCCCATGGCGATGATGAGCACGACCATGATCATGACCACGAGGGTGAAGACCATGACCATGATCACGAGGATGAAGAGCACGATCATGACCACGAGCATTAATCCCTGGTCCAACCCGGCAATCTTTCAGGAGGGATAACACTCCTGTTTGCCGGTCTACGGCGGATAAAGGCAAACACGTCTTTACCGCCGTAGCGCCCTTCACAACACTGCGGGGTCATCCCATTGCGGCCCGCAGCAAACAATCTGCCTGCAGGCCCCCCTTTGCGGGCAGGTTCCTGCAGCGCCTTCCTGATCCCCCGGTCGCCCTACCGCCTTCTTTTCACTACAATCCGTTTCATTACTTCGTCATACACATGACTCAAGCGGGAGATACCATGAAAAAAGTACTGCTAGCCGCGACCCTGGCCCTGCCCATGTTTGCCCAGGCCAGCGGCTACGCCGGGCTGGATATCGTCAGCAGCAAGATCGAGCCGGACAACACCAGCGCCTCCGCCAAACCGGAAGTGCTGCAATTCAAATTCGGCACCTGGATCAACCGCGACGAGACCCTGGGTGGCGAACTGCGCCTGGGCCTGGGTATCGGTGAGGACGAACTGAGCAACAACGTGGACGTGGAGGTCGATCGCTCCTACGGCGCCTTCTTCCGCGGCCAGTTCCCCAACACCCTGCCGGTCCGCCCCTACGGCCTGATCGGCGTGTCCTACATCGAAACCACCGCCAACTTCCCCGGCGGCGGCTCCGACGGCGAAAACTACAAGGACCTGTCCCTGGGCCTGGGCGCCGACATCACCATCACCAACCAGATCTTCCTCAGCGTGGAATACCTGCGTGCCGTGGATCGCAGCGGCGATGAAGTGTCGAATCTCGGCTTTGGTATCAACGGGCGGTTTTAACCGCTGAAGCGCTCGATAAAAAACCGCGCATCAGCGCGGTTTTTTTATGGACAGCCGTCGTGCCCCTTGAGTCGCTGAGGCATCGCTTATGTCTTTCGCGCAAATGCGGAAACGCGATCCAGCCATGTCTGCCGTTTGCCATCAGAGGCTCCCCTCACTGGCCCCAGCACGGTTATTTCAACGGGCTTGATGCCCACAAACTCAAGAATGGTTCGACGGATCTGATTGTGGGCCGGGTTACGGTACACCAGCCGGAAATACCAGGGGGGCGTATCCATGGTGGTGATCACATGTGCCGACCGGCCAACCAGAAGCTTGTCCCACAACTGGGAATTCTCACGATACTTGAAGGCATAACCCGGCAGAAAAAGACGGTCAAACATGCCTTTCATGATGGCCGGCATGGAGCCCCACCACACCGGGAACACCAACACCACATGCTCTGACCAGGTGATCGCGCTCTGAATGTCCCGGAGTCCGGGTTCCAGTTCCTGGCGCCGGTTGTATCCATGGCGCAACACCGGATCAAATTCAATTTCACCCAACCGAAAATAGCGCACTTCATTACCGGCCTGCTCGGCACTTTCTGCGTAGCGATCGGCCAGAGCACGACAGAAACTGTCCGGATCCGGACTGCCCAGGATCACCGCGATCTTCTTTCCCATGAAATTCCCTTAATGAATAGATCGAAATCAACACACGACACCCTCGGCTTACCGCCAGACAGCGCTCTACCCTTGCTGTCATGGTAGAAAGATGGGGAGCGACTAAAGGATCGCAAGGCCTGCCATAAAAAGAAAATGCAGGGCAGGCAGAATGGGGCCATTGGCCTGACAAGAGTGCGGCCCGAACGTACGCTCACAGGATTGAGTCATTGGCGGGCATAAAAAAGCCCGGGCAGCGTATGGCTGCCCGGGCCTGGTGGTGGCGGGGTTAGCGCCGCTCTCCCTTAACGGTCCTCGTAGCGTTGGTGCTTGAAGAAGATGCCTGTGTCACCGAATTGGGACAGGGTGAACTCGGACTGGGTGACCAGTTCGCCGATTTTGACGGCGCTGTTGCGGCGCTCGCGAGCGTAGCGGGCGGTGACCCAGGGCCAGATGGATTTACGGATCTGCATGTCGGTGCCGTAGACGTCATACACCTTGGTGCCCGCCGGGATGGCCGTGAGGTCGTCGCGGAAATCGTGGGGGGCGGTGCTGATGGTATTTCTCAGCGTCGGGTTGGGCACGAAGTAGATCTGCGTCGGGGTTTTGACGCTGCCTGCGGCGCTGCCGTCCTGGTTCACTTTGGCCATGTCGCTCATCACCAGCAGGGTGGGCTTGGTGGAAACCAGGGAGAACAATGCGGTGGTGCCCAGCGTTTCATTCACTTCCGCCTGCACGTAGTTGGACAGTTCGTTGGCGAAGATGTTGTGGTTGTCGCCCTGGCCGCTGAGGGTATAGAGCGCCGACACGTTTTCGGAGCGTTTGCCATCCACCAGCAGTTTCAGTGCCAGGCCGGGGGCAAAACCGCGGTCGGAAGGATCACCGGTAACGGACAGGCGCAACAGCCCATGATCGGCGCCCTGGAACAGGCCGCTGTAATCATGGCCGCCGGCGGACTGGAACTGTACCTTGGCCAAAGCACCGCGCGGATGAATCGGCTTGCTGTAGCCCGGGGGCGCCACGTCGGTGACATCCTGCACTTTCTTCCACAGTACCGAGTTGATCAGGCCGCCGATGTCGATGGGTTCGATGGCGGGCACCTCACCCTCTTCATAGCTGGTGCGCAGGGCGCCGTTGACCCACAGGTGATCCTGCTTGGCCTGGGCGGACCAGTCCTGATAGTCGTCCGGCATGTTCAGGCCCCAGGGTTTGAAGGCGTTGTCCATGCCCACCAGGCTGGTGGCCAGGGTGGGGAAATGACGACGGATCACATCCACCATGGTGTTATCTTCTACCCAGTCAATACCGGCGGCGGTGTAGACCTCGTCGGTATAGTCGATGGTGAAGAAGCGGTCGGTCATCAGACGACGGGAGGCATTGAGAATGAAGATCTGGAAAGAGGTTTCGCCGAAACCAAAGCCTTCCGGACGGGTTTCTTCCGCCAGCTGCCCCACCAGGGTGTCGATCATTTCGATGTCGTTGTTGTAGAGCGACTTCAGGTCCGCCAGCAGTTCCGGGTCGCTGGTGAGATCCTCGAAACGGGTGATGGGCTTAAGGCCGATTTGGCGGCGGAATTCGTTGTAGCGCGGCACCCCGCGTTCGCGATCACGCAGTACATCGATGGCGGCCATGTCGATGTCGCCGATCAGCGGCATGGACAGGTTGCGCAGGAAATCCGGGTAATTGTTCAGGGTCAGCGCCCCCGGATGGGTGATGCCGAAGGAATACCATAGACGGTCTTGCCCCAGGTCGCCGAGCAGATCTTCTGCGTCGCCGTTGCGGGTGTCCTGAATGGGAATTTCCTGATCAACGATGTTGGAGCCGATGTCGTAGACCTTGATCTCGTCACGCAACAGCGGATGCATGCGGTATACGGAAACAAACTCTTCGGTCAGGGTGTAAGGCACACCGTAGTTGTTGGGCGTGCGCGATCCCACCAGGCCGGCCAGGGCATGCTCGATGGAACTGGTAGGGCTGTCGCCCAGGCCCGTATCGATGCCGACCAGGTCAAACAGACTGCCCAGCTGCCCCAGGTTGTTGTTGAGCATATCCAGGTCTTCCTGGAATTTGTCGCGGGTGTCGCGATCGCCGCCCAGGCCCCACCAGTTGGCGTACATGGCCCGCTCCAATACCGGATTGGCCAGGATCGCCGGGGTCCATTCCACGGTGTGAATCTTGGCCATCAAGGCGGAATTAATCAGGCGAGCCTTGTCGAACAGCCACTGATCGGACTTGCCGGGGTTGTTGGCCTTGAGCATGTCGGCGATGGCGTTGTGCTCCAGGGTGAACAGGTGATGCATCATGCTCAGCCCCACCCACCAGTTCTCGTTGAAACCGGTGACCGGTTTGCCGCTGAGAAATTCCGTGGGCAGACGGCCGTTGCCGTCCACTTCCAGCTTGCCGTCCACGAAGGAACGAACCTCGTCGTTGGTGTCCTTGTCGCTACCGTAAAGCTGGGAGCCATCCCACCAGTGGGTGTTGATGTTCTCGTAGGTGACCACGGACTCGTCACCACTCACATCCGGGTCCGGACGGGTACGCTGGACGGACATGGTGCCGGAGCCCAGCACATCCCCCGGTGGCAACGGGAACTCAATGGGGTTGGCATCGGTACGCGGACCATGGTCGAACCAGTCGTGCACCATGAACTGAATCCAGGAAGTGGCGATAAAGTTCAGGGTGGTGGCGGGTTTGAAATCGCCGCCCCGGGACATGATCAGGTTACTGACTTCCCGGGGATTGGGGGTCAGCAGATTGCCACTGGCGTTCTCCGCATACACCGACGCCGGGTCCACATTTCGGCCGAAGTTGGTATGGACGGAGCCCTCCGCCGGGTTCTCCAGAATATTACAGGTGCCGTCTTCGGTGCGGGCGGTCAGGCTGCGTTCGTCACAGACAATGCTGGCGTTCTTTTCGTCCCAGCTTTCCATATCGAACATGTTGTTCTCGAGCAGGTCTTCCCGCTGCCCGGCCAGTACCAGCAACGCACCCATCACGCCCAGGGTGCCGAATTTGGTCAGGGCCGGCCAGGTAACCCAGGGGGTCATAGCCATGATAAGCCTCCGTCTTGTTGTTCTCGGGGTATGTCGGATGACAACGCCCGGACTCTAGCAACGGGGCCAGCCCCTCCACCCCCTCCTGCGGGAGGGGGTAAACGGAAATCGCGAACCGGATCATGGTTTGGCTTTCTGTAGGAGCGTCGCTGGCGGCGCGATAGGCGAGCTGCGAGTAGCGAGTTACGAGAAGCGAAAACCTGGCTTTCCCTGCTTCTCGGTTTTGATTTTCGAAACTCGCTTCTCGCGACTCGTTACTGTTTGATTTATCGCGCCGCCAGCGACGCTGCTACGGCAAGGGCTAACGCGATGCCGCGCGCAGGACCGCTTCGGTGCGGCTGGAAACGCCGAGTTTGCTGTAGATGTTTTTCAAGTGCCATTTGGTGGTGGTGATGGAGGTGCCCGCTTTTTCGCTGATGCCGGCGTTGCTCAAGCCACCTTGCAACAGCTCGAAGATTTCCAGTTCCTTTGGCGTGAGCACCGCATCCGGGTCCACATCCAGCGGAGCATTGGCCGGGGCCGCGTCGAAGACGGCGGGGAACAGGTCGGTATAAAACTCCGGCAGCATCAGCACGCCACGGCTCCACAGCTTTTTCATCAATGCCGCCAGGCCCGGCGCTTCGTCGAATACCGAGCGGTTGATATTGAGCAGCCCGTAGCGGGTGATCAGTTCATCCACCCGTTTTGCCTGCTCACCGGCACTACTGCCACGGGCGGTGATTACCAACAGGTTGGCCTCCACGATGGAAGCCCGGGTCATGATCCCTGCCGCCTTCACAACTGAAAGCAACCGCTGCAACACGGCGTCTGCCTCGGCAAGGCGGCCATTGGCGATCAACCAGTAGGCCGCAGCCAGCCCTTTCCGTTCCCAGCTCTGGCTGTAAGTGGCCGGGGTATGGGTACCGTTGTTCGCCACCCAACCGGCCAGGTCGAAACGTTCCGCCACCGCATCCAGCCGGCTCCAGCAACCGGCGGTGAAGGCCTGGCGCACCATTTCCAGCACCGTCATGTTGACGAAGCGCTGGTAGTTGCCCAGCTGCAGAATGCCCAGCAGTTTTTCCAGCATGCGCTCGGAGGGTTTCTGTTTGCCTTGGAGATGCTGAAGCCGCGACAGGGTCAGGTAGACTGTGGAAATCACTTCCGTGGCCGAGGCGGACGACACCATGGGCAGCAGGTCTTCACACAGCTGCTGGGCTTCCTCCAACCGGTTCTGGTCGTACAGCACCACCACCATGCCGGTGGCCCACAGGGACCAGGTCGGGCTGTCCCGGGAGGTGCCATGGAAATGCTCGTTGATAAACGCCACCGCTTCACCGATATGGCCCAGCTGGTGGTTGGCCAGGGCGGTAATCAACCCGGCGTAGCCGGCGGTAAAATGATGCCCCAGGCGAAGCAAGACTTCTCTGGCCTGACTGGAAAACGCCAACGCAGATTCCAGTCGTCCATGCTGCAGGTGGTAGTAGGCCACCATGGCCAGGGAGAAGGCCCGGATGTCCCGGTGACCACTGCTTTCCATCAGCAGGGACAGATTGGCACCCTCCATGAAGTCGGTATCGTGCTGGAACAATTGCAGGTGCATTTCCAGAAAGTCGATCACCCGGGCGTGATTGTCGCGGGCTTGCTGATCGTTACGCGGCGCCTCTTTCAATGCATCCAGATAATAACGGGCCCGAAAGAACCGGCGAGACAGAGTCAGGGTGCTGATCAAGGGGGCGGACAACTCATCACGGCTGAGAAGGGTGCTATCCGACAGTGTTTCCGCCCAGTCGAGAATGTGGGCGGTATAACCTTCCCGTAGCCAGTAGTCGAAGGCCTGCTCCAGGCAGTGAATGAACAGGCTGTCGTCCGCGGCCCGTTTGGCATGCCATACGGCCTGCCGAAAATTCTGCTGGCGCACAAAGAAGCGGGTGGCACGGCGGTGGATCGGCGCGATGCATTCGGGCATTTCAATGGCGACTCGGGCGCGCAAAAAATCCTTCAGTAACCCGTGATAGCGATACCAGCCGGGCCTGCCCGATATCGGGATCAGGAACAGTTCCCGGGAGGTCAGCTCCTCGATCAGACGGGCGGCGCGATCGCTCTGCAGCACCTGGTTGCACAATTCCGCATTGAAGCTGTCCAGCAAGGCGCTCTGCATGAACAGGGTGCGGGCGGTATCGGGAAGACCTTTCAACACCGCATGGCAGAAGTAGTCCATCAGCTCCGGCTGGCTGGCATCAAAATCTTTCAGGGTCTGCATGCCCGAGCGCATGGCCGCCAGCAGGGCAATCTTGACCCCGGCCATCCAGCCTTCGGTAATGCTAAGCAGGTGGACCATCTCCTCCTCATCCAGCGCCCCGCCGCCCAGACCTTCATTGAGGGCAGTGACTTCCTCACGGCGGATTTTCAGTTCGCTGGCGCCGATTTCCAGTAACGCGTCCTCCAGCCGAAGGCGGCTGATATCCAGGGCCGGCTGGGTGCGGCTGGCGATGATCAGGTGCACGTCCGCCGGCGGCTGGTCCAGCAGGGTGCTGATGACACTGAGCGTTTCCGGGCTACGGATATGCTGGAAGTCATCAAAGACGATAAACAGGGGGCCGGCCACCTGCTCCAGGGCCTCGAAGAGCGCATCGGCAATGGACGATGGCGGCAGCTCAGCCACATCGAAGGGCATGAACCAGGAGGTATCGAACGCCGGCACGGCGGCCCGGGTCTGCTCGGCAAAACGGCGCAGGAAGCGCACCGGGTCATCATCCGCCGGGCGCAGGCTCAGAGAGACCACAACGCCGGGGCCGGGCCGGGATTGCCACTGGCTGAGCAGAGTGGATTTCCCCGCTCCGGCGGGAGCCAGCAACAGGGTGAGAGGCACGCGGGCGCAATGATCCAGCAATGCCACCAGTTCCTTCCGGTAGAACCGACCTGCCACGGGCCGGGACGCATCAGTCGTACTCATTTCTGATCTGCCTAGCGTTTTTTATTGTTGTACTGCCATCGGCTGGCTGGGACGCCAGTGCCGATATGCAAACTAACGGATATTGGCTCACCCGAACCGGCATTTGATCACAAACCGAACAACAGGTAGCGGCATGGCCGCAAATCACAAAAGGCGTGATTGAGAGGACGCGGGGCTGAGGTCGGATCTCCGACCGGGGGCTGAGAGCCGGGGCGCGACCCACAAAAAAGCCCCCTTTCCGTCAGGAAAGAGGGCTTCTTGTGGTGTGCTGACTGATCAGGGAATCGGCAGGTAACCGCCGTCCACTTCCTTGGTGACAATGGCCACCGCGTTGTGGGCGTGCAGGCTTTCCAGGTGATTGACCCGCAGCCAGAAATCCTTGTAGCAACCCTGGGGATTCAGGGCCTGCTTGAGGCGACGGGCCGCATCTTCACAGAACATCAGGTTCTGGCCGTTGAGCAGGGCGAATTCCTGTTCGTCCACCCGCTTCACGGCGGTCTGCACCGGGGTTTTCAGAGCCCCTTCGATGGAATCGATCAGCGCAGTGATGGGGAACGCATCGCCTTCGGTGTGATCCAGCAGGACCCGCACCTGGGCCACGGAGCGCTGGCTGTGCGGGGTGGCCAGGATACCCTCTTCGGTCCCCAGCCACTCAAACACCGCATCCGCATCGACCTTGCCTTCCGCAAAGTCACGGCGGAACTGTTCCTGAATCAGCTGGCGGGACAAGGCCGCTGAACACGGGCAAGTGGAGGAGTAAGGCACTTCCACGTACATCTCGATCCGCATGCCTTCTTCACACAGGGTGCCCTTGATGCTGACCGGGTAGCTCTTCCAGCCGGAATAGCTGCTCTTCAGGGCAGGACGACGCATGGAGTATTCAAAGTCCAGCTGCACAAAGCCGCGGGTGCTGAGGCCTTCATGGGTCTGCAGGAAATTACGCAGCAGCTGTTCAATGGATGCAGCACTGACCGAATGATCGCCAAAGGTCTCTTCCAGCATCAGGAACAGCCGGGACATATGGATACCCTTGGAATCCGGGTTGGCCAGATTCACATAGGCCTGGATAGAGGTGCTCACCGGGCGCTCACCGGCCAGGGTGTCACTGACCCGGGCAGGCAGGTGGATTTCGCTCATGCCGACCCAATCCAGGGTGCTATGGATGTGATCCACCATGGAATTGGACGCGACGTCCGGCATCTGTTTGGTGCCACCGGCACCAGTTTCACGTGTCATGGGATTCTCCATAGGGGCGCACGAGAGACCATCTTATGGCCCGTCGGGTGAACAAAACGGTAACCCGACTGTCATCGCCCTGACTGACAAGGGGGGCAAGTCTAGCAGAAAGTCTCCCGCAAATTGACCATTTGCGGGCGCGGCTTTGGCTATGGGATTGACAGAATGGCCCTATCAGCCCGATCAGATCGGTTCGTCTGCACTACCCACCAGTTCCTGGAAGCGAGCCAGCGCATGCAGGGGGCGGAACATCTCTTCACTGCGGGCATGACGGCGCAGGGTTTCGGAGGTCTGGATGGCCGCATCCAGGTCGGCGAGCGCATTATCGATCTCACCCAACCCGGCCCAGGCGCAGGCGCGCTGGTACAAGGCATGGGAGTTTTCTTCATCCACTTCCAGCACCCGGTCACACAGGCTCAGGGCCCAGCGTTGTTCACCCAGCTCCAGGGCCGCATCGGCCTTCCAGGCCAGGGCTTCCGGATCATCCGGGCGTAATTCCAGAATCCGGTCATACAGCTCGATCTTGGCCTGGGCGCTGGGCTCCTTGGTGGCCTTGAGCCACAGGCTGTGGATCTCGTTGGTGCGCTCGATCTCTTCCTGGTTTTCGGCAATGGTCAGGGATTTCTTGCGCAGCTCCCGCTCCAGATCCGCCAGGCGAGCCTCGTATTCGCTGGTCAGACGGGCCATTTCCTTTTCCGCGTAAACCCGCACGTTGTCCTTCAGGTCACGAATGGTGGACCAGCCCACCAGCGCCAGAATGGAAGCGGCACCGGCAATCAGATAGAAGAAATAGGTCACCGTGTTGGTGGCATAGCCCATGGCCTTGTCTGCCACTTCCAGCTCCCGGTCAGTGACCAGCAGATTCATCTGGTTACGGTATTCCATCATGTCCTGGCGGAGGTTACGCAACTCCCCAAGGATCCAGTTTTCCCGGAACTGGGAAATGACCGGCCCCTTCTCGATTTCGCTTTCAGCCTCCTGGCGGGGAGCCTCATCGGTTTCCGCCATGACGGTGGGCGCCAGGCCCAGAAACAACACCCCCAGCAATGCCAGGCGCGCAAGTCGCATTCTCTGCAAGACTCTATCCTCAATCTGTCGACTTACGTTTAAACGGCGCAAGAAGCGGTCACTTCAGGCCCAGAGTATGGTCGCATTAAGCCCTGCCATGTGCCACCACTGTGGCCACATTCGCCAGGCCGGCCGGACCCCAGCCCCACCCACACATCCACCGGGGAAGGCTCTGACCGGGGCGCAATACTGATTCAACAAGGAGAGCAATTTCGGGTCATTGCCAGGCCTTTGGCAAATCCCGTGCAGGCCAGAAAAGACGCGGCATCGCGCCGTTTCGGCGGGCTTGCGTCAGCAGTTACTTTGACTTCTAAATGTTTTATCTCTAAAATAGCTTACCAATTTTCGCAAGGAATTACTTGGCGTTGCCCTGAATGGTGTGGGGTTAAGGAGCCTCTGAATAACTCCTTGCATACTCAGTCTTTCAGGCTGGTTCGCCCCCTCGGCCAAGGTGAAGAGGGGCGCAATGTTGAAGGTGTGTGTCCACCCATCGAGACATTGCAACAACGAGTGCGAGCCAGCCTGGAAGACCCGGAGGGCGCGGCCTGAAGGGCCCATATGCTGCGCTTTGTCGCTAGGAAAGGGAACCACCCTGTCCGTCGCAACAAAGCACAACAGCTGCACCCTTCAGGCCACGCTGAGTACGCAAGGAGTTACTCAGAGGCTCCTCAAATCCTTACATCTCAAAGGTGATTGCAGACTGATTATGTCCAATAACGGTCACATTACTTTGTTATCAAGAGAACGGACGGCAATGGCCAGACACGAAGACGTGCTGATTGCATTAAGACAGATTATTCGCGCCACCGACCTTTACTCTCGCAAGTTGAGCAAGGTCTCGGGGCTCACTTCGCCGCAGCTACTCATCATGCAGGCGATTTCGGCTCACGGTGAAATCACCATGGGCGACCTGGCCAATGAGGTCTCTCTCAGCCAGGCCACCATCACCACCATTCTGGACCGCCTGGAAAAGCGGGAGCTAGTCGAGCGCAAGCGCGGCGAGCAGGACAAACGTCGGGTCTACGCTCACCTGACCCCGGCCGGTGACGACATCATCGACCAGGCCCCTACCCCGCTTCAGGACGAATTCATCGAGCGTTTTGACCGCCTGGAAGATTGGGAGCAATCGTTAATCCTCAGCTCCCTGCAACGGGTGGCCGCGATGATGAATGCCGGGGATATCGACGCGTCCCCGGTATTGGATCTGGGCGCCATCGACCGCGCCCAACCAGCGGTGGACATGAGTAGTCGCCGCGAACGCGAAGCCAACTCTTTCTCTAAAACGGACCAAAAGTGAAACCATGGTTGCAGACAGTGCAAAGAAAACGGATTCATCCACCGACAATCAGGATGACATTACTTTCCGCAAACCGGAAAGCCAGGACGGCAGCCGGGTGCACAAGCTGATCAGTGAGTGCAAGCCGCTGGACGAGAACTCCGTCTATTGCAACTTGCTGCAGTGTACGCACTTTGCTGACACCTCCGTCGCCGCGGAAATGGACGGCGACCTGGTGGGCTTCATTTCCGGTTACATCCCGCCCAAGCAGCAGAATACGCTGTTCGTCTGGCAGGTGGCCGTACATGAGAAAGCCCGCGGCAAGGGCCTGGCCAAGCGCATGCTGGCCGAACTGATCAACCGTGAGGAAAGCACCGACGTTCAGTTCATCGAGACCACCATTACCCCGGACAACGAAGCCTCCTGGGGAATGTTCCGCAGCTTCGCCTACCAGCGCAGCATGCCCACGGAAGAATTTATTCTGTTCGATTCGCGCATTCACTTTGCCGGCGAACATAATGACGAATATCTGCTGCGTATCGGGCCATTCAACAGAGACGAAGCCTGAGCGAACTGAGCAGAACGTAACAAGCACCGAATTCAAGCGAGGAACAGGAATCATGGATACCGACATTTTTGAAAGTCACGAATCGGAAGTAATGAGCTATGCACGTAGCTTCCCGGTGGTGTTTGACCAGGCCAAGGGCAGCTACCTGTACGATGAAACCGGCAAGGAATACATCGACTTCCTGGCCGGCGCAGGCACGCTCAACTACGGCCACAACAACCCGGTACTGAAAGAGAAGCTGCTTGAGTACATCCAGCGTGACGGCATTGTTCACGGCCTGGATATGCATACCACGGCCAAGCGTGAATTCATGGATGCTTTCTACGAAGTGATCCTGAAGCCCCGCGATATGGATTACATCATGCAGTTCACCGGCCCCACCGGTACCAATGCGGTGGAAGCGGCGCTGAAAGTGGCCCGCAATATCAAGGGTCGCGAAAACATCATCAGCTTCACCAATGGCTTCCACGGTGTGAGCCTGGGTGCCCTGGCGACTACCGGTAACAGCCACCACCGTGGCGTTGCTGGCGTGACCATGGGCGGCGTCACCCCGATGCCCTATGACGGCTACCTGGGCGATGCCTTCGACACTACGGAATATCTGGACAAGGTGCTGGGCGATTCCTCCAGCGGCGTGGATCATCCCGCGGCGGTCATCGTAGAAACCGTACAGGGCGAAGGCGGCATCAATGCAGCCAGCTTTGAATGGTTGCGCAATCTGGAAAAAGTGTGTCGCAAACACGACATGCTGCTGATTCTGGATGACATCCAGGCCGGTTGTGGCCGTACTGGCACCTTTTTCAGCTTTGATGATATCGGCATCAATCCGGACATCATCACCCTGTCCAAGTCCCTGAGCGGTTACGGCCTGCCCTTCGCCATGGTGCTGCTGAAACCGGAGCTGGATCAGTGGAAACCCGGTGAGCACAACGGCACCTTCCGTGGTCACAACCTGGCCTTTGTGACTGCAGCGGCCGCGCTGAACCATTACTGGCGTGACGACAAGTTCGCCAAGGAAGTACAGCGCAAGGCGGATATCATCACTGACCGTTTCCGTGAAATCGCCAACAGCTATGACGACCACTGGTTCTACCTGAACGGTCGCGGCATGATGCAGGGCCTGGTGGCCCGTGATGGCGAACTGGCTGGCGAAATCACCAAGGCTTGCTTCAAGCGTCAGCTGGTGATTGAAACCTCCGGTGCCGATGACCAGGTGATCAAGACCCTGTGTCCGCTGACCATTGCCGAAGAAGATCTGACCCGCGCGCTGGACATCATCAAGGAAAGCGTTGCCGAAGTCATGACTGACCGCATCAAGCGCGGTGAAGCGCACTCTGTTGCCAGCATGGCTAGCTAAACAGACTGCCCGCTCCCCCGGTTCCGGGGGAGCCTTTCTCCCTCCCTTTTTTGCTCAGGAGTCATAATTCATGATCGTTCGCACTCTGGCGGAAGCCGAGAAGTCAGACCGTTGTGTCAAAGCCGAAAACGGCAACTGGCAGTCTGTTCGCCTGTCCCTGAAAGACGACAAGATGGGGCATTCGTTCAACATCACCACCATCTTCAAGGGCACCAAGACTCACATCCACTACCAGAACCATCTGGAAACCGTGTATGTGATGTCGGGTAACGGCAAGGTAGAAACCATTTCCGATGGCAAGGTCTACGACCTGAAGCCCGGCACTGTCTACCTGCTCAATGAGCACGACGAACATTATCTCTATGGCGGCGACGAAGACATGGTCGTGGCCTGCGTTTTCGATCCGCCGCTGAGCGGCAAGGAAGTGCACGATGAAAATGGCGTTTACCCGGCAGATGTTGATTAAGCGACCGGGCACTCGCTGACAAGAAAAAACGGGGCGCTTCAAGCGCCCCGTTTTTTTGCCCTTCAGACTTTACCGTTGGAGCCTTGTTCACAAGGCGAACCTTCCACGTTCCCCAGCAAGCTTCGCCATGCCGACATGGCTCCAACACCTCAACCGAAGCGCCATTCTCAAAACGCGTACTTGGCAGTGAACTGCACACGCTTCAGATCACCATTGTCACCGGCTTCGGTTTCCCGTTCGGCATAAATCAGCTCTCCCCCCAATGACAGGGGCTTTGCCACCTGCCAGATCAGGTTGGCATGGGCGCTCTGGACGGTTTCGTTGGTGGTGCCGGCCACAGTCTCCGGGTTATCCGCTTCGCTCATGGACACCGCAAAGTTCGACCTCCAACGATCATTCCAGTTGTGGTGCAGGGCCAGTACCGCACTCCACTGATCAATCAGCTCGATATCGCCATCCGCTTCAATTTGCCCGGAGCGGAATGCATTCAGGGTGTGGTAACGGCCAATGGCATTGCCGTAATTGAGCTGGAAGCGTACATCATCCATCTCGCCCAGCATCATCTTGCCTGCCAGTGCCAGTCCGTAGCCATATTCGCTCTCGTCCCGGTCCTGGCCACCGATGTTGTCCTGGTAGGCCAGCTCACGCCCCATGCCGGACAGGCTCACATTGCCCCAGTCTCCGGTCAGGTTGTAGCGCAGCACCACATCAGGCACACCATTATCGTCGTAGGGATTTTCCGTGCCGCCGTAGAGCGTCGTGGAGGGGTTCTCCAGGGCCAGCATGATCGGGCCACTGGTGTAACGAATCTGCGGTTGGCGCTCGAAGACGGTGCCGGCAGCACCCACAAAATCCAGGGTTTCCGGCAACGCACTGACATTGAAAAAGGTGGACCAGGTCTGTCCGAACAACCACTTGTCCCAGCTCAGATAGGCATGGCGAATACGTGGCGCATAGCTATTGGTAATACGCTCGTCACCAAGGCCGGTGGTCTGAAAATCGATTTCGATATGGCCCTTCACATCCCCCACCGGAGTACGGGTAACACTCTTCAGCCAGAAGCGGCTCTGTTTGGCATGCATATGCAGCTTGCCGGAGCCCTCTTCCCCCGCCACAGGAATGGTGGAAGGCACCATAAAGTCCTCACCGATCGCCGCTGATGCTTCTTCACCATCGCTGTATTTGCTGTAGATCGTGTCAGCTTTGATAAAACCACCAAAGGTGATCTGGCTGTTTCCGCCACTGTGTTCCAGTTTGTTTTCCAGCTCGGCTACCCGCTCCTCCAGGGTAGCGGCACCCGCCATACCCGCATGGGCAAATAGAACGGCGGCACACAGGTACTTGGGTTTTATTGCTGTCATGGCCCTGCCCTCTTGTTTTCATCAACACGTAAGTCACTCCATCAACAGCTTGCTCGGCCCCTGAGCGCGCAACTATTAGCCATAGGTCGAAAAGGGGCTGTCTTCCCTTAAGACCAAGGTCTAATTCAGGGCACCGCCGTGCTTTCGCACACTGGCAGCATCCTTGATAACAACCGCATCACTTCAGTGAGGAAGTCCCATGGAAACGGGTGCACGCGTGCCGGTAAAAGCCGCTCTGAAATCCCATTGCTGGATCGACGCCAACGACTACCAGTCTCTCTACACACAGAGCCTGCAGGACAGCGTCGGATTCTGGCGCAGCCAGGCCCAGCGGATCGACTGGGTACGCGAACCGCAGCAGATTCGCGACACCCGTTTCCATCCGGATGACGTTCATATTCGCTGGTTCCACGACGGTGAACTCAACGCCAGCAGCAATTGCATTGACCGTCATCTGGCCGCCAATGGAGACGCTGTCGCCCTGTACTGGGAAGCGGATGAAGCCGGCCTGCCGAGCCGGGAAATCACCTACCAGGCACTTCATCTGCATGTTTGCCAACTTGCCAATACCCTCAAGCGCCAGGGCGTCGGCAAGGGCGACCGGGTGATGATCTATATGCCGATGATCCCGGAAGCGGTTTTCGCCATGTTGGCCTGCGCCCGCATCGGTGCCATTCATTCCGTGGTGTTTGCCGGTTTCTCTCCGGATGCCCTGGCCGGTCGCATTGCAGACTGTGGCGCCAAAATGGTGATCACCGCCGATGCCGGACGGCGTGGCGGCAAACCGGTGCCCCTCAAGGACAACGTGGATGAGGCCCTGCGACAGGATGGCACTGGTGTGGTGGAAAAGGTTCTGGTGGTCCGCCACGTGGGCAATGACGTCCACTGGCAACCGGGCCGGGATCTGGACTATGCGGAAGAGCAGGCACAAAGCGACAGCCACTGCCCGGCTGAAGCCATGAATGCGGAAGACCCCCTGTTCATTCTTTACACCTCCGGCTCCACCGGCAAACCCAAGGGGGTGCTGCATACCACCGGTGGTTACATGGTCTATGCATCACTGACCCATCAGCTGGCCTTCGATTACCACCCCGGCCAGGTCTATTGGTGCACCGCCGATGTGGGCTGGATCACCGGGCATACCTATCTGGTCTATGGTCCGCTGGCCAACGGTGCCACCTGTGTGATGTTTGAAGGCGTGCCCAACTATCCCAATGATCAGCGGGTGGGCGACATCATCGATCGCTACGGTGTGGAAATTCTCTACACCGCCCCCACCGCCATCCGCGCTCTGATGGCCGGCGGCGATCACTGCTGCCAGAGCAGCAAGCGCGATACATTACGGATCCTGGCCACCGCCGGTGAGCCCATCAATCCGGCGGCCTGGCAATGGTTCCACGATGTGGTCGGCAAAGGCCAGGCGGCCGTGGTGGACACCTGGTGGCAGACCGAAACCGGCGGCATCATGATCTGTCCGCTCCCGGCGGCCACCGAGGCCAAACCCGGCGCCGCCACCTTGCCCTTTTTCGGCATCCAGCCGGCTCTGGTGGACAACGACGGCAACCTGCTGGACGGCCCTGCCGAAGGCAACCTGGTCATTGCCGACAGCTGGCCCGGGCAGGCCCGCACCCTGTGGGGCGATCACGAACGTTTCGTACAGACCTACTTCAGCAGCTTCCCCGGGTACTACACCACTGGCGACGGTGCCCGCCGCGACGAAGACGGATACTACTGGATTACCGGCCGGGTGGATGATGTGCTCAACGTGTCCGGTCACCGCATGGGCACTGCCGAAGTGGAAAGCGCCCTGGTCGCCCACCCGAGGGTGTGTGAGGCAGCGGTGGTGGGATACCCCCACGACATCAAGGGGCAAGGCATCTATGTCTATGTGACCCTCAATGACGGGGAAGTGGCCAGCGATGCACTGCTCCAGGAATTGCGCCAGTGGGTACGCCGGGAGATTGGCCCCATCGCCACCCCGGATCTGATCCATTTCACTGGCGGGCTCCCGAAAACCCGCTCCGGCAAGATCATGCGTCGCATCCTCAGAAAAGTGGCCGCCAACGAACATGACAGCCTGGGCGACATCTCCACCCTGGCGGATCCGGCGGTGGTGGCAAGCCTGGTGGAAACCCGGGTCAATCGGTGAGTGAAGGGTGCGCCGGGGCGCTGAAACTGACCTGCGCGTACTCAGCACCCATGCACCAGGGCCAGAGATTTATGTTGAAGGGAACCCGTTGTTTCCTGTTTTTCCCACGCTGCCCTGCGGGTCTTCCAAAGGGCAGCATCTTTTTTTCTTTCATGCTTAAATCGGGGCCATGACAACAATACTGATAGCCGATGACCATCCCCTTTTCCGCGCTGCCCTGAAACAGGCGGTAGCCGCCAGCTTTGTCGATGCCACCATCCATGAAGCCGACTCTCTGGCGACTCTGGAGACGCTGGGGCAACAGGCCATTCCCTTCGATGTGATTCTGCTCGATTTGCATATGCCGGGCACCCATGGCTTTTCCGGGCTGGTCTACCTGCGCGAACAGTATCGCAAGGTGCCGCTGGTAGTGATTTCCGCGACGGAAAGTGTTGATGTGATTCAACGGGCCATTCATTTTGGCGCCGACGGCTTTATCCCCAAATCCGCTTCCATCGAAACCATGACCGACGCCATGGGCAAGATCATGGCTGGCGAACGCTGGCTTCCCGAACACGCCCGCCGGGCCATGCCCCCTACCCTGCCCGATCACTCTGGCATGAGCGAGCGCATCGCCAGCCTGACACCACAACAATTCCGGGTCATGGGCATGTTGATGGAAGGCATGCAGAACAAGGTGATTGCCTACGAACTGGATGTCTCGGAAGCCACCATCAAGGCCCACATGACCGCCATCTTCCGCAAACTGGGAGTGCGCAACCGCACCCAGGCGGTGCTGGCATTGAAGGACCTGGCGATTGAACCGCAGGGGGTGGAAGGCAGTTAACAGTGAATAGTGAACAGCTAACAGCTCGCGGTTTTGGGTTTATGGTTTCTTCAAGGCATGAGGCCGCAACCAGGGTTTGGTCGCGGCCTCATGCGTGTTAAAAGACACATGCGCTCGGCGCGCACTATTAACTGTTCACTGTTAACTATTCACTGCCTCCAGCGCTCTCCTGAGCATCGCCTCCGTCAACGGCTTCTGCAGGAAACCAACCCCTTGCTCTTCCGCGCGCTCTCGGACGTGGGGGTTGCGGTCGGCGGTCATGAGGATGGCGGGGACCACGTCTTCCCAGCAGCTGTCCAGCCCTTCGATCACCGCAAAGCCGTCTTCATTATCCAGCTGATAGTCCACCAGCAGCACATCCGGGGCCGGGTTGTTGACTGCTTTTTGCAGGGCGTCATCCAGACCGCTGGCCGCTACCACGTCGCAATCGAGCATCTCCAGGGCCGCCACCAGACTGGCCAGCAATGCCGGGTCGTTATCCACGCAGAACACCCGCAAACCCTCAATGCCCTTGCTGGCCGTTTCCGCTTCTTGCAGTAACGGCGGCAATTCGCCGCTGGCCAGCGGCACAGTGACACTGAACACCGTACCTTTACCGGGCCAGGAACGGACCGTTAACCGGTGCCCCAGCAATCGACAGATCCGGTCCGCGATGGCCAGCCCCAAGCCCAGCCCTTTAACCGGCTTTCGACTTTGTTGCGGCAGGCGCTGGAACTCCCGAAAAATCTGTTCGTGCTGATCATCGGGAATCCCCGGGCCGGTGTCCCACACCTCAATGCGTATGGCATTGTGCTGGCGACGGCAGCCGAACAGGATGCGACCGTGTTCGGTATAACGAATGGCATTGGACAGCAGGTTCTGCAGGACTCGCCGCAACAGCCCCTCATCCGTCTCCACCACCGCCTCGCAGATCACCGATCGCAAACGTAACCCATTGGCGGCGGCCAGGGCAGAAAACTCCTGGTTGAGCGGGGCCATCAAACTGCCCAGACGCAACGGATGCACATGCGTGGGCATGGTGCCGGTATCCAGCTTGCTGATTTCCATCAGTGCCGAAATGATCTGTTCGGCGGCCTGCAAGGAGGTGTCGATATGACCAAGCACATCCACTTCACGGGAAAAACTTTCACCGTCACGTTTCACCAGCTGCTGGCGTAACGACGAGGTAAACAGCTGGGCGGCATTGAGGGGCTGCATCAGGTCATGACCGGCGGCGGCCAGAAACCGGGTCTTGCCATCATTGGCCCGGGCCAGTTTCTCATTCACTTCGGTAAGTTTGCGGGTACGTTCGGCAACCCGGTTTTCCAGACTTTCGTTGATCTGGCGAAGCGCCTGCTCGTCACGCTTGCGCTCGGTAATATCCATGTAGGTACTGACAAAACCGCCCCCCATCATGGGCGTACCGCGCACCTCCACAACGATGCCGTTGGGCAACTCACGTTCGAACTGGTGAGAGTGACCCTCGCGCAACAGCTGTACCCGCTTGCTCACATCGTCTTCCAGATTCCCGCCCTCGTAATAGCCACGCTCCGCGTTATAGCGATACACATCCTCGATGGGGCGACCCAGCCGGATCAGCCCGTCCGGATAATCGAACAGTTTCACGTAGGCCTGGTTCCAGGCCACCACCTGCATCTGCCGATCCACCACGCAGATACCCTGGCTGATGGTTTCGATGGTGGTGCGCAACAGCTGGTGATTGAACTGGATCAGCTCGGAAGCCTCATCCATCATTCGCACCACATCGTCATGGCGGCTGTTCTGCTTGCGTAGCAGGGTGCTCATCACGATTCGCGCCGTGGACGCGCCCATGGTGCCGGCGAGTAGCCGCTCCACATAGCGAACCAGGTGCAACGGCGCCGGCAAAGCCAGCTGCTCGGACACGTTGCGACGGCGCATGTAGTCGAAGAACAAAGGCTCGGCCCGGGGATGGCCCAGCCCACGCTTGCACACTTCCAGCAGTTCCGCGGTTGTGATGGACGGGTGACCAATGCCTTCGCGCCACCAGTCCATGGGCATGTCCACAAACCGGGCTGCCTGGGCCTCGTCCAGGGCATCGTGGGATGCACGCCGGGAAAAGTAGATGAACGCCGCCAGGTTCACAGACAGGGACCAAAACACTCCATGAGTGAGCGGCTCCAGCCCCTCAATGCCGAACATGGCATGGGGACGCAGCAGTCCCAGCCCCAACAGGCCCCGCTCGTTCAGGGTCTGCACCCACTCCACCGGCAGAATGACCGGCATCAACAGGCAGTAGAACCACAGCAGAAACCCGAAACCCAACCCGGCAAAGGCCCCCTGCTTGTGCCCGGTGCGCCAGTACAAGGCCCCCACCAGCGACGGCGCGAATTGCGCCACAGCGGCAAAGGACAACAGGCCAATACTGGCCAGGCCATCGAAGCGGTCAATCAGGGTATGAAAGGCAAAGGCCAGGCCCAGCAAGACCAGAATACTGGCGCGACGCAGAAACCGGAGCTGACGGCTCAGCCCGGCCAGCTGGTCCCGCTCATGAAGCCGCGACTGCAACCACAGCGGCAGCAACACTTCGTTGGTCAGCATGATGGCCAGCGACACCGTGGACACGATCACCATACCAGTTGCCGCCGCGATGCCGCCGATAAACGACACCATCAGCATGGTCGAATTGTCCTGGGCCATGGGCAGCGACAGCATGTAGGTGTCCGCCTGACCTATCAGGTAAGGCTGGGTGATCACGCCGGCCACCACGATGGGCAGCACAAAGACCGCAAACATCAGCAGATACAGCGGAAAAAGCCAGCGGGTGGTGCGTAAATGCCGAAGATCGTTGTTTTCCACGACCCCGGCATGAAACTGACGCGGCAAACACAGGATCGCCACCATGGACAACAGCAAGGCGGTGACAAAACTCTGGGAAAACAGGGTGGGCTCGAAAATCTGGAAAACGTCATCCTGCAGCGCCACTTGCTGCCACATATCCAGGGGGCCGTCGAAAATAAAGTACAGGCAGTAAAGCCCCAGCAACACGAAGGCCACCACCTTGATAAAGGACTCGAAGCTGACCGCCAGCATCAAACCGGACTGGTGCTCCGTGGTATCGATATGGCGGGTTCCGAACAACAGGGTAAACACCGCCATCAGTACCGCCACCAGCAGCGCGGTATCCATATCGTATTGCGCGGAGTCCTTGAGCACGTAATCGAATGACAGGGTGACTGCTTTCAGCTGCAGGGCGATATACGGGAGCACACCAATGATTGCCACCAGGGTAACCAGAACGGCCAGGCGGCGGGACTTGCCGTAACGGGCCGCCAGGAAATCCGCGATGGAGGTAATGTGATGCTGCTGGGCCACCGTGACCATCTTGTAGATCAGGGCACCACCGAGCAGCACGGTAAGGATGGGACCGAGATAGATAGGCAGGTAATTCCAGCCATTCTGGGCGGCTTCACCCACCGCACCATAGAAGGTCCAGGAGGTACAATATACGCCCAGTCCCAGGCTGTAGACCCAGGCATTCTGGAAGGTTTTACGCCCCTGTCGAGCCGCCCGGTCACCCCACCAGGCGATCACGAACAGCACCAGCACATACCCCAGTGCCAGGCCGCTCAACTGCCACAATGAAAACACCGCCGCTCCCGGTTAAACGGATACAGATTTCAGCTTATAGCAACGCCTGGACGAAGCGTAGCACCACCGCGACCAGCAACAGGGCGACGCCGGCCCGTTGCCACTTGAATTCACTCGCAGTGAGTGTCATTTCCCGCCGCCAGAACATCAGCAGCCCGCGGGTGTCCCGGGTCCGTTGCCAGTAACGCAGGTAGGCATACAGCACGATGCAGAGACCGGCGATCAAGGCCACTTTTTCGGCGTAGAGCATATTCCTCTCCATTATCTCTTCCGCAACCCGTTGGCGCCTTCCTGGCAAAGCGCCAACTTAATTCATCACGGGTCTCTGCAGCTGCAGGTACATCAACGCCGCCGTCACCGCATCGCCGCGGGCGGTGTGCCGCTCCATGACCGGTACCTGCAGGGCGTCGGCCATGGCATCGAAGTGCAGGTCCGGCTCCAGTTCCGGTTTCCAGTGACGCATTTTTTTCTGATACAGGCTGGACAGCTCGATAGTGGCATTGGGCAGATCGAAGCCCAACAGAGGACGCAGGTAACGGTTGATCATGGCCACGTCGAAATCCACGCACCAGCCCACCAGGGGGCGATTGCCGATCACGTCCAGCAGCTGCTCCAGCGCCGCGACTACGGACTCGCCCTCCTCCAGATCGACCGGCCGCAAACGATGAATACGAATGGAACTGCCTTCCAGACTGTCCGGCGCTTGCAGTTTGATATCCAGCGCCTGGCTGCTCAGCACCCGCCCCTGCTTCACCGGCACCGCCGCGATGGAAACCAGCTCCGCATGGCGGCTGTCCAGCCCGGTGGTTTCACAGTCGATGGCCATCACCTCATCGCCCTGATAGGGCATAAAAAGATGGGCAAAGGGTCCCTGCCCGTGACGATGTCGATCGGTATAACGTCGCCAGTGCCTCAGCATGCCTTTTATCCTCCTGCCTGCACCCATGGCTATTCTCAGTACTCCAGATGGAAACGACGGGACAGGCGCTGTTTAAAATCACTGACCAGATGCAGGGCATCCCGGAGCAGGTCTCGCTCCAGGGATGACAACCGCTGCACCACGATATGGTTGTCGGGTATGTTCATGGCATCACCATGCAGATGTTCGAGCTGATGATTCAGGCGCAGCTCACTGAACAGCTCCATGGCTTCCCCCAGGTCCTCGGCAAAGCCGGGCTCCAGCACTTTCATCGCCACCAGCTTTTCCAGCCGGGCCAGGGTGGAGGTTTCTGAGATGCGGTGCTGCAAGGCCAGGGCACGCACACCATGAACCACCGGAAACAATGCCCCTTTCTTGATATCGATACCGTGCTGGGGCTTTTTCAGGGAACCGAACAGGTTCAATGGCGTGGCGAATTGCAGGATCGGCCGGGCAAAGTGGGCCATGAAAAGATCATCATCGCTGCAACGGTCGAACAGTGCCGTGCGCACGCTATCCAGCAAGCGGTTATCCCCGGCCACGCAATGGGCGTCCACCAGAGTGGTAATGCGGATCAGTCCCTCGCCACCCACATCCGCCGCCCAGCCATGGATGCGTCGCTGCCACTGACTCAGGCTACCCACCCACTCCGGGTTGGACACCATCACCTTGCCTGGACAGGGGGGATAGCCCAGGGTCAGCAGGGTTTCAGAAAAACGCCGGGCATCGGTTTCGCAGCGGGGCCAGTGTTGATCATCCGCCAGGATCAGACCATTGTCCTGGTCGGTTTTCAGGATCTGCTCCCCGCGCCCTTCACTGCCCATGATGATCAGGCAGGCCTGGTGCTGTTCAGGCGGCACCACCATGGCAAACGCCTTGGCCATGATGCGCCCGTTAAGGGCAGCCAGCAGCTCCATGGCAAAGCGCATTTTCACGCCCTGGGCCATCAGCGCTTCCACCAGTTCCGGCAACCGTTCACTGGCAAGCCGTAACTCGTCCAGGGATTCGGCCTTCTCGATTTCCAGACCCACCACATAGGAGCGGCTGGAAAAGAAACTGAGCACATCGGTGAGCTCCACCACCCCCACCGCCTGCTCGCCCGCCATCACTACCACCCGTGCCACCTTGTGGCGGGTCATGCTTGTCAGCGCGGTGAACAGATAATCGTCCGGGCGAACGGTGACAAGTTGCCGCTCTGCCGCCGCGTCCAGCGGGGTATCGGCACTTTGCTCGTTGAGCACCAGGGCGGTCAGCAGGTCGGTTTTGGTGACAATGGCAAAGCCGTCATCACTGTGGATCAGCACGCTGTCCACACCATGTTGCTTGAGCGCCGTCACCGCATCCCGCAGGGTACCGTCGGCGGCCATGACCAGCGGCTCGCGCATGCACTGATCCACCCGCGCCAGCATGAACCCGGCCAGGGTGACACCCCCTTCCCGTCGCTCCGCCAGGCGCTGGCTTTTTTCCGCCAGGCTCTGGCGAAAGAAGCGGCCGAACTCCGGCTCACTGTCGCATAACTCCAGAAACAGGGCTGCGGGAATCAGATGGCACAGGGTCTGTTGCTCTGCGCGAAAACGGTAACGGCTTTTGCCATTGAGCACACTGATGGCACCGAACAGATCCCCGGCAGCATACACCCCCACCTGGCTGCGCCCATCCGGAGCCTTCACATCCAGCTCTGCCACACTGCCCTTGTGGACCACATAGACATAGTCACTGGGACTGGCCGCCTCGAGAATAATGTCACCGGGCTCGTAATAGGACAGATCCGTGCCCTGATGCAGGCGATGTCGGCCTGCTGTTCCCAGCAGGCTGAACGGATACTGGTCGAGTTCCTGTTCAATCATGGCGGCGGACCGGTTAGTGAAAAGGTGAAAGTTCAAAGCGTAAAAGCGCGGAGATGGCGCAGCAGGAACAGAAATGCTCTGCCCGCGTTTCAACTTTAAACTTTCAACTTTTCACTCTCCTCTCTTCTTTCAGAAAGCGCAAAACCGGTGCGGACTGACTGTTTCCACACCGGCTTGGCTCAACGTCTTTCTTTAATGCGCCACAGCTTCACCGGCACCACGCGGAACACGGATGTCCTCCACGATATGCTGGATATGCTCCGGCGGCGGTGCCGTCACCCGGGAAACAGCAAAGGCCACGGCAAAGTTCAGCAGCATGCCGACGGTACCAATACCCTCCGGAGAGACACCCAGCAGCCAGTGCTCGGCGCTGTTCAGCTCCGGGGACACGAACTTGAAATAGACGATATAGGAGAAGGTAAAGGCAAGCCCGGTAAGCATGCCGGCAATAGCCCCTTCCTTGTTCATGCGCTTGTAGAAGATACCCATCAGGATGACCGGGAAGAAGCTCGCCGCTGCCAACCCGAAGGCGAAGGCCACCACCTGGGCCACAAAGCCTGGCGGATTGATGCCGAAGTAGCCGGCGATACAAATCGCCACCACCGCTGCGCCACGGGCCGCCAACAATTCCTGCTTCTCGGTAATATCCGGCTTCAGGGTTTTCTTCAGCAAGTCATGGGAAATGGCACTGGAAATTACCAGCAACAGACCTGCTGCAGTGGATAGCGCCGCAGCCACCCCACCGGCCGCCACCAGGGCGATGACCCAGGCTGGCAAATTGCCGATTTCCGGGTTTGCCAACACGATAATATCGCGATCGATATACACTTCCGCATCGTTATCGCTGGGTGCATTGGTGAGTACACGCTCGCCATAGGCACCGGTTACTTCGGCGCGGCTGCCGGCGAAAGTGGGCTTGCCTTCAAAGGCTGCGCCGGCACTCATCTGCACTGCGCCATCACCGTTCTTGTCCATCCAGCCGATCAGCCCGGAGTTTTCCCAGTTATAGAACCATTCCGGCAGTTCCTCATACTGGGTCTGGTGAACCGTATCAATCAGGTTAAGCCGGGCAAAGGCACCCACCGCCGGAGCCGAGGTGTACAGCAGGGCGATGAAGAACAGCGCCCAACCGGCACTGATACGGGCATCCTTTACCCGAGGCACGGTAAAGAAGCGCACGATCACGTGGGGCAAACCGGCGGTACCACACATCAGTGCAGCCGCGATAAAAAACACGTCAACCGTGGATTTGGAACCATCGGTGTAGGCCGTAAAGCCCAGATCGGTGACCACCTGATCCAGCTTGTGAAGAAGATAGACACCGGAATCGTTACCGGCCGCATCCAGCACGGTGGCACCGAAACCTGTCTGCGGCAGCACATGGCCAGTCATCATGATGGACAGGAAAACCGCCGGCACCAGGAAAGCAAAGATCAACACGCAATACTGGGCCACCTGGGTGTAGGTAATCCCTTTCATCCCGCCCAGCACCGCGTAGAAGAAAACGATGGCCATACCGATCACCACACCGGTATTGACATTCACTTCCAGGAAACGGGCAAACACGATACCGGTACCACGCATCTGCCCGGCCACGTAGGTGAAAGAAACGAAGATCACGCAGATCACTGCCACGGTTCGCGCCACATTGGAGTAGTAGCGGTCACCGATAAAATCCGGCACCGTAAACTTGCCGAATTTTCGCAGATAGGGCGCCAGCAACATGGCCAGCAATACGTAACCGCCAGTCCACCCCATCAGGTAGACCGACGCATCGTAACCGGCGTAGGCAATGATCCCCGCCATGGAAATAAACGAGGCGGCGGACATCCAGTCCGCTGCCGTTGCTGCGCCGTTGGCAATGGGAGACACCCCACCACCGGCCACATAAAAGTCTTTGGTTGATCCGGCTCGCGACCAGATCGCAATCCCGATGTAAAGCGCAAAGGAACCGCCCACAAAGAGATAGGTGAGTGTTTGAACATCCATAATCTTACCCCTCTCAGTCTTCGTGGACGTCGAATTTACGATCCAGCTTGTTCATGGATCGCGCATACATGATGATCAGCACCAGGAACACATAGATGGCTCCCTGCTGCGCAAACCAGAAACCCAGCTTGAATCCGAAAAACTGTATCTGATTGAGTTCATCCACCAGCAGGATTCCGCAGCCATAGGAGACGGCGAACCAGACAGCCAGGTAGGTCAAAATCAATCGCAGGTTGGCAGCCCAATAGGCGCGGGCATTTTCTTCTTTCATTACTCGTCCCTCTGCGTCCTCGTTGTAGCGGGCTATCCGCAATATCGGGATAGGCTCGCTATCAAGACTAGCCAAAGGGCATCGGCGGCACAGTATGACTTTAGTCGAAGCCCGGAAAGACAGAGGGGATGGGGAGGAGACAAGGCTGACGGGAAAATCCGTGGGCACGACCGGGACTTTGCGACAGACCGCCATCTATCGCGGCGGTTTCCCTGTCAGAATGGTACTTATGCGTTAAAATGCGCCCCTGGTCCGGAACGGCCTTTCAACAGAACAACAGTGGATGTCCCATGAAAATTGCGCGATGGATGATCGGCGCCCTTCTGGTAGCAGCGATAGCTATCATTGTGTCTTTCCAGCTATCCCCCTCCCGGGATCACTGGCCTGTTGCCGAGCCGCATCCCCCGGCCCAACCCGGTGACGTGACCCTGACCTTCCTTGGTACCAGCACCGTACTGATCAGCGACGGCACCACCCACCTGCTAACCGATGGCTACTTTTCCCGGGTCAGCATCCCCCAGCTTTTTGGTCTGATCGAGCCGAACCCGGAACGTATCGACAACGCACTCAAACAGGCAGGTATCCGTAAACTGGATGCCATCCCGGTACTGCACACCCATTTCGACCATGCCATGGATTCCCCCCTGGTGGCGCAACGGACCGGCGCCCAGCTGTTGGGATCCGCGTCCACCGCCATGGTGGGGCGCGGTGGCGGCTTACCGGAAGCGCGCATCACCACGGTGCAGACTCACCACCCCTATCGATTCGGGGACTTCACACTCTACTTCGTTCCTGCCGGCCACGTGCCCTTGCCACAAGCCATTGAAAACTGGACCGGCAAGGGAGAGGTCACCGAACCGGTGATCCCGCCAGCCCCCCTGGGGGCCTGGGAAGAAGGCACCAGCTACGGACTGGTCGTCAGCCATCCGGCGGGAACCCTGCTGATTCAGGGAAGTGCAGGCATGCAGCCCGGGGAACTGGATCGCTACCAGGCCGACTATGCGCTATTGGCCAGCGCCAGCCTGGGCAAACAGAGTGAGGCCTATCAACAGGCATTTATGGAAGAAACCGCTCAGGCGGTGGGAGCGCACACGGTGATCCCCGTGCACTGGGATGATTTTTTCGCGGAACTGCGTGACGATGTGGCACCACTGCCCTGGGCCATGGACAACCTGGATGCATCGTTCCGTGCCATGGCGGATCGTCACGACGGTGATTTTTTCGTGCTGCCGCCGTTCCAGCCGTTTACGCTGACACCGCCTGCTGCGACGCCGACAGAAACGGGGCCATAGCCAGGGGGTCGGATTCCCGCTTGATCTGCTCCAGCAACGCCCCGGCCTGGGGCCACTGCCGACGCAGGTAGCTCAGCCACTGCTTGACCCGCCCCGCCACCTGGGCATCGGTCCCGGTGCCGATCACATCGGCCAGGAACCGGCTCAGCACCGGCGGGATATCCTCCCAGCGCGTGGCGCGACCATCCCGCAAGGCACTGACCAGCCACGGGTCTGCCACCGCTCCACGGCCTATCATCAAATCGACACAACCGCTTTCCTGCTGGCAGCGCCGGGCATCCTCCGGCGTCCAGATTTCCCCATTGGCGATAACCGGTATCGATACGACCTGGCGGATGTGCCCAATGCGATCCCAGTAGGCCGGCGGGCGGTAACCCTGACGCTTGGTCCGGCCGTGCACCGTCAACCAGGCCGCGCCCGCGGCTTCCACCCCTCGCGCATTGTCCAACGCCAGCGCATCTTCTTCATTACCCAGCCGCATCTTCACAGAGACGGTAATGGAGGGAGGTACTGCGCGACGCACGGCGGCGGTCACTGCGTGCACCAGCTCCGGGTCGTCCAACAACACTGCCCCCCCGCGATGGCGGTTCACCGTTTTCGCCGGGCAACCGAAATTCAGATCGATGGCCGGCGCCCCCAGCTCCACCGCCCGGGCCGCATTCTCTGCCACACAAGCAGGGTCAGAGCCCAGCAATTGCAAATGCACAGGGGTTCCCGCCCGGGTGCGCGAGCCATTCTTGAGCTCCGGGCACCAGCGATAGAACACCTTGGGTGGCAGTAGCAGCCCGCTGACGCGGACAAATTCGCTGACACACCAATCGTAATGACCCACATCGGTGAGGGCCTGGCGAACCCAGAAGTCCGCCAGGCCCTCCATGGGCGCAAGGATGAGTTTCATGGCGGCGATTCTAGCAGAAAGGCACCCCGACACGCCGTGATGATTTCTTGCCAATCCCCCGCGCGGTCCCGCGTTGCGCGCTGCACCAGCGGCTTCCATACCGCGAAAACCGCTTTACGGAACCCACCACATGGCTCCGCCACAGGCATTATCCGGAAATCACAAACGCGACCCGGTTTCTTGCACTTCGGTTTCTCCTTTGCCAAGGTAAACCACAATGTCCGTAAAAAATGGAAGAGTTTGCGAACATTGTTTGCGGGAAATTTCCGTCAACCAGATAGTGAGGGTACACCATGACCATTCGATCACTCGCAGGCGCCGTCGCGGCCACGGTGATGATGGCGACACTGGCAGCATGCAGCGATAACGCTGATGAACCCGCCGCCAGAGCCGAGCCACAGGGACAGAACTGGCGCTATGCCCACGAAGAATACGAAGGTGATGTGCAGGATGTGTTCGCCTACAAATTCAAGGAATATATCGAGGAAAACTCGGTGCATACTGTCCAGATTCACCGTTTTGGCGAGCTCGGTGAATCCGATGACATCATGGAACTGACCCAGGCGGGCGTACTGCAATTCGTCAACCAGTCACCGGGCTTTACCGGTTCCCTGATCCCGGAAGCACAAATTTTCTTTATCCCCTACCTGCTGCCGGTGGAGTCTGAAAAGGTGGTTACTTTCTTTGAAGAAAGCAAGGCCATCAACGAGATGTTTCCCAAACTCTACGCCGAACAGGGTCTTGAACTGCTGACCATGTATCCCGAGGGGGAAGTGGTCATTACCGCCGACGAACCGATCACCTCGCCGGAGGATTTGCAGGGCAAGAACATCCGCACCATGACCAACCCCTTGCTTTCCGAGACCTATCAGGCCTTCGGAGCCACACCGACGCCCCTGCCCTGGGGGGAAGTGTATGGCGCCCTGCAGACCAATATTATCCAGGGGCAGGAAAACCCTATTTTCTGGATCCAGTCCGGCGGGCTTTATGAAGTCTCCCCGAATCTTATCTTCACCGGTCATAACCAGTTCACCACCGCCATGATGGCAAACCAGGAATTCTTCAATGGCCTGTCGGAAGAGGACAAGGCACTGGTACATGACGCCACTGAGCATGCTTTTGATCATATCGCCAATTACGTACCCGGCCTTGGCGAAAAAATGCTCGACAAGATTCTTGAAGACAGCGACGAGGTCACCGTTACCCGTCTCACCAAGGAACAGCGCCAGGCATTCCGGGAGCGTGCGCCACAGGTGGAGGAGCGCTTCGTGGAGATGACCGGCGAGAGCGGCGCCAAGCTGCTTGAGCGGTTCAAGGCCGATCTTCAAGCCATAGAAAGCGAATAGACAGGAAATGACTCGCCGGGGCCTGCACCTGTATGGGCGGCCCCGGCAACATCTCTCTCCGGAGCCCTGAATAACGCAAAAATGATTTCACGGGTTTCCCCGGCCAAACCCGCACCACGACCAGCCGGGGTACGGATCAGGATGATCCGTTAAACCGGCCATTGCAGAAGGATGCAATCATGAACGATGAGGCTCCCTCTCCACAGAAATCCTCCCTGCCCGGGTTTCTCGGCACACTCGACAACGGCATCGCCAAAGTCGAAGCCATCATCCTTGCCACCGGGGTCCTTCTCATGGCCATCAATACGGTGGCAAACGTGGTCGGCCGTTTTCTGCTCGGTGAAAGCCTGCATTTTTCCGAAGAGGTCAACCGCATCCTGATCGTCATGATCACGTTCGCCGGACTGGGCTATGCAGCCCGCCATGGCCGGCATATCCGCATGTCTGCCATCTACGACATCTTCCCCACAAACATCCGTCGGCTGATGATGATTCTGATCAGTTTCGTTACCTCAGCAATCATGTTTTTCCTGTGCTGGTACTCGGTCAGCTACATCCATTCCGTGTACAGCACCGGCCGGGTACTACCGACCCTGGGTTTCCCCATTTACCTGATTTATCTCTGGGTGCCGGTCGGCCTCACGGTCACCGGTATTCAGTACTTCATGGCCGGGATAAAAAATATTTTCTCTCGAGACGTTTATCTTTCCACCACCGTGCTGGATGGTTATGACGAGCAGGAAACGGAGATCTGACGGATGATGGCCTGGATCATGTTTCTCGTCATGCTGGCGCTGTTGCTGTTCGGGTTTCCGATGATGGTGCCGCTGATTGTCGGCGCCGTGGTTGGCTTCGTGATGATGTTCGACGGCTTCGACAGAATGGACTTCTTTATTCAGCAAATGCTGGCCGGCATTCGTCCCACCGCCCTGATAGCGGTCCCCATGTTCATTCTCGCCGCCGACATCATGACACGCGGTCAGTCGGCCAATCGTCTGGTCAACATGGTGATGGCCTTTATCGGCCATATCAAAGGCGGCCTGGCGGTCAGCACCGCGGCCTCTTGCACGCTGTTTGGCGCGGTTTCCGGTTCCACTCAGGCCACGGTTGTGGCTGTGGGCTCACCGCTCCGACCGCGGATGCTGGAATCGGGTTACAAGGATTCCTTTACCCTGGCGTTGATTATCAATGCCAGCGACATTGCCTTTCTGATCCCGCCCAGCATCGGCATGATTATTTACGGTGTCATTACCGGCACCTCCATTGCCGAATTGTTCATCGCCGGGATCGGTCCGGGCCTGCTGATTCTGCTGCTTTTTTCCATCTATTGTGTGATCTACGCCCACACCCAGAACGTGCCCACAGAAGCGAAAGCCGGCTGGGGGGAACGCCTTTCTTCAGTACGCAAGGCGCTCTGGCCTCTGGGTTTTCCGGTCATCATTGTCGGAGGGATTTATGGCGGCATTTTCAGTCCCACGGAAGCCGCGGCGGCCTGCGTCCTGTATGCGGTGATACTGGAGTTCGTTATTTTTCGCTCTCTCAAGGCCATGGATATCTATGCCATCGCCAAATCCACGGGCCTGATCACCGCAGTGGTATTTATCCTGGTAGCGGTGGGCAACGGTTTTTCCTGGATTATTTCCTTTGCCCAGATTCCGCAAACCATTCTCGGCACGTTGGGTATCAATGAAGCCGGTCCGATCGGTGTCCTCACTGCTATCGCGGTGGCTTTCTTTATCGCCTGCATGTTCGTGGACCCCATCGTGGTCATTCTGGTTCTTACCCCGATCTTTGCGCCCGCCGTGGCATCTGCGGGACTGGACCCGGTACATGTGGGAATCCTGATCACCATGATGGTGGCCGTCGGCTCGGCCACCCCACCTTTCGGTTGCGACATTTTCACCGCCATCGCCATTTTCAAGCGGCCTTACTGGGAAGTCATCAAGGGAACGCCACCCTTTGTGGCAATGCTGCTGGGTGCCACTGTGCTGGTCATCTTTTTCCCGCAAATTGCCCTGTTTCTACGTGACCTTTTCTTCCTCTGATCAGGCACCGGACAACGACCCGCAAGGAGGCAGGTATGTATCAACGAATTCTCGTCCCCGTCGATGGCTCACAGGGCGCACTCAACGCCCTTGAACATGCCGCCAGGTTGCAGCAGGACAATGATGCGCAGCTGCTTCTGCTTTGCGTTTTCAAACACCACAGCCTCTTCGAGGCATCCCTTTCCATGGTTCGCCCCAATGATGTGCAGCTGCCGGATGATGCGCTAAAGGAGTACGCGTCTTCGGTGGCAGATCAGGCCAAACAGCTGGCCACGAAGGCCGGCGCCCGAAATGTACGGGCCTTCGTCAAGGGAGGCAGACCATCCCGGGCCATTATCCGTTTTGCCAAAGACAACAATGTGGATCTGATTGTGATGGGCTCACGGGGCACCAGCGGCGATGTGGACGGTTACTTTCTGGGCAGTGTCTCCCAGCGAGTGGCCAGCCTGGCGTCCTGCCCGGTACTGATTGTCTGAATCTGAAATAAAAGGGAGATCAAGGATGAAACACCCACACACCCTGCCGCTGAGCGCGGCCTTGCTCGCGGCCATGGCAGCCATACCGGCCCATGCAGAGTTGACTGTCACCCCCTATGGTTCGTTACGCATTCAGGCCGAAGCGGTCTCGGTGGATGAGGCGCAACCGGGCGAAGACGATTCCTACACGGGACTGCGTGATGCCTATTCCCGGCTTGGCGTTAACGCCAGCTACAATGACTTCGACAACGTGGATATCACCGCCACACTGGAGTTCCCGATCAACTCCGCCCGCCTGCGTGCCGAGGATCCCACTTTCTTCCAGGAGCTTTACAAGGAAGACAACAACAGCATGCCCCGCGTCGCCACGATTTCTGCGGCCCATGACCAATATGGCAGCGTCACCGTGGGCACCCAGTGGCTGGCCTACTACAACAATGTGGCTTACCCGGTGGACTTCTTCAGTTCGTTCTACTCCGGCTACGCGACCCAGTCCGCCTTTCGCCGTGACGCCCTGACCTATACCTCGCCAAGTCTGGCCGGCATCACCGTCACCGTATCCGGGGTGGATATGACCGACGAAGCCGGCACCCGCTACCTGGACACCATGCAATATGCACTGTCCTGGTCGCTGGACAAGCTGACACTGGCAGCGGCCTTTCAGGACACCGAACAGGACTCCGGCGACCGCCCGGATCAGGTGGGTGCTTCAGCCACCTACACCACCGGTCCCTGGCGTTTCGCGGCCAAGGTGGAACAGCTGTTGTCCCACAGCAGTGTCAGTGAGGATCCGGATCCGGTCACCTACAACCTGTATGGTTCCTACAGCTGGAACAAGTACACCTTCAAGGCCATGTATGCCCAGGGAGAGGAAAGCGACGGTGAAGGCGAAGCCTTTTTCCAGGGGGATTCCGTCCATGTGGGGGTGGACTACCAGCACACCGAGGCACTCAAGTTGTTTGCCGAATATTTCTATGAAGAGCTGGGCTACGCGATCTACACCCCTAACTCGGACAGCTTTAATCCCCTGGCCGGTTATCAGGTGCAAAGCGACGGACAGGTCTTCACGGTGGGGCTGCGCTACGATTTCTGAATGGCTTGCCGCCGCGTTGTACCGTGCGGCCGCAAACACCACAGGCCCGGGCCGATCGGTCGGGCCTGTGAGGTGTTGAATTTCAGGAAATCACTCGCTTCGTTGGCGCGGAAAAGGATCCCGCCGGTGACGCGCAGACGAGACGCCATAGCTTAGGAGATCAGAGGAAGAAGCGGTCTACGGCCTCCGGCGGGTCTTTCACTATAAGCAGCCTCCCGCCGGCACCGGAACCCCCTGGTTAGAACCATTTGGAATCAATCTCTCACGGCTTCTGAAAATCCCGATTTCTTCCTTCGTTATCAGCTACTTGCAAATGATCAAAAAAATAGAACAGTGCTCCCCCTGCCCCCCGCAGATCGGTAGATAGCAATTGATTCACCACCGCCTGTGCATTACTGTTCCCGCCGGATGCACTGACCCGGACCCCCCAAATCGCCTGTCCAACTGCTATCATCGCACCGATGAATAGCTCAGCGCGTTTTGGTGACATACTCAGGCTAGGAGAGACCCATGGCAAAGCAGGCAGCCCCCGCGCTGGAAACCTCACTGGACAATCTGGAATCCCTGGTGGAACGGATGGAATCCGGTGACCTGACGCTGGAAGAGTCCCTGAAAGCCTTTGAAGAAGGGGTTCGCCTTTCCCGTGAGTGCCAGCAGGCCCTGCAGCAGGCCGAGCAAAAGGTGCGCATTCTGCTGGAACAGAACACTGACGCCGAACCGGCTCCCTTTGCCGGTGAAGACAATGGCCAGTAACTTCCCCGCCCTGGACCAGCTGGGAGAAACCAGCCGGGCCCGCCTGGAGCAGGCACTGGATACCTTCGTGCCCGCCATCAGCGCCGCCCCGCGGCTGAGCCAGGCCATGCGCTATGCGGCCCTCAGCGGCGGCAAGCGCATTCGCCCCCTACTGGTCTATGGCGCTGCCCAGCTGGCCGGCGCCGAACCCGGCAAAGCCGACGTGCCCGCCGCCGCTGTGGAGCTGATCCATGCCTATTCGCTGGTCCACGATGACCTGCCGGCCATGGACGACGATGACCTGCGCCGGGGCCAGCCCACGTGCCACAAGGCCTTTGACGAGGCCACCGCCATTCTGGCCGGCGATACCCTGCATACCCGCGCCTTCGAATTGCTCGCCAGCGGGGGGCATTATCGTGCCGAAACCCGCATCGCCATGATCCGCCACCTGTGCCTGGCAGCAGGCGTGGACGGCATGGCCGCCGGCCAGATGCAGGACATGCTCGCCCAGGGCCAACAGCAGACGGTGGCAGCACTGGAAGAGATGCACTACCTCAAGACCGGCCGGCTGATCACTGCCAGCCTGCAACTGGGCTACTTTGCCGCCGAGGTGGAGGATGCCACGTTACTTGGCGACCTGAACCGGTTTGGCGACGCCATCGGTCTGGCCTTCCAGATCCAGGACGATATTCTCGATATCACGGCCGGCACCGAACAGCTGGGCAAACCCTCCGGGTCCGATCAGAAGCTGCAAAAAAGCACCTTCCCCTCCCTGCTTGGCCTGGCACAGAGCCAGCAACGGGCCCGGGAGCTTTGCCAGCAGGCGCAACAGACCCTGACCGGCTATGGAGAAAGCGCCCAACCTTTGCAACAATTGGCACAATACATCATCTCCCGCGATCACTGACGCCTGACGCCCGGTGAAGGTATACTAGGCACTCATTTCGCCGTGCATTTCAGGCTGCATATCTCTATGCCCAAGACATTTACGCAAATCCCGTTGACTCGCCCGGCCACGCCGCTGCTGGACACCCTGACCAGCCCCGCCGAGCTACGACGGCTACCTGCCACCCGGCTGGAGCAGGTAGTCGACGAACTGCGTGAATACCTGCTTTACGCTGTGGGCCAGTGTGGCGGTCACTTCGGTGCCGGCCTGGGCGTGGTGGAACTGACCGTGGCCCTCCACTATCTGTACAACACCCCGGATGACCGGCTGGTATGGGATGTGGGCCACCAGTGCTATCCGCACAAAATCCTTACCGGTCGCCGCGAAGGCATCACCAGCATCCGTCAGCAGGACGGCCTGTCCGGTTTTCCCAAGCGCAGCGAATCCGAGTACGACACCTTTGGCGTGGGCCACTCCTCCACCTCCATCAGTGCCGCCCTGGGCATGGCACTGGGGGCAGAAATGGCAGGCAGTGACCGCCGTGCCGTGGCCATTATCGGTGACGGCGCCATGACCGCCGGCCAGGCTTTCGAGGCCATGAGCCACGCGGCCCATACCCGCTCCAACCTGCTGGTGATCCTCAACGACAACAACATGTCGATTTCCCACAATGTGGGCGGCCTGTCCAACTACTTCGCGCGCATCTGGGCCAGCAAGAGCTACATCGCCCTGCGCGAAGGTGGCAAAAAAGTGCTCTCCACCATGCCGGCGGCCTGGGATTTTATTCGCCGCACTGAAGAGAGCATGAAAAACATGGTCAGCCCGGACATGCTGTTCGAGGCCATCGGCTTCAATTACATCGGCCCCATCGACGGCCACAATGTGGACGAGCTGGTCCGTACCCTGGGTAACATGCGCGCCCTGGAGGGCCCCCAGTTACTCCATATCTACACCACCAAGGGCAAGGGCTTCGCCCCGGCGGAAGCGGACCCGGTGGGCTACCACGCCATCAACAAGATCGAACCCAAACCCAAGGTCCAGGTGGCCGTCCCCAGCCAGCCCAAAAAACCCAAGTACCAGGATATCTTTGGCCAGTGGCTGTGCGACATGGCCGCGCAGGACAAGCGGCTGGTGGGCATTACCCCGGCCATGTGCGAAGGCTCCGGCATGGTGGAATTCAGCCGGCGTTTCCCGGATCGCTTTCATGATGTGGCCATCTGCGAACAACACGCAGTGACCCTAGCCGGCGGCCTGGCCTGCGAAAACCAGAAACCGGTGGTGGCGATCTACTCCACCTTCCTGCAGCGCGGCTATGACCAACTGATCCACGACGTGGCCCTGCAGGACCTGGATGTGACCTTTGCTCTGGATCGGGCCGGACTGGTCGGTGAGGACGGCGCCACCCATGGCGGCGTGTTTGACCTGGCCTACCTGCGCACGGTCCCCAACATGATCATCGCCGCACCCTCCGACGAGAATGAGTGCCGGCAGTTACTGAGTAGCGCCTACCAGCACGAAGGCCCGGCGGCGGTGCGCTACCCCCGCGGTACCGGCCCCGGTGTCGCGATTGAAAAGCCGCTGGACACCCTGCCCATTGGCCAGGCACGTACCCTGCGCGACGGCCAGCAAGTAGCCATCCTGGCCTTTGGCGCCCTCACCCCCGCAGCACTGGACGCTGGGAAAGCCCTGAATGCCACCGTGCTGGACATGCGCTGGGTAAAACCGCTTGATCGTGACGCCATCCTCAAGGCCACCGCCAGTCATACCCTGCTGGTGACCGTGGAAGACCATCAGCGTATGGGCGGTGCCGGCTCGGCAGTCAATGAATTGCTCCACGAGGAGGGGCTGCTGGTCGATGTGCTCAATCTGGCGCTGCCCGATCACTTCATCCACCACGGCAAGCGGGATGCATTGCTGGCCCAGGCCGACCTGGATGCCGAAGGGATCGAGACGCAAATCCGCGCGCGCCTGAGCGAACAGCAACGGCTGCGCGAAGCGCGCTGATTCCCGCAGCAAGCCGTCTTACCGTGTGTGTGGCCCGAGGAAAATCTTCCCGGAATTTTCTCTGATAGCACTGCGAACGAGGGGCGGTGTCAAAGGCGGAGCCGGGATCCTGTACGGTACACCGAGAAGGCACCCTGCTTCCGGGTCTACAACCCTTTGTCATCCTTGACCAGCCGCACTTTGGGCGGCGGCTCATACAATCGCCAGGTATCGCGGCCACTTTGTTTGGCTTGATAAAGAGCCCTGTCCGCCGCATCCAGCAGCGCCCGGGGAGTCTGGTTGGGCGTCGGCACCAGCACGGCCACGCCAATACTGACCGTCACCTCATCGGTGCCGGGATTTTGGCTATGGGGCAGAGCCAAAGCCCTTACCGACCGGCATACCCTCGCGGCCAGCTGTTGTGCCTCGGTGTCGCCGATGCCCGGATACAGCATGACAAATTCTTCCCCACCGAAACGCGCCACCACGTCACCGCCACGCCGGCCGTGACGGCGCAATTCATTGGACAGCTGCTGCAGACACCGGTCGCCCTGCAAATGCCCGTAGTGGTCGTTGTAGGCTTTGAAACAGTCCACATCCACCAGCATGAGAGTCAACGGCTGCTTGTCACGCTGGCAGCGTCGCCATTCACGATCCAGGGCCTCGTCAAAGGAGCGCCGATTGGCCAGCCCGGTCAGGCTGTCCTCCCGGCTCAGACGGTGCAGACGTTCCGCCAGGGCCTGGGTGCGCTGTTGTTGGCGCAGCAGTTGCCGCTGGTTGAAAAACAGCAGCCGATCCCGCACCTCGCTGGTATAGCACAGAAACATGCCCAACAGATTCACCCCGGTATAGGTACGGTGGGTCATCTGCCAATCGACGCCCTGACCGAAGCGTTCCGACAACCACCAGCCCAATAGCCCGCCCCCCCAGCAAGCCGCCACCGCCACCGGGAAACGCAACCCCACCATGGCGTAGACAATCACCAGGGCATAGATCACCGACACATGGGCAAGCTGAACGGCAACGGGTCCGTCGATAAAGCCGGGAATGGCCATGGACACCGCCACGGCAAGAAAACTGCCCAGCCCCGCATACCAGGGAAAATAACGATTCAGCGCCGACACCTGGGCCAGACCACCCGCCACCAGCACAATGACGCCCACCCAGGTATACGTGGCCAGCCAGCGGCCACGCACGGCTTCCGGCGCCAGCGCGTAGATACCGGTGATCAACAGGACGTAAAGCAGAAGGATATAGAAGGCATTGACCCGGAAACCTTCCACGGCTTCCCGGCACTGATAGTCACGGTATTCGGTTTCCAGGCGCCGGGGAAAGCGTAACCAGCGCACCCCCGGCACCACCACCCGCCTGGAACGGGGATCGTTATCCGACATGGCAAATCCCTGCCTGCGGTTGGTCAGTTATTATTCGTTCAGGCTAAAAGTTAACACTGCGCGGCGCCATCCTTTTCGCGCCAGCGGTAGTGACAAAACGATATTAGGGGGGAATCCGGACAATGCAACAGCACGTGGATGCCGGGCGATCTGTGGTCTGCGATGGTCAGCCCTCGACTCAGGTAAACCACTGCGGCAAATAGGCAATCAGTAATTGCACCACCACCGCCGCATACACCCCGGCCAACAGGTCATCCACCATAATCCCCAAGCCGCCGTCCACGCGACGGTCCAGCCAGCCAATGGGCCAGGGCTTGATGATGTCGAACACCCGGAAAGCGACAAACCCTGCCAGCGCCCCCCACCAGGTTACCGGTACCGCAATCATGGTGATCAGCAAGCCGGCAATTTCATCCCAGACAATGCCCGGGTGATCATGCACATGCATGTCGTGGGAGGTTTTGCCGCACAGGAATGGCCCCACCGCGATCACCAGCGCTGTCACCAGCAAATAACCCCACAGAGGCAATTGGGCACACAGCCACCAGATAGGCATGGCCGCCAGGGTGCCAAAGGTACCCGGCGCAATGGGCGCCAACCCGGAACCAAAGCCGAAGGCAAGAAAGTGAACCGGGTTTGTCATCTTCGGGCGTTTCAGTTCCATCGACAATTCTCTTTCATTATGACGTAGCGTGCACTGAGCCGAAGGCGAACTGCACCATCAGACGTTGGGCCGGTGCAGTTCGCTTAGGCTCAGTGCACCCTACTCCAACTCTACGTTATCAAAAGTGCTGCCAGCCGCTGGCTTGCAACGTGGTTATTGTTCCATCCGGGGCGGCCAGTCGCAGGCCCTGCTGCTGCTCCACCGTCCCCAGACAATAGCAGCCCGGCGGCAGGCTTTCCTGTTCCGGCAAGGTAAAGAGCAGCAGATAATCATCACCACCCTGGAGCTGCAAGCGGCGCTGCTCCTGCTCGCTGCAACCGGCCAGCAACGCTGAATGCAACGGCAAGGCGTCTTCCTGCAAGCAGGCCCCCAGATCACCGGATGCGGCCAGGATGTGCCTCAGATCCGCCAGCACCCCGTCAGAAATATCAATGCACGCGGTGGCGCGGCCACGCAGGGCCAATCCCAGACTGAGCTGCGGAGAGGGGCGCCGGAAGTGATCAATGGCAGCACCGCTGCGCTTGCCCTGCTGCCATTGCTGCAGCCCCAGCAGCCCGGCGCCGGTCACCCCACCCACACAGATGCGATCGCCAACCTGCGCGCCATCACGGCGCAGGGCCTGCCCCGGTGGCACCGCGCCGGTGGCCTGAATGGAAACGGACAGCGGCCCCCGGGTCACATCCCCGCCCACCAGGGAAATACCGGCACTGTCCGCCAGCGCAAACAGGCCATCGGCAAACCCGGCCAGCCAGGCCTCATCCACATCGGGCAGGGTCAGCGAGAGCAGGAACCAGAGGGGATCCGCGCCCATGGCCGCCAGGTCCGACAGGTTCACTGCCAGGCAGCGGTAGCCCACATCCGCGGCATCCATGTCGGCGGGAAAATGGCGACCTTCCAGGCTAGTGTCCTGGGTCATCACCAATTGCTGGCCAGCGGGAGGAATCAGGATCGCGGCATCATCACCGGGGCCGAGCACCACGCCGGCATCCTGCCCGTGGTGGCCATGGCGATGAAAATAGCGCCGGATCAGGGAAAACTCATCCAGCGTGTGCGACGTGGGGGAAGCTGTCATGGGAGAAGCATAGCGCGCAGGCGGCCCTGCGCGCACCCGCTCAATCGCGGAAAGGACGTTCGGACGCTTCCTGGTAGCGCAGCTTGCGCGCCAGCTTGTCGAGTACGCCGTTGACGTACTTGAAGGAATCGTCGGCACCGAACACCTTGGCCAGTTCGATGCCTTCGTTGATCACCACGCGGTAGGGCACATCCAGCCGCTCTTTGAGCTCGAAGGCGCCCAGCCGCAGGATCGCTTTCTCGATCTGGGAGAGCTCTTCCACCCGACGATCGAGAAAAGGCGTCAGCAGCTCGTCCAGCTCTTTCACCTGGGCCGGTACCCCGTGCAGCAGGTCATGGAAATACTCACGATCTGCCTTGGCAAAATCCTGGTTGGCCAGGAACTGGGCTTCGATGTCGCTCACGGCGGCACCGGCCAGCTGCCACTGATACAGGGCCTGCATGGTGAATCGGCGCGCCTTGCGGCGGGCACTGGGTGTAGAAGGATTGTTCATGCTGCCTCAACGTCAGGAAGTGGTGCGGGACGCCTGCGCCCCGCGCCGCGTCCCGAATAATTACAGTGCCTTAAACAGGGAAACCATTTCCAGCGCGCTCATGGCCGCTTCAGCCCCCTTGTTTCCGGCCTTGGTACCGGAACGTTCGATGGCCTGTTCGATGGTATCCACGGTCAGCACACCGAAGACCACCGGCACACCAGTGGCATTCTGCACACCGGCAATGCCCTTGGCGGCTTCGCCGGCCACATATTCAAAGTGGGCGGTGCCGCCACGAATCACCGCACCCAGGGTAATTACCGCGTCGTAATCACGCTTTTCGATAATCTTCTTCACCGCCACCGGCAATTCCCAGGCACCGGGGACCCGGATGATCTCAATGTCATCCGCGCTGACGCCGTGACGCACCAGTGCATCCACCGCGCCTTCCAGCAGGGCTTCCACCACAAAACTGTTGAAACGGGCCACGACGATGCCGTAACGACCGCCCACATTGTTCAGAGTGCCTTCCAGGGTTTTGATGTTTTGCATGCTTGCCTTCCTGTCAGTGCCGGTGGCGCAAGGCGACCGACGCAGTATTTAACGTGCCGTCGAACGTCCGATCTCAGACGTTCGACTCGCTTAACTATCCGCTTCCACGTACTCGGTGATTTCCAGATCGAAGCCACTGAGCGCGTTGAACTTCATCGGCGAGCTGAGCAGGCGCATCTTGCGCACGCCCAGGGCCTTGAGGATCTGGGAGCCGGTGCCAATATTCCGGTAGGCACGGGATTCACCCTTGGGCTTGGCGGCGGTGCCGCCAAAGAAACTCTCCAGGCGCTCCACGGTGTCCTGGGATTCATAATCCTGGCCGAGAATAATCACCACACCGGCATCGGCCTCGGAAACAGCTTCCAGCACCCGATGCATGTTCCAGCCGGTGCGACCATTCATCTTGGCGCTCATCAGATCCCGCAACGGGTCCACCTGGTGCACCCGAACCGTCACTTCCCGGTCTTCGCTGATCTCGCCTTTCACCAGTGCCACATGGGTGAGCCCGTCCACGGTGTCGCGGAAAGCCACCAGACGAAAGTCGCCATACCAGGTATCCAGGGCATTATCGGATACCTGCTCAATGGTTTTCTCGTTCAGGGCGCGGTACTGAATCAGGTCCGCAATGGTGCCGATTTTCAGGTCATGTTCCTTGGCGAACACTTCCAGATCTTCCCGGCGAGCCATGGAGCCGTCTTCGTTCATCACCTCGCAGATCACCCCGGCAGGCTCGCAACCGGCCAGCATGGCCAGGTCACAGGACGCTTCGGTATGACCGGCGCGACGCAGCACGCCACCGGGCTCGGCCATCAACGGGAAGATGTGGCCAGGCTGAACAATGTCATAGGCGCGGGCATTGCGTGCCACGGCGGCCTGCACGGTGCGGGCGCGGTCCGCGGCGGAAATGCCGGTGGTGACGCCTTCACGGGCCTCGATGGACACGGTGAACTTGGTACCGAAACCACTGCCGTTGCTCTGCACCATCAACGGCAGCTCCAGCAGCTCGCAGCGCTCCCGGGACATGGGCATGCAGATCAGTCCACGGCCATACTTGGCCATGAAATTGATGGCCTCGGCGGTCACATGCTCGGCAGCCATGACCAGATCACCCTCGTTTTCCCGGTCTTCATCATCCATCAGGACGACCATCTTGCCCTGGCGGATGTCTTCGATCAGTTCTTCAATACTGTTGAGCTGCATAACTTCACTCGCTGTTGGAGTTGAAAGTTCAAAGTTGAAAATTGAAAAGCGCGGCTTGGCTCAGCTGTTCAGCATTGCCGTGCCCGCGCTCACCCCGAATCGCGGCTGAGACGGCGACAACCAACGTCCAGCCCTGATCCGCGTTTCTACTTTCAACTTTTCACTTTCAACTGCCCTTCAAAAACCCGTTTTCGGCCAGAAATGCCATGGAGATACCCTCCGCATTCGGCTCGGCGGCCTTGTCGCCCAGCAACAGGCGCTCCAGATAGCGGGCTATGATATCAACTTCCAGGTTCACTGGCGTCCCCACCTGCCACTGACCAATGGTGGTCACATCCTGGGTATGGGGAATAATGTTCAGAGAGAACACCGCACCCGCCACGCTGTTCACCGTCAGGCTGATGCCATCCACGGTAATGGAGCCCTTGTGGGCGATGTAGCGGGCCAGCTCCGCCGGGGCCTCGATATCAATGCGCACCGAGCGGGCATCCTGCTTCATCTGCACGATCTTGCCCAGGCCATCCACGTGGCCACTGACCAGGTGTCCGCCCAGCCGGGTGGTCGGTGTCAGTGCCTTTTCCAGGTTCACCTGGCTGCCCACAGCAATCTGCTTGAGAGAAGTCAGCGACAGGGTTTCACCGGACACATCTGCCTCGAAAGCACCGCCGGGCAGGGCCGTGACGGTCAGGCAGACGCCGTTGACGGCAATGGAGTCACCCAGCTGCACATCGGAAAAGTCCAGTGCGTCGCTCTTGATCAACAACGTCACGTCGCCCCCCTTGGGGGTCATGGCCGCGACCTGGCCCATGGCTTCAATAATGCCGGTAAACATGGAAATGCCTCTCGATTTCACACTGTAGGAGCTATGCTTGCATGGCGAACCAGCCGCTTCGCAAGCAAGTTCGCCATGCAAGCATAGCTCCTACAGCGGTGTCTGAATCACGCCGGAACCAGCGTCAGCCGCAGGTCATCACCGATCTGCCGCACATCCTGCCATTTCAGGGCCACCTTCTCGCTCATGCTGGCCAGCTGCGGCAACCCCAGCAGCGGGCGCGCCGATGAGCCCAGCAGGGCCGGCGCCATAAAGACGATCAGCTCGTCGAACAGCCCCTCGCGAACGAAGGCCCCGGCCAGCGTGGCGCCACATTCTACCAGTACTTCGTTGCATTCGCGCCGGTTCAGTTCGATCAACAACTGTTTCAGGTCAATCCCGGACCCGGAGGCCGGCAGAAGCATCACCTCGGCCCCGGCGGATTCCAGGGCATTCTGCCGCCCCGGATGCTGCTCGCCGGCCACCAGCAGGCAGTGGCCCGGGGCACTGACCACCGGCACATCCGGGGGCGTCTGCAGGGTGCGATCCAGAATCACCCGCAGGGGCTGGCGCACCCACTGGCCACCGGCCTGGCGATGATAATCGGCACGCGTCCACTGGGCCGGGCGTACGGTATAAGAGGGACGATCAGCCAGCACCGTTCCCACCCCGGTAATCACCGCTGAACTGCGGGCGCGCAACCGCTGCACATCCTCTCGGGCCGCCGGGCCGGTAATCCACTGGGAATCGCCGCTGGCCATGGCCGTGCGGCCATCCACACTGGCGGCAATCTTGATACGGATAAAGGGTCGCTGGCGTGTCATGCGTGAAATAAAGCCCGGATTCAACGCCCGTGCGTCGCTCTCCAGCAACCCCGTTGCGGTGTCGATTCCCGCCGTGGCCAGCCTCGCCATGCCATTGCCCGCCACCTGGGGGTTGGGGTCTTCCATGGCGGCGATCACCCTGGCGACCCCGGCGTCCACCAGGGCATCCGCGCAAGGCCCGGTGCGCCCCGTGTGAGAACAGGGCTCCAGGGTCACATAGGCCGTGGCCCCGCGGGCCCGATCTCCCGCTGCGGCCAGGGCATGACGCTCCGCATGGGGCTCGCCGGCACGGGCATGAAAGCCTTCACCGACGATCTCTCCGTCGCGCACCAGCACACATCCCACCCGGGGGTTGGGGTCAGTGGTGTACAACCCCTGCTCTGCCAACTGCAGGGCACGGGCCATATATTGATGATCCAGACGTGTAAACATGGCGAGCATTCTACTGGATGCCGGACTCCGGTGCCGCAACAAAGCGATCTGACTCTCCCACAAACTACCCCGCGCGGTGCCTGCACAGGCGAGCCGAAGCGGCGATAGCGTCAGCGAGAGGACGGAAACCCCGGGATATCCGTTGTTTGCATCATGGCGGCGAGGCAGTCGAATACTTCATTGGCAACAGAACCAAAAAGCCACCGCTCACCTCTTTGTGAACGATGGCTTCAGGGGCCCGGGAGCCGGAATGGCTAATCGTCTTTCTTGTCGCTTTTTCCGCGCAGGCGATCCACCTCTGCAGAAAACTCGGAAATATCCTGGAAGCTGCGGTACACAGACGCGAAGCGCACATAGGCCACATCGTCCAGTTGTTGCAACTCTTCCATCACGAACTCTCCCAGCTCCCGGGCCGGCAGCTCGCGCTCACCGGTGGCGCGCAAGCGGTGGCAAACACGACTGATCGCCGCCTCCAGATCCTCCATGCTCACCGGACGCTTCTCCAGCGCCCGCAACATCCCGGCCCGCAACTTGGCTTCGTCGAAAGGCTGACGGGTCCCATCAGACTTCACCAACCGCGGCATTACCAGCTCTGCCGTTTCAAAGGTGGTAAACCGCTCGTTGCAGCTGAGACACTCCCGCCGCCGACGCACCTGCCCGCCATCCGCGACCAGACGCGAATCGATCACTTTGGTGTCCTGGGCCGAACAAAACGGGCAATACATGGGAACCCCAATTAATAGTTAATAATTAATAGTTAATAGCTAAAACCATTAACTGCGCGTTTTGGTGATTTTGATAATAGAGGTTAAAAGCCTGATCAATTCTTCCGCATCAGCTTGCAATGAAGCCCCCGCTGCAGAATTGAAGTAGCCGGAGTCACACAGCAAATCGATCCAGTAGTCTGTCTCACTGGCTTCTTTTAACGCAATGTGTAGCTTATGCACAAAGTCAGCTCTGCTTTCAGCATATTCAGCTTCCCTAATCAGAGCACCAATGGCCGTTCCACTGCGCAGTAGCTGCTTACTGAGTACATACTCCTGTCTTTCACTTTGCAGAAAACGGTAACTTTTCACCACCCGCAAAGCAAAAGCGCGGGATTTCGCCCGCGCTGCACTTCTGGTCGTCATCCATGACTCCCGTTATTAATTATTCATTATTAACTATTAATTTTATCTCTCGTACACCGGCAACCGTGCACAAATTTCCTTCACCTTGCCCTTCACGGTCTCGATCACAGACTCATCGCCCATATTGTCGAGGATGTCGCAGATCCAGCCGGCCAGTTCTTTGGCGTCGGCTTCGCTGAAGCCGCGGCGGGTGATGGACGGGGAGCCGATGCGCAGGCCGGAGGTGACGAACGGGGAACGCGGGTCGTTGGGCACGGCGTTCTTGTTCACGGTGATGTTGGCGCGGCCCAGGGCGGCGTCCGCATCCTTGCCGGTGATGTCCTGCTTGATCAGGCTGAGCAGGAACAGATGGTTTTCGGTGCCATTGGAAACCACGTCGAAACCACGCTCGATGAAGACGCTGGCCATGGCCTGGGCGTTCTTCACTACCTGCTGCTGGTAGCCCTTGAAATCAGCCTGCATGGCTTCCTTGAAGCAGATCGCCTTGGCGGCGATCACGTGCTCCAGCGGGCCACCCTGGCCACCGGGGAATACCGCAGAGTTGATCTTCTTCTGAATGTCTTCGTTGGCCTTGCCCATGATCAGGCCGCCACGGGGACCGCCCAGGGTCTTGTGGGTGGTGGTGGTGGTGATATCCGCAATGCCCACCGGGCTCGGGTACACGCCCGCCGCTACCAGACCAGCCACGTGGGCCATGTCCACCAGCAGGATGGCGCCCACTTCGTCGGCGATATCCCGGAAACGCTGCCAGTCCACGACCTGGGAGTAGGCGGAGAAGCCGGCCACGATCATCTTCGGCTTGTGCTCACGGGCCAGGGCTTCCACCTGCTCGTAGTCGATCAGGCCGGTGTCATTGTCCAGGCCGTACTGCACCGCCTTGTAGGTCTTGCCGGAGAAGTTCGGCTTGGCGCCGTGGGTCAGATGACCGCCTGCGTCCAGGCTCATACCCAGCACGGTGTCGCCCGGCTGCAGCATGGCCATGTAGACGGCGCCATTGGCCTGGGAACCGGAATGCGGCTGCACGTTGGCCCAATCGGCACCAAACAGCTCGCAGGCGCGGTCGATGGCCAATTGCTCGACCACGTCCACATTCTCACAACCGCCATAGTAGCGCTTGCCCGGATAGCCTTCCGCGTATTTGTTGGTCAGCACGGACCCCTGGGCTTCCATGACCCGTGGAGACGCGTAGTTTTCAGAGGCAATCAGCTCGATATGCTCTTCCTGGCGGATTTCCTCGGCCTTGATGGCCGCCTGGATTTCCGGGTCAAACTCGGCGATGGACATGGATTTCGGGAACATGGGCTACCCTACGGAGTCATTGATGGATTCAGGGGCGCGTATTCTAACCAAAACCGACCGCAAAGACACATGAAGTCGACTCATGAGAACCTGCCAGTCATCTCATGCCCCAGGCGGGGGCATCGGCTCCCCGGGAGAACCCGCGGTCTTTCACTCAGAGGCGCTTTCCGTTAGCTTAGGCGCCATTCCGCCGGGGTCCCGGGATGACTGTTCCCCCTGCCCCGCACACTCAATGACACTGCGGTCGGAGTTTATGAGCCAGTACATCTTCACCATGGACAAGGTGGGCAAGGTCGTCCCGCCGAAAAAGCACATCCTGAAAGACATCTCCCTGTCGTTCTTCCCCGGCGCCAAGATCGGCGTGCTGGGCCTCAACGGGTCGGGTAAATCCACCCTGCTGCGCATCATGGCCGGGGTGGACAAGGACTATCTGGGTGAAGCACGGCCGCAGCCGGGCATCAATATCGGCTACCTGCCCCAGGAGCCGGAACTGGACCCCAGCAAGAATGTCCGCGAGATCGTCGAAGAAGCCCTCACCGAAATTCTCAGCGCCCAGCAGCGCCTGGACGAGGTGTACGCCGCCTACGCGGAAGAGGATGCGGATTTCGACAAGCTGGCCGCCGAGCAGGCCAAGCTGGAAGCCATCATCGAAACCAGCGATGCCCATAACCTGGAGCGCAAGCTGGAAATCGCCGCCGACGCCCTGCGCCTGCCACCCTGGGATGCCAGCGTCGAGCATCTGTCCGGGGGTGAACGCCGCCGGGTGGCCCTGTGCCGCCTGATCATGAGCGCCCCGGACATGCTGCTGCTGGATGAGCCCACCAACCACCTGGACGCGGAGTCCGTGGCCTGGCTGGAGCGTTTCCTGCACGAGTTCCCCGGCACCGTGGTGGCGGTCACCCACGACCGCTACTTCCTGGACAACTCCTGCGAATGGATCCTGGAACTGGACCGCGGCGAAGGCATTCCCTGGAAAGGCAACTACTCTTCCTGGTTGGAACAAAAAGAGAAGCGTCTGGAACAGGAAGCCAAATCCGAGTCCGCCCACCGCAAGACCGTGGAGAAGGAACTGGAGTGGGTACGCCAGAACCCCAAAGGCCGCCGCAGCAAGAACAAGGCCCGGGTGGCCGCCTTCGAGGAACTGGCCAGCCAGGAATTCCAGAAGCGCAACGAGACCCAGGAGCTCTATATCCCGCCGGGTGAGCGCCTGGGCGAACAGGTCTTCGAACTGCATGACGTGGCCAAGGAGTTCGACCACAAGTTGCTCTACGAAGATCTGAGCTTCCAGATTCCCCGGGGCGCCATCGTCGGCATCATTGGCCCCAACGGTGCCGGCAAGACCACACTGTTCCGCATGCTGGCCGGCCAGGAAACCCCGGACAAGGGCGAAATCGTCATCGGCGACACCGTACAAATGGCCTACGTGGATCAGAGCCGCGAAGACCTGGACAGCAAGAAGACGGTCTGGGAAGAAGTGTCCGACGGCAACGACATTCTCAAGATCGGCAACTACGAAGTTCCCAGCCGCGCCTACCTGGGCCGCTTCAACTTCAAGGGAGGCGATCAGCAGAAACGGGTGGGAGACCTGTCCGGCGGGGAACGAAACCGACTGCACCTTGCCAAACTCCTCAAGCAGGGCGCCAATGTGTTGCTGCTCGATGAGCCGACCAACGACCTGGATGTGGAAACCCTGCGGGCTCTGGAAGAAGCCCTGCTGGCCTTCCCGGGCTGTGCCATCGTGATTTCCCACGATCGCTGGTTCCTGGATCGTGTGGCCACTCACATCCTCTCCTTCGAGGGGGATGCGCGGGTGGAATGGTTTGAGGGTTCCTATACCGAGTACGAGGAATTCAAGCGCAAACAATTGGGCGATGACGCGCTGCAGCCCAAGCGCATGAAGTACAAGCGTATCGAGGTATAAAACCGTTGAAGGGTCTCCCCGGCAGCAGGAGCGCCGCCGGGGTATGGGGATCGACAAGGACAAGACACCATGAACGAACGACGCCGGGCCAACCGCGTTGCCTTTGATGGCGAAGCCACACTGATCTTTCAGCATGACACCCTGTCCGTGGAACTGGTGGACTTGTCCGTGATGGGCGCCCAGGTGCACAGCAGCCAGCCACTGGCTCTGCCCGACGCCTCCCCGGTTACCCTGGCCATTACTCTGGAAGACTCGGACATTCATCTGACCCTGCCTGGCACCGTAAAACGCCAGCAGGGCCGGGAAATCGGCATCATGTTCAGCCGCCCCTCCGTGGATGACATGCAGCACCTGCGCCGTCTGGTCGTGCTGCACCAGGGAGACGATGGGGAAGACGAACCCGGCAACATGCTGCCACGCTAACCAAACGGAACTGCCAATGGCCGATGCCCAGCTGGAAGATCCCCGATTTATTGAAAAACTCCGTCAGGGGGATCGGGCCGCCTTCGGGCAACTGGTCAGAGGCCATCACAACATGCTGCTGGCTACCGCCCGCACACTACTGAACCCGGCAGATGCCGAGGAAGCGGTGCAGGATGCATGGATAGCCGCGCACAGATCCATCGCAAAATTCGAGGGGCGCAGCCTGCTGCGCACCTGGCTGACACGCATCGTCATCAACCAGGCCAAAATGATGCTCAGGAAGCGTGGCCGGGAAATCCAGTTTGATCCCACCAATGACCCTGATGCGCTGGCACACCGCTTCCACGATGACGGCCACTGGCAACACCCACCGCAACACTGGGAACTGTCCGGCCCGGACAATCTTCTTACCCGTGAAGAGCTGCGCCGCTGCATGGAGAAACACCTTCACTTCATGCCAGACACCCAGCGTCTGGTGCTGGAGCTGCGCGACCTGCAAGGCCTGCCCGCGGAAGATGTCTGTAACATGCTGGAAATCAGTGCATCCAATGTGCGGGTATTACTCCACCGGGCAAGGGCCCGTCTGTTCGAAATGGTGGATCATTTTCAGGAAACCGGGGAATGCTAGGAGTCACCAATGCTTAAGTGCAAGCATGTTACCGAAAAGGCCGACGCCCTGGTCGACGGCAGCACGCTCAGCTGGCGGGAGCGCCTTGCCCTGCGTCTGCACCTGCTGATGTGCGGTCATTGCCGCCGCTACGTCCGGCAGATGGGCGCCCTGCTGGGCTTTCTCCCGCGCCAGGAAGCCCCGCTGGAGGATGCCCACACCGAGGCCATCCTGAAAAAGCTGGACTCGTTGCAGGACTCGTAATCCTGCCCTGCCTCTCCACGCCCTGCCCCGCGGTCTGTTCGCATATTCGTGCTGCCGATCACTCCTCAGCCGTAACATCCTTCCGCCAACCGCATCCATAACACATAACCGGTGCGCGCCTCGCAGAGCCCCCTTCCCGGCGTTAACGCCGGCTGTGATCCGGAGCGCGACAGCCCACGACAACGACCACAACGAGGCAGACGCATGCAGAGCATTGGCACCTGGGCGATCAGAATTCATTCCTGGCTGAATCAGACCCGCAGGCTGGATTTCCTTGCCCCCCTGTTGCTACGTCTTTTCCTGGCTAGCGTGTTTATTTCGGCGGGCTGGAACAAGGCAGCCAGCTTTGACTCCACCGTGGCATGGTTTGGCAACCCGGACTGGGGGCTGGGATTACCCTTGCCCACTCTGATGGCATTTCTGGCCACCGCCACAGAACTGGTCGGCGGCATTCTGCTGCTGCTGGGTCTTGCCACCCGTTATCTGGCCATCCCCCTGATGATTACCATGCTGGTGGCAATGTTTGCCGTGCATGGAGAAAATGGCTGGTTTGCCATTGCTCCTTCCAATCCGGAGACCAGCATGGCCCAGCCCCTTGCGGCCATCGGCATTCCTGCGGCAACGCGCAGCCTGGAAAACAGCGAAGAGGTGGGCAAACGTCTGCGTGCGGCGAAAGGGCTGCTCCGTGAGCACGGCCAATACCGCTGGCTGACGGAGAAAGGGCATTTTGTCATTCTTAACAACGGCATCGAATTCGCCGCCACTTACTTCATCATGCTACTGGTGCTGTTCTTCCACGGAGCGGGACGCTATCTGAGTCTGGATTACTGGCTTGCCAGACATGTCGCCCCGCAAGGGGAAGGCGGCGGGAAATAAACTCCTTGAGAGCCCACGCCTGCTGCTGACAACGGTGTGTCCTGACGAACGATAACCAAGAGATAGACGCCGGAACCGCGGCAGGCCCTCTACGGGCTGCCCGGAATGCCCGGGGTGGCACGGTCTCCGGCCAGCCATTTTGCGCTGTCCACCGCGTCGAACATCAGGCTGATGCCATTGATAGCCAGTAACAGAGCGGCCAGGCCAAGCTCCATCCTGGAGGCATCGGCACGGAAGCCACTCTCCGATAACAGCATCAACAGATAGATTACCAGCGGCCCCCAGGCAACCAGGTGCGGGATTGACAGGACCTTGTTCATGCCCCGATACACCCACATCAGGGGCCCGTTAGTCACCAGTACCAGTAAGGCGGCCAGCGCCCCGGCCTGCCCCACAGTGCTCTCCAGCAGGAAAAAGGGCAGCACATTCACTGGTACCAGTATGCCGGCCACCCAGATCTGTACCCACAGTGGCAAGCTCCGCCAGGAGCGCCAGATATCTGCCATCCGATCCATCATGCTAGCCGGCCTCCCCGGCACAATAGGCCGCGGTGATGGGGTGGCTGGGGTGTTCGAAAACCTGTCGGCAGCCACTGGATTCCACCACACAGCCACAGCCTTCCTGTACCCAGCAGACCGTCACGCTGTCAGCAATACGTCGGGCCTGGGCCAGGTTGTGAGTCACCATCAACAGGGTATAACGCCCCTTGAGCGACACAATCAGTTCTTCCACCACTTTTGAGGACACCGGGTCCAGCGCCGAGCAGGGCTCGTCCAGCAGCAGCACCTGCGGTTCCAGCACCAGCGCCCGGGCAATGCACAGCCGTTGCTGTTGCCCGCCGGACAATCCCAACGCCGACTGCGACAGCCGGTCTTTGACTTCCTCCCACAGCCCCACCGCCCGCAGCGCCTGTTCGGCACGGGGGTCGCGCTCACGGCGCGGCACACCGTGCTCCGCCAGGGGAAAACGCAGGTTGTCGATAATGGAGAGCGGAAAAGGGTTGGGCTGCTGGAACACCATGCCAATCCGGCGGCGCAGGGCCGTGGCATCCTGGCTGGCAGACAGCGCCTCTCCTCCGAGCATAATGGTGCCACTGACCCGGCACCCGGGGAGGCTGTCCGTCATGCGATTGATGCTGGCCAGCAGACTGCTCTTGCCACAGCCACTGGGGCCCACCAGCGCCATCAGCTCGCCAGCCTGCACCGTCAGGCTGGCCTGCTCTATGGCAGCCTGATTGCCGTAATAGACGGAGACCTGTTGCAGTTCCAGGGTCGGGGACGTCATTGCCAGGCTCCTTGTGCCGGGCGCAGCCAGCGCCGCACCAGCAGATTCAGTATCACCAGTATGGCCACCAGCACCAGGCCGGTGGCCGCCGCCCGGGGCATGCCGCCGGGTACGTTCATGGCCAGATCATAGATGTGTACGCTCAATGCCCGGCCGGAATCCAGCAACGAATCCGGCTGACGAAGTACATAACCGGCAGTGAAAAGCAGCACGGCGGTTTCCGCCAATGCCCGACCAATGCTGAGAATGATACCCACCGCAATGCCCGGTGCCGCCTGGGGCACCAGAATGCGCCTGACCCAGCCCCAGCGGCTGATCGACAGAGCTTCACTGGCCTGCCGGTAGGACATCGGCACCCCACGCAGGGCCTGCTCGGCACTGCGTATCATCAGCGGCAAGACCATCAGCGCCAGTGCCAGACCGCCACTGAGAATGGAAAAACCCAACCCCAGGCTGATGGCGAAAAACTGGTAACCGAACAGCCCGTAAACGATGGAGGGCACCGCCGCCAGCATATCCAGCACCCCGCCCAGCCACTGGGCACGGCGGGTGCCCGCCGGCACCTGTTCACTCAGATAGAGCGCACAACCCAGCCCCACCGGCACCGCCACCAGCAGACACACCGCCAGGATCCAGCCGGTGCTGACCAGCAGCGCAGCAATGCCGCCAGCGCGGCCCGCCTGGCGCGGGTCTTCCAGCAGAAAGTCCATGGAAAGCACGCCGGCACCCTGCTCCAGCAAGGACCACAACATCAGGCCCATGGGCACCAGCACCGCCAGCAACAGCAGCCCGCCGATCATGCCGGCAAGGCGATCAGGCCATCTCATGCCGCTCTCCCCGCAGGCGCCAGCTCAACATCAACAGCACCGCCGTCACCAGCAGCAGCAACAACCCGCTGACAAACAGGGCCACCCGGTGGTCCCCGGTCGCATAGGCCATTTCCAGAGCGATGTTGGCGGTCAGGGTGCGCACCGGGTCGAACAGGGACGTGGGCCACTGCACCACATTCCCGGCCACCATCAACACCGCCATGGTCTCCCCCAGAGCGCGGCCAAATTGCAGTACCAGACCACTGACAATGGCCGGCCCGGCCTGGGGCAACAGCACCCGGCGCAGCATCCCCACCCGGGACAGGGACAGTGCCTGCCCCGCCTGCAGATAACGGGCGGGCAACTGGCCCAGCGCCGTGTCGGTGACCAGCAACGCCAGCGGCAGAATCATCAGTGCCAGCACCAGCGAGGCGGCCAGCCAGGACGCCCCCGGCGGCGCCCACTGATTGATCCAGGGGACCAGCACCAACATGCCCCACAGCCCATACACCACCGACGGAATCCCGGCCATGAGCTCCACCAACGCCAATACCGGCCGACGAATCAGCGGCGCGAAATAGCGTAGCCAGGCCGCCAGCAGCACCGCCAGCGGGCCGGCAATCACCAGCGCCAGCACGCTCACCAGCACGGAGCCGGCAATCATGGCCGCCATGCCATAACGGGCCTGGCCAGGCTGCCAGTCGTTGCGCCACAGGGCACTGCCATGCTCGACCAGAAACGGCGCGGACTGTATCAACAGCACGGCCACGATGCCGCCCAGCACCAGCACCGCCGCCGCGCCAGTGAGGCGCAGCAGCCAGCTCAGCAGCGAATCAGCGTGAAACCGGGAGGAAGTAGTAATCATGGTAGGTCGCGGCACGGTCCGGGTCAGTCATGAAGTTCAGCAGCTGGCTGGCCGGCTCTGACAGCTCGCCCTGGCTGACCAGATTCAGCTCCCGACTCAGGGGATAGCGCCCCTGATCAACGCTTTCCAGTGTGGCAGGCACACCGGACAGGGGCAGCAAGCGCAGGGGGGCGCCGGCATCCGCTTCGTAGATGGCGGTGCCAATGGACACGTAACCAATGGCATTCACATCATTGGCAACCGCCTTGATGCCCTGCTGGTTTTCACCAATGACCATATCCGGTTGCACCTGGTCATTGTTCAGGCCGAAATGGGCCAGAAAGAGCTCCTGGGTAGAACGACCATCCGCCTTGTGCACCACGGTGATGGCAGCGTCATCGCCACCCAATGTTGACCAGTTTTGCTGTTCCCCGGTGTAAATGGCGACAATTTCCGCATTACTGAGAGTGGTCACAGGGTTCGCCGCGTTAACGATCATGGCGATGCCGTCGCGACCGATCAGGTGAGCGGTGAGATCCTGCTCATCTGTCTTCAGCGCCCGACTGACCATACCGAAATCCGCCAGCCCCTGGCGGGCATCGCTGATGCCGCGACCGGAACCCCCGCTTTGCACATCAATCTGAATACCGCTTTGTGTTTCAAATTGCTCAGCCAGATCCGCCATCAACGGTGAGATGGTACTGGAACCGGTAATGACCAGCTTGTCCTCTGCCGGCTGACAGCCGCTCAACAGCCACACCAATAAAAAGCCTTTCAACGTCTTCCCGATCATGTGTCGTCCTTATTCACCTTTTCCTGCCGCTTTGGATGCCATCTTGACGCAAAAATTACAGCCAGAGACGCTCGTCGGTGTAACCTGATCAGAGAGACGGCATCAATATGTCATCGGGCTCCATCATTGCCACTGATCATACGTTACACCGATGCACCCACCAGAGGATCAACAATGCGTGAAGAGGTACAGAACTACTACGGCCAACAGCTGCACTCCAGTGATGATCTGCAGACCAATGCTTGCTGTGACCAGGAGCCACCGGCCTATCTGAAACCCCTTCTTGCGCAGCTCCATGATGAAGTTGTCATGCGCTACTACGGCTGCGGTCTGGTAGCTCCCCAGCTATTGAAGGGGATGCGTATTCTCGACCTGGGCTCCGGCTCCGGGCGCGACGTCTATCTCCTTTCTGCCCTGGTGGGTGAACACGGTGAAGTGGTGGGCGTGGACATGACCGACGAACAACTGCAGGTCGCCCGCCGACATCAGGATTATCACCGTGACACCTTCGGCTACGTGAAGAGCAATGTGCGCTTTCTGAAGGGCTATATCGAAGAACTGGACAAACTGGATCTGGAAGACAGCTACTTCGATATCATCATTTCCAACTGCGTGATTAACCTGAGCACTGACAAGCCCAAGGTGCTGCGGGATGTGAAACGTCTGCTTAAGCCCGGGGGCGAATTCTATTTCTCCGATGTGTATGCAGATCGCCGTGTGCCGGATAACCTGCGCAACGATCCGGTCCTTTATGGAGAATGTCTGGCCGGCGCCCTGTACTGGAATGATTTCCTTAACCTGGCCAAGCAGAGTGGCTTTGCCGATCCGCGCCTGGTGGAATCCCGCCGCCTGACCATCGAGAACCCGGATATCGAAGCCCGCCTGGGTCGGCAGCGTTTCTATTCCGCCACCTACCGACTCTTCAACATTGATGGTCTGGAACCCGCCTGTGAAGACTACGGCCAAGCCGTGGTCTATAAAGGCACGGTGGATCAACATCCCCACGCTTTTTCGCTGGACGATCACCATGTGATCGAAACCGGCAAGGTATTTCCGGTGTGCGGCAACACCTGGCTGATGCTGGAAGAAAGCCGCTTCGCCGAGCACTTCACTTTTATCGGGAACTTCGACACCCATTACGGCATCTTTGAAGGGTGTGGATTAAATGTTCCCTTTGAAGATAACGATGCCGGCAACGATGGAGCTCCCTGCTGCTGACGAGGCAATATCACGCCTGCTGTCATCGCCCCCGGTGTAACACCGATTCTCTCCACGCATCTTATTGCTGTACCGGGCCAGCAGGAGAGAAAAATGCAACAAGCCATCAACGTGCTGATGTTAATGGCTCCCGGTTGCTTCACCCTGGCGGGCACGGCCTATGCTCCCGCCGAGGAGGAGCGTCGCTCGCTCTGGACCCTGATTGACCAACCCTGGGTTTACCAGGGTTAACCCGGCAAGGACTCACCCATGAATGTTCGCAAACTCATCTTGCTGGCGGTTTTTGCCATTCTGATCGCCAGCTACTTTTTTTTCGATCTTGCCCAGTACCTGAGCCTGGAGTACATCAAGAATCAACAAGCCTCTTTTGATGCCCTCTACCAGGAAAACCCGGCACTGATTCTTGGCGGCTTTTTTATCATGTATGTGGTGGTTACCGCCCTGAGCCTGCCTGGCGCCGCCATCATGACACTGGCCGCCGGCGCCCTGTTCGGTTTCTGGGCCGCCTTGCTGCTGGTCTCTTTTGCGTCCTCCATGGGTGCCACCCTGGCTTTTCTCGCTTCCCGCTTTCTGTTTCACGATACGGTGCAGCAACGCTTCGGCGATCGCCTAAAAAAGCTTAACGACGGTGTCAGAAAAGACGGGGCGTTCTATCTTTTTACCCTGCGTCTGGTTCCGGCTTTTCCGTTCTTTGTCATCAACCTGGTCATGGGCCTCACCCCTATCAAGGTGCGCACCTTCTACTGGGTCAGCCAGGTGGGCATGCTGGCCGGCACCGCTGTCTATGTGTTGGCGGGCACTCAACTGGGGCAAATAGAGAGCGCCAGCGGGTTGCTGTCACCGGAACTGATCGGCGCCTTTGTATTGCTGGGCATCTTTCCCTGGATTGCCAAAGCCGTCATGGCGCAACTGCAGGCCCGCAAGGTCTATCGTGGCTGGCAGAAACCGGACCATTTTGATCGCAACCTGATCGTCATCGGTGCCGGTTCTGCCGGACTGGTGAGCGCCTATATCGCCGCCACCGTCAAAGCCAAAGTCACCCTGATCGAAAAACACAAAATGGGCGGCGACTGCCTGAATACCGGCTGTGTGCCCTCCAAGGCATTGATCAAAAGCGCACGACTGGCCTGGCACGACAAGGAAGCGGACAAGTACGGCTTCGATGCCATCCGCAGCGATTTTCGTTTCAGCAAACTGATGGCCCGGGTGCACAAGGTCATCGAAAAGATCGAACCCCATGATTCCGTGGAGCGTTATACGGAACTGGGCGTGGATTGCCGACAGGGTGAAGCGCGCATCGTCTCCCCCTGGGAAGTAGAAATTCGCAACGGGGACAGCACAGAAACACTCACCGCCCGCAGCATCATCATTGCCAGCGGCGCACGCCCCTTTGTGCCGCCCATTCCCGGCATCGAGGACATGGATATCCTGACCTCTGACAATCTATGGGAGCTTCAGGAGCAACCCGGACGCCTGGTGGTGCTGGGTGGCGGTCCCATTGGCTGCGAGCTGGCACAGACCTTTGCCCGCCTGGGCAGCCAGGTCATGCAGGTGGAGATGCTCCCGCGCATCATGCCCCGCGAGGATGACGATGCCGCCGCCCTGGTTACCGCCGCCCTGCGCGAAAGCGGTGTCGATGTGATGACCGAACACAAGGCCGTGCGCTTTGCCCGGGAAGGTGACGACAAGGTGCTGTATGTGGAACACAACGGCGAAGAAAAGCGGCTGACATTCGATGCGGTACTGGTGGCCGTGGGGCGGCGCGCCAACACCGATGGCCTGGGCCTGGACGCGCTGAACCTGCCCACCAACGGTAACGGCACCGTCACGGTCAACGAGCAACTGCAAAGCCGCTACCCGAACATCTACGCCTGCGGCGACGTGGCCGGGCCTTACCAGTTCACCCACACCGCGGCACACCAGGCCTGGTATGCCGCCGTCAATGCCCTGTTCGGTTCCTTGAAACGGTTCAAGGTTGATTACCGGGTTATTCCCTGGGCCACGTTCACCGACCCGGAAGTGGCCCGTGTAGGGCTCAACGAACAGGACGCCGAGGAGCAAGGCGTCGATTACGAAGTGACCCGCTACGGCATCGACGACCTGGACCGGGCCATTGCCGACAGCAATGACCACGGTTTCGTGAAAGTGATTACCGCCAGGGGCAGCGACAAGATTCTCGGCGTGACCATCGTCGGCAGCGGTGCCAGCGATCTGATTGCCGAATACGTGCTGGCCATGAAACACGGCCTGGGCCTGAACAAGATCCTAGGCACCATCCACATCTATCCCACCATGGCGGAAGCCAACAAGTTTGCTGCCGGCGAATGGAAGAAAGCCCACAAGCCCGAGGGGGTATTGCGCTGGGTAGAACGCTTCCATAACTGGCGACGTTAGGCGTCTCGCCATCGGCAACGCCAGAGGAGACATGATGATTGCGCGTTTACTGCTACCGTTACTGTTATTGGTTGCCAGCCCACTCCTTGCCTTTGATCACCAGCGCTGGGACCGGTTGCTGGCTGAGCATGTTCAGTGGCAACGGAGCGGGGTTGCCACCGGTGTGGATTACCCCGGTTTCCGGGCTGATCGGGCCGCACTGGACCAGTACCTGCAAGCCCTGTCGCAGGTCTCCGGTGCCGACTTCCAGCGCTGGTCAAAGGACGAACAACTGGCATTTCTGATCAACGCCTACAATGCCTTTACCATCGATCTGATCCTGCGCCAGGATTCCCTGCCCGACTCCATCCGTGATATCGGCTCTTTTTTCTCCGGCCCCTGGGATCAACGTTTCTTTACCCTGCTGGGTGAAACTCGCACCCTGGATGAAGTGGAGCACGAGATGATTCGGGGCAACCCGGCGCTGATGGACCCCCGCATTCACTTTGCAGTCAACTGCGCCTCGGTGGGCTGCCCGGCACTGCGACCGGAAGCCTATCGTGCAGAGACACTGGAACAACAACTGGCCGACAGTACCCGCCGCTTTCTTTCCGATCGCCAGCGCAATCGCTTCAACAAGACAGGGCCACGCCTGGAAGTGTCGAAGATTTTCGACTGGTACGAAGAGGATTTCGTGGATGCCGCCGGCAGCCTGCACCATTACCTTTTGCAGTATGCGGATACGCTGGAGATACCCACCGACCACCGAAAGTCACTGGACGATGAGACCCTGAAGATACAGTTTCTGGATTATGACTGGTCACTGAATCAATAAGCCCGCAGGAGAAGAGTCATGGAAGGCCACACCGCGTCGCACCGCCTACTGGGCATTTGGTACTCGTTCCGGAATTTACCGCCGTGGCTGCAGGGCTGGGTGCTACTGGTTCTGATGCCACTGAACGGTGCCAGCCTGCTGTTTCTGGACAGCTTCACAGGCCAGGCCACCGCTCTGGCCCTGCTACTGGTGCTGACGGTCAATTTTTCGCTCATGTGGCACCACGGCGGCATGAACAAGGACATGTCCCTGGTTCATCTGCTCGCCTGGATTCCGCTGGAAATGGGGTTGCTCGGCCAGCTAGCCGGCATCTGGGGAGACGACTTCCTCACTCCCACGCAATGGGCCTTCACCGTGGCCGTCGTGATGGTCAACGCGATCAGTCTGTTCTTCGATATCGTCGACGCCTGGTGCTGGGCGCAGGGAGATCGGGTGACGCTGCACCCGGACCATAGTTAACAGTTAACAGCTGCGCGGTTAAGGGTCCTATTATTTCCAACGTATGAGGCCGCGACCAAAGTCTGGTCGCGGCCTCATACGTTATATAAATCACAAGACAGTATCGCGAGCTGTTAACTGTTCACTATTAACTGTTCACTGCCTCATAAGTATTCCAACGCCTGCGCCACGGTACTCACCCCAATCACCTCCACCCCTTCCGGTAGCTGACGGGGCAGATTGGCTTTGGGCACGATGGCTTTCTTGAAACCGTGTTTGACGGCTTCGTAGAGCCGATCCTGGCCCTGGGGCACCGGGCGGATTTCGCCGGACAGGCCCACCTCGCCGAACACCACCAATTCCCGACCCAGTGCCCGGTCCCGGAAGCTGGAAACAATGGCCAGCACCTGGGCCAGATCGGCGGCGGTTTCAGTGACCTTGACGCCACCCACCACATTCATGAACACATCCTGGTCGCCCACCTGAATGCCTCCATGGCGATGCAGCACCGCCAGCAACATGGCAAGCCGGTTGGCCTCCAGACCCACACAGACCCGCCGCGGATTTCCGAAATGGGAGGCATCCACCAGCGCCTGCAACTCCACCAGCAAGGGCCGAGTGCCTTCCCAGACCACCGTCACCAGGGAACCGGAGGCGATCTCATCCGCCCGGTTGAGGAAGATGGCGGAGGGGTTCTTCACTTCCTTCAGGCCCTCGCCGGTCATGGCAAACACGCCCAGCTCGTTCACCGCCCCGAAACGGTTCTTCAAGCCGCGCAGGGTACGGAAACGGGAATCCGTGGAGCCTTCCAGCATCAGTGAGCAGTCGATCATATGCTCCAGCACCTTGGGCCCGGCCAGGGTGCCGTCCTTGGTGACATGCCCCACCAGCAGCAGCACGGTACCGGTCTGTTTGGCAAAGCGGGTGAGCGCGGCGGCGCACTCACGCACCTGGGCCACACTGCCGGGAGCGGATTGCAGGGCGGCCAGGAACATGACCTGGATGGAATCCACCACCAGCACCCGCGGCTGTTCCTTGCGGGCCAGATCCAGGATCTGCTCCACATCCGTCTCTGCCGCCAGCCGTAGCTGTTCCTTGGGCAACTTGAGGCGGTCCGCCCGCATGGCCACCTGGGACAGGGATTCCTCACCGGTGATGTAGAGACACTTCTGGGAGGACGCCAGCTTGCACAGGGTTTGCAGCAGAAGGGTCGACTTGCCGGCGCCGGGGTGACCGCCAATCAGAATGGCCGAGCCCGGCACCAGGCCGCCACCCAGCACCCTGTCCAGCTCCCCCATGCCGGAACTGATGCGCGGGGTTTCCGCCAGCACAATCTCGTCCAGGTTTTGCACCTCGGACAGCTGCCCGGAAAACCCGCCACGGCTGCCGGCCCCTTTTGACATGGGCGTCGCCGGATCATGCACGAATTCCTGCAGCGTATTCCAGGCGCCACAGGCCGGGCACTGCCCCTGCCACTTGGGGAAATCAGCACCACAATCCGTACAGACAAAGGCGGTTTTTTTCTTGGCCAAAACAATTCCTTCTTGTGTATTACTCTCTACGATAGTCGCTGCAGGAACGTAGCGCAGCGGAGTAACGCACGGAGTGCGGCCCCAAAGGGTGAGCGCAGCGAATAACATCGCTTGAGGTACGAACACACCCGAGTTTCTAGAAGCGAGTTTCGAAAACCAAACCCATCAGGCTTGATCGGTTTGGATTGTGCTTTTCGCAACTCGAAACTCGTTACTCGCTAACGCTCGGATTCGCACCTCAAGCGGTGCTCCTACAGCGGCGTCGAATCAAACGATGACGCATTCCGGCCGACCGGTGATCTGACAGAACAGCTCATAGCTGATGGTGCCACAGGCGCGGGCGACCTTGTCCACGTCCACGGCATCGCCCCACAGCTCGACCTCATCACCAATGTCGGCCTGGATGCCGGTCAGGTCAATCGTCAGCATATCCATGGAGACACGGCCCACCAGCACGGTGGGCTGGCCATTGACGGCGACGGGAGTCCCGCTGGGAGCATGGCGCGGATAGCCATCACCGTAACCGGCGGCTACCACGCCGATACGACCGGGGCGTTCGGCGGTCCAGGTGGCACCGTACCCCACCGTGTCACCGGGCTGAATCTGGTTGATGGCAATCAGACGGGCGGTGAAACGGTGACTCACCCTCAGCGCCAGTTGTGCGGCGCTTTGCCAGTCGAACGGCGACGATCCATACAACATGATGCCTGGCCGCACACGCTGGGCCCGGGCATGGGGGTAACGGATCAGCGCCGCGGAGTTGGCCGTAGACAGGGGCAAACCCAGGGCATCGGCAACCTGAACGGCCTGGCGCAGCTGACTCTCCGTACGACCATCTTCGGCGTCGTCCGCACAGGCAAAATGGGTCATCACGCCAACCGGCGTCATCCCGGCAGCGATCAGCTGCTGCGCCGCTTCCAGCGCCATGTCCGGACGCAGGCCCAGCCGGTTCATACCCGTGTTCAGCTTCAACCAGATACGCAGCGGACCAGGATGCTCGAGCAACAGGGCCACTTGCCAGGCAGAGTGCACCACCACTTCCAGTGACAGCGCCCGGGCCTGCTCAAGCTCGTCCCGGTCGAAAAACCCTTCCGCCACCAGAATCGGGGCGCTGACGCCGTGTTCGCGCAGGACCCGGGCCTCTTCCAGCACCGCCACACCGAAGCCATCCACCTCCCCGGCCATGGCGTCTGCGGCCAACACCAGCCCATGGCCATAACCATTGGCCTTGACCATGGCAAACACCTGAGCGCCCTGCGCCAGGGCTGTCGCCCGACTGGCGTTATGCCGGAGCGCCCCGGGGCGGATTTCGATACGGGTTCCTCTCAAAACGGGACGCTCCCAAACCGCCAGGCCTCAACCGGATTGAGCAACCCGGAGCCGCGCTCTCCCTGGATTTTGCCTTGTGAAATTTGCAACTCGCTCACTCATCCATCGATGCCAGCTGGGCATAGTATTCCGGCGCCAGATCATCAAAACGCGAAAATTGCCCCTGGAAGGCCAGCCGGACCGTGCCGATAGGGCCGTTACGCTGCTTGCCGATGATCACCTCGGCAACACCTTTTTCGTTGGTGTCCTTGTTATACACCTCGTCCCGGTACAGGAACGTAATCAAGTCAGCATCCTGTTCGATCGCCCCGGATTCCCGCAAATCCGACATTACCGGCCGCTTGTTGGGGCGCTGTTCAAGGGAGCGGTTAAGCTGGGACAGCGCCAGTACCGGACAATTCAGCTCCTTGGCCAGGCCTTTCAGCGAGCGGGAGATCTCGGAGATTTCATTTACCCGGTTATCCACCCCCGGCACCTGCATCAGCTGCAGGTAATCCACCATGATCGCCCCCAGTTCGCCACCGCATTCGCGGGCAACCCGACGGGCCCGAGCGCGCATTTCCAGCGGGCTGAGCGCAGGCGTGTCATCGATAAAGAACTTTTGCTCACTGAGCATATGAATGGCAGAGGTAATCCGCGGCCAGTCATCCTTTTCCAGCTGACCGGAACGAATGGATGTCTGGTTAATGCGACCCAGGGACGCCAGCATCCGCATGACGATGGAATCGGCGGGCATCTCCATGGAGAACACCAGCACCGGCTTCCCCGCCTTGATCGCCACGTTCTCGCACAGGTTCATGGCAAAGGTGGTCTTACCCATGGAAGGACGACCGGCGATCACGATCATGTCCGAGGGCTGCAAGCCACCGGTCATCTTGTCCAGTTCATCAAACCCGGTCGTCACCCCGGTGATAGCACTCTTGTTCTTGTAGAGCTCATCAATGCGATCCACGGTTTTCTTGAGAACCGATTTGATGTCCTGGGGGCCCGAGCCTTTCTTCTGCTGCTCGGCAATCTCGAAAATGGCGGATTCCGCCTTGTCGAGAATTTCCAGGGATTTGCGCCCTTCCGGCTTGAACGCACTGTCGGCCACATCATGGGACACATTGATCAGCTGCCGCAGAATGCTCCGCTCGCGGACAATTTCCGCATAGGCGGTGATATTCGCCGCACTGGGTGTATTGCGCGCCAGCTCGGAGAGATAGGTCATGCCGCCAATCCCCTCCAGCTGCCCCAACTGGGTCAGGGCCTGGGAGACGGTGACCAGGTCACAGGGATTCTCCTCTTCCACCAGCTGCGCAATCACCTCAAAAATCTGCCGGTGAGCCTTGCGGTAGAAATCGCGGGCACCCACGCGTTCCGCCACATCATCCCAGGCACTGTTATTGAGAAGCAGACCACCGAGAATGGCCTGTTCCGCTTCCAGGGAATTGGGGGGAATCCGGAGGTTTTCCGGCAGGTGTTTATCCAGCGGCAAAGGTTCGTTCATCGGGAATACCAGCACTCATGGGACTGTGAGTTGAAAGTTCAAAGTTTAAAGTTGAAACGCCATCAAGGCACGCGTCAGCAGCGAAAGGCTGCGGACCGCGAAATGGCTCAAGTCGCGGACTCCAACATACAAAAACCGCCAGTGCTACCCGCGTTTTAGCTTTAAACTTTCAACTTTGAACTGCTCTGCAACGAAAAAGGGCACTGCCCTCGCGGACAATGCCCTGATTCTGTCACCGCGCCCCGCAAGGGGCAAACCGGTTGTCGGTCAACTGTCGATTACTCGGCAGGAACCACAGCCAGCTTGATGGTCACGGTCACGTCGGCGTGGAGAACCACGTCGATTTCGTACTCACCGGTGTTGCGCAGCGCGCCGTGGGGCAGCTTCACTTCCGATTTTTCCACTTCCACGCCGGTGGCAGCGGTAATGGCTTCGGCGATGTCGCGGGTACCCACGGAACCGAACAGCTTGCCTTCGTCACCGGCCTTGGAGGACACGGTTACGCTGGCTTCGTTCAGTTTTTCACCACGTTCCTGGGCAGCGGCCAGCTGCTCGGCGGCGTGCTTCTCGAGCTCGGCGCGGCGCTGTTCCACTTCGGCCAGGTTGTCTTTGGTGGCCGGCAGGGCTTTGCCTTGCGGGATCAGGAAGTTACGGCCGTAACCGGAACGTACATCCACCACAGCACCCAGGTCGCCCAGGTTCTTGATCGTTTCCAGCAGGATCACTTGCATGATGGTCCCCTCGGCTTAATTGTCGTGGCTGTCAGTGTACGGCAGCAGCGCCAGGAAGCGGGCCTGCTTGATCGCAGAGGCCAGCTGACGCTGATAACGTGCCTTGGTGCCGGTGATACGGCTGGGCACGATCTTGCCGGTTTCGGTGATGTAGGCTTTCAGGGTGTCGAGATCTTTGTAATCGATGTACTCAACACCTTCCGCGGTAAAGCGGCAGAACTTGCGGCGGCGATAAAAACGGGCCATTGGATAATCTCCTCTCTAATCCTGGTTGAGGGTGTCCAGCGTCTGGGCAATCAGTTGCAAACGATCCCGGGCATCACCTTTGTAACCGGCGCGACTCAGGCAGCCGGTCACTTTAATGCGCTGACCTTCTTTCAGGCCCTGGGCCTGTCGGGTCATCCCGCCTGCCAGTATCACGGCAATGCGAGCCTGGACCTCTCTGGGATGGCCGTCTTCCAGTTGCCGGGAGCGATGCTCCAGCCACAGGCGTTGACGGGGTACCCCAGCCGGTGTCAGTGCCACTTTTTCCAACGTGACGATTACACCGGTGAGTTCACAGCGATTGCTTTCCAAAATCAGCTGGCAGCCCCCTCCTTCTCGTCGTTCTTCGCCAGCGGCGACGGCTCGGTAACGGCATTGTCGCGACGAATCACGAGGTGACGGATTACGGCATCGTTAAAGCGGAAAGTGTTTTCCAGCTCGCCCAGGGTCTCGCCGTCACATTCGATGTTCAGCATCACGTAGTGGGCTTTGTGGATCTTGTTGATCGGGTAAGCCAGCTGACGACGGCCCCAATCTTCAAGACGGTGGATGGTGCCCTTACCATCAGTCACGATCGCGCTGTAACGCTCGATCATGGCCGGCACCTGTTCGCTCTGGTCCGGGTGAACCAGGAACACAACTTCGTAATGACGCATATTAGCTCCTTACGGTTGCGATACCTCACGGCATCAATTCAGCTTCCCATCCGCATAGGCGTGACGGTGAAGCAAGGAGACCTGCCCGACAGTTAATCCCTGTCGGACGCAGGAAGCGCGCGATTCTATCCCATAGCACGCCCCTTCCTCAAGGTATATCCGTTGCCATCCGGCAAAGACGGACGTATGCTCAGAAGAAACAAAACGCTACAAACGCTTACAAGAAGCGTCGTTAACCCTAAGCCCCTGAAATACAGGGGAAAACAACAAGAACGGGATACGACCATGAAATTCAGCGCTCTGGCCACCGGCCTGTGCAGCATTTTTCTGCTGAGCCCCCTGTCCGCCCAGGAACCGGCCCCGCCACCCTGTGGCAGCCCGGTGTCCGTACCAAGCAAGCCAGCCCTCGAGGATTACCCGGATTACTCGGATTTCCTGTTGCAGGTCATGCAGTACAAGCAAGCCAATCGCAGCCGGGCCGCCCATCAGGCCGCCTGCCCCCAGGATTATCAGCCGGAGCCGGTGACCAGCAATGACCCCACCGTGATCGAGCAGCCGGAAACCCTGGACAGCGCCCTGGCCCGTACCGAGCGGCTGAGCCCCATCGATTATCAGCGCAACCGAACCTGGTACGACCGGTCTACCTCGCAGAGCTTTGGCCTGCCCGCCCTGCCCGGCAACTCCCTGTCGGGGGAGCATATCCGCACCCTGCTCGGCAATGCCGGCTCCGATACCCCCCTGGTGCTGCCCATGACCATTGTCGGCATGCAACTGGACGGGCTGAACGACGGCGGTGACGCCAGAAATCTGCTCACCGAACAGCTTTACCGAAATCTGTTTAACGAAGAGCGCAAGGCAGACCTGGCCACCCTGCTGGCCAGCAATCCCAATGCCATCGTCGAGATATCCCGCAACGGCAACCTGATGCTCTATCTGGATCTGAACGATGAGGCCGTGCTGACCACTGGCATCATTGAAGTGGAAAGCTGTTTGAGCAGCGGCTGCGACAGTTCCCCCTAGCGCCGCCGGAGACACGAAGGAGAGGAGCCCCGGAGCACATCATGACCCTGATCCGCTTTATTGCCTTTCTTGCCCTGCTGGGCCCGGTGTTGCCAGCGGCCACGTTGGCGTCCGGTGACAACGGGCTGAGCCAAGGTCAGCAACAGGCTCTTGAGCAGGCCCTGGGGCCACGCCCGGACATCCAGAACTACCGCCGTCAGGACCAGTTCGTCACCGACTTGCTGGCCTGGCAGCAACGCAAAACCCGCCTGACCGCCAGGCTGTCCCGCGGTGAGTCCATTACCCCGCCCCGACCCAGTACACCCAAAGATTGGCACCATGTCACCGGCCCTGAGGACCTGGATACCGCCGTGCGCAATGCCCATGGCTATGTACAGCCCACCTACCGGGAACCGATCCGCTTCAACCGCACCACCCATGTCAGTTTCCCGCTGGCGCCCCTGCCCGGCCAGCAACTGGCCGACAAGGCGCTCAGCGTCCCCGGCACTCTGCCGGACAACCACGATGATGAAATCCCCGAGATATTGCTGGAGGACAACGTGCGCATCCAGCGGGAACTCTCCGCCCGCCGCACCCCGCTACCACTGCCCACACTGGAACGCGAAACCGTCGTCAACCAGTCTGAGCTGCGGTAGCAGTTAATAGTGAACAGTGAATAGTTAACAGCTCGCGGGTCAGTCTTGTGGCTTCCAAACGCATGGGGCCGCGACCAGAAACTGGTCGCGGCCCCATGCGTTTGGAAAACCGAAAACCGTTGCTCGCGCAACTATTCACTGTTAACTGTTTACTATTCACTGCTCTCCCGCTGCGCCCGTACATGAAACAGCATCACCCCCGTGGCCACGGACACGTTCAGGCTCTGCACTTCCCCAGCCATGGGAATTTCCAGTAGCTGGTCGCACTTGTCCCGGGTCAGCCGTTTCAGGCCGGCACCTTCCGCCCCCATCACGACGGCCAGGGCATCCGGGGCCTGGAACGCAAACAGGGACTCACTGCGCTCCTCCAGGGCGGTACCGACTACCCAGACCCCTCTTTCCCGCAGCTGATCCAGCAGGTTGGCCAGGTTGCCCACTTCGTAATACGCCAGGCTTTCCGCCGCTCCCACCGCGGTACGACAGGCCACCGGGGTGAGCCCGGCAGCGTTGCGACGCGGAACAATCACCGCATCCACCCCGGCCGCATCGGCACTGCGCAGGCAGGCCCCCAGATTATGGGGATCAGTGACGTTCTCCAGAATCAGCAGCCAGGGGCGGGCGGGCTTGCCATCCAGCCACTTGAGCAGACCACTCTCATCACCGGGTTTGCGCGGTCGCGCCCGGGCCACGATGCCCTGATGCTGAGGACCCGCGTGCTTTTCCAGCACCTCCCGCCGGGCACGCTGTACCGCAATGCCGAAATCCCGGGCCGACTGTATCATGGCCGCCAGGCGGGGCTCCTCACGCTCGGCGCGGCTGTCCTGCACAAACAGCTCAAGCACCGCCTCCGGGCGATGCCGCAACAGGGCGTCCACCGCATGGAAGCCGGAATACATCAGGGGTTTCTGGGGTTTGCTCATTGGGACGCCTGCACACTTCATGCACCGCGCCATACGCGGTGAAAAAATAATGCTGCAGGAGCGGCGCCCGGGTCGCGAACACCCGGGAACCCGGAATGTTCACGGCTCATACTCGCAGAGCAGAGCGCGCGCCGCGCCTGCAGAGGGTTAGGGACCCCCTGAATAACTCCATGCACTCTCAGCGTGACCTGAAGGCCCGGATTGCGAACCGGCCCGAAAGCCTGATTGGCAAGGAGTTATTGACGGGCTTTCTAGCTTTTCTTGCTTCGCCGGGCCGCCTTCTTGCCGCGGGGCGGGCCCTTGCGCTTGGCCTTGGGCTTGGGAATCTCGCCCTTGGCCAGCTTTTCCCGTTCGCTGGTGCCGCCTCTGCGGTTACCGCCACCGGCTTTCTTGCTGCCGCCCTTGGGGCGCCCCTTGCCGGACGGGGTGGAGGATTCCAGCTGAAGGTCAATCTTGCGGTCCTCGGTATGCACTGCCGCTACCCGCACGGTCACCCCATCACCAAGCCCGAATTTGCGGCCACTGCTTTCCCCGGTGAGGGTCAGATTGACCTCGTCGAAGTGGTAGTAGTCGCTGTCCAGATTGGCCACGTGCACCAGGCCGTCGATATGCAGTTCATTGAGCTGCACAAACAGACCGAAGTTGGCCACGCCACTGATCACGCCTTCGAACACATCACCGATGTGCGATTCCATGAACTGACACTTGAGCCAGGACACCACATCACGGGTGGCATCGTCTGCCCGGCGCTCGGTCATGGAGCACTGCTCACCAATGGCCACCATGTCCGCCTGGCTGTAGGGAATGATCTTCTCGCGGGGAATCTTCGGCAGCTTGCCGGGATTGTCCACGTGATTGGGCTCACCCTCACTGCGGATCAGGAAGCGGATGGCCCGGTGCACCAGCAGGTCCGGGTAACGGCGAATCGGCGAGGTGAAATGGGTATAGGCCTTGTAGGCCAGCCCGAAGTGCCCCTTGTTCTCGGCTTCGTATTTGGCCTGGGTCATGGAACGCAACATCATCGTCTGGATCACGTTGCGATCCGGGCGCTCCAGGATCTGCTCGCGCAAATCCTGATAGACATGGGGCCGGGGCGCCCCTTCGGACCAGGCCAGGCTCAGGCCCAGGCCACCCAGGAATTGCTGCAACTTGCTCAGTCGCTCTTCCTTGGGTGGCTCGTGATTACGGTACAGGGCCGGCACACCAGCCTTTTCCAGCAGCTTGGCGGAACAGATGTTGGCGGCCAGCATGGCCTCCTCGATCATGATATGCGCCACGTTGCGAGTCACCGACACAATGGCCTGAATCTTCTGGTTTTCATCGTAGATGATGCGGGTGTCATCGCTGTCGAAGTCGATGGCACCGCGCTCTTCACGGCGCCGACGCAACGCCAGGAACATCTCATGGAACGACCAGATCATGTCCAGGGACTCGTCGTCCAGGCTTGCCACCGTCTCCTGGGCCAACTCGGATTCCGGCGCCTCAATCATGGCGCCGACCTTGTTATAGGTCAGGCGATGGCGCGAACGCATCACCCCTTCGCGGAACACAAACCGGGTCAGGCGACCGTTGGCGGAAATGTTCATGTCGCAGTAGAGACACAGCCGATCCACGTGGGGATTGAGCGAACAGAGCCCGTTGGAGAGAGCCTCTGGCAGCATCGGCACCACCCGGTTGGGGAAGTAGACCGAATTGCCACGCTGAGCAGCCTCCCGGTCCAGCGCGGAACCGGGATACACATAATGACTGACATCCGCGATGGCGACGATCAGGCGCCAGCCGCCACGGGGGCGGCGCTCCACATAGACCGCGTCATCAAAATCCCGGGCGGTTTCATCATCAATCGTGACCAACGGCAAGTCACGCAAATCCACCCGGCTGGCCTTGGCCTTGTGGGGCACGCTGCCACCAAAACGCTCGGCCTCGGCTTCCACGCCCTCGGGCCAGACATGGGGAATCTCGAAACGACGCAGGGCCACTTCGATCTCCATACCCGCCTGATCCGGGGTGGCGATAATCTCTTCCAGGCGCACCAGCACATGGTGATCACGACTGGGGTACTGGGTAATGGTGGCGCGTACATGGTCGCCCGGGTTGGGCTTGAGGCCGTTCTTGTCCTCGACCAGCACTTCCTTGGTGATGCGGCGATTTTCCGGCTCCAGGAAGCTGATACCCGCTTCACGGCGGTAACGGCCCACCACCTCGGTGGCGACCCGCTCGGTGATCTCGACGATGCGTGCTTCTTTCTTGCCGAAGCGGTTGACGCCGGCATCGCTGACCAGCACCCGATCGCCATCCATGACCTTTTCCATCTGACGCGGCCCAAGAAACAGGTCACTCTGGGTCTTGTCATCAGGGATCAGGAAGCCGAAGCCATCCTTGTGACCCTGCACCCGACCGGCAATCAGGTCCATGCGGGACACGACGCCCAGCTTGCCATTACGGTTCTGCACCAGTTGGGCATCGCGCAACATGGCCCTGAGCCGACGCTCCAGACCAACCTCGCCGTCCTCGCCCACCTCCAACAAGGCAGCGATTTGCTCAAATTCCATGGGCTTGCCATGGTCGTTGAGCACCTCCAGGATCAGTTCCCGGCTGGGGACAGGATTTTCGTATTTTTCCGCCTCTCGGTCGGCGTGGGGGTCGCGATAGCGTTTTTTAGGGGGCATTAAATTTTTTTCGGAAAGAGGGTTTGACATCCGGCCATCATATACTAGAATGCACGCGCTTTCGCGATGAACCGGTCCGAAACAGTAAAAAACTTACTGTTAAGGCGCAAAACCCGGTACAGCACGAAACGCCGAGGTGGTGAAATTGGTAGACACGCTAGCTTCAGGTGCTAGTGGGGGCAACCCCGTGGAGGTTCAAGTCCTCTCCTCGGCACCAATTCAAAGGGCTCCCAGACGGGGGCCCTTTTTCGTTTCAGGCCAGACACCGCCAGCCGTTCCAGAGCCAAGGTGCACAAAGCCATGACTATTCTCCGCTCCATGATCGCCGCCATCATACTGGCCGCCGGCCTGTTTCTGGCTCCGGTTGCCACCTATGCCGATGAAGACAGCACCACCGCCAAGCATCCAGCCATCCAGCAGGCCGACGCCCAGCGCGAGAAGGAAGCCAACCGCAAACGTTACCTGCTGGCATTCCCGGCGGCCGTGATCGGCATCACCGTGGCACTGATCATCATTACCCGACGACGCAAATAGCAACCCCGTCTCAGTGGTGATGCCCACCCTGCAACGCCTCACCATCAGCCGAATAGAAGCCGCTGGCTCCATGCTCGACAAATCCCAGCGCAATCATCTTGCGCAGGAAGGGGTCGGCCTCGTTATCACCCACATCGGCAAAGTCCGTACTCGGCCAGCGCAGCCAACGCTCAAACGTTTCGCTGAACGACGCCCACTGCAATGACGTCAACTGCCAGCGGCGTCCCCCTTCCGACATGCGGGCAGGCAACCCGGGCTCTTCCGCCCACAACACCGACTGGCTGCCTTTTTCATAGCGACGGGCAGTACAACCCTGCACCACCGTAACCTCCTTGCCAGCCGACTTGAACCCTGCCCGATCCGGCTCCGGCCAGCCGGTCACGGTCTGCCAACGGGTTTCTTTGCCCAGTGCGTGAAGATCGCCAGCGGGATACCAGATGGAACGCTGGTAATCCGGGAAGACCCGCAATAACGACGCACTACCCGCCTCCTTGTGCCAGACACTGATAACCTCGCCCCTCTGCCAGGCAACCCGGTCCTGATAACGGTAAAAATCCACATGATGACTGCTGTCACCACTGAACACTTGGTAACGGGCATGCAGAACCTCCCCTTCTCCCTTGCCACACTGGGCAAATACACCGCCAGCCGCCAGCAACAAAGACACAAGTATTACTAAACGCTTCATCATCCAACTCCATAAAAAACGGGCACCTTTACAGGCGCCCGTTTGAACAACACCCACTCTTTATTCGGGCAACAGACCACCGGCATGGGCCATGACATGGAAAACCAGGCTCTGCTCATTAGTCCCTGTCAGAAGGTGAGCTCCCGGCCCACGGGCCCACACGCCAACATCTTCACCTGCATGAGTTTCAGAGCCCAACGGCACCAGGGCTTCCTGGTGGTAGCCAGGGCTTTGTGTCTCCACTGCGGCCAGATCCTTGCGGCCAGTATCGCTTGCCGCGCCGTAGCGAGCATCCGCATCATGCACATCACCAAGATCCGCAAAGCCCAGACCATTGGTATAACCCAAGGTGGTATACGGCATGGAGTCAGCCGCCAGGCTGGGCTCGCTTTCCGGCTCACCACTGCTGTCATTGGTCACAACCTTGCCCAGGATCGGGTTGCCCCGGGTCGGATAGCCGGCGATGGTAAAGACGTGGCTGTGGTCAGCCGTCACGATGATCAAGGTGTCTTCCGCACTGGTCTTGTCCATAGCCGCCTGGATGGCATTGGAAAACTCCACCGCGTCGGTCAGGGCTGTGTAAGCACTGCCAGCATGATGGCCGTGGTCAATCCGGCCGGATTCCACCATCAGGAAATAGCCGTCTTCGTCGCGGGACAGAATATCGATGCTTTTGCTGGTCATTTCCGTCAGTGACGGCTCGTCCTTGGCATTGGCCTCACGATCCGCGTCGTAGCTCATGTGGCTACTGGTAAACAGACCCAGCACCTGGTCCACACTAGCCGCATCCAGCGCTGCAAACTCGCTGCCGGTCTGCACATAGGAACCCGTCGGGTGCGCGTTTTTCCACTCAGCGGTCAGATCCCGGCCATCGGTACGTTTTCCACCGCTCTCGCTGGGCAGAAAATGACGACGACCACCACCCAGAACAACATCAATGCCGTCACCGATATCGAAGGACACAAGCTGGTCAGCAATATCCTTGCAGCCATTGGCCACTGCTTCATCGGTCAGCCCATCATCGGACTCCCAGTTCCGCTCCGGACTTTTCGCATAAGTAGCCGCCGGGGTCGCATGGGTAATTCGCGCTGTGGACAGCACGCCGGTGGCCTTGCCCATGTCTTCAGCCAGCTCCAGCGCCGTCACCAGACCCTTGCCCTGGCTGGAACCACAATCTGCACGACTCGCTTCTTCTGCGACCCCGATGACGCCAGCCTTGGTTTTCACCCCGCTCATCATGGCGGTCATGGTGCCAGCAGAGTCCGGGGTCTGCTGGTTGGTGTTATAGGTTTTGACCAGGCCACTAAAGGGCATTTTTTCAAAACTCAGCTGGTATTCCTCACCGTCCAACCCCTGCATCTGGCCCGCCAGAATCCTGGCGGCTGTGACGGTTGAGATGCCCATACCATCACCCACAAACAGGATGACGTTCTTCGCTGCCCCTTTTTCATTAACAATCTGCTGCTCTTTCGCCGCAGCAACAACAGCTTCACCTTGCTGATACCACTCACTGGATACCTGCTTTTCATTGAAGCTCAGTGAAGAGTCATTACCGGGATTGCCACCATCACCGTTGTTATTGCCATTATTGTTATCACTATCGCCCCCGCAGCCATAAAGCAGTGCCGAGGCAGAAATCGCCAGAACCAGATATTTCATTTTCATTGTCTTGCTCCTTTACTCTGCAGGGGTGACGGATGTGGCAGCGGTCATGAGATGGAACAGGGCGTTCTGTTCCACATTTCCCTGCACCATGTAGGCACCGGCACCAGTGGCATGAAGAGAAATATCCTCCCCCGCATGGGTCTCAGACCCCAGCGGGATCAGGGTTTCCTGGTGATAGCCCGGAGCCTCGGTGTCAACAGCGTCGAGATCCTTGCGGCCGGCATCTGGCGCGGAGGCATAACGGGCGTCAGCATTGGTCTCCGCTCCCAGATCGGCATAACCCAGGCCATTGGTGTAACCCAAGGTGGTGTACGGCATGGAATCGGCAGCTTCCGTGGGGCCGGCTTCCGGCGCTCCGGAAGCATCATTGGTAATCACCTTGCCCAGGATCGGATTGCCCTTGGTCGGATAACCGGCAATGGTGAAGACGTGGCTGTGGTCTGCCGTCACCAGGATCAGGGTTTCATCCAGGTCCACCTTGTCCACCGCTGCCTGTACAGCGTCGGCAAAGGCCAGAGTATCGTGCAAAGCGTTATAGGCGTTTCCGGCATGGTGGGCGTGATCGATACGACCACTTTCCACCATCAGGAAGTAGCCATCCTGATTCCGACTCAGTACATCAATGGCCGCTTCTGTCATGTCGGCGACTGAGGGCTCGTCCTTGGCATTGGCTTTACGATCGGCGTCGTAGCTCATATGGGAAGACGTAAACAGCCCCATCAGCTTGTCAGTGCTGGCAAGGTCTGCCGTTGCCAGTTCGCTGCCGCTCTCCACATACAGAGCCGTTTGCTCACTATCCTGATAGCGTTCCTGCCAAAGCTGGATCAGATCACGGCCATCCTGACGCTTACCACCATCGGCTTCCGGCAGGAAATGACGGCGCCCACCTCCTAGCACCACATCAATACCGTCGCCAACATCATAGGACGCCAGCTGATCAGCGATATCCTTGCAGCCATTCTGCCTGGCTTCTTCTGGCAGGCTGTCATCGGACTCCCAGTTCCGCTCAGGCACCCGGGCATAAGTCGCGGCCGGGGTGGCATGAGTAATACGAGCGGTACTGACCACACCGGTAGAACGCCCTGCGTCTTCCATCAGATCCAGGAAAGTGTTCAGCTCATTGCCAGCCGTTGAGCCGCAATCACCGCGCACACCATCACTGCTGATATTGATCATGCCGGCCTTGTTCTTCACCCCGCTCATCATGGCGGTCATGGTGCCGGCAGAGTCCGGTGTCTGCTGGTTGGTGTTATAGGTCTTGATTAGCGCGCTGTAGGGAAAGGATTCAAAAGACAGGTAGTTTTCTTCCCCCTCGTCACCAGCCAACTGCCCTTCCAGAATACGGGCAGCGGTCAGGGTCGAAATCCCCATCCCGTCTCCCACAAACAAAATAACATTCTTGGCAGTGACGTCTTCACGCGCCATGCTGCTTTTGTCCTGAATGCTTGACTGGCCATCGGTGAACCACTGGCTACCGGACTGGTAGGCAGGCACAGTCACGTCAGCATGGGCAGCGGCAAACACACCGACAGCCAGCCCAGTAAGGGCTACCCGCAATGTACGATTTGGCATAACAAATCCCCGGTTATTAGATTGATCTCAAGAAAACCATCTAAGCGGGAATATGTTGCATTTTGATCTCACTAATCCGACGGATTAGTGATCTGTGAATTACCTTCAGAAAAACCCATCATCCCGGCTATGAGAAAACCCACCGGAACGCTGGTCCATCCGGACCTGCGGACAAAAAAGACTGGTAAAAAAACAAGAAAAAAGGCGACCGAAGTCGCCTTTCCATCATCACCAGGGACTCACGCGAACGGGTGTCGCTTGATAATGGTCTCCACCCGGTCCGGGCCGGTGGAGATGATATCGATAGGCGCGCCAGTCACTTCCTCGATACGCTTAAGGTAAGCGATAGCGTTGGCTGGCAGCTCGTCCACGGACTTGGCACCCAGGGTGGACTCGGTCCAACCGGGCAGGGTTTCGTAGACTGGCCGTACCTCTTCGTAGCTATCCGCATCCCAGGCACAGGTCAGGGAATTGCCGTCAGCATCCTGATAGCCAATACAGATATTCACTTCTTCCAGACCATCGAGCACATCCAGCTTGGTCAGGCACAGGCCAGTGATGGAGTTGATCTGGATGGAGCGCTTCAGGGCCACCGCATCGAACCAGCCACAACGGCGGGCACGGCCCGTGGTGGAACCAAACTCGTGACCTTTCTCTGCCAGGTAGCGACCGTTCTCGTCGAACAGCTCGGTGGGGAACGGGCCACTGCCCACCCGGGTGGTATAGGCCTTGGTAATACCCAGCACATAGTCCAGATACAGCGGGCCGAAGCCGGTACCAGTGGCGGTGCCGCCGGCGGTGGTGTTCGAGCTGGTCACATAGGGATAAGTACCGTGGTCGATATCCAGCAGAGTCCCCTGAGCCCCTTCGAACATGATGTTCTCGTTACGCTCGCGGGCGCCGTGCAGCACTGCAGTCACGTCGGTGACCATGCTGCGCACGTTTTCACCCAGCGCCAGGGTTTCATCCAGGGTTTTCTGGAAATCCACCGGCTCGGCATTGTAGTAACTACGCAGCACAAAGTTGTGATAATCCATCACTTCGCCGAGCTTGGCGGCAAAGCGCTCGCGGGAGTAGACATCCCCCAAACGCAGCCCCCGGCGAGCCACTTTATCTTCATAGGCCGGGCCAATACCACGACCGGTGGTGCCAATCTTCTTGTTACCGCGGGCGGCTTCGCGGGCCTGATCCAGAGCCACATGCACCGGCAGAATCAGCGGACAGGAGGCAGACAGCCGCAGACGCTCACGGACCGGCACACCCTGCTCTTCCAGGCCGCCGATTTCCTTGAGCAAGGCATCCAGGGCCAGCACCACGCCATTGCCGATCAGGCACTGAACGTCATCGCGCAGAATTCCGGAAGGAATCAGGTGCAGGACGGTTTTCTTGCCGTCGATCACCAGGGTATGGCCGGCATTGTGACCGCCCTGAAAGCGGGCCACCAGAGAGGCCTGATCGGTGAGCAGATCGACGATCTTGCCCTTGCCTTCATCACCCCACTGGGTGCCGAGAATGACTACGTTCTTACCCATGATTGCTTGCTGCCTGTTGATTGAACGCTTGTACGTGACACGCTTCACGCACAGTTTGATTCACCCCGGGCTGGCGAATGCCCACCCGGAGGTTGTACCAGACACTTCCCCGGGGAAGTGTCCTAGGAAATATCCTGGATTACCCAGCGGCTGCCATCCTGCACCAGCCGGCGCTGGCATCCCAGTTCCTGCGGGTCATTATCTGCTCCGGTCAGCGCCAGCACCACCCGCTCACCGGCATCGCGCAAGGCGCTCACCTTGTCGGCGAAGCCCGCGTCTTGCAAAGAGCCTTCCGCCAGGATGCCGTTGAGTGCGGCGGCGTCAGTACGCGCGGCCAGCATTTTCAGGTCGGCACTGAATCCGGTAGCCGGGCGGGCCCGACCAAACACTTCACCGATATGATCATAACGACCACCCTTGGCCACCGGCTCGCTCTCGCCGGGCAGGTAGGCGGCAAAGACACAACCCGTGTGATAGTGGTAACCCCGCAACTCACCCAGGTCCAGGTGCAGCTGCACACCGCGGGCATCCAGGACGCCGGCCAGCACAGCCAGTTCATCCAGGGCGGCCAGGGCACCGGGGAAATCACCAAGCAGGGTGCGGGCCTGGTCGAGAATGCCGATGCCCCCTGCCAGCCAGGGCAGCGCCGCCAGGGCACGAGCCGCCGGCGCTGGCAGGTCGCGTTCTGCCAGGAAGGCATCCAGCTCCACCCGTGCCTTGCGGACATAGATATCTTCCAGCTGGCCCTGTTCGGCATCGCTCAGGTCACAGGCATCCAGCAACCCACGGAACAGTCCCACATGCCCCAGGTCCAGCACGACCTGATTGGCCACGCCGGCCAGGGCCAGGGTGTCCAGCAGCAGGGTCATCACTTCCAGATCGCTGTCGCTGCCGGCATGGCCGAAGAGTTCCACGCCCAGCTGGTAAGGCAGCCGGGTGGCGCCGGCCACCGCCGGGCGGGTGCGCAGGGCGCTGGAGCAGTAACACAGTCGGGAGGGAGCCGAACGGCGCAGACTATGGGCATCCATGCGCGCCACCTGGGGAGTGATATCCGCGCGAACGCCCATCAGACGGCCGGTCAGTTGGTCGGTGATTTTGAAGGTTTCCCGTTCCAGGTCACGGCCTGCGCCGTTGAGGAGGGATTCGAGAAATTCGATCAGCGGGGGAAAAACCAGTTCATAGCCCCAGCGCTGGTAAAGATCCAGCGTCTGCCGGCGTAATTGCTCAATGGCCCGGGCTCGCCCCGGGAGAACCTCTTCCACCCCGTCGGGCAGTAGCCACTGTTCTTCCTGGTTCATCATTTACGACCGCATCAGTAGTAACAGGCCGGCACCCAACACCATCAGCACCAGCCCCAGAATTCTCAGTGTTCGCCCGGGCATGCGGGCAACCTGCAAGGCCGCCTCTCGGGCACGATTAGGCGCCAGAAACAGCGGAATGCCCTCGATCACCAATACCAGGCACAGGGCCTTGATCAATAAGCTGAAGTCCATTGTTCCTGCCAGACAGCCACAAAAAAACCGGGAGCCTCGGCCCCCGGTTGCAGCATTCTACCACGGTCGTCCGGCGGCGGACAGGTTCCGGGCGCCCCTTCCGCCACAGGCCGGCAAGGGGCCAGAACCGCAGCCTGGTCTAGTCCTCGCTCACCCGCACGTCATAGCTGACCACCCCCTGGGCACCGGGTTGCAACTCGCCGGTAAACCGCCATTCCAGACCGCCCTGATAGCCAATGCCATTACTGCCATCCGGTGTGGAAAAGGCACAGGCACTGAGACCCGCCGGCAGTGACGCCGGACACGCCGCTGGCGCACTGAGTGCGCTGTAAGCCGGGGTGCTGTCGGTAATTATGACTTCGCTGAGCGCGTTCGTACCCTGGTTACGGAATGTCAGCCGGTATCGCAGCACGTCTCCCGGCGCGGCCTGGTTGGCGGTGGTAGCTGCCGTATCCACATCATCGCCGGAATTGGCGACCCCGTCCGGGCCAATGTTGCGCACCTGCTTTTCCAGTTGCAGCTGGCCGGCAGCGACCCGCGTGGTGTCCGTTACCCTGGCAACAGCCTGGAAGGCGGTACCGGTATAACTCTGGGTCGCCGCCAGCGGCCGGCTGTGCAGGGCCTCGACCGGGGCATCCGCAGGCGCAAACACTTTCACCAGCAGGCAAAGCTGGTCTCCGGCCTGCACATTGACTGCGGTAACAGGCAGGGACGCATCGGCGCCGTCCAGTTCGCCGTTACAGTTATCATCCCGGTACAGGGTATCGTTCCAGGCCGGTGCGGCCGGGCTGGTAGCTGCTGCCTCAAGGGCAAAATCCACACTGCCAGCGCTTCGGGCCGTAAAGCGGTGGAGGTAGAAACGGCTGCCGCCCGGTGCCACTACGCCCTGCTGGTCCGGCTCCAGGATGGGCAGCCCCGCATCGCCAAACAGGATGCCATCCCAAACGGTACCGGTTGGCGGTACCGTCAGCGTCATCACATCATCATTGGCCGCCCCGGTATCAATCCCGGCACCCGCCGCACCGCTGTTTTCCGAGACCGACAACAAGCCAGTCGGTGTCGCCGTGACCAGACAGGCGTTTTTGCCCACATCGGCCAGCGCCGCCACCAATTGCCAGGCACCGTCGCCATCGGTAAAGGTCGATGCCAGCACCGGGTCGCTGTCACTGCACTCACCGTTATTATCCACATCGTGATACAAGATCACCGGCACATTGGCCAGGCCCGGTTCATCGCTGCCTTTCAGGCCATCGTGAGCGGTAGCGCCGACACCATTATCTTCAAACACCCAGCCGGACAAAGGCCCTGCCGTGGCCGCCGGCGCCACCGTCACCTTGTAGTCTTCCACTTCCCCACCGATGACCAGCAGCCCACCGTCAGGCACATCCGGGGTATCGGAGAAACGGAAACGGGCATAGGTATCACCAACAAAAGCTCCGGGTGGTACAAAGATATTCAGACGAATTTCCCCCGCGGCGGGGTTGGCGTCCTCCGGACCATTGTCCTGTACGTTCAGGGCCACCTGCTCGCCCGCATCATTCAGATCATTGTCACGGTTCCAGTCAATCCAGCCTTGCAGGTAACCCTGACCCGCCGTGGTTTCCGTCACCACAATGTCCAGCACCGCATTACTGCCGGGGATTAACGGAGAAAAGGTCACCCCATCTTCTTCCGGACCATCCGCATCAGCATTGGCGGAATTCTGATCGGCATCCTCCGGATCGGGAGGAAGCAGACCCAGATAAGGCCTTGGCGCCACCAGCGTCGCCAGAGAAATATTGTTGATGTCCGTATCGGCGGTGGGCTTGCCACCGCCTTGCGCCACTCGTGATGCGAAATGGCCGCCACTCTCCGGGTAACCGCCGGCAATATCACCATGGTCTTTCTGTACGAACACCCCGAATGCCAGGGCCTGTCCGCCGCCGGTGTTGATGGTATGCCGGGTGGTGGTAACACCCTGTGTCATTGCCAGAAAACTGCCCACTCCGTCCGCAGGCAGACTGGACAGCAGCATCCTTTCGCCACCATTCTCGAAACGCATTTGCAGATCGTTGGTCCCCGGGGCAACCGCAAAAAGCTCCCACGGCCCGCCATTGGTTTCCGAGATAATCACTTCACCATTATCAGTGTCTTCTGCATCAGCGATGATAATCTCGGCAGAGATGGGATTCCCTTCGAGAAACACTTCCCAATCGATACGGAACGAGGGATTGGTATTGTCGAAATTCCCCAGCCCGATGGGATTCACCCCGACATAAAGATTATCGAGAAGATCACCATTCCAGCTACCCGTTGTATAGGGCTCAATCGGTGCTGTGATATCAGATACCGTGGCGCGGATTTCCACAGGCCCGAACACCCAGCTCTTCAGAATCACGTCGGTTGTCTGAAAAACGTTTTTGCCCAGACAGTTCCAGTCCAGCCAGTAAATCGCATCGCGGAAAGGCCCATTGCCACCGGAGGCAATGCCACCACCAGAACCAGACGAACCCGCCTCACAGAGGGAAACCGACCGGGAGGTAATCAGGTAGTCCTCGACTTCACCATCCGGCGCCCCTTCCGTTGCATTGAGCCCCTGCACCGACGACCAGCGGAAGCGTGCATAGGTATCACCCTCAACAACAACATCACTCGGCGCCGCCGTCACCAGAATAATACCGTCCCCATCCTCATCCTGGAGATCCGTGGCGATACGTTCTTGCGGTTCGTCGAAGACACCATCGCCGTTCCAGTCCACCCAGCCCTGGAGGTAGCCGTCATCACCGGAGACTGAAATTTCGATGGGGCTCAGATTGGGGAGGGCACCCGGGAAGATCACACCATCATCAAAATTGTCCGCTGCAGCATCCACGTCGTCGTAGCTCAGTGCATCCGGAGACACATCATCTCCCAGCCGCAGACTTGAACCGAGAATATGGGATGGCTCGCCAAAACTGATCGGGGCATCGCCATAATCCACCAGCACCTGGGGTGGCGCACTGGTGACGCAGATTTTCTGCAAGTTTGAAGATCCCCCGGTGGAGGCGGTAAATCCAAAATACACGTTCGGATCACCGGCAAAAACGGTGTTAACAAAATCCGCATTCACCGTGGATGTCAGATTACCGTCAAAGAAATACTGCAACTGATCACTGACCGGATCCCAATTCAACTGGACGGTATGCCAGTTACCGTCCTCGATATTGCCCAGGTCTACTACGGAACTGAAAAGGCTGGCGGCACCACCACCGGATGAATCCGTATAATTCTGTGGGTCATAAATAGCGGTGTGATCATTGGCAATATCACCGTAACCGCTGCCGTTATTATAGGTATCAAACTCAACCGCGACCGCCGGATTGAGCCCCCCCATCCCCAGAG
>Ga0208816_100015_pt1 | contig 139555 bp, 124 predicted proteins | sample Virmet3734_803_FD_185737 | JGI IMG/M metagenome (GOLD analysis project Ga0208816, IMG submission 185737) | Marine viral communities from the Southern Atlantic ocean transect to study dissolved organic matter and carbon cycling - metaG 3734_803... | ecosystem: Environmental > Aquatic > Marine >...
GAATTCATCAATATCGTTGGTAAAAATCTTGAGCGCACTATTATTGTGGACCCCAACGTACGCGGCAAAATTAGCGTACGCAGCTACGATATGCTCAATGAAGATCAGTACTATCAATTTTTCCTAAACGTACTTCAGGTTTACGACTTTGCCGTTGTAGAAATGCCCAGCGGTATTTTAAAAGTGGTACGTTCTAAGGATGCAAAAACATCAAACATTCCGGTTGTCGAAGGCGCCAAGCAAGACGGTGATGAGTTCATTACTCGCGTGGTTCCAGTTTATAACGTGCCGGTACGTGAACTTGCCCCTATTTTGCGTCAATTAAACGACCAGGCGGGCGGCGGAAATGTGGTAAGTCACGACCCTTCTAACGTTATGATGCTAACTGGCCGCGCTGCCGTAGTTAACCGCCTTGTAGAAATTATTGAGCGCGTTGACCGTGCAGGTGATGAAGAAGTTGAAATTGTTAAGCTTCGCTATGCGTCAGCCTCTGAAATGGTGCGCATTATTGAAAGTATCAACAAGTCACAAGGTAAAGCGAATACCGGCGCGAAGTCTGAGCCCCGCGTTGTAGCAGATGACAGGACAAACTCTGTCATCGTCAGCGGTGACATTAAGGCCCGTCAGCGCCTTATTAATTTGATTCAACGTATGGACCAAGAGCTTGAGTCTAACGGCAATACCCGCGTTATGTTTTTGAATTACGCGAAAGCTGAAGACCTGGTTAAAGTGTTGCAGGGTGTATCGGCCAGTATTCAGGCAGAAGAGCAAGGCAGCGGTACGACCTCACGTCGAGCAAGCTCAAACCGCGAAATCAGTATTGATGCACATGAAGACTCTAACGCTATCGTTATCACCGCAGAGCCCGATATGATGCGCTCGTTAGAAGAGGTTGTACGTCAACTTGATATTCGCCGCGCGCAGGTACAGGTTGAAGCCATTATCGTTGAAGTGTTTGAAGGCGATGGTACCACGTTAGGTGTTCAGTGGGCCTCTGAAGCAGGTGGCGGCACACAGTTTAGTAATGGCGTAGTACCAGTAGGCAGCCTAGCGGTTGCGCTCAAGCAAGCTGAAGATGACACTGATACTGAAGCCTATGTCACGGACGATGGTGAAGTTGTCACGGTAGAGACCACAGACGAGGGTGATTACACCGCATTGGCGAGTTTGCTAGGCGGGGCTAATGGCCTTATCGCAGGCGTTATCGAAAACGGTTGGGGCGCGGTTGTTCAGGCAGTAAGTACCGACACCAACTCAAATATTCTCGCTACCCCTCACCTCACCACCATGGATAACGAGGAAGCGTTTTTCATTGTGGGTCAGGAAGTACCGATTATTACCGGTACGACAACCGGCTCGAACAACTCTAACCCGTTCCAAACGGTGGATCGTCAAGAAGTGGGTATTAAACTTAAAGTTACGCCGCAAATTAACGAAGGCGATGCCGTTCAGCTTCTTATTGAACAAGAAGTGTCTAGCGTTAGCGGTGCGACATCAGTAGACATCTCTATCAACAAGCGCGAAATCAAAACCACAGTGATTGTTGACGATGGTGGTACTATCGTACTAGGCGGCTTGATTGACGAAGACGTACAAGAAAGTGTGTCTAAAGTGCCACTTTTAGGCGATATCCCTGTTCTTGGTCATCTTTTCAAGACGACGTCTACAAGCAAACGTAAGCGCAACTTAATGGTGTTCTTAAAGCCAACTATTGTACGTGACGGTGCAACCATGAACGCCATTAGCCATCGTAAATATAACTACATTCGCGCACTCCAGCTTAAACGTCAGCAAGAGGGTGTATCGTTAATGCCGTCAGCTGAAACGCCAAGCATGCCGCAGTGGGACGATGCATTAGCCCTTCCACCGTCGTTTGAAGAGTACCTGACTGAGAAAGAGAAGCAAAAAGAAGGTAACGAGTAGTATGGCGGATGAACAACTTACTCAAGCACTAGAGGCCCAAGAAGAAGCCCTAGAAGCCATGGGTGATGACGCCGGCTTACCTGAAGCAGAGGCCGGCCCTAAGCAGCTCTCTTTTAGCTTTGCTAAGCGCAACCAGGTGCTGCTTGAAACCAACGAAACGCCAGCGGTGCTGTATTTTACAGAAAACACGCCGTTTGACGTGTTTGCAGAAGTGCGTCGCTTCTACGGCGAGCCTTTTGTACCGAAAACTATACCCGCTGACGAATTTGAAAACTTACTGACTAGCGCGTTTCAGCGCGATAGTTCTGCAGCGAAGCAGTTAATGGAAGACTTAGGCAACGAAAGCGATTTATTCGCCCTTGCAGAAGACTTACCCGACACTGAAGACCTGCTAGATAGCGAAGACGACGCCCCTATTATCAAGCTTATTAACGCCATGCTAGGTGAAGCAATTAAAGAAGGCGCGTCAGATATTCATATCGAAACGTTTGAAAACCAGCTTGTGGTTCGCTTTCGGGTAGACGGTGTGTTGCGGGAAATTTTGCGCCCCAATCGCAAGCTTAGCTCTATGCTGGTATCGCGTATAAAAGTAATGGCCAAGCTAGATATTGCAGAAAAACGCGTCCCCCAGGATGGCCGTATTACACTGCGTATTGCCGGGCGAGCGGTAGACGTTCGTGTTTCGACGATGCCTTCTAGCCACGGCGAACGTGTGGTACTGCGTCTTTTAGACAAAAATAACGCCCGCTTGAATCTAGAAGATTTGGGCATGACGCTGCAAAACCGTAACCATTTCTCGACGTTAATACGAAAACCACACGGTATTATTTTGGTTACTGGCCCTACCGGTTCCGGTAAAAGTACCACCTTGTACGCAGGGCTTACCGAGATAAACTCCCGCGATAGGAATATTTTAACGGTAGAAGATCCTATCGAATTCGACCTGCCAGGCATTGGACAAACGCAGGTTAACCCCCGTGTAGACATGACCTTTGCACGAGGCCTTCGCGCAATTTTGCGTCAAGACCCCGATGTTGTCATGGTCGGTGAGATTCGTGATATCGAGACTGCGCAAATTGCCGTTCAGGCCAGTTTAACCGGTCACTTAGTGCTTTCTACCCTGCATACTAACACCGCCGCTGGCGCCATTACTCGCTTAGAAGACATGGGCATAGAGCCTTTCCTTTTATCTTCCAGTTTATTGGCAGTACTGTCACAGCGACTCGTTCGTACGCTATGCCCAGACTGTAAAAAGCCGCATACGCCGGATGCGTCTGAACTTGAAATATTAGGCCAAGGGGCCACCAGCAGCACTACAATTTACAAACCTCACGGCTGTGCAGCGTGTAACCAAACCGGGTATCGTGGCCGTACGGGTATTCACGAATTGCTTTTAGTTGATGAAAAAGTGCGTGAAATGATGCACGAAGGTGTGGGCGAACAAGCCATTGAGCGCTACATCAGAACCTCTACCCCAAGCATCCGTGAAGATGGCTGTAGTAAAGTGCTTATCGGTGAAACCTCTCTTGAAGAAGTGCTTCGAGTAACGAGGGAAGACTAGATGGCGGCTTTCGCTTATAAAGCGGTTAATGCCCGCGGTAAGAACACAAATGGCGTGCTTGAAGGCGATAATGCCCGTCAGGTGCGCCAACAGCTGCGCGAAAAGGGCTTAATTCCTTTGGAAGTAGAGCAAGTTGCAGAGCGCACACAAAACGAAGGCAAAGGGCTTTCATTTTCACTGTTTAAACCACGCATTTCAGCCTCCGATTTAGCGCTACTTACACGGCAAATGGCTACCCTTGTAGAGTCGGCCCTTCCGGTTGAAGAAGCCTTGCTTGCCGTTGCGGAACAATGCGAAAAGCCCCGCCAGAAAAACATGATGATGGCAGTACGCAGTAAAGTCGTGGAAGGTCACGGGCTTGCCGATGCATTAGGACAGTTTCCCAGTGTGTTTGACGAGTTATACCGCGCCATGGTGGCGGCAGGTGAAAAGTCAGGCCACCTTGATACCGTGCTTAACCGCTTAGCCGACTATACCGAGCGCAGGCAGCAAACCCGCAGCCAAATTACTCAGGCGATGATTTATCCATCGTTAATGCTGTTTTTTGCAATGGGTATCGTACTGCTGCTTTTAACCGTGGTAGTACCAAAAATTGTGGGGCAATTCGACCACATGGGGCAAGACCTTCCGGGTATTACCCAATTCCTTATTTCAGTGAGCACTTGGCTTCAAAACTACGGGTTGTTCATGCTAATCGGCATAGGCGTGCTTATAGTTATTATACAGCGCGTATTGCAGCAAAAGCATATGAAGCTGCGCTATCACAAAGCGCTTTTAACCTTACCTTTGATAGGCCGCGTGTCGCGCGGTCTAAACACGGCCCGCTTTGCACGTACGTTAAGTATATTAAGTGCCAGCGCAGTGCCGCTACTTGAAGCTATGCGTATTTCAGGCGATGTCCTTGAAAATCAGCATATTAAAAATCAAGTAGCCGACGCCGCTATTAACGTTAAAGAAGGTAGCAGTTTGAGGGCTGCGCTGGATAACACGAAAATGTTTCCACCTATGATGATGCATATGATTGCGTCAGGTGAAAAGTCGGGCGAATTACAGCAAATGCTAGCTCGCGCCGCAGATAATCAAGATAGGGAATTTGAAGCGCTTATTGGTGTCTCACTTAAGGTATTTGAACCCTTACTTATTGTATCGATGGCGGGCATTGTTCTGTTTATCGTTATGGCAATATTGCAACCAATTTTAGCATTGAACAACATGGTGAATATTTAATGAAAACACTTAATCGCAGTTCTGGTTTCAGTTTGATTGAAGTCATGGTCGTACTTCTAATCATCGGTATTATGGCCTCTATGGTTGCACCGCAAATCTTGGGTAACCAAGAAGAAGCGCAGCTTAAAAAAGCCGCTGTTGATATACAGCAAATGGAAAGTGCGCTTGAAATGTACAAGCTTCGCAACAACCGCTTCCCAACCACTGAGCAAGGCTTAGACGCCCTGGTAACCGCACCTACCATCGACCCAATTCCACGCAACTACCCTGAAGGCGGCTTTATCAAGCGTTTACCTGAAGATCCGTGGGGCAACCCTTACGCGCTAATTAGCCCGGGAGAGCTTGGCGTAGTCGATATTTTCTCAAACGGTCCAGACGGTGAGCCAGGCACTGATGATGATATTGGTAACTGGAATATCAACGAGTATTTGAACTAACTCTTATGCAAAGCAGCGGCAGTACCTACAAACACAATATAGGCTTCACCCTTTTAGAAGTCATGTTAGTACTGCTACTAATGGGTCTAGCCGCTGGCTACGTCATGTTTAACGCTTTTGGGGCGAGTAAGTCTGACTTACTTAAATCACAAGCCCAGCGCCTGCAGGTCATTGTTGACATGGCCAGCGACTTCGCAGTGTTAAATCAGCAGCAGCTTGGTGTACGCTTTGAAGCGGACAAAAATGAGTATTATTTTGTTTATTTAGACGACGATGACCAGTGGCAACGCATAGAAGGTGAAAAGACCTATGAGCCCTACACCTTGCCCGAGCCCTTCACCTTCACCTTAAACCTTGATGACTTGCCGTGGGACGTTGAAGACCGACTGTTTGACCGTGAGTTGTTTGACGAGAACTTAAGCGTGTCTGACGAAGGCGTTGAGATAGGCAACGAAGAAGAAAAGAAGCTTCCTCCCCCACAAATTCTCATTATGTCGAGCGGCGAAATTACCCCTTTTACGCTGTCGTTTAACTATGAAGGTGATGATGGCGACGACCCCGTCTATTATAGCCTTCAAAACCAAGATCTACCGCCTTTAGTGCTTGAAGGGCCGCTGGAGCGTCCGTTATGAAGGCATCCATCTTTAAGCGCAAAGCAGATGCAAAGACACCGTTGACAAGGTCGTTTTTCAAACCTGCACTGGATAAAAGCAGCAACTTACCCTATGCCCCGCGCTACCAAACTGGATTAACCCTGCTTGAAGTGATGGTGGCGCTACTTATTTTTGCGCTTACCGGCACCGCCGTACTCAAAGCGGCAGGCGAGCATTTATCCAGTGTTGGGCAGATAGAGTCGGTGACCTTCGCCAACTGGGTGGCAAGCAACCGCTTAAACCAACTTCAGCTAGATACTACGTGGCCGCCTAAGAACAATTTGAAAGGTACCATGGAGATGGCCGATCGCACCTGGTACTGGCAACAAACCGTCACTAAAACCAATGACAATGATTTACGGTCTGTCACCGTTTCTGTCGGCGAAGACGAAAGCTACGACAGCTCCGTAACGTCTGTGACGACCTTTGTCGCAAAGCCGACGGCGGGAAATTAGTATGCAGCGCGGTTTTACGCTTATTGAAATACTGATAGCCATGGCCATTTTCACCCTCATCGGCTTGGCATCAACAGGTTTACTTACCACGGTTATCGACAGTAACGATATTTCAGAAGAGCGCTTTGCAAAGCTTCAACTATTGCAGCGCGCCATGATCACCATTGAACGAGACCTTCAACAAGCAGTGCCTCGCGCAGTAAGAGTTAACGGTGAAAAACAAGAAGTGGTAATGGCGGGCGGCGAAACAGACGACAGCGATGGTGATGGCATTGGCTTTGTGCGCGGAGGCTGGCACAACCCTCAGCTAATGCTCCCAAGAAGTACCTTACAGTACGTCGCTTACCGCTTAAAAGAGAACAAGCTAGAGCGTTTATAAAGTAACTATGTTGACAATGTTATTGGCTACGAGCCCAAAGTACGGGTGCTGCTAGAAGACGTAGAAAGTTTAAAAGTTGAGTTTCTTGCCACCTCGAACAGCAGTTCATTAGATGAGGATGACGATATCTCTTGGAGTGAGAGCTACAAGGGTTCAACACTTCCTCGCGCCGTAGCGGTGGAGTTTGTTAGCAAGGACTTTGGCAAAATTCGCAGGGAATTCACCTTAACAACGGGTGAATCATCATGAGCATAACAAACAATAACACGCCGCTAAAAAAGTACAGACAAGCGAGCTCAGCTATTGCAAAGCCGCAACTTGGTAATGCACCGGGCAAGCAGCAGGGTGTGGCGCTAATGATCGTTTTGATGATTGTGGCGCTAGTTGCCGTGCTGGCTACCGAAATGGGCACGCGGCTGCAGCTTCAAGTTCAGCGCACCATGAACTTAAAAGACAATAATCAAGCCTACTGGTATGCCATGGGAGCAGAAGCGTTTGCAAGAAAGTCCATCCAATCTCTTGTTGAAGAAAGCCCTGAGGTCATTTCTATTGATCAACCTTGGGCGCAGGAATTTAGCTATCCGTTAGAAAACGGCGGCCTAACGGCAAACTTAGAAGACCTACAGGCCTGTTTTAATCTTAACGCTATCACATCGGGTAGCGCTTCGAATAACGCAAATAGCGCCTCGAGCAATACCACTGAGGCTATGGAAGCCTTTCACACTATGCTGCTATCACTTAGTGTTGATGGACTAGATAACTACACCGCTGACACGCTACGCGACAGTCTTGCCGACTGGGTGGATGACGACGACAACATGCGACCGTATGGGGCAGAAGACAGCGAGTATGAATCGAGAGAATTTCCATACCTTGCAGCTAACGGACCACTGGCATCAAAAAGTGAATTGCGTATTATTAACGGAGTGTCACCAGAATGGCTAAACGCATTACTGCCTTTAGTGTGTGTGATCCCAGATTACAGTGAGTTAAAAATTAACGTTAACACGTTAGAAGAAGAAGATGCACCGCTGCTGGCAGGGTTAACAGGGCTTGATATTCAACAAGCTGCAAGTTTGCTAAGCAGTCGCCCACAAAATGGGTGGGACGATACCAACGCGTTTTTAAGCGAACCGTCTATTCAGGCACTGAATTTAACAAGCTCTCGACAAGACTGGTTTTCAGTTAAAACTGAATATTTTATGTTGCATACAAAAACACAATACAACAAAGCAACCTTTAAGCTTTCCACCGTGTTTCACGCTAGCGCCGATAGCGGCGTTAATGTTGTGAATCGCGAGTTTGGGGGAACCTATTAATGGAACAATTATTGGTGCGTTTAGGCGCCAACTACACCGATCCGATAAGCTGGCTGGTTTATTCAAAAACAGAAGATGAAATTATTGCTTCTGGTGAATTGCCAAGTGCAGAAGACTTATCTACGCTAACCGAACGCGCAGGCCAGCGAAGCGTTATTGCTTTAGCCCCTAGCAGTGACATATTGCTCAAATGGGTAGAGCTACCGCCTAAAGCGGGTCGCAAGATAATCAGCGCTATCCCGTTTATGCTTGAAGACGAGTTGGCTACCGACATTAGCCAACAGTTCTTTGCCATTGGCCCTAAGCGTGGCGATGAGCAAGCGGTGGCGATAGTCAGTCACGAAAAGATGCTTCAATGGCAAGCTTGGTTAAGCGAAGCTGGTCTTTTCTGCGACACCATTATTCCTGACGTTCTCGCTGTTCCTGCAACGCCTAATGGCTGGTCGGTGCTCACATTAGGCGAGCAGTTACTGGTTCGCCAAGATGAGTTTAAAGGCGTTCAGGGCGAGCAAGCGTGGTTACTACCAACCCTTGTGCACTTCACTGCGCAGCAGGAAGCCCCGGTGACTATCACAAACTACGCGGGTATCGATTTAAGTAGCTTGCCCAATATCGAAGAAGCACAGGCACCACTTGAATTGCCCATGCAAGTATTGGCTAAAGAAGCCATGCAAAGCAGCTTTAACTTATGCCAAGGCGAGTACAAACTTAAACGCAAACGCAGCGGTGTGCTAAGCCAGTGGCGTGTAGCCGCTGTGCTCGCGGTACTTGCACTGTGTACCAGTCTTATTGATAAGGGCGTTACCCTTTATCAGCTAAAATCGGAAAACCAAGCGCTTAGCAGTGAAATAAATGCTGCGGTAAAAGCAGGCTTCCCCAATATTGGCACTTATCGCAACGTTCGATTAAAGCTACAAAGTGAGCTTGCAAAGCTAGAGCAGGGCGGCGGTGATGCCTCTATGCTTATTATGCTAGATCAGCTTGCGCCAGCATTCACAGCAACAGACGTTAAGCCTCAAACCTTGCGCTTCGACGCCTCGCGCACTGAAATTCGCATTCAGGCACAAGGTAAAAATTTTGAAGCATTAGAGCAGTTTAAACGCAGCGCCGAAAACGCGGGCTTTCTGGTTGAACAAGGTGCTATCAATAACCGTGACAACGGCGTTGTAGGTACAGTGTCAGTAAGGAGTACGTCGTGAACGCACTATTAGAAAAATACAAAGCCCTCACTGAACGTGAGCAAAAACTGGTGCTTATTTCCGCTGTTATGATTGCGATTGCGCTGTTCTATTTTGCTGTTTGGTCGCCACTTAATACTGCTTTAGACAAACAGAAGCAGCTGCTTGATAACCAGCAGTCGCTTTTAGTTTGGGTAAAAGACAGCGGTGCACGCGCACAGCAATTACGCCGCAGTACGGGCAGTAAACGCGCCTTTTCTGGCTCTTTACCCCAAGCGGTAAACCGCACTACCGCTCAGCACGACATTGCTATTTCACGCATGCAGCCTCAGGGTGATGAGCTTCAAGTGTGGGTAGATCAAGCGCCTTTTAACGCGGTTTTAGACTGGCTAAAAGCCATGGAAAACATGGGCGTAGTTATTCTTCAAGCCGATATTGCCGAAGCAGATGCCCCAGGCTATATCAAAATTCGCCGACTACAGTTAGGTAAAGCATGAAGTCGAAAGTTAGTTGGATAATAGGCGGCATTCTCGCCTTTTTATTGTTTGCCATCGCATACATCCCTGCAGTACAAGTGATTGGCCGACTGTCGCTGCCAAATAATGTTTCTATCAGCGGGGTCAGCGGCAGCTTATTTTCGGGTAAAGCGCAGACGGTGGTAGTGAATAGCCTTCCAATTAATAACGTAAAATGGGAGCTTAATCCGCTACACCTGTTACTGGGTAAAGCTAAGCTTGACCTCAAAGCAGGTAACATTCGCGATAAAAACGACATTGCCTTTGAAGGGCCTGTTACCACCGGGCTTTTTAGCCAAAATACGGTTAATACTGAAAACTTTACCCTTTACCTTCCTGTAGACAGAGTGCTTGCGCAGGTTCGCTTACCTCTGCCCGTTAACGCAGGCGGGCGCTTTAAGGTCTCGCTTAATGACCTAACCTTTGGTCCAGCGTGTGAGTCGCTTGATGGTACGGGAGATTGGCTTAATGCAACGGTAGCAGGTACCCAAGGGCCCATTGATTTCGGCACCTACTCTGCGACACTTCGTTGTGAAGGTGAAGATATTGGCATAATGGTGAACGAGCCTAATTTGCTAAGCTTATCTATGGATGCGGTTATACCGACAAACATGAAAAACATTCGAGTGAGCGGTCAATTTAAGCCTGATGCGAGCTTGCCCAATGAAGTTCATCAAGCGGCACGCTTATTTGGTACGCCTAATAACAGTGGCTTTATTGCGTTTCAGATTCCTCGAACGTAACTTATAGAGCAACGATAAATTGTCTAGGCCATAAACCGATTATGGCCCAGGCCCCATGTAAATTGATTATTTCTGAACAAAGGATTGTACAATGAACAAACCTCTTTTAGCCGGCGCAGGTATTACTTTAGTTGCGCTTGGTGTTGCCCCTTACTTTATTGGCTCTAGTGTTGAAGATAATATCAACGCAGCAGTAAACGAATTGAATGAACAAGCCGTCTACTCGGCCGAAGTACTTTCGTACGACAAAGGCTGGTTTTCGACAACGGCAGAAATCAAACTTGCTGTCGACTTTCAAGCGCTAGTCAATGCACAAAATGTCGATGCAGCTGAAATGCCTATTGAAGAAAACCCTAGCGTTACCGCTACCTTGGTTGCTCATCACGGCCCTGTATATTTTGGCGACGGTGTAGGATTAGGCCGCGTTCACTACACGGTGTTTATTGATGGCGATAAATTAAGAGAGTACGTTCAATGGGATGCGCAACAACCCATTTATCGCAATGAAGGCGTGGTTGGACTATTTGGCGGTCTCAGCTACGCAGATGTTATTCCAGCCCTTAGCGCAACCAATGAGGAAGAAGGTTTCACCCTGCTTTTCTCTGGCTATAAGGGTGAAGCTGCACCTGATGGCGACCAGACGTTATATACGTCTTTTGGTGAATCGCTAAGCATCAACGCTGATGAGTTTTCGATGAAATTATCCAATTTATCCATGGATGTAAGCTATAACGGCAGTATGGTAGAGGCCTTCAAGGGCGACCTGTTTGAATCGAAAGTCAAAGCACTTATCGAAAATATGGAAGTTACCGGCCTTGAAGCAGGAGAAACGGTAAAGCTTGAGAATATTGCCCTTGTAACAGACACCGATATTGATGAAGACAGCAACACAGCCAATGTTTACGTGGAATACGCTATTGATAAGGTAACGGGGCCCGACCTTGAAGCCTCTGACATGGTGTTAGGTGTTGCCCTAAATAACTTAGACGTTGATTTCATCAAAGCTTACCAAGATTTTAGCAATACATCACTGCTCGTGCCCTCAGAAGAAGTCCCCGCCAAAATGATGGAATTTATTGAGGCTAACTTGCTTACTCAGCTTAAAGCAGAGCCTGAGCTTAACATTACCAAGCTTAAAGCAACCTTACCTGAAGGCTCGTTTAACGCCTACGCAAATACCAAGTTAGTTGGTATTGATGCGCTGCCAGGTACGATGGAAGATGTGGCTTATTGGGTAACACACTTACTGGCCGATGCACAAGTAACCGCCGACAAAGCCTTTGCGCAAAGCGTAGCGTCTGGCTACATGATGGGGCAGTTAATGGCAACGCCGCAAGCGCAAAATATGTCGGCAGAAGAGCTTGAAGCCGCTGTCGAGCAGCAAACCCCAATGGTTTTAAGCACCTTTGCTCAGCAAGGCTTGATAAAAGAAACCGAGAATGGTTACGAGACAAAATTAGTGCTTAAAGATGGCAAAGCCAGCGTTAACGGTACGCCTATTCCGCTACCTTTTGCGCCTCAATAGCAAGTAACAACACAAAAGGCGCCAGACACGTGCAGTGTCACCCGATACAGCTAGCGCCAAATTCTAGCTTATTTAGCCTAAATAAAAAAACGGGCACGTAATACGTGCCCGTTTTTAATTAACGATATTAAATAGCTAATGACTATTCAGCAGCCTTCTCCGCTACCATAATGGTTTTAATGTTTACGAACTCACGCATACCATATCCACCGTGCTCACGACCATAGCCGCTATCTTTTACGCCACCAAAGGGTAGGTTAGGCTGGGCTAACGAGTAGCCGTTGATATTTACCATGCCCGTATCGAACTCGTCTTTAGCAAGTTCTACCGCTTTGTCAGTATCTGTACTAAAAATACCGCCGCCTAAACCATAGCGAGAATCGTTCGCTACCTCCATGGCTTGCTTATCATCACGGGCGCGTATTAATGAGGCTACGGGACCGAACAGTTCGTCATCGTATGCAGGCATACCAGAGGAGACGTCTTCAAGTACCGTTACCGGGTAGAAGTACCCATCCGAATCTGGGATCACGCCACCTAACGTTAACGATGCACCGGCATCTAGCGACTTTTTCACTTGCTCATGAAGCTCATCACGTAAATCTTCTCTCGCCATTGGGCCTAAATCGGTATTCTCATCGGTGGGGTCGCCCACTTTAAGTTTTTTACACTTCGCGACGAATTTATCTCTAAATTCATCATATACGCTATCGACTACAACAAAGCGCTTCGCAGCAACACAAGTTTCGCCGTTATTGATCACACGACCTTGAATACACATCTCTACCGCATTATCGATATCTGCATCTTCAAGTACCACAAAGGCGTCGTTACTACCCAACTCCATTACGGTTTTCTTCGATAAACTGGCGGCTTCTTTTGCTACCTGTTTACCAACTTCATCACTACCGGTAAAAGTTACGCCACGAACATATTTGTGTTTTATTAAGTCACTGGCCGTACTGCCGTCTATAAGCAACGACTGATAAACATTTTTCGGGAAACCCGCATCTTCATACATTTGTTGAATAGCCTGGGCCATACCAAATACATTCTGCGCGTGTTTAAGTACCGTTGTGTTACCCGCCATAATGTTCGACACGCTGTAGCGAATAACTTGGTATAGCGGGAAATTCCAAGGCTGAATACCTAAGATAACGCCAATGGGTTGATAGGTAATAATAGCGCGACCACCTTCGAAGATACGGTGCTCATCTTCTAGCATTGATGCACCATGCTCGGCGGTATAACGACATATTTGTGCACATAATTGCACTTCTTGCTTACCCTGCGCCGTTACTTTCCCCATTTCTCGGGTCATTAAGCTTGCAAGGTCATCAATGCGTTCTTCCATTAAGTCAGCAAGGTTGTTTAGCAAATCGGCGCGGGTTTCAAATGATGTACGGCGCCAGTTCAAGTAAGCTTCTTGTGAGCGTGTTACGGCTTGCTCTGCGTCCTCAGCTGACATCAAATGATAATGATCGATCTTTTCACCTGTAGCAGGGTTGTAGGTATTGATTGTCTCACTCATTGTCACTCTCCTTAATCCGTTTGGTCTAAAGATGGTGCAACTAAAAAGCCAAGGTGCCGCAAAAGTTTTTAGCCATAATTTTCAATAGGTTAAGATTAAAATCAAGTGTGACGCGTAAAAGATAAAGTAAAACTAATTGGAAAAGATTCCCTAACGCAGTAAAGATTTCAGAGCGAGTGCTCAGTATTTGAGGCTGATCACAATGTATTGCTTAAACCCAAGAAAAACTCACCATTATCGAAGATGTTAGTGAGTTTTCGGTGAATTCCAGCCTTTTTACTGTATCTAAAAGAAGTAACCCAGATTTACAATATTTTTATGAAAGGGAGGTTAGTCGGTATAAAGATCGGGAAAGTGGAACTTCGCCATAGCGAGGGTTAACGCGACTTCATAGACGCTTTGTCGCGTGGCGTGATTTAAGGTGAGAAGACCTATAGCTCCGCCTTTTTGTTTCACGTTGACCGTATCGAAAAGCTTATCCATTACTGCCCCTAGCTCTTCACCGCGCTGCAATGCCTGATACACACTAACGGGGATAGGCAGGCTGGCGCTTCTTGAAACCGACCAATGCCCCTCGTGATATATCGCTACATAAGCAAACGTTGCAGGGCCATCTTCGAAAACGTCGACACCGCCTTCAATCGCCACGTACCAAGCATCGGTTAACCCGCCTTGATGGTGTGCAAGCATGGCTTTAATACGATTGATGGCACCTAGGCGGGTTTCATCTTCATTCATAGGCTGGTCAGGTACGCCACTTGGCACTGCCACACCTTGTGCATCAAAATCATGCTCTAACGTGTCAGATAGAGTGTTGAGTGCCGCATTCACTTTTACCGGGTTTATCGACCCAACGTAAATTGTATCTGAGACCATTGGCTTTCGTCCTTCAAAAACGTGTTTTTGCGACATTAGTCACTGGATTTGCTTTGATATCTTCAAGCATCAAGCGATAGTCTCGCACTGCCGGGAATTCACTAATATTGCGATTAGGCAACGTGCTGTCTGGGTTATCTACTGCCAGTAAATGCTTAATACCGTAAGTCTTAGCTGCATTCAATATGGGAAGAGAGTCATCGACGAATAACGTGCGACTGGCGTCAAATTCAACCCGGGCTTGTAATCGCTCCCATAGCAGCTGAGATTCTTTTGTCACACCAAACTCATGGGTAGAAATTAAGTTATCAATGTGAGAATCAAGCTGAGTATGCTCAATTTTAAGCGCCAAACTATGAGGGTGAGCATTGGTGACCAGCACAACTTCTCTGCCCGATCCATGGAGCGCATCAAGGAATGGAATGGTGTCTTCGCGAAGTGCCAATAAATGGGCGAGTTCCCGTTTTAGCGGCATAAACTCGTTTTCTAAGTCGAGTGCCAGTGACTCGGCCCAATAATCGAGGCAATACCACTGAATTTGACCAAACACTGCCTCGTAGCGCTTAGACATTTCTTGCTGAGTTTGCGCCTCTGAAACCCCTCGTAATTCAGCCAGACGCTTTGGTAAATGATGCAACCAGAACTGATTGTCATAGTGAAGGTCCAACAGGGTACCGTCCATATCGAGTAGTACAGTGTCTATTTCATTCCAGGGCAGAAAGGGCAAGCGATTTTCCTTATAATGAAGTAAGCTAATAAATTGTATACAAGTATGATAACAAAGTTGTAGCGAGAGACATGCCGAAAATTGATCCGAACAAGCCGTTACCACACATTCATTCTCGTGAAATCGTAGCCCAAAGCAAGCTCTTTAGGGTAGAACGCCTAGACCTTGAGTTTTCTAATGGCGCCACCCGTGAATTCGAACGAATGGCAGGGGGTAACCGGGGCGCAGTAATGATTGTGCCTATGCTAGATGAAAATACCATGGTTTTAATTCGCGAATATGCTGCGGGCACACATTCGTATCAACTTGGTTTCCCAAAGGGCCTTATTGACCCCGGCGAGACCGCTATTGAAGCTGCCAACCGCGAACTTCAAGAGGAAGCAGGATTTGCTGCTAACGATCTCATTGAACTTCACCAAGTGAGTATGGCCCCCACGTTTTTCAACGCCAATATGACCATTGTATTGGCTCGCGACTTGTATCCCAAACAACTAGAAGGCGATGAACCCGAGCCTCTTGAGGTGATTCATTGGCCTTTAGACGAAGCAGATGCTTTACTTGCTCGAGAAGACTTTATAGAAGCACGCTGTATTGCCGCGCTGTTTTTAGCTCAAAAGTGGTTTAAGGAACAATAAACATGCCCGATGACGCCCATGCCGACCTACTAGAACTTGCAAAGAAAATTGCCGTTGAAGCTGGTGAAGCCGTATTAGAAGTCTACGACAAAGGTGAGTTTGACGCTTACCAAAAAGAAGACGAGTCCCCTGTCACCAGCGCAGATTATTTGGCAAATGATATTATTAATAAGCGACTAAAAGCCGCTACACCTGATATCCCTATTCTTTCCGAAGAGAATAAACACGCAAGTTTAGAAGAGCGAAAGCATTGGCCACGTTATTGGCTTATAGATCCTATTGACGGTACACAAGAATTCATCGCCAGAAGCGGTGACTTTGCCGTTAATATTGCGTTAATTGAAAATAATGAGCCCACCATTGGGGTTATATTTTGGCCGCCAGGTCAGTCTTTGTATTACGCCGAAAAAGGGAAGGGTGCATTTAAGTCTTCTCCTGATGGCGACCACCCCATAAAAGTACGCAAGCTAGACGACCCCAAAAGCAGCGTTGTTATGATTGCGATTAGTCGTCGTCAGTCTCGCGAAAAAGTGTTAAGTAGAATGTGCGCTAGGCGCGTATACCAAACACTACCGTTAGGCAGCTGTTCGCTGAAAGCCTGTTTCATTGCTGAAGGCAAAGCCGATGTATTTATGCGAATCGGCATTACCGGTGAATGGGACACAGGCGCATCTCAGTGCATAGTCTCTGAGGCAGGCGGTAGCATTGCCGCAGCTAACTTTGAACCGCTTACCTACAACCAGCGTCATTCGTTAGAGAACCCAGATTTTGTGGTAATGGGCGATCAACGGGTGCCGTGGCAAGACGTTGTCCAGTATGATGACTTCGTAAACCCACATACGCATTAGCACGTAACAAATTACATAGCGCAGCGTGCTAACCTACGTATAATAGCGTAGTAATGTTGCTGGGCCACATTACTCTGGTCGTGGTTAAATCAAGCCAGATGGAACCAATTTGTAAAAGGAGTAACCTATGATGACTACACGTATTCGCACGTTGTCGACAGCATTGCTCGCTTGTGGGCTAGCATTTCCCGCTGCAGCCGACTGGTCAATTGACAGCGAAACAAGTGTGCTGCATTTCTTATCTACGAAAAACGCACAAGTTACAGAAGTTCATAAGTTTGATAGCTTCAACGGCACCCTGTCTGATAGCGGTAAGTTAAGCGTTGCGGTAGATTTATCGTCTGTAAATACAGCGATTGATATTCGCAATCAGCGAATGCAAGACATGTTATTTAATGTATCAAAGTTTGCACAAGCAACATTTGAAGCTAACCTACCTGAGTCGATGATGAATCTGAAAGCAGGTGAAGTGGCAAACGGAAACGTTGATGGCATTTTAGTGCTTCACGGCAAGGCGGTCCCTACATCATTTTCAGTAACCGCAAGTAAGGTAGATGAAGGTACATTAACCGTATCAACTACCGCACCTACGCTTATTAAAGCCGAGTCATTTGGTCTCGCAGAGGGTGTCGCGGCACTTCAAAAGATTGCTGGCCTGAAGAGCATTACAACCACTGTACCTGTTACCTTCGCGGTAACGTTTGAACAATAGTAAGGGTGCAATGTGCGCAAAGAGGAACCTCGCGCCTTAAGGTAGCTTGAACACCTCGTGCTAATGCGCAACTGACCTCTTATTTCGTAAAGGTACAAAAAACCGCACTTTATGTGCGGTTTTTTAATTCTCGAAACAAAATCAACCTATTGGGTGTTATTAGAAAGCCTGTAACGCATAGGCAAGGGCTTTTCACTGAGCGTCTGTACCGGCATGTTCTGCCATGTATTTTCCGGTAAAGCAGGAACTTCAGCGTTATGCTGTGAAATAGCAAAGTAATCCATGGCCACACGTAAACGCTTCAGGGCTTTGCATTCCTTTACCTCTTGGTCGATAACAAACACACCCCACCGACGCATTGCTAAGCCGAGCTTATCGCTACTGGTTAAACGAATAACCGGGGCTGCTAACACCATGCCTACCAATACTGGCAGCAGCCACATAAATAGCGATGGCGTGAAATAAAACGTGGTTACGCCCCACGCCACTGCTAGACAACTCATTATCTGCGTGTGCTTGATAGCTACCGTCCAAGGTACTTTGCGACCTTCCCGTTCTTGTGCTTCCCATTTAACTGAATGACCGACGAATACACTAATAACAAAGTAGCTGTGATAAAACATCATCAGCGGCGCAATGAGCACAGCCATTGTTAGCTCTAATGCTGCGCCTTTTATCAGCGCCCACGCGCCGCCAAACTCGCTGCGACGCTTCATGAGCGCAAGAGCAATACCCAGAAGTTTAGGTAGGAATAATAAGGCCGCCGTGCCCCACATGGTCACCATCATCATATCTTGGCGTGCCACCTGCCAGCTAGGGAATAATTGGTATTCAGACACGAAGAATTCCGGTACCGACGTAGCGCGAATAAGCGCATCTGCCGTGCCTAACGCCAGCATACAAAACAATATAAGCGAAGAAATGTAGGCAAAGGCACCAAACAAAAAATGCAGTCGGTTGGCCATTTTCAAGCCTTTCACGTTTAACAACCCTAGGTGCTGAATATTGCCCTGCACCCAACGGCGGTCGCGGATGGCGTAGTCGACAATATTGCTTGGCACTTCTTCATAACTGCCCGTGGTGTCGGTGAGCAAGTAAGCTTGCCAGCCTGCTCGGCGCAATAGCGCCGCCTCGACAAAGTCGTGGCTTAGAATTTCGCCGCCAAAGGGAGCGCGACCTTCAAGAGTAGGAAGCCCACAATGCTGCATAAATGGCGCTATACGTATAATGGCATTGTGCCCCCAATAGTTAGCACTGTCGGTTTGCCAAAATGACAACCCAGTGGCTAACATAGGGCTATATAAGTGCGCCGCGAACTGCACAAAGCGCCCGAAGAAGGTATTTTGACGTACCGGCATAGGAATAGTTTGAACAAGCGCCGTATCCGGATTTTGCTCAATACGACGAGCAAGGTCCTGCATACGCTCCCCCGTCATTACGCTATCGGCGTCTAATACAATCATCGACTCATAGTTAGCACCCCAGCGCTCGCAAAATTCTTTAAGATTGCCTACTTTTCTATGCAGGTTCTTTTCTCGCCTGCGATAAAACACCTGGCTTGAATACCCACCAAGACGTTTTTTCAAACGTGTGAAGGCACGAAGCTCTGCATCCGCTTTCGCCATATCACGGGTGTCGCTTAGCATATAAAAATCAAACTGCGCGCTATTGTCGCTATCCATCAGTTCGCGAATACATGCTTCAAAACCCACCATAATACGACGAGTATCTTCGTTGTATACCGGCATTACTACGGCGTGCTTTTGCCCAAGTGGTGTAGCGGAATCTGGCTGGGCTTGAATTCGGCGCAAGCTTAACGGGTCAATGTTGAAAAGCTGTAAGAAGAATCCAATAATCCCCGTCCAAAACGCCATACATAACCAAGCAAACAGGGTTAACCCCAGCCCTAGCTGTGCAATTTCTAAATTGGTGAGGCCGTTAGGTAAAAATATTTCGTATAAACTCCAACCGGCCAGCGCCGTGCTTGGAATCACTAGCATTGCCATGATAAACAAACGCATATGCTCTCCTTTTAATATGAAATGTGACCCGCGTTTTGCGGTGTCGCTTTTAACCTGAGGCACGGCTTTAGCCCCGTTAGATAATGCTGTATCTGTGCGCTTAGTTTGGTTGATAGACATAATTCCACACCTCACTGACACGTTGCCCGTCTTGCTCGATATAAGCGCGCATATCAACCGTTTGCTTCTCGTTCGGTTTAACAAAGAAAGTAGCGCGCCATTCCTGTCCATCGGCTACGGGGTAAAGGCGCTGCTTAGAGATTGCGCCATTAGCGCCTTGAACCACTAGTTTCATAGATTTTTCATCAAAACTAAGAGACTGCGGTGCGCTGAAATCCACACTAAACTGACGGGTATTATTCAAACTGTCGTCTTTAAATTCGTCACCTGGCAGTACCGCTTTACCTTGGCGAGTGCGCACTACTGACGCCAGTTCGCTAACGAATGGGTTTTGCTCAACGGTTTTAAGATCGTAGGAAAAGTACAGCGACTCACCGGAATTAAAGGGCTTTTCAGGCGTCCAGAACGCCACAATGTTGTCGTGAATCTCAGATTTTGTAGGTATCTCGACGACTTCAAGACGACCTTTTTCAAAACCTTCTTGGGGGGTAACCCAAAGACCTGGACGTATGTGATAGTTAGCTTCTGCATCTAAGTAGTTATCCCACTCACCATCGCGCTGCAGCATACCGAAACCTTTGGGGTGCGTATCGCTAAGCGAGGTCACTTGAAGGCGAGCTGGATTTGTAAGGGGGCGCCAAATCTCTTCACCCGCGTGGGTAACCATAAGTACGCCATCGCTGTCGTGAACTTCCGGACGATAATCGTCGTGGCGCTTCTCTGTATTTTCACCGTACAGGAACATACTGGTGAACGGCGCGATGCCTAGCTTGCTCACATCATCTCGTGCGAACAACCAGCTTTCCACTTTAACACTGGTATCGATGTCGGGCTGAATGACAAACTTATAAGCGCCGGCTACCGACGGACTTTCTAAGCGCGCGTAAATAGTAATAGGTTTGCCTTCGCCAGGCTCGATAATCCAAAACTCGGTAAAGTGAGGAAACTCTTCCCCTTTCGCGAGTGCCGTATCGATAGCCAGCCCGCGGGCCGATATGCCATATACCTGATTTTTACCAACAAGGCGAAAATAAGAAGCACCTAAAAATACAGCAAACTCGTCTTTATACTCTTCATTTTTAAGTGGGTAGTGAACGCGAAAACCCGCAAAGCCCGACTTATCATCGGTCAACCCTGCCAACGCTGATGCTGAACCATCGTAGTTAAACATCTCACTGTTAAACGCAAGGCGCTCAGGTTTATTACTTTCGCCTATCGTATGAATGGTAACTGGGTATTCGTACAGAAACCCTGGGTGGAAAAATTGCAGCTCATAGTCGTTTTCACCGTGCCAAAGACTTTGTTCGGGTTTAAAGCGAATAGAACGATACGTTGTGTAGTCAATTTCTTTTAACTTGCTGTTTAGCCCATGATCGTCTTGCTCATAGCTCTGAGTGGCTGATTGACGAGCCGCATCAATAATAGATTGTAAAATTGGCGATGTTTTCTGTGGCTGATTGTCTTCATTAACCTCAACAGCCCCTGCCTGATGAAATGTCACTAACGCGATAACGCTGGTCATCGCCAAAAGAATGCGTGACAACCCTAGCTGTCGGGGCTTACTCGCACTCTTTTTTGAAACTTTATTAAAAATAAAAACTGGCTTAGCCATCCGTCCTCTCCTTATGAAAACAATGGTTGTCCAGGTGGCTATGTGGCTTTGGCTTGCTATCCGAGTTATCGAAAAAAATTAGCGTAAGTAATCAAATTAAAAGACTTTACCAAAGCGTTCGTGATTCAAACCACACGAGGAAAGGTGCTCTACTCCTTTCTTATTCACCCTATCGTTGTGAAGCAAACGCCCTGTCAAAACGGTAGGAGTGAAAATTGGACAACGCATAAGCACTTCAGCAAAAGCCGTTCCAATACGAAGAAGCGCTGCGTTACTTTATATTTTTCACAATACTTACAATGATTTACTTCTAATTTAATTGAGTTACAGCGGGTAACCTTGTTTTGTAAATATGTCGAGAGGGTTAGACAAAAGGTTAATTGTTGGTTTTTAGCGACACCTAGACGTGCCAACTTTTCCTCGCAGTATAAAAAAGATGCGACATATCATGAATTCAACGTTGTGACATTATTTAAGCGAAGTGAAAATTACGCATATTTATTAATGACATATAGGAAATTTACCGGCTGGTAACAGCACGCATTATCGGTGTTGGCAAAGGCCTTGCTACTCACCATGTTGATAATTAAATCGGACACGATTTCTTTACGGAAATAGAAACGGTGGCGTGAAGCATTGTTATGCCATCAACACAGTGACTTGTTAGCAGCACGTTATTTGCGCTTACTCTATGACACATGGGTATTGCGTAAGTAGAAGCAAGTCGCTGAACACATTAAGGAGTTATCACATGCGTAAAACAATCACACTTATCACGGCAGCACTTGCTGCAGCAACACTTCCTCTTTCAGCAATGGCTGACAAGCCTGACTGGCGTTACGTAGAAGGTGGTTACACCAAAATGGACTTTGACAACAACGAGTCTTTTGAGCCAGACGGCCTAACGGTTAATGGTAAATATCTTTTAAACAGCAACTGGTACCTAAACGGTGAGTACAGTTTTTTCGAAGAAGGTAACTTTGACTTCGACATGCTTACGCTAGGTGCTGGCTATCGTTTACCCGTAAACGCAACAACTGACGCCTACTTTGGTGCTAACCTAGAGCGTATAGACGGTGACGTAAATGACGAAACGGGCTATAGCATTAATGCTGGCCTACGCTCAATGATTACAGAGCAAGTTGAGCTAGCCGGTGAAGTGGGTTACTACGACGTAGATGATGGAGAAGCATCATTTAGAGTAGGTGCAAATTATTACATTACGCCGCAATGGGCTGTGGGAGCTAACTACAGAGTGATTGATGACCTAGACATTATGCAGGTTACTGCACGATACGCGTTTTAAGCCTCCCTCTCCTCAGGTAGGTTGCCGGGTTGCTCGACCCGGCTTTTTTGGTATCTATTCTGTTTCGTCACTAGGCTGAATATCTTCCTTTCGCTTAATATCCACGCTTTCATGAAGTTCTGAATACACCAAAACCGCGTCACCTTGCTTCAATCTCTCTAACACTTGCTGCACCTTCACCTCTAGGGCAACCTCTTGTTCGCCATAGTCGGTGCCTTCGCGCAGCACAAACGCTTCTGCCAAACTGTAAAGTGTATCGGCTTCTAGCGCATCTATTGGAATTATCATTCAGGCTCCTGAAAGTATGTTGTGTTTATCGTGTTTACACTATGTGGTATTTATCGGTTTAGATAGCCACAGGTGGTATTCACCGGCAGGGCTTCACTAACAAAGCGTTTCACGCGGTCATGCAGCCAAACCTTGGGATTTAATACAGAGCCCTGCATGAACCCTACGTGACCACCTCGCTCGCTAAGCTCTACCGTCACATTACGCGCAAGCTCTTCTTCTTGAGGCACAATTAGGTGGTTCATAAAGGGGTCGTCGATACTGTGCAGGACTAACGTAGGGCAGTGAATTGCGCTTAAAAAATGATAAGCACTGCATTTTTCATAGTAATCTTGAGCGTCTGCGAAACCGTGCAGTGGCGCGGTGATCTTCTCGTCAAACTGCGTAAAACTGGTTATCTCATGCACATCGCTTTTCGTTAACTGAATGAGCTTGCGATAGTCAATGTACTCCATCTTCTTAAGTAATGTGTTTTTCATGCTAGTAAGCAGATACTTTTGATAAACCCTAGAAAAGCCTTGGTTTATCGATTTAGCGCATTCAGACAGTTTTAGCGGAGAGGAGATGGCCACGGCCGCTTTTAGCCATTTTTGAGCTGGGTTTTCACCAAGTAATTTCAGCAGCATATTACCGCCTAGGGAAAATCCAATGGCGACTTTAGGAATACGTGGAAACTTATCGTGCAGCCACGCCAAGAAATAACTGGGATCTTCGGTTTCACCGCTGTGATAGGCCCGTGCTTTCAAATTTGGTACACCGCTACAGCCACGGTAATGCATCATTACCACCTGCCAGCCATTCACAGAGAGCTGCGCCATCATATCGTTAGCATAATGAGACTTAATACTGCCCTCTAGGCCATGAAACATCACGACTATGCCTGAGGTTTCTTGCGGTTTGGGGCCCCAAGCGACGTCTACAAAGTCGTCATCGGGTAACGTTAAGCGCTCCATGTCGTAAGACAAAGGTAAACGCTTTTGAATAAAACGCGGCCAAATAGTCTGGATGTGACGGTTTTTCGCCCATCCCGGCACCTTAAAGCTGCTTTTTATTATTTTTCCATCCGATAGCGCTGATTTACTCATTGTTATTTCTTATTTTGTTTTACGATAGTTGTTTGATCACAAGGCTCACCAAACGTCGAGCCTCGCTATTGTCGCGAAGCGAGTAGGCATTAATTAACGCTGCGATAGATGCGTTAAATATATTTGAAGAAGATAGCTGCGCCTGCCCTAAGTATGTTACCGATTGCCCGTTAAACGATGTAACGATGTCGCGCTGCTGCGCTCGTTCAAGTTCAAGCTCTTCTTCTTTTAGTGCATCATAAACGGTTCTATCCCCCCCGTTATCAGGGTGTGCGGCTTTTCGTTTGGCTCTATGGGCTTGCAATGTTAAATCCGTTGGGGCCGCGGCCTCAATAACCGCTTTAAGCTGAGGCAAGTTTATAATGGTATTGTTCTCTAAGCACCAACATATCAGCAAGAGAATGTTAACATTCACCTTGTGATTGTCTTGCAGCAAAATAGCAAGCGGCGCCATGTCCCCTTTGGTATAGCGAGAAACGCTGTACGCCCAGAACGCACTGGTCTCAAGATTAAGCGGTTGCATTGTCGTACTCTTCTCGTTTTAGCTCAATTTGCTCTTGCGCATCCAGCCACGCCATCTCTTCTTCTTCAAGCTGCTGTTTAAGCTGGGTTTGCTTGTCGAGCAAGGCCATTAGTTCGGCTTTTTTATCGTCGCTATAAAGCGTGGTATCTGCCAGCGCTTCTTCTACGTCTGCAAGTTGTGCACTGCACTTTTCCATGGCCTTTTCGTGTTTGTCGATGGCTTTTTTGAAAGGTGCTACCGTTTGCCTGAACTCAGCTTCACGGCGTTTTTCTTCTTTACGGTCTACTTTACGTTCTGGCTTACTCGGCTCACCAGAGGCTTGCTGTGCTTCGTCCTTGGCGTCGCTATTGGCTTTCGCCTTTTCTGCGGCTTGCTGCTTTAAGATCCAGTCGCGATAATCGTCTAAGTCGCCCTTGAAGGGTTCAACCTCTTTGCTATCAACAAGATAAAAATCTTCGCACACCGATGACAATAGGAAGCGGTCGTGCGACACAAGGACCATGGCGCCTTCAAAGCCCTGCAGCGCGATATTAAGGGCATGACGCATTTCTAAATCTAAATGGTTAGTGGGTTCATCGAGTAGCAACAAGTTAGGCTTTTGATAAACAATTAACGCCAGCACCAACCGGGCTTTTTCTCCACCCGACATGGGGGCTACAGGCGCTAAGGCCTCGTCACCATTGAAACCAAACCCGCCGAGGTAATCGCGAAGCTGTTGTTCTGTAGCTTTCTCGTCGATGCGCTGCAAATGCAAAAGGGGCGTGGCATTGGCATCTAGCGTTTCCAACTGATGCTGGGCAAAGTAGCCAATTTTTAGGCCTTTTGCCGTATTAAAAACACCTTGCTTAGGCGCATGCACGCCAGCAAGCAGTTTGATCAATGTAGACTTACCTTGCCCGTTGCGCCCTAAAAGTCCAATTCGGCTACCCGGCACCAAGTTAAGCTTTACCTGCTGCAACACAATATGCTCATCGTAACCCAGCTGAATTTTTTCCATTTGAACTAACGGGTTCGGAAGCGCGGTGGGCGGCGCGAATGAAAAACTAAACGGGCTTGCCATATGGGCAGGCAATAGCGTTTCCATTTTTTCTAACTGTTTAATTCGGCTTTGCGCTTGCTTCGCTTTACTCGCTTTGGCTTTAAACCGCGTAATAAAAGAGTTGAGGTGCGCAACCTTTTGCTGCTGCTTTTCATATTCAATGTTTTGCAGACGTATACGCTCGGCGCGCTGGGTTTCAAAAGACGAGTAGTTACCGGTATAAGTAACGAGCTTTTGTTGTTCAACACTGATAATTTGCGCCACTGTGTTGTCGATAAATGCCTTATCGTGTGATATCAACAGCAACGTGCCAGCATATCGCTGCAGCCATTTTTCAAGCCATATTACGGCGTCTAAATCTAAGTGGTTAGTAGGCTCATCCAGCAGCAGTAAGTCAGACGGACAAAGCAGCGCTTGGGCGAGGTTTAATCGCATACGCCAGCCACCGGAAAAGTCACTCACCGGTGCGTTCAGCTGCGCATTAGTGAACCCGAGGCCTGAAAGGATGGTCGCTGCGCGGGCTTCCACATCATAAGCCCCAGCTTGTTCGAGCTGCCCATGAATTTGGCCTATTTTCACACCATCACCACTCTCTTCAGCGGCTTCTAACTGGGCCTGTAAGTCACGTAAATGTTTATCACCGTCCACCACATAGTCGATGGCCGTACGCGTCGTTGCGGGGGTTTCCTGCGCCACGCTTACTATGCGCCAATCACTGGGTACGCTACAGTCGCCCGCATCCACACTCAGCTCGCTACGTAACAGTGCGAAAAGTGTAGATTTCCCGCAGCCATTACTGCCAATTAGCGCCACTTTATGGCCCGGAAACACCTGTGCCGACGCCTCTTCTAGCAGCATTTTACGACCGCGTAGTAGGGATACGTTTGAAAGCTTTATCATAAGCAACCTGTGATGGAACAAACTTGGCCGCGTATAATATCAAAAACTTAAGGCAAAAGCTGATCAACAGGCAGCATTTCAAGGTATAATATTGGCGAAATTCATCAAAGGTGTATGTATGTCAAAACGTGTAAAACGCCGGTTTGTGGCCGGAGCTACCTGCCCTAAATGCCAAGAGCTAGATACCATTTCGCTATACTTCGAAAATAATGTAGAGAAGCTTGAGTGTGTGGCGTGCGGCTATAACGAAGCGCAAACCGATGAAAAAGTAGGTGCAGCCACCCGTTCAAACGAAAACGTTATTGGTATTTTCAAGCCTCACTAACATTCCTACTCACCGCTAGGTAAAATTTACGTTTATTTAGTGCTATACCGCTTAACCCTTGCCGATATGAGCGTATAGCCGTTCCTCTTAAGAGCACGCCAACCCTTAGCCTGCCGCTTTTCATCATGTAAAAGTGGCACAGGTATAGTTTTTGTATCCTTAGCCCCTAAGGAGTGAAATATGAAGCATGCTAAAAAACGGTTTTGTTATGTGGTAGCAGGGTTATTGCTCATGCTCATTGCGTTTAGGTTATATCTTCCATATGCCGCAGCCACATACATTAACACCACACTAAGCCAATCGAAGCAATACGACGGTCGAGTGGGCGACGTAGATTTGATGTTGTGGCGAGGCGCCTACAGCTTAGAGTATGTTTTGCTTTATAAGGCAAACGGGCAAATAGACAAGCCCTTGTTTAAAGCAGACTATGTGGAATTTACGCTGTCGTGGTCACAGCTTTTTAAAGGCGCTGCGGTAGGTAGAGTGGTTGTTAACTCCCCCGAAATTAATTTTGTAGACGGAAACTCGGAAGAAAAAAGCCAGTCGGGTAAAAACGAGAATTGGCTGTCTATCGCCGATCAACTGTTTCCGCTGCGGATAGACAAATTGACCATTAACCAAGGAAAAATTGCCTTTCACAATCCCGATACCTCTCCGGCTATCGACATTGCGCTGCACGACATTCAGCTTGAAGTGAACAACTTGGTCAATAGCGATGACTTATCAGACACCCGTGTAGCAACGGCCAAAGCCAAGGGACAAACGGCAGAGCAAGGTACAATTTCCTTAAACGCCAAGCTTAACCCGGCGACAGAAGCGCCCACGTTTGACCTAGATATACAAGCTGACAATGTTGGGCTGGTGAACTTTAAAAACCTGCTTGATACCTATGCGCCCTTTGATTTAGAAGCAGGGACCCTTACCCTTGCAGCCGAAGTGGCTTCTAACGAGGGGAAAGTAAAAGGCTATATCAAACCCATTTTGCATAACGTGGAAGTGTTTTCTTGGAAAGGCGATATTGAACGTGACGGCGACGGTTTTATTGAAGGCAGTATCGAAGCCATTTCCGCGTTCGTCACAGAGCTTTTTGAAAATCAAAGTGAAGATCAGATTGCTACACGCATTCCTATTGAAGGCGACCTATCAAACCCGGATACGCAAACATGGGACGCATTTACAGCAATATTGAAAAACGCATTTATTAAAGCGTTTAAAGGCGATGTGGAGGAAAGCGTAGAACTCGACAGACTGGAGTTAGACAGATTGGAAAACCCTAAGGGGTCCAATTAAAAACGCTGAGGGCTTTTTAACCGCTAAGGGCTCTTTTAATCGCTGAGGGCTCTGCAAGAGCCCTAACCGATTTAGATGGTACTATATGGTACAGCTATCACCACAGTCGTTGGCACCGTCGCGCATGCCTTCAATTTCTTGGCTTTCTTGCTTGTCTTTTTTAGCCTGCTTCTCTGCTACTGACTGCTCAACTGAGTCAAAATCGATGCTGTCGAATGCATCCATATCAAAATCGCTCATAGCTTACTCTCTTAAATTAATAGTGCGGGGGCGGGGTTTCTTCCGACTGTTTAGCAATATTAGAAGGCTCTATACTTTTAACACGGTCTATTACGTGACTTACTTTAAACGCTAAGTCATCAAGCTGCTTTTGTTGTGAAGCCAGCGCTTCATTAAGTGCCTCGATAGTGTGCTCTTGAAAAGCTACTTTCATCTGTAACTCTTCAATATAGCTATTGGCGCTATCTATTTGCTGTTGTAGCTGCTCAGCGCTTTTATCTGTCATGTAAACTCTCTATCTCTCTCGTTGCCATTCTTCGGCAAGACCACTACTGCTAATAGATACTATATTATCATTGGGAAGGAAGGCGACGCCATAAACAACTGCGGTAGGTGGTGAAATAGACTCTCTTGAAGCAACTTGTATAGACTGCACCTGTTCACCGCTTTGCAAATCCCATAAGTACACCTTCCTTGCTGGCGACCCTGTAAGCAAAAATTGACCGTCTTTTGAAAACTCCACATCGGTGAAAATCTTTTGTCGTGAGGCGAATTTTAGCGAGGTAACGGGCTGCCCGGTTTGCACATTCCATACTTGCGACTTACTTTGACTATCCGCGGTAAAGGCAAAGCGCCCTTCGTCGTCTAGCGCAACTTTCGTCACGCGAGTAGGGTGAGTAAAAGTATGAATAATCTGCCCAGTATCGGTACTCCATAAATAAGCGATGTAGTCATTCCCACCAGTAAGGGCAAACTTTCCGTTAGGTGAAATGTCGATTGAATTGACTTTTTCTTGATGGCCAAAGAATTCAAGCCGACGAGAGGTGCGAGGTTCAAAGTACATCACTTTACCATTTGAGCGGGCCACCAAAATGCCGTTGCCGTTATTGGTAACCACTACGTCGCGAATAGACGATTCATCAATACGCCAAAAACCTTCAGGCTCGCCGGTTTCTAAGCTCCACAGAGCAAACGCTTCACGGTCGGCAGTCACTACATAACGCTTGTCTGCACTAATGTGCACCGACATAACTAAGTTATTGCCTTCCCCTTGATGACTCCAATGGTAAAGCGGTTCGCTTTGCCCTATTCGCCATACATTCACCCCGTTATTTACGCCAGATACCACGGCCAAGGTGCCGTCGGTGGATATATCTGCCGCGTATGCGCCTTCTTCTACATGACGCCACTGCTGTATTGGCGTAGTATCAGGGATAGAGCATCCCATGGAATTGCCAATAAGTACGATGAGTAACACTATTCTACGGAACAATTGAGGCCTAAACATAATCAAATGGGTTTCGCTTTGTAAACGCTAGGTTTAACATAGCATGGATCACGCATCTTTAACTATCGTGCACACTGCCTTAGATGCAGCAGTATAGACATAGACGCATGATGATAATAATTAATGGAGACGTTTTTATGCAGAAGTCGCTCGTTGCCTTATCTACTATCGCTGCGCTAGGCCTTTTCGCTTGCCAGCCAAATACATCTGATGAGGCCGCTTCTACAAGCGCTGATAGTGCAAAAACAACTGCTGTTGCAGCAGAAGAAATGACAGATACGCAAAAACAAGCTTACGCCATGGGCGCAAGCATGGGTCTGTTCGTAAGCAACCGTGCCGAACAACAAGAACAACTTGGCCTAACGCTAGACCAAGACGCGCTACAACAAGGTTTTAAAGACGGCCTAAACGACACGCTAAAATTTACACCTGAGCAAATTCAACAAATTGCTCAACAGGGTGAAGAAGTACTGCGCGCCAAGCAGCAAGAAATGGCTGAACAAGCTGCTGAGAAAAACATTGAAGCAGGCATTGCTTACCTAGAAGAAAACAGTAAGAAAGAAGGTGTTGTTACTACTGAATCAGGCCTTCAATATGAAGTGCTTGAAGAAGGCGAAGGCGCAAGCCCGGTAGCAACCGACATGGTAAAAGTTCACTATCGCGGCACTTTGCTAGACGGCACCGAGTTCGACTCTTCATACAAGCGTGGCGAGCCTGCTGAATTCCCGCTTAACCGCGTTATCGCAGGCTGGACCGAAGGTGTTCAATTGATGAAAGAAGGCGCGAAATATCGCTTCCACATTCCATCTGAACTAGCCTACGGACAACGCTCTACTGGCGCTATCACACCTAATTCAACGCTAATCTTTGACGTTGAGCTTTTAGAGGTGGTTAAGCCTGAAGCCGAAGCTCCAGCTGAGTAAGCAACCGCTTTAGAAAAGAGAAAGCCGACGCATAGCGTCGGCTTTTTTGTTTTAGTGAGTCAGCGTGATCCTTGCTTACCTTTTCCCTACGAGCTAGTGGATTTTCACCACGCGCGTACCCAAATAGTAAAGTGGGTTATTCAATATGCTTGGTGCCTCGAATTACACTTATAAGCTTAGCCTAAATTAGCGAAACTTCACGCTCAGAACCCTATTTTCTTGTAACGATTTAGCCTTAAAACTCAAAGCTTAAAACGAAAGGTTTTAACGCTGAGGCGCACGGCGTCTTTCTGTGTGCACTTTAAAGGTGGCAAAGTGGTTTAATAGCGTCTGCCCCACTTTGTAAATGGCACAGCCTAAAATAAGATAGACCACGGTTATCGTGCTATTTAAGCGAACCACAATATCAAGTAGAGCGTACAGCAATAACAACGCACCGCTTAAAAACAGCATAAAACCGATGATAGTACCACTTATTTGAAGAGGTTCATTGCCCGGCCTTCGGCGGTTCAACACAGGTATTCGGTTACGCATTCGCTTCCCCTAATAATTTGTCTAGTATTTATACTGTGACATTGCATGAAAGGTTTATGTTCAATAATTATTCGATCTGCCCTTTTTGTCACTTTTTCCGAGTATCAAAGATTGCGTTTTGTGGTATTACCCACATAAAGTAGGGGTAATTAGCTGGAATATGTATAGGACATTGTGAAGACACCGCTTATCACTCGAAAAGGCTACCTTAAGCTGAAACAAGAGCTGGACTTCTTGTGGCGTGAAGAACGACCAGAGATTACTCGCAAAGTAACCTGGGCTGCCAGCCTAGGCGATAGAAGTGAGAATGCCGACTACCAATACAACAAAAAGAAGCTGCGTGAAATTGACCGCCGCGTTCGCTACCTACGCAAGTGCTTAGAAAACCTTAAAGTTGTGGATTACGACCCACAGCAAGAAGGAAAAGTTTTTTTTGGCGCCTGGGTTGAAATTGAGAACGAGGCAGGAAAAGTAATGGAGCTGCGCCTAGTTGGCTATGATGAAATTTTTGGCCGCAAGGACTACATTTCTATCGACTCTCCTATGGCGAGAGCATTGATTGGCAAAGAAGAAGACGATGAGTTTGTTGTGAAGACCGAAACGGGCACCAAAGAATGGTGGATAAACCGAATTTGGTACGATGCCACAGACAAACTATAACCAGAGATAGGCGCCATTAGATTACCCTTTAAAACCCAATGATCAGACGACTTCCCCTACACCGCGGTGATATACTCACCGCTTCTGTTTTCACTACCGACGCTGTGTACGTAAGCCTTTCGCACACCGTTTATTCGCCATTGCCTAACGCGAATTTTTAGTATCTTAGAGCGACTTATGATTATCAATAAAATTGCAGATGAACTTAGCGTTCAACCTTCGCAAGTAACTGCCGCCGTAAAACTTCTCGATGATGGAGCTACCGTTCCTTTTATCGCCCGTTACCGAAAAGAAGTCACCCAAGGACTTGATGATACGCAGCTGCGAACGCTAGAGCAGCGCTTAACCTACCTGCGTGAGTTAGAAGAGCGCCGCGACGTTATTCTTAAATCAATAGAAGAACAAGGCAAGCTGACTGACGAGCTAAAAAGCAGTATCAGTAGTGCTGACAGTAAAACCACCCTTGAAGATTTATATTTACCCTATAAACCTCGCAGGCGCACTAAGGGCCAAATTGCCATTGAAGCGGGACTAGAGCCACTTGCTGACGCCTTATTCAATAACCCAGACACAGATGCTGAAAGTGAAGCGCAAAAGTACGTTAATGCAGAAAATGGCATTGCTGATACTAAGCCAGCGTTAGAAGGCGCCCGCTATATTTTAATGGAGCGCTTTGCAGAAGATGCGTCGCTGTTAGCTAAAGTGCGTCACTACCTTATCGAAAACGCACATGTAAAAAGTACCGTTGCGCCGGGTAAGGAACAAGAAGCCGCGAAATATAAAGATTACTTTGAGCACAGCGAAAAATATAAAACGGTACCCTCTCACCGCGCCCTTGCTATGTTTAGAGGCCGCAACGAAGGCATGCTTCACATTCAGCTTGATGCCGACCCGCAGTCAGAAGAAAAAGGGCCTTCACACTGCGAACACATTATTGCGAGCCACTACGATATTATGCACCGCGGCCGGGGTGCGGATGATTTCTTAGCCCAAGTTGTGCAGTGGACGTGGAAAATCAAAATTGGCCTACACATGGAAACCGAGCTTTTCAGCGCGCTACGAGAGCGAGCCGAAGAAGAGGCCATTGAAGTGTTTGCTAAAAACCTGAACGACCTGCTGATGGCAGCGCCTGCTGGTGCAAAAACCACGATGGGCCTAGATCCAGGTTTAAGAACCGGCGTTAAAGTAGCGGTAGTAGACAGCACGGGTAAAGTGGTTGCGACCAACACCATATTCCCACACGCGCCGCAAAACCAGTGGGATAAATCTATGCGTACGCTTACCACGCTATGTAAGCAATACAAGGTAGATTTGATCAGCATTGGTAACGGCACCGGCTCGCGTGAAACCGACAAACTGGTTGGCGAAATGCTTAAAAACAACAGCGAACTTACTGCACAGAAAATTATGGTTAGCGAAGCTGGCGCATCGGTATATTCAGCGTCTGAGCTTGCTTCAAAAGAGCTACCAGAGCTTGACGTGTCAATTCGAGGTGCGGTTTCCATTGCGCGACGCCTACAAGACCCGCTCGCAGAATTAGTTAAAATTGAGCCTAAAGCCATTGGTGTAGGCCAGTATCAGCACGACGTAAGCCAAAGTCAGTTGGGCAAATCGCTTGACCGTGTTATTGAAGACTGTGTGAATGCGGTGGGTGTTGATTTAAATACCGCGTCACCTGCGCTGTTAAGCTATGTGTCGGGCTTAAACAAAACCCTTGCCCACAATATTGTTAATTTCAGAGACACCAACGGCGCCTTCCCTGACCGTAAAGCACTATTGAAAGTAGAGCGCTTAGGGCCAAAAGCCTTCGAGCAAGCGGCGGGCTTCCTTCGCATTGTTAATGGCTCAAACCCGCTTGATGCTTCGGCAGTGCACCCCGAAGCGTACCCAGTGGTTGATAAAATTGTAGATACCACCGCTGTTGCAGTAAACGACATTATCGGTAACACCGAACTACTAAAAAGCTTGTCGCCTGATACCTTTACCAGCGACGAATTTGGTCTTCCTACGGTAAAAGATATCCTTAAAGAGTTAGACAAACCAGGCCGTGACCCTCGCCCTGAGTTTAAAACTGCCGCGTTTAAAGAAGGCGTTGAAAGCATTAACGACCTTAAGCCAGGTATGATTTTAGAAGGCGTAGTTAGCAACGTGGCTAACTTTGGCGCATTTGTTGATGTGGGCGTACATCAGGATGGATTGGTGCACATTTCTGCGCTTACCAACAAATTTATCTCTGACCCACGTGAAGTGGTGAAAGCAGGCGACATCGTTAAAGTTAAAGTGCTTGAAGTAGACGTTGCTCGCAAGCGTATTTCCTTCACCATGCGCTTAGATGATACGCCAAGTCAAAGCAACAATGCTGGCGGCCATAGCGCTACAGGTAAGGGGGCTTCAAGTAAGGGCGCTAATAACCAGCGTGCAGGTAAAGCACAAAATAAAGGGTCTGGGCGTTCGAATCAGGGGGGCGGCAATCGCAACAGTCAACCGCAAAACAGCGCTATGGGCAACGCGTTTGCCGATGCGTTTGCTAAAGCGAAAAAGTAAACGCTAGCGATTAGACAGTAACGTTTGAAACGACAAGGCCCACGCTTTAATAGTGGGCCTTTTTTTATCTCAGAGCAATTGCGTTACCCATTGAGCTACTTCACAGTCTTGCCTGCTAACGGCTAGAGCAATAGTGTTTCAAAAATGTTTCGTGAGACGGCATATTTTCCAGCCCCTTCAACACTGACAGTTCAATACCTTGCAAAAATCTTTGGAGTTCTTTAGCAGGCATGCCTTTTACACTGGCGTGATAACTCTCAGGCATAATTCCCTGACCTAGCATCACTTGCGTCCACGAGTCGACTCTAAACAGCTCTCCGTCTTCTTGAAAAGCATGGCCAAACTCTTTAAACAACTGCATACGATGTTTTAATGTGTCCGGCACTTCCATATCATGACAATACTGCCAGAATGGGCTGTCTTTGCGATAGGTGGCGTGATAATGCAATATTATAAAGTCCCTGATTTTGACAACTTCTTCTAGCGTCTGGCGATTATACTCATCAGCAATAAGCTCGCTAACGCCACCATTAGGAAAGAGCTTCAAGAAGCGAATAATGCCCATTATAATCAAATGAATACTGGTCGACTCTAGCGGCTCGACAAAACCGCTAGAAAGCCCTAAAGCCAAACAGTTTTTATTCCATGCTTTTAAACGGCGTCCCGTCTTAAACTTTATAATTCTGGGCTTGGTGATGGTGTTACCGGTTATGTTATCTAACAAGCGCTGGGTAGCATGCTCATCAGACAAGTACTTGCTGCAATACACCAAACCATTACCCGTCCGGTGTTGCAGAGGAATTTTCCACTGCCATCCACTGTCATGTGCAATGGCTTTGGTGATAGGCCGCGGCGCGCTATCTGATTCAGTTTGCACCGCTACCGCGCTGTCACAGGGCAGCCAGTGCGACCAGTCTTCGTAGCCGGTTTTTAACGCTTCTTCGATAAGTAGCCCTCTAAACCCGGTACAATCAATAAAGAAGTCACCATGGATAACGTCCCCGGAGGCCAGCTTTAGACTTTCTATAAAACCCGTCTCTTTGTTTTGAGTAATCTGCTCGATTTTGCCTTCTTTTCGAGTTACACCTCTGGTTTCACTGTAATTTCGCAGCAGTGTGGCATATAGGCTAGAGTCTAAGTGGTAAGCATATTGTATATTAGCGTTCTGTGACGTAGCGAATTTATCCTGCTTAGCGGCTTCCAGTTCGAAACAGTAGTTGCCAAAATCGTTAGCCACGCCTTGCTCTTTGCCATATAGCCAGAAATGATGAAAGGGAGCAACAAAACTTTCACGTCCGGTAACACCAAATGAATGAATGTAGTTATCGCCTTTTTGCCCCCAGTTTTCGAACTGAATACCAAGCTTAAAAGTTGCCGATGTTGCACGCATAAAGTCCTTTTCATCAATACCCAGCAACTTGTGAAATACGCGCATTGGGGGAATTGTCGCCTCGCCAACACCGACAGTTCCGACTTCGTCAGATTCGACTAAAGTGATATTAACTGTGGGACCCATTTGCTTAGCAATCGCCGCTGCAGCCGTCCAACCAGCAGTCCCGCCACCAGCGATGACAATTGTTTTCACGCTTTTATTCACTGTTGTCTCTCTTTACTTATCGATTCAGTTTGTTTACCAACATAGCTCGCAATTGGCGCGATTTTAGCTCATCTAATGGAGACAGAAGACCTTGAGATTCAGGCGGCAAGTGCTGAGTAGGTAAAAATTCATCGTTGAAAATGTAGTAGTCGAATACGTGTTTCCAAGCCGCTTTTTCGTGTGCTGGCTTGTCTCGTAGACTCAATATAGCGTGGAACAATACGTTCATTGCCGAGCCCATAAATCGCTCCGCATTGCTCCACCAGTAGTTAACTAAAATATTAAATTTGTCCAGTCCTTCCACTTGATGCCACCACATACTAGGAATAAAGATGGCGTCACCGGGCTCTAATTCTGCAGCGATACCTTTTTCAACCGCTTGTTTAAATTTGGGGTGCTTTTGATAATCAGGATTATGAAAATTTACCATAGAAATTACTTGTCCCCCCGGCGTAGGTGACAAAGGACCTGGGTACAGGTTTTCGATTTGTTCTGGTGGAAACATGATAAACCTGCGCCGACCTTTGACCGCACAAGCTATGTTGTCTGACGCATCGTAGTGGCATCTGGCAATAGACTTGTTGCCTATCCATATGCTCGGAATAGGCGCTTCCGAATTAGGCGCTAGTTTCGCAAACGACATATCAAGATCGTTTTTTTGACGAAGGCCAGGGAAATTAGAATCGATAATATTTGAGGCTATATATACGCTTGGCGGGGCTGAGTCGTCTAGATGTGCAATGATCAAATCGATAACCTCGTCGATCTGTGCTTTTTCTTTTTTGAAATTTAGTTGTGTCGCATTGTTATTATACCCGTAACGACCATTGAGCCCTGGTTCGCCAAAGTAGGTTAGGGTAGGTCGACCATTATAGAAAGCTTTTAGGTACTCGGCTGCAGTAATATCGGAGTGTAAGCTTTTTTTGACTAGCTCCCAATGATTAACAAGCCCCCTAAGGACAACAGGCTCACTGTAGCTATTCAAATCATCCGGAATTTTTCCCGATTCGCAGTGGCCTACTTCTCTAGCTTGTCGAGTAATGGGTATCATCTTGTTTAATACTATTGTGATAGCTGAAGGTTTTTGAGGTTTATAAGCTTCCTTACATTGGTCATAGACGCCACGACCGCAAAGGCGAGTTGTAAGTAGCCAGATTTATTCAATGTGTGTAATTCACTAGCGGACAATGCAGCTAGTTTTTCTTCATGAATAGTGTAATTACCACTTAACCTACGTTTTTCACCATTGCTTAATTCAAATTCAATATTAACGGGCTCAATAAGATTTAACGTCAAAAATTGTTTAAACATATCGCTTTGAATTTCTAAGCCACTATCTATAACTGTTAAGCACGATGATATGTGATTCAAATATGGACTATTTCCTCCATGGGAAAGGAAAAGCGGCTGGCCTTCACTCTCACTCACTTTAGGGTGATCCATATCAATATGTATCACCGCGTTATTATCTTCACTGTGTTCAGGTTGTTGAAAACCAATTAAAAAAGGCCCTTTATTAAGTATTGCTGGTACGTAATCAGCCTTCCAACCCGATGGATAAGAAGCGTCTAAAAACAGATTTTCGTTTTTTTCCAAACCCAACAACACTGAACATTGATAATTGTCAGACTCGCCATCTCGACGAAAAAAAATGGGATAGTGTTTTTGTAATTCAATAAATTCAGATGGGAAAGCTAATACGCTGGCCTGAGCGTCACCGTATTGTGCTGCATAGTGAGTAATCACCTTCGTATCTTTATGATAGACATTGTTTAACATCATATGTTTTGTCATCTTTTTACCCCTTCATCACATGGTCTAATTGCATCCATGTGATTGCTGTAAAAGCGTATTACATTGCCCACAACAACACTAAGATAAAACAAGTATTACACGTTCAGAAAACTAAAAACGCCGCTGTACCGCGGCTATAAATAACATGGTGCGCTGGCAAACTTACATTGCCAGCGCTTTTGATTACTCGTTTAAAACTTGTAACGTGCACCAATGTTGTAACGCGCACCTAGCTCCGTCAGGAACCACATCTGCGATTTGTTTCGTGCATAGTCGCGAGCGTTCTCGCCCGTTACGTTAATGCCTTCAACAAAAACGCTGAATTGATCATTGATATTATAGCTAAGGTTAACGTCAACCTGTGTGTAAGCTTCAGTATAACGGGGGTTGTTTGAACCACCGCGGTTAGCCTCAGCTAAGAATTCATCACGCCAGTTAACAGCAATTCGCGCTTGGAATTTATCATCTTCATACAAGCCCACTAAGTTTGCCGTATCGCTTAGCCCAATTAAAGCAAACTGTGACGAATTAGGATCTGCATTGTTATCAAAGCCTACATCGCCGTTTACGAAGGTATAGTTAGCCTGAATACCAAAGCCGGTCTCGCCGAAGAAATGCTGGACAGCAAATTCTGCCCCGTAGATTTTCGCTGAGCGGTTGTTGTCAGGCGTGCTCGTCCTAAATACATACTCTGGGTCTGATTCGTTGGCGACAATATCCCACCCTGGAGTTTCAGCGAGCTGCTGTATCTGTTCTGGTGTGCCAGTGTAGTCAGCGGCTCCGTTAGGAAACGTTTCTGGCTGACTTAACAATACGGTCATTGCGTACAAAGATGTATCATCCACAGCGATACCCAAATCCTGGAGGGCGGCTGCGGCTTCCAGGGCGCGAGGGCCCGCGGTTGGGTTGCGAATGCCTAAAATCGTCTGGTCTACCTGACGGGTGCCTAAGAAATTAGCCACGTCTTTCTGGAAAAAACCTGCCGAGGCATAGCTCGTGGAATCATAGTACCACTCTAGTGATACGTCTGTATTCGACGACTCAAGCGGCAGCAAACCTGGGTTTGAGGCGCTTGCTGTGGGTATTGCACCTAATAACGTAGAACCGCCACCACCACCAAAATTGGTCGCAGACACGCCAAGACTACCGAGTCCTGCACGAGCGATGGTTTTGCTATAGGAGAATCGGCCAATCAAATCTTCACTAATTTCAAGTTTTAAATCTAAGCTGGGTAGCAAATAATCATACTTGTTCTCAGCTGATGCTGGCGTTGGTGGTACATCAGAATTCACAAAGGAAACGATATCGTTATTATCTTCCCAACGGAACAAGGTTTGACCTACTAGAGAGGTCGATGTTACCTCGGTTTCTTCGTAGCGAAGACCGGTTAACACGCTGAAATACATGCCGCCAAGCTCTCCATCTAGAGAAACCTGTGCATACGCCGCTAAAGTATCTTCTTGAATGGTGTCGTCAAACGACAAGGCTTGCTCGGTTGCTGATGGAATGCCTGGATATAGAGACTCTGCGGCTGTATACAGCTCGCGAGCATCAGCAATAAAGCCAAAACCACCAGGCATCACACCATAATCGTCAAATTCGCCAGGCAAATCGAAAGGTTGAATTAAGTCGCCAAACTCGCCTGGGTTAGCCACGCCCCAGTTGCCTAAGGCAATGTTGTTCCCCGCCGTTTGGAACGAACGCGACTCCATTTCACGGGCTTCAACACCAAAGTCGAAACGGCCATTATCTAACACATATTCACCGTCTAACTTGAACTGGGTGATCTTCGAACGCTGCGCTGCGTTGCGAATACGCGCAATGGACGAGCCTACATCACCGGCATCAACCACTCCATTATTATTGGCACCACGGATGCTGTCATCGTAAACGTTTAGGTAGGTAGGTAACTCTGAATCATAGAACCACTCCCGCTCTACAACGGTAGGCGCGCCTAGGCCAACCGCAATTTCACCCGAGCCACGTGGACCGGTACCACGGCTGTGCATCTCTGAGTCATGTGCATCGAAAGTAAGTGAAAAATCGTTATTGACAAAATATTTAAAGTTCACGCCTATTGAATCTAGCGTATTGGTTTGCTCTCGCCACTGCTGTTCATAGCCTTCATCTGTTCCGCCAGCATAGGTCTCTCTCATATAAATTGGTGTTTTTACAATATTGTCATCGAACTCAACAACCTGAGTATTGCTACCTGTTTGAACCCAGTTGGTAATTTCACCGCGCTGCTCAACAATCTCGTTTTCAGCAAAGGTATAGTCAATGGAGGCTGTGAACTGCTCTGTTGGCGCAAATTGTAAGTTTAATTGCACATTGTCGCGAACACGCTGCGTATTTGAGAAAGCGTAACGAATATCGTTAGGGCGTGCGTATAACTGGCCTTGCTGTGGTGCATTAATATATTCAGCACTTGTCGTATTCCACAGTCTGTCTGGGTCAGCAAGATCGTCCCAATAATCAATATTCCAGTCATTTACCGTTGCACCGGTATACCCTGAATCACGCTCTTGATGTATCGCTGCAATGCTCACACCCCATGTTGCGTCATCGTTGGCATAGCTAATAATGGTTGAGGCTTCTGGGGTTACATCGTCGCCCGTTCTGTTTGTGGTATCGTGTACCGCTTTAACGCCGGCCGTTGCTGTAAAGCCTTCGTTATCCAACGGTTTCGCCGTAACAATGTTGATGGTTGCACCAATACCACCTGTTGCGATGTTGGCTTTACCGGTTTTGTATACTTCTACCGCTCGAACGGCTTCAGACGCTAAGTTTTGAAAATCAAAAGAACGGGTGTTCCCCCCCCGTGTTGTTCCGTCGGCTCCAGAACCTGCACCGTAAGTTATAGCCGCTGGCATGGTACGACCATTGAGTGTAATCATATTATTGCCGCCCGCAAAACCGCGAACAGTTACTTCTGAACCTTCGCCGTTAGTTCGGCTAATTGAAACACCGGTAATACGCTGTAACGATTCTGCGAGGTTAGTATCTGGGAACTTACCAATATCTTCAGCTGAAATTGCATCTACGATACCAGCAGAATAACGCTTAATAGAAGCAGCTTCTTGTAAACTGCCTCGAATACCCGTTACTTCAATAATCTCTGTTTCTTGTTCATCTTGTTCCTGAGCAAATATAGGAGTTGAAATTGAAACTCCTAAAATTAAGGATAAACTTGTTGCCAGGTGTGTTTTGGCGAACTTTCTTTTCGACATGTGCCTTCTCCAGATCCCGCTTTGGTGAGTGTAGTAATTCGTTAACATCATCTGTATTGCTATTCGTTATTTTCAACTTACTCTGATGATTATTTAACGCCTCATAATAGCGCTCGGAACAAGCAAAAAACCTTTATGTAATTTATCAACCCATTAACTAAATTTTAACAGGATGCGGGTTTTATTGTTCTACTTACACTTTTCGGCCAATTGATAGGACTCGTTGAAGTCGATTTGTATTTACTAGAGAGTCTCCCGAAGCTACTCTTTCTAGCCACATGGAAAGACGTGTTGTTGAAGCAACCTAATAACTGGCTACTGTTCTATCCTTATTCTTTTGATTCTCGTTTCTATACGCTGATGGCGTCGAATTGAAGTGCTTGTTAAAAACAGAATACATATATTGAAGTGAGGGATAGCCACATTTTTCGGCAATGTCGTTTATTGGCATCTCTGAATCGGCAAGTAGCTTACATGCGCGGACGAGCTTCTCGTTGTGAATGGCCGTATGGACACTATAGCCATGTTCCTGTTGGAAACGGTTTTCGAGATTAGACCTGGAAATACCTACGAAGTCTGTTACCTGATCAACCTTTATACCTTTGGTAGCGAACTGTCGTATAAAGTGAACAGCTTGAATAACATAAGGGTCAGACAATGCTTTAAACTCTGTCGACTGGCGAGCTTCCACGCCTACCGGGCCCACTAGCACCTGGCTTTCAGGCACCTTTTTTCCTTCTAACCGTCTGTGCAGAAGTTTCGCGGCTTTGTATCCCATTTCGAAACAGCCTTGTGTCACTGAACTCAAACTAATTCGACTTAAATTTCTTGCTAAGTCATCGTTATCGATGCCAATGATTGAAACTCTTTCAGGAACTTCCACCCCCAAATGATCGCATGCTTGGAGTAGATGCCGCGCTCTGGCATCGTTTACCGCAATGATACCGATAGGCTTAGGCAGATTTTCTATCCAATCGCTTAATTGTTTGAACGTGTAATGCCATGTTTTACGATTAGTGGCATGGCCCTTATAAATTTGGTAGCTGTATTCTTCTTTACTCGCCAGCTTCGCGAGTGCGCGCTCACGCTCGATAACCCACCGATGATGCTCATCGAGGGGTACGCTGTACATGGCAAAACGTTTTAAGCCTTTCTCTTTTAGATGTTTAAACGCAGATTCCACCAGTGCGAAATTGTCTGATGCCACATAGGGAATATTAGGGTATTGTTCTAAATCAGAGTAAGAGCAACCTACGCCGATAACCGGCGCAGATATGTTGCCTACAATCTTCTTAATTTCTAAGTCATCATAGTTGGCAATCAATCCATCACAGCGCCAATCAACAACATCATTACCATGAAACCTAAAGTCCTCTTCTAGAAAAACATCCCAATCGACTTTAGTGGTATGCAGGTAGTGTCCAATGCCCTCTAAAATTTGTCGATCATACACATTATTAGCATTAAAAAGCAGCGAAATGCTGTGTTTTGACTCGTACATACGCGGACCTGAACCTATTAATCGATCTGATGTGGTATTACTTGATACTCTGAATTTAAACAAAATTCAAGCGTGGTTAAAAACAGTGGTTTCTTTAAAAATGCAAAACGAGAACTAGTATCTTAAAAAACATAATTGTTAATAGTAACGACTAGTTGCAACATGATGATAACAAATTTTTATTACGCTTATTCCCTTTTCTTTTCCACATGTAAGTAGACGCAGTAAATGAATGCACAAACCAACTCCATATCTATCACAGAAAAAATAGGTTATAGCCTCGGCGATCTCGGTGCGAATCTTATATTTCAAACATTGATGACCTTTCTGGCTTTTTTTTACACTGATGTTTACAAAATCCCTCCGGCATCAGCTGCAACAATAATTTTCGTTGGTGGCATGATAGGTGCCTTTTTTAACCCTGTAATGGGCGTAATAGCAGACCGTACACATACACGCTGGGGCAAGTTCAGGCCATGGATACTATGGACTTCGGTTCCTCTCGGGGTTATTTCTTTGCTTGCCTTTAGCACACCAGCGTTAAGTGACGAAGGAAAGTTAATATACGCTTTCTCAACATACGTATTGTTGGTTGTAATTTATTCTGCCAATAACCTTCCATATTCAGCGCTAAGCGGTGTGCTTACTGGCAATATGAAAGATCGAAACAGCCTTTCGGCCTACCGTTTCGTCGCTGTAATGGTTGCCCAGTTTATTATTCAGGTATTGCTTCTACCGCTTGTGTTGATATTAGGTGACGGTGATAAAGCCACAGGCTTCCAAAACACCATGATGATATTTTCTGTAGTAGGTATTGTGTTCTTTTTGATTACTTTCATAACAACGAAAGAACGGGTGGTTCCAGCACCAGAAATGACCTCGAGTATCAAAGAAGATATTACAGATTTAATGGGCAACCGGCCTTGGTTAATTATTCTTTGCGTCACTATTTTGGTTTTTATCACGCTCGCCTTAAAAGGCGGTATGTATATCTATTATTTTGAAAATTATCTAAGTGCTGCTCACATTCGGGCATTTCTCAATGATATTCAATTCAATGCGTCTATAGAAGCCCTCAATAGAATGCTTGTGAACGCGGGTCTGACTGAGTTTCGCTGGCCCGAGGATGCGGCTACATCTGGATTTAGTCTATTTAATGCAGGCGGCATTATTTTCATGATCGTCGGGATCGGGTTCTGCAAACCTTTAGCCGATAGGTTCGGTAAGAGAGATGTATTTGGCTACGCACTCTTTATATCGACGCTTTTTATATTAGCTTTCTACATCATACCGCCCACAGAAATAGGCTGGGTGTTTTTAAGTCAAATTCTGCATGGCTTTTTTTATGGTATTACGATTCCCTTACTGTGGGCGATGGTCGCGGATGTTGCTGACTATTCCGAGTGGAAAAATAATCGTAGAGCAACCGCAATCATATTTTCAGCAATGATATTCGGGCTGAAGTCTGGCCTCAGTATAGGAGGCGCGTTGGTCGCGGGAATTTTAGCGACCTACGGATATGACGCAGAGTTGTCATCGCAGTCGGTCACTGCTGTCGAGGGAATCAAACTATCGGTCAGTGTCTATGCCGCTATCCCGTTTTTATTATGTGTTGCTGCTGTGTTGTTCTTATATAGCATCGATAAGAGAAAAGAGACTGAAATAGAAAACGAATTGATGGTAAGACGGGCTGTTAAGGTAGAGCTTTAAGGAGTATTTAATGCCAGAGAAACAATACGAGAATGAGATCGAAACCTATAAAGAGTCAGCGATATCAAAGCCTCTTGTAGAGCACATATATACCGCAGACCCTTCGGCTCATGTCTTTGAGGGGAGAATCTACATTTATCCCTCTCATGATATTGAAGCGGGAATACCCTTTAACGACAACGGCGATCACTTTGCTATGTGCGACTATCATGTGCTTTCGATGGACTCGCCAACGTCACCCGCACAAGATCATGGCGTGGCGTTACACGTAGATAACGTGCAGTGGGCAGAGCGCCAAATGTGGGCACCCGACGCTGCGACTAAAAATGGAAAATACTTTCTTTATTTTCCTGCGAAAAGAAACGACGGCATCTTCCAAATTGGTGTCGCTGTCAGTGATACTCCGCATGGTCCATTTACGGCCGAACCTGAACCAATCAAGGGTAGTTATTCCATTGACCCTGCCGTGTTTGAAGACGACGACGGAACCCACTACATGTATTTCGGCGGTATTTGGGGTGGCCAGCTGCAACACTATAGAGACAACAACTACAACGCCTCTTTGGCAGAACCTAAAGATGACGAGCCCGCACTCGGCCCTATAGTGGCCAAAATGAGCGACGACATGCTGGAATTTGCTGAAACGCCCAAAGAGGTTCTGATTGTCGACGAGCATGGCAAGCCTATACTTGCGGGTGATCATGAACGTCGCTTTTTTGAAGCATCGTGGATGCACAAATACAATGGAAAGTATTACTTTTCCTATTCGACCGGCAATACCCACTATCTTTGCTATGCAATTAGCGATAGTCCTTATGGTCCATTCGTTTATGCTGGACGGATCCTTGAACCCGTGGTTGGCTGGACAACACACCATTCAATTTGTGAGTTTGAAGGTAAACACTATTTGTTTTACCACGATTGTACGCTCTCTGGGGGGGTTACTCATTTACGTTCAGTTAAGGTGGCGCCTATAGACTATGACGAAGATGGGAAAATTATTACGCTCTCGCCCTACGGCGATGTGCGCGTTGAATAAAATAGAAGATAAGTTAAGTTAAACCAACATAGTTCAACAAAAGACAGTAAAAAAATAGCGGCAGCGCGGTCGTCGTGTTGCCCTTTACTGCACTCATCTAGTGTCGGCAATAGTCGAATGTTGCCCCAGTTATCATCGGCCCCCAGTCTGGTTAATAAAAAACCAAAAAATGTAAACGCAATACCGTTTTTTGTTATGAAAATGTTGCCAGCAATTCTCTATTCTTCGCTATAACCAAACGCCACGTTTGGCCTCATTACGTTATTGCTGAGGTAAATTTCGTTTTTTAGTAGTGACGCAGTGCTCCCCCAAATAAATAAAATAGGAATATAGCTATGTTGGTTTATCGAAGTATTTTATTAAGTTTTTTAATGCTTTGCCTGCCCGCTGCGAACGCAGTAATTCTTGAAAACGGCGATTTCTCAACGTGTGATTTTTCAGGATGGGAACGAGACACAGATGGTGCTGGTAATTATTCGTTGGGAAATGACTTTTCCATAAATGGGACTGCGCCAAGCTGTGAAGCAGTCATTAACGTTGATTACACTGATACAGAAGCCTTTTTTGGAAATACATTGTTTCAGTTTCTAGATTTCAGCTCAGCGGGAGGTGGCCCACTTACTCTGAGCATGGATATTGAGGTTAATAGTGAACTTACCGATACCGACAATAACTTTGTTGCCGATTATTTTATTATCAGCTTTTATGATGGCGTAGATACTTACGATAATACAGGACCAAACCAGCGTCTTTTTGAAGCCGATATTAACGGCCTAGCCAGCTACACACTTTCATTTCTGCTTGATGCTTCGCTTACTTCACTCCCAAACTTGTCGCTAGACTTTCAGCTCCTATTAGGTGCTGATGATGATGGCTTCACCGACTTAGGTGGTTCTACACTGCGTGTGAATAACGTTTCCATTACCGAAAACAGCGTCTCGGTTCCTGAGCCCAGTGGAGCCATTCTTATGATTGTGGGTTTAGCGGCGGCTTTTGGCGCACGTGTTTCGCGTGAAAAACAGTTAAGTGGGCAGAGGAGCTAGTACGATGACCAATTTTTTACTGAAACTTATTCTAATTACGCCTTTATTTTGCCTCGCTACACCCGTTTTTGCTAACTGGACTGATGTAGAAGAGATCTCAATTAGCAAATCTCGACCTTTATTTGACCGAACGAACAGGGTCTATGTTGTTAATGTAGAAATACAGAATAATAGTGCTGACGACATTGTAGGGCCTTTGAGAGTGCTTGTTAATAACGCGACTCTTGAGGTGGTGGACGAAGATGGTGTGAGCGAAAGTGGTTCGCCATATTTTGTAGTTAGCGAAGCATCATTACCGGCTGGTCAAAGTATGTCGGTTAAAACGACATTTGAACTGAGACGCGCGAGGCTCGCCTTTGATGCCGTTCTTCAACAGAAAAACCCCAACGTTGCTATCTATGCCGAGGCAGAGGGCGGAGGTGCCAGCTCGCTGCTTTTCAAAGGCAACGCCTTTAATGTTATTCAAGGCGACCCGAGTTTTGTAACAGTTAACCAAACAGATACAGACGCGCCTACCGATGATACGCGTATTATCGAACTTGAAATCGCGTTTCCTAAAGCTGGCACATATGCACTTTACGCGCGTGTGCGCGTTGGTCCAAATACAGCTGAAGACGACAGCTTCTTTATCCCTACCGAATTTGGTAGGAATAACGGCTGGGAAACGATTAATAGTATTTCAGGTTTTGTTGTGCCTGGAGAGCCAGGCTATGAAGCTGACAGTTTAGTTATCGCGGGTGGTTCAGCGGCTAGTAATGTGTGGAAATGGACTCGGATAGCTGGACCAACCTATACGGTGCCTGAAAATAGCTTAGATCAGGTGTTTCGATTTGCTGGTCGCGAGGATGGATTAGATATTGATAAGTTCGCATTTGCCAACGAAAGCGTGCTGTTCACTATAGAAGCATTGGAAAACGGCCTTGCCGGTAACCTTGTTGAACCGCCACCGCCTTTCGTTCCCGTTGGGCCGCCGCTTGCAACTGGACAAGAGAAATTCCTGGGGGGCGTTTGCTGTGGACGGCAGCGACCCAACTTCGAGGCTTACTGGAATCAGGTCACGCCCGAGAATGCAGGTAAGTGGGGGTCAGTGGAAAGTACCAGAGATGTAATGAACTGGGCTGAACTTGATGAAGCCTATGCGCTCGCCAAAGCGAATAACTTCCCTTATAAGCATCATGTACTTGTGTGGGGAAATCAACAACCTGAGTGGATCACAGCCTTACCAGCTGAGGAGCAGCTTGAAGAGATTCTGGAATGGTTTAACGCCGTAAACGAAAGATATGAAGCTATCGACTTTATTGAAGTGGTGAATGAATTTGATAATGATCCCCCAAATCTAGCCAATGATGGCCCAGGCTATATTGACGCGTTGCGTTTATTTAACCCGCAGACAACTTTGGAATTAATTAGCCAATTTGAAAGCGATGGTTTATCAACACCAGAAGCCACTGATAAGGCCGCTAACTTTGACTGGATCATCAACGCATTTCAAATGGCACGGAATATTTTCCCTTCATCGACGCGCTTGATGTTTAATGAGTACAACGTGATCAATTCTACCTCTCGCACTGACTTGGCGATTGAATTGGCGAACTTACTTAAAGCACGTGGGCTGATTGATGATTTTGGCTTCCAAGGTCATGCTTTTTCTACGACTGGACCTAACGAAGTTATGTTAGAAAACCTCAATAGAATCGCGTCAGAAACAGGATTAGATGTTTACGTTACTGAGCTTGATATTGATGGCCAAACCGATCTAATTCAATTATTGGATTATCAAAGAATATTCCCACTGTTTTGGGAACATCCTGCGGTTAAAGGGGTAACAATGTGGGGGTATTTACCGGGTCACTGGCGCGAAAATCAAGGTGCAATATTGGCACTAGAAAACGGCTCTGAAAAACCCGCTCTAAAATGGTTGCGCAGCTATATGCGAGGCCTCTCTCCTACTATTACCAACCCTGGGTTGCTGGAGGTTAGCGCAGATGCGCCAATAGGCACATCGGTAGTCGTACTAGAGTCTAAAACATTTGACGGTGTCGTTAACTCGGCAGATGATACCGTAACGTGGTCTATACTAGGTGGCTCTGGCGAGGGGACATTTGCTATTGACAGTGAAACGGGCGAAATTACCACGACTGATAGTTTACGTTCAGCGCTGCTAAACCTTTATGTACAGGTCGAACAGGACGGTTACACTAGCTTGGTATTGGATCTGCAAATTTTCATTCCCGGTGACGACTTAGAGCCAGTTGTGATTGAATACGATTTTCTGAATGATGTACAAGGCTGGCGTGGCGATTATGGCACTACAGCGTCAGTGGGCTATGATGAGGCGGCACAAGCGGCTGTGATGATCCCAGACTGGATCGATAACGCGAATGAGCAGGTGTATATTCGCGAGGTAGCGTTGACTGACCTAACCGATGCAACCGTTGACTATACCGTGACCGTACCTCAGGCGCTTGTCGATGCAGGTCTAACGCTTCAAGGCTTTGTCCAAACCGGCGCGCCAAGCTATACGCGTATTTATGGCGAAGCGTTTGCGCCCGTGGCGGGCGAGAATACATTCAGAATAAATCCTGTGGATAATGGTAACGGTGACATTGAAATTATTGAACGGATAGGTTTTCAGCTCAACGGACCACTAAGTGATGCCTTAGATGAAAGCGTATTGTTAAATAATGTGACTGTTACTATTCCTGTAACAGTCCCAGTGAGCAACTTGGTTGAATATGACTTTGTAGCAAGTGTTGAAGGCTGGCAAGGCGAATTTGGTACAAGTGCAAATGTGGTGCATAACGCGGCGAGTGAATCGGCTGAGTTACTGCCCGACGGAACAAGTACTTCGCATAATTACATTGTTCAATTTGCCCCCAGCGATTATGCAGGTGCAAATATAAGATATACAGTGACGGTGACCGAAGAGCAGGCCAATAATGGATTAACCGTCCAGGGCTATGTTCAAACCGGTGCGCCTAATTACACACGATTGTATGGGAACATACAAAATGTAGTGGCAGGTGAAAATACCTTTACATTTACTCCAATTGACAATGGCAGTGGCGATATCGTGAACATTGAAAGGGTAGCATTGCAAATTAATGGATCATTTTCAGGAGCAAGCGCAGACACGGTACTGCTTAATAACGTGCTAGTGACGTTTCCTTAAAAAATGACGTAGCCATCGGCCACAAGAAAAACAAACCCCTGTGAAAACAGGGGTTTGTAATTAACCTAAGCCCCCCCTAATTTACAGGGATTTTATATTAAATTGGGCACCTAATTAAACGCGCTATTTTAGATTGATATAGTTCATAGAGGCGCTTGTGACTTTCCTCTGAAAGAGGAGCGATAGCAGAAGCGTTTACATTCTGTAAAACCTGCTGTGCAGAACTGGCTCCTGGAATAATAGTGGTTACCGCGTCGTGGTCTAAAATCCAGCGCATAGCAAAATTTGCCATTGTTAATTCAGATGGCTTGTTCTGTTCTAATGCGTCCACCAATTTAAGGCCTTCACTAAAATCTATGCCAGAAAAGGTTTCCCCAACACTGAAGGCTTCGCCATCTTTGTTGTAATTTCTATGGTCGGATTCAGCGAATGACGTTGATGCGTTAAATTTACCACTTAGTAAACCACTGGCAAGCGGGAGTCGCGCAATGATACCCACTTGGTTTTCCTTAGCTACTTTAAACAATGTATCTTTAGGGGCTTGCCTAAATAAGTTAAAAATAATTTGCAAGGAAGTCAGGTCGGGGTGTGCTAAACACGTCATGGCTTCATCCATGGTTTCGACACTGGCGCCAAAATAGTCGATAAGGCCGTCTTGTTGAAGCTGCCTTAAAAAATCAAAAACGTGACCTTTTTCTAAAACAGAAGGGGGAACGCAGTGAAGCTGAAGCAGATCTATTTTATCTCGGCGCAGCCGATCGCATGACCGGCGAACAGCGTCGCGCATATCCTGTAACGTGTAGCCATTTGGATAAGTGCCTTCGCCACGGCCGTATTTGGTGGCTACTTTTACGTCTTTTTTTATTTGTTCTAGCCTGTCGCCAAGAATAGACTCGCTTTGCCCAGCGCCATAAACATCAGCAGTATCAAAAAAAGTAACACCGCTTTCTAGCGCTGTTTCTATGATATGAATAGCATCAGTGATAGTAATTGGACCAAAGTCTCCACCCAATTGCCAACACCCAAGACCCACTTCGCTTGCTAAAATAGAAGAGTCGCCAAGTTTTCGTTGTTTCATTTTTTGCCCTCTAGATATCGCATTCAACGTTAGTTACGTTCATTAAAATGTGGTCAACCATTTGAACAGCCTTATTGAGCCGCATGTTTTGCGAGGGCCTTTTGGGCTCTAGCAATCACATTCTCGACGGTAAAGCCAAAGTGTGAAAACAGTACATCACCTGGTGCCGACTCCCCAAAGCTATCAAGGCCAAGAATTTCTCCAGCAGGGCCCACAAATTTATGCCAATAGTCAACGTGTGCTGCTTCTATGGCTAGTCTGCATGTTACGTGACTGGGTAATACCTGCTCTTGATAAGTGGATTCTTGACGCAAAAACACATCGGGGCTGGGCAAAGAAACGACGCTTGCTTTAACTCCGTGCTTGTTGGATAGCTGCTCAGCCGCTTCGATAGCAAGAGACACTTCTGACCCAGTGGCAATGAGGATAATATCAGGCTCGCCATTCGCGGCCTTTAGGGTATAGCCGCCCTTAGAAATGGTAGATAGCTGTTCCTCATTTCTGATGTGTGGTTTGACACTTTGCCTACTGAAAACTAAAGCCGAAGGGCCGCTTGAGCGCATAAGTGCCATTTTCCATGCTACCGCTGTCTCGGCTGCATCGCAGGGACGCCATGTATCCAAGTTAGGGGTCATACGCAGTGTTGCAAGCTGCTCAATGGGTTGATGAGTAGGACCATCTTCGCCTTGACCAATTGAGTCGTGGGTGTAGACAAAAATATTGGGGATCCCCATTAATGCAGACATACGTACGGCATTTCGGGCATACTCCATGAAAATCAGGAAGGTAGCACTAAAAGGTTTAAAACCGCTGTGAATACTAATGCCGTTGGCTATAGCCGTCATTCCAAACTCTCGAACCCCGTAAAACAGATAGTTTCCTGAGGCATTTTCTGCGGTTATGGGTTGAGATGAATTCCACATGGTCAAATTTGAACCCGATAAGTCTGCAGAGCCGCCGATTATTTCAGGTAAAAGACCTGCATAAAATTCAATGGCATTTTGAGACGCTTTACGCGTTGCTATAGGTTGCATAGCGGCTTGCGCAGAGTGAATAAAGCTATCGGCTTTTTGTGAGAAGTCTTCCGGTAATTGGCCTTCAATGCGTCGCGAAAACTCGCTCGCAAGTTCAGGGTGAGCGTCATTAAATTTTTTGAATAGCGTGTTCCACTCACTTTCCAACGCCTCGCCAGTTTCTCGCGCATCCCACTGCTGGCGAATATCGCTGGGAATGTTAAAGGGCTCATGATGCCAGTTAAGCGCTTTTCTGGTTGCCTGAATCTCACTCTCTCCAAGCGGTGAACCATGACTGCTGTTTTTACCAGCTTTGTTGGGCGACCCCGCACCAATGACTGTTTTACAGCAAATTAAAGTGGGTTTGCCGGTGGACTTTTTCGCTTCTAAAATGGCGTTATCAATGGCGTCATTGTCATGACCGTCAACGTTGGCGATAACTTGCCAACCATAAGCTTGGAATCTGGCTTGTGTATCGTCGGTGAACCAGCCTCTCACCTCGCCGTCTATTGAAATACCGTTGTCGTCCCAAAATACGATGAGCTTTTCTAGGCCTAGTGTGCCGGCCAAAGAACAGGCCTCATGGGAAATACCTTCCATCAAGCAGCCGTCGCCAGCAAAACAATAGGTATAATGATCGACAACAGAAAACTCAGGTTTATTAAACTGTGCGGCCAGCACTTTTTCAGCAATAGCCATCCCCACAGCATTCGCAAGTCCTTGACCTAGCGGCCCCGTGGTCGTTTCTACCCCTGGTGTATAGCTGTATTCGGGATGCCCTGGCGTTTTAGAGTGCAGCTGACGAAATCGTTTCAGTTCGTCTATAGGAAGGTCATAGCCAGTTAGATGCAAAAGCGCATAAAGCAACATAGAACCATGCCCGTTTGACAAAACGAACCTATCGCGATTGAACCAACCGGGGTTTGATGGATTGTGTTTTAGATGCTTTGTCCAAAGGGTATAGGCAATGTCTGCCATTCCCAGAGGCGCCCCAGGGTGACCAGACTGGGCTTTTTCTATCGCATCCATACATAAAGCACGTACAGCATTAGCCATAGGATTAGAGAGTTTCATAATTGTTCCAAAAAGATAATGAAGTGATGTAGATGGTAAAATCGATTGCGAAGACTAAGGGTAAAAAGCGGGCTAGAAATTCTCCTAGCCCATGTTGACGGTAAAATTAACCGAACAATGCGCGATTTAATTTATTTTCAAGTAGCTCTTGTTGACCACTCACCGCTTTGGGCGCTAAGTTATTCGATACACAATGTTCTGCTAGTGATTCCAGGCTGTGTTTACCGCTATCAATAGCTACACCTAAATCGCTTTGCCAGCCTTTGTATCTCGCCTCTTTTGCTTGTGCTAAAAAGTCACTATCAATGAGTTTTGCTGCTTTGCGTAACGCCAATGCCATATGGTCCATGCCACCAATATGACCGTGGAATAAATCTGCTGGGTCGCAGCTCTGACGACGTAGTTTACAGTCAAAATTCAGTCCGCCAGTCGTAAAGCCGCCGTTCTTTAGAATTTCATACATGACCAGCGTCAACTCATCAACCGCGTTTGGAAACTGATCGGTATCCCAGCCGTTTTGCGCGTCACCGCGGTTAGCATCAATACTGCCAAAAATGCCTAGCGCTATTGCTGTCGCTATTTCATGGTGGAAAGAGTGACCAGCAAGCGTGGCGTGATTAGCCTCTATGTTGACTTTGAATTCGTCTTCTAAGCCATAACGTTTTAGGAAGCCATACACAGTGGCCGAATCGTAGTCGTACTGGTGTTTTGTGGGCTCCTGAGGCTTAGGTTCAATGAGTAGCGCACCTTTAAAACCAATCTTATGCTTGTGCTCGGCGACCATGGTAAAGAATCGACCTAACTGTTCATCTTCCTTTTTAAGGTTGGTGTTAAGCAGGTTTTCATAGCCTTCTCTTCCGCCCCATAGTACATAGTTCTCGCCACCCAATCGTTTGGTTGCGTTCATAGCATGGAAAACTTGTGTGGCACCAAAAGTAAAGACTTCAGGGTCCGGGTTTGATGCACCGCCAGCACAATATCTTGGGTGGCTAAATAAGTTCGCAGTTCCCCATAAAAGTTTCAGTCCTGTTTGTGCCTGTTTCTCTTCAAGCACATCAACCATAGATGAAAAATTGCTGATATATTCATTAATGGTGTCTCCGCCGGGAGCCACATCGGTGTCGTGGAAACAGTAGTAAGGAACATTCAATTTACTGAAGAAGTCAAATGCAACATCAGCTTTTTCAACTGCGCGTTTCATGGGATCGCCGTCTTTTAACCACGGTCTGCCAAAGGTGCCTTGACCAAACACATCGGCGCCATCCCAACAAAAGTTATGCCAGTAACATGCTGCAAAGCGCAGGTGCTCTGCCATGGTTTTTCCCATGATGACTTCTTCGGGGTTATAGTAATGAAAAGCTAAATCATTGTCTGATTCAGGTCCTTCGTATTGTATGGGTTTAATGTTTTCAAAATAAGCTGACATACTTTAGCGCTCCGTTGACGTTTGAGATAAATTCGATACCGCTTGCTGAATAGCGGGATAAAGGGAAACGAATACGTTTCGTCTTCGCTGATAAATCTGATGATGTTGTGCATTTGGATGGTGTGTATCGACCAGAGGTGGCGAACCACACACATCTTGTACTCGACTGTTTTTGCAGGTTCCCAATTGGGCTAATCTTGCTGCTCCTAGCGCAGGACCAACGTCTCCACCCTTCTTGTAAAAAAGTTTTAGATTCAATATGTCCGCCATCATTTGTCGCCAGTAGACGCTTTTAGTCCCTCCGCCTATTAAACAAATATCATTGGCGATGGTACCTGAGGCATGAACAGCATCTACACCATCAGCCATAGCGAAACACACACCTTCTAAAACAGCGTAAGCCATATCTTTTGTAGAGTGTTGATGTGTAAGGCCAACAAAGGCACCAGATGCATTAGGATCGTTATGTGGCGTACGCTCGCCGCTTAAATATGGAAGGAAAAAAGGTGCATTTTCTGACGGGCCATCCTCGTTTTCTAGCAACGAAAGTACCGCTGGAACGTCTTTGCCAACCACTGACTTAGCAAACCAATCAAGGCAGCTGGCGGCACTTAACATTACCGACATTAAATGCCAGCGGTCGGGTAAGGCATGACAAAAGCTGTGTACGGCTTTCTCTGGAAAGCTGCTGAATTGGTTGGCGACTACAAAGTAGACGCCGGAGGTCCCCAGTGAAATCATGCCTTGACCAGGCTCAGTTAAACCAACGCCTAAGGCGCCGGCTGCATTGTCTCCCGCGCCCGCCACAATCGGAACTTCATTCATGCCCCACTTTTGGGCTAATTCAGGTAGCAACGTACCTGTTACGTGAGGCCCCTCTACTAATTCTGGCATGTGCTTTTTCGACAGCCCACATGCAGCTAAGAGAGACTCATCCCAAGCGCGTTCTTTGGTGTTCATCCACATGGTGCCCGACGCATCTGACATGTCAGAGAAAAACGTACCGCACAGACGAAATCTCAAATAGTCTTTGGGTAAAAGTACTTTATGAATTCTATTAAAACGCTCAGGTTCGTTATTCTTGACCCAAAGCAGTTTGGGGGCAGTAAACCCCGGCATCATAATGTTGCCAGTCAGCACCCGACTGTCTGAAACTGTGCGTTCAATTTCTAGACACTGCGCTTGGCAGCGCCCATCGTTCCACAAAATAGCAGGCCTTATTACGCTGCCAGCCTCATCTAATAAGGTGGCGCCGTGCATTTGCCCAGACAGCCCTATCGCTTTTATCTGTGAAACGATATGAGACTGTGAAAGCTGATCAATAACCGACTCTACTGCTGACCACCAATCAAGTGGGTTTTGCTCAGACCAAAGAGGGTAGGGACTGCTCACAGACAAAGCCGCAGATTTTGAGTCTATGATATTACCTGCATCGTCCATAAGTGCCGCTTTTAAACCAGACGTTCCTAAGTCTATCCCTAAATACATAACTACATTCCAGAACATAACCAGGCTGAAATGGTCATTCTTTTTATGGGCTATCGCAATTATGAAATGTGGAAATGAAATTCTTTAATTTTGTAATTTATTTGTTACCACGCTCTCATTTTCATTTTCTGTGAGTATTGTGAGCCATGTTTTTAAGCCAATTTTTCGCAACAACGATAGCCAAAATCGTAATATCACCGCGATGTCATTGCGATTTACATTAATAGGTAGTGTTCTACCGAACTGACTTGTCGTCCTTTTTGAAAATAAATGCAGAGTTAAGAAATGAAAAACCAATTAGATGCGTTGAGGGATATGACCACTGTAGTTGCCGATACAGGGGATGTAGATGCAATTAAAAAATATCAGCCCTATGACGCCACTACCAATCCATCGTTAATTTTAAAAGCCGCTTCTTTACCCCAATATCAACACTTAATTGATAAATCCCTGAGCTGGGCATGGGCACAAACCAATAAAAAAGCGCGGCAAATAATGTACGCCAATGACATGCTCTGTGTACTTATTGGCAAAGAAATAAGCGAGTCTGTGCCTGGAAAAGTCTCTACAGAAGTGGATGCTAGACTGTCTTTCGATACCTTAGCCACTATTGATAAGGCCAGGCAACTCATAAGGCTATATGAGGAAGAAGGCGTCGATAAATCTCGTATTCTTATAAAAATGGCGTCGACGTGGGAAGGAATTAAAGCGGCTGAACAATTAGAGCAAGAAGGCATTCATTGTAACCTTACTCTCTTGTTTAGCTTTGCGCAGGCAAGGGCGTGTGCCGAAGCAAACGTGTATTTGATATCGCCGTTTGTGGGCAGAATATTAGACTGGTACAAGTCTTATCATAACGTTACTGAGTACTCACCTGAAGATGATCCTGGTGTTAAATCAGTCACCGAAATCTATAATTATTATAAAGTCCATGGTTATAAAACCGTGGTTATGGGAGCAAGCTTTAGAAATATTGGTGAGATTCAGGCGCTGGCAGGATGTGACAGATTAACTATCAGTCCACAGCTTCTAGAGGCACTAGCCAATTGTTCAGATCCGCTGCCTCGCAAGCTTATCGATAAAGAAGAACACGAAGCTCCCCCTACACCAATAGATGAAGCAACGTTTCGTTGGCAGATGAATCAAAACGCAATGGCGACAGAGAAACTTGCCGAAGGCATACGTAACTTCGCTATCGATCAGCAAAAACTGGAAAACATGCTTGCTGATAAACTATAGGAAATTTATTGAGATAATACCTTCTTTAAGTATTACCATCGGCAGTCCCACCAGCGCTTACCGCTTTATTTCTATAATGTTGATAACGGGTGGGATATCAATCTGTAGTAACTGTATAGTTAATTGTATGTTGTTGAAGCGTATTTGCTGGAAGTAATCCTAACGGATGAGTTTTACAGTTAGGCATATCAGGACCGAACTGCGGCTCTATACAAACGCTCTGGTTTTTATAAAAAGGCTCACGTAAATGACCTCCGGTGTAGATCTGCATGGCAGGGTAGTCTGAAGATACCGACAACTTTAAATCCCTATCGAAACTTTCTAATATTGTCTCGGAATGCGGATTTGAAAAAATGAAATTGTTGTCGAGCACCTCAGCCCCTTTTTGTTGAGCTAACAATTGACGAGTTGAATAGTCATACTGCGTATGCCTTATTGGCTGAGCTGGGCGATTTGGAAGTCCGTACATATCGGTAGTATTTACGTGAGTTGCAGACGTGCTAAGCCACTGCTCTAAACCATTTCGATGACTGTTGGTACCATTGAGATTGAAGTAACTGTGGGCTGACATGCCCACTACTGTGTCTTTCTCCGACTGTGCACTTAAGCGAAGTCGAAGCTGTTGATTTTCTAACGTATATTCAGCTTTAAGTTCTAGCGCTCCAGGATAGCCATTCCACATATCCTGAATAACTAATTCCAGCAGTACAGCGCTCTGCGAGGAATAAACGATTTGCCATGTCTGCTTATCTATTGCGTTTTTTCCTCCGTGCAAATGATTAAGCCCTTCATTACAATTAAGATGTAATACCTTGTCTTCCTTAATATTTACCCGCCCATTCTTTATTCTGTTTGCGTATGGGCCAACGATGGAACCGAGATAAAATCGGTCGGATAAATAATCCCCTTCATTATTATACTGAAGCACAATCGGCCGATAGCTGCCATTGACTAATGTCTGCCAACCTAAAATGCGAGCCCCCAAATTACTTATGCTGACACACATTGAGCCAGATTTAAGTTCGATGATTTTCATAATCTGTTATTTTTTGCTTTCTGTCTGCGTTATTTCCAAGTGTCGTACCCGTGTAAACCAATTAATTGAAGGTAACAGGGGACTTATCTGGCAACCGGTTAAAGATGCATGTTTAGATGAATGATGAATAAATGCATGTGTATCCTTAGATTCTGACTGTATGAAAAGGTGACAAAGCAAATTTAGGCCCGTAATGCGTCAACGCTTCCGAACTCAAATTTACGCTCGATAGCTGACACCGCACCTTTTTGTATTCCAACTGCTTTCTGCTCACAAACCCATTCAATACAAGGGAAGTGCCAAAGGTATGATGGAAAGTTTTTAGATAGAACAACGATATGTTATCGCAGTATGTAAATATTCTGTTTACGAATTGTGGTAAGTCGTTTGTGTTTTTTCTGCGTAACGTAGTGACGCTTATTTTTTCTGGCAGTATTGCAGCATTAATAATTTTTGATGGTTTCAAGAGATGTCAAAGGTTCATCATAGTATTGCATTCGCTTTTGTGTTTTTGGTTTCCTCTTGCTCTGGTATGGAAAAGACGAACACAACAAGTTATCAAGAAGACATCAGTAATATACAGCCACAAGCGTGGCCTTCGCAGCAATCTCCGTTAACGGTAAACCGTGAGCACGAAAAGAAAATCGCTGCGTTACTCAACGCGATGACGGTGGAAGAAAAGGTGGGGCAGATTATTCAAGCTGACATCAATTCTGTTACCCCCAACGAAGTACGAGAATATTATTTAGGCGCTGTATTAAATGGTGGGAATTCTGCACCCGAGAATAATAATCGTGCATCAGCAGAAAAGTGGTTAGCGTTAGCTGATAGATTTTGGCTGGCGTCTACGGATAAATCCGACGGTAGAGTCGGCATTCCCCTATTGTGGGGAAGTGATGCTGTACACGGTCATAACAATATTGTGGGAGCAACTATTTTCCCTCACAACATTGGGCTAGGCGCGGCCAACGACCCTTTACTAATGGCAAAAATAGGAAAGGTTACGGCCACTGAAATGCGAGTAACGGGATTAGACTGGACATTCGCACCAACCTTGGCTGTGGCACGAAATAGCAGATGGGGAAGAACCTACGAAAGCTTTTCTGAAGATCCGGCTATTGTTGCGAGCTATGCTGAGCCACTCGTTTCCGGTATTCAGGGAAAAGTGAACACGGACCAGTTTTTAAATTCACATCATATTATATCAACCGCTAAACACTTTATTGGTGATGGCGGTACGCTTAATGGTCAAGACCAAGGCGACAACGTGGACGATCAGATAACAATGCGCGATGTCCACGGCGCTGGTTATCCTCCCGCAATACAAGCCGGCGTGCAGGTAATAATGGCGTCATTTAATAGCTGGCACGGTATAAAAATGCACGGGCATAAGACCATGCTGACTGATGTATTGGTAGATCAAATGGGGTTTGATGGCTTTGTAGTGGGTGACTGGAACGGGCACGGTCAAGTCGAAGGCTGTACCAATGTCTCTTGTGCCAATGCGTTTAACGCAGGCCTTGATATGTTTATGGCGCCAGATAGCTGGAAGCAGCTCTATCAAAATACTCTCGAGCAAGTAAAGTCAGGAGAAATTACGTTAGCCCGTTTAGATCAGGCTGTGGCTCGAATACTCAGAGTAAAACTGCGAGCGGGTTTGTTCGATGCAGGTTTACCCTCATCAAGACCACTAGCAGGTAACTATAAGCTTTTGGGGTCTGAATCTCATCGTGCCGTGGCAAGGGAGGCGGTTAGAAAATCACTGGTGCTGTTAAAAAACAACAGGCAACTGATACCGCTTAGCCCGAATCAACGAATTCTTGTTGCGGGCACAGCCGCTGACAATATTGGCCAAGCTAGCGGGGGCTGGACGTTAAGCTGGCAGGGTACAGGTAACGCCAATAGCGACTTTCCCAATGGACAGTCCATTCTTGCTGCTATTAAAGAGGCAGTAACAGATAGCCAGGGTACCGTCGATTATCACCCTGAGGGTGAATTTGAAGTACGACCGGATGTGGCGATTGTGGTTTTCGGTGAACAGCCTTACGCAGAGTTTCAAGGTGATAGACCCCACGTAGATTTCACGGATAACACTGGATTAGAAGTTCTTAAAAAATTCAAAGCGTTAAATATCCCTACTGTTTCTATATTTATTTCTGGTCGACCGCTATGGGTGAACCCAGAAATAAATGCGTCTGATGCGTTTATTGCAGCTTGGTTGCCCGGTTCCGAAGGCGGCGGCATTGCAGACGTCATAATGCGTAACGAGCAAGAAAAAATTGAGCATGACTTCGTTGGACGCTTAAGTTTTTCGTGGCCAAAGAGCGCAGACCAAGAGGTCTTGAATGCCGAAGGAGCCGATTATGACCCCTTGTTTGCTTTGGGGTATGGACTTTCTGTGACTGACAATGTGAACGTTGAACAACTCAATGAAACGCAAGCAGCAACATTAAGCGACTATCACATCTCAAACTTTTTACTTTCTGGTGCAGCGGTATCCCCATGGCGATTAGTGTTGAGCGATGCCAAAGGTCGCAGTCAATACCTTCAGGGAACAAGCAGTAGTGCGGGCGGCAACATCAGTGTTGAGTCGGCAGATTATCTCGCCCAGGAAGATTCGATTATTGTGAACTGGTTAGGTCAAGGCCGCTTTTTAATAGAAGGCGAGCCGGTTGACCTGGAGCGTCAGTCGAATGGTGATATGGCTATACAGATAGACTACCGAGTATTGTCAGCAAACTTACAACGCGCCTCGATAAAGCTAGGATGCGAAAATCAATGCAAGTCACCCCTGAACGTGACGAAGACACTGCAAGAAAAAGCAGGTGACGGATGGCAGCAGGGCTTTATAAAACTCAGTTGTTTTGCTGATATAGGCGCTGATATGAAAAATATAAAAGTCCCATTTGAATTAGAGGTCATAGGATCGGCATCAATTCAGCTAAATAAAATTAAGGTAGTGGCAAATCAGGGGCAGGCGAACTGCCAATTGTAGTACTCTCATATTAAGTTTTAGGTGGTAGTTTTGTGAAAGATATCAAAGAAAAAGAAAACCTTACTTTTATTTTTCTTATCAGTGTAGTGGCTACAATAGGTGGCTTTCTGTTTGGTTTCGATAGCGGTGTCATTAATGGCACGGTTGACGGGCTGAAACTGGCTTTCAATTCTGATTCAGTGGGTACAGGGTTTAACGTAGCCAGCATGTTGCTTGGATGTGGAGTTGGTGCCTTCATAGCGGGACGGCTTGCAGACATAGTCGGGCGTAAAACTGTGCTTTTGCTTTCCTCTTCACTGTTTATTGCGAGTGCATGGGGATCGGGGATAGCAATAAGCTCTGTCGAGTTTGTGGTTTATCGTGTTCTAGGCGGTTTGGCAGTGGGCGCTGCATCCGTGATCGCGCCCGCCTATATTAGTGAAATTGCCCCCGCTACTATACGCGGCAAGCTTATTACCATTCAGCAAGTTGCCATTATTTTCGGGTTGTTTAGCGCATTCGTCAGTAATTATGTGGTAGCCAATATGGCGGGGGTATCAACAGCCACTTTTTGGTGGGGATATGAAGCATGGCGGTGGATGTTCTGGATAGAGTTGTGTCCAGCCGTTATATTTCTTGCAACCTTAATATTTATTCCTGAAAGCCCGCGTTTTTTGGTTATGAAACAAAGTAATCAACGCGCGCTTACCATTTTACAAAAGTTGTATGGTCAAGAGTCGGGGCGCAGGAAACTTCATGAGATTGAAGCATCTTTGGTCAAAGAGGATCGCAAACCAAGCTTTTCAGATTTAATCGACAAAACGAAAAAGCGCATACGTCCCATTATATGGGTAGGTATTGGGTTAGCCACGTTTCAACAGCTTGTGGGAATAAACGTTGTTTTTTACTACGGAGCGGTACTATGGCAGGCTGTTGGGTTTTCAGAAGGTGATGCACTCTTAATTAACGTTATTTCGGGCGCAGTCAGTATTGCAGGCTGCGTTATCACCATGTTTTTTATTGACCGATGGGGCCGCAAGCCTTTTCTTGTCATTGGATCAATAGGAATGACCATTTCGCTTGCCTTAATGGTGTTCACCTTCGTCAACTCAACTAGCGACATCAACGGAAACTTAATTCTTGGCGGATTAGGTGGTGTTGCGCTAATTAGTGCAAATGCTTATGTGTTCTTTTTCAACTTATCCTGGGGGCCTGTAATGTGGGTTTTACTAGGTGAAATGTTTCCCAACCAAATCAGAGGCTCTGGCCTTGCTGTGAGTGGTTTAGCGCAATGGCTGGCCAATTTTGCCGTTACCATGACTTTCCCGCTGATGCTAACCGGGATTGGTTTAGCGGGCGCTTACAGTATTTACACAACCTGTGCACTGCTTTCAATCTTCTTCGTAATCAAGTTTATTCGCGAAACAGCGGGGAATGAGCTTGAAGAAATGCAGGGCTAATCTGCTACTGAGAATAGCCCGTTTTAGGGCTATTTCGCAGAGCTACTCAGCAAGTCATCAACAGCATGCACAAGCATAATATATGACGCTGCGATATTTATTACGTATTCATTTTGACCCCAGAAAAATGGCCATTCTTCATTATTTTCTGGCAGGTCCGGTTTAATTATTAAAATACCGGGAACAACACCCCCAGAGATAAATGAAAAATCGGCGCGATTCATACCGTACGCCACGCTTTTTGAGACAGTACCTACATTTGAGACTAGGGAGATATCTGAATCTGGATGTGTCCCGTAGAGATAATGCAACCCATCAAAAACAGCATCGGGCTCAAGTAACCCCGGAAACGCTTTAACCAAATAGTAGTGATTAATAGCATCGCGTATTATTCGTCCATTTCCTGCCCATCCACCTTCGGTAATAGTGACATTAAACGGGTTATCTTGCGTAATGTGTTTGCCTTCATTCACATAGTCTTTAGCCAGTCCTGCAATTTTTTGCTTATATTTCTCTTCCATTAAAGGTATTAATCGAATTAAAGTACCAATGTGCTGCGCAAAATGCGCCTCTACTTCTGGCCAAAGGGTATTGATTGCTTGTTTGTAATGCTCACTTTCCGTGGTCATCAATAGTTCTGCTGCCGCCGTAAGCTTCTCTGCATTAAGCCGCCCACCTGTGGTATTGCCGTGGTGAAATAAAAAGGGCGGGTGAGATTGCTCTTCCTCCCAAGCTAACTCTGCTCTTTTCAGTGCTTCTGTAGCGAGCTTAGGGTTATATTCTCGTATTGCTCGAGCAGCAGCACTTAAAGCAGCAATAGAACCATAATTAACGGCTGAAGAGCGGCTAGTAAATACCCATCTATCGTCAGGAATACCGCTGTGCTTGCCATCCGCTTGCGACGGCGTCATTGTGGCGTCGTATACCATGTTGTCGGTCATGGTGATGCCATCACCCAAATGAGTATATTGGGAGATGCTAGGCACGATGATGCCATTTATTGCTCTGCCAAAAACTCGGTGTTGTGCAAGCAGTGCCAACGTACCGTGTTCAATTTGCTGAAGTATGTCTGGTTTGCCATCTGGAACATGAATATCAACAAATTTTCGGTTGTAATCAACTAAGGTAGTATCGCGTTTAGGCGTAAACTGATCCCAAACCTCAACAAGCCCTAGTACGGCCCTGTATTGTGACTGCGTACGAATATCGTAGTCACCCGCATCGTACCATCCGCCAATATTTAACCCTGGTACATGCTCTAAAGGCGCAAATTGTGTGTCAGTTGTCGGCCCCTGAGCGTATAAGTCAAAATGCGTGTGGTTTACCGGTGCCTGCAAAGCATCGTCTAAGTGTGAAGCTCCATGCCAAACTCGATACGCTTCATTCACGAGAACATGGTCCATTTGAACCGGGAAAAATACGTCCAGTGTGGGATGCCAAGCGTTGTCGTAAATATCATTACTAATTCTGAACGGAGCAGTGGTTGTTGCATTGTACCTAAGCTGATAAAGACCATTTTCACGTACGGCTGAAAAATCGAATTTTGCATATTGATAACGTTTGTATTGCCCCCAATACTTTGGTTTTTCAGACATGACTGCCTTCTTTTCGCCCGAAGGCATAACTTTGAGTAAGGAAACCGTGTTCTCGCCTATGACGTGTTTTTGGTCGAGTTCAAGAACCGCAATTTTGGTTTGATTAGGGTGGTAGCCTACTTGAGAGTGCCCAATTACCGGTGTCCGCTGCCAATCTTCTATGCCGTTGACGTTAAGAGACCATTCAAGTACTTTGCCGCTTTTATTCGCTGGCAATAACGACCGGGCAACAAACCATCCATTTTGTGCCTTTGTTCTTCCATCATACAAATAGATAGGTTGCTGTTTCGATTCAATACTTATTCTGCGCTCTGCGTCTTCTGGGGCCAATACTAAATGATGCCCCGTCGCAAGCGGGGTTGGCGCTTGTAAATCGTTTTGTTCTTTTAATCCAGAGGGGTAGAGCGGAAATGTGCCAGTTGCGTCATCGGCGATAAACGCCTTATTAAAATATGCCGAAGGCATAAATTCGAGGTTAAACCCCGCCTTATTCACTAACTCCTCGGGCAAAGGGGCATCAGTGTGTACGCTGATGTTGAGTTGCTCTTCCGTCGATGTAACATTAACGCTGAAATTAAAATTATGTTCTGGATAATGCAGTGATGCGCTAATGACGCCTTTTTCTGGGTCAACATCGCGCTTGATGAAGGTAGGAATACTGTCCCACTGTTCAGGAGTATCATTTAGCCTGACGTCCCCATTAGTGGCGATACGCTTGCCGTGTTGAATAATTTCAATGCCACTTATTTTTGAATCGCTAAACAGCCCATCGTACCAGTTGCTATATACCAACACATTGGCTCCTGGAGCCTCAAAATACTCTGAATCATTAATTTTCATAGGGGGAGATGATTGCCCCTTAACTGTTAAAGCACTGATTAAAAACACACTGCCGCACAAGAGCTTTAGCCTCATTTTTGTTCCCTTCTTTCCTACTTTTGAATTGATTTTTAATTATGCTAGTAGAAAGCAGAGCAACACATATTACTGAATTTGTTAACCTCATTTCGATTATTTGTTAATACGGTAAATATAGATTCATCGCTATTCACTAACCTCTATACTGATTTTCTTTAACTCATCAATATTAAAGGAACAGTTGTTATGAACACTTGGCTCCGGCTCGGACTCATCGTCATGGCCTTTGGACTCAGTTCGGTCATGCCTGCAAAAGCGCAATTTTCTGGTGGACCTTATGGACCGATCTCAAAGAGCTATGCGCTTCCAAACGCTAAGACAATATATTTTGTATCTCCAGAAGGACTATCCCATGCGAGTGGCTTAACACTTGATGAGCCCACTACACTTGATTCAGCAATAAGTAGAGTGGTAACAGGCGATGCAATAGTTTTAAGAGGTGGAACTTACCGAACTGGCGATTTAAAACTTAATCAAGGGATCACGTTACAACCCTATAAAGACGAAAAACCCATTTTGAAAGGGACTCAAGTAGCCTCGACGTGGGAAAAGCAGCAAGACAATGTGTGGGTTACGAACTGGAAAACCTTATTTCCCTCTAAACCCATGTTTTGGTGGCGACAGGAGCGCCACATAGATAAAACGCCGCTGCATCGTTTTAATAATGACATGGTGTTTATTGATGGTGAATTTTTACAGTCGGCTGGCAATATCGATGAGATAACACCCAATACGTTTTTTATTGATTATGAAAAGCAGCTGGTTTACATCGGTATTGATCCAGATGACAAATTAATCGAAATCACCGCTTACGATACGGCATTGTTGCGCACAGCGAAGAACGTCCACAATAAGCAAAATGATAAAGTTGGCCCTAAAATCTATGGTATTACGTTCACTCAATACGCATGGCGAGCTATCGGTATAGAAGGTAAACGTACCTTTTTTCCAGAAGATGAGCCGGTAGATGAACCAATAGGCGTTGCCGACCCTTCGACCTATGGTAAAGAAGTCGTGAACACGCTACTAGAGAATGTCACCATTTCATATTGTTCGCGTGTCGCAGGCTATTTTCGCGGTGACGGTTTGGTAATCAGACACTCTCTAATTTCTGATACCAGCACTGAAGGCATTTACATTATTGGTTCTTCAGACGTCTTACTGGAAAAAAATATCATTCAGCGTAACGATATTGAGAATATCACTGGATATTATGTTTCTGCAGTGAAAATCATTAATCAAACGCACAGAGTAACAGTGCGGGATAACTTAATTATTAATCATCCGACATCAAAGGGCGTCTGGTACGATGTAGGAAACCGCGAAGGCCTATTTATCAATAACTATGTTGAAAACACGCAGGCGGGATTGTTTTTTGAAATATCGGATGGCATTACAGCCGTGGGTAATGTATTTGTAAATAACGACCTAGGTGTGTGGGTATTAAACTCAGCGAACGTCGATATTGCGCACAATACGTTTTTAAATAGTACGCTTCGATTTACTAGAACAGCACGCAGTGCGACAGACGACCACTTTGGCTGGCACCCAGAGACAGGGCCCGATGTTTTTGAGCGAGATGGTCATACCGTAAGCAATAATTTGTTGACGGCAGATGCATATCACCAAGGCCCTCTGCTCAGTGTAGATCAAGAGGACAGTTTATGCCTCCAATACGAAACCGCTCAGCTTGCTGAGCTTAACGGAAACGCTTATGTTAAACCTGAAAACCAACAGCCGCTGATAACACTGTCTACCGATAAATCAGAGCCCTGCAATTATGAGATAAAGGCACTCGAGAAATTGCAAGGCAGCACTGCTGAATATGAAGCCGATGGCCAATTGATTTATGGGGACCCCAGAACAGTCTTCTTGTCTCCTGATTTAAAGCGATTTGAATTACAGCGCCATATTCCAAAAAACGTGAATATAGTATTGCCGGAGCAGGTGACGAGCGCTTTTAAAAATATTGGTGCGTCACCGTCGGCATCGGCTAATCAAAGTCGATAATTAACACAAGATTACACCTGCGCAGGTTAGGCAGCTGAGTTAAAGTTGAGCACTAGCATCCCACACTTTACCGGTCGCCTTACCGTCTTTTGCAGGGTTAAACACTTCTACCGCCATAACTTGATATGTAGGGTCGTCGCTTGCGTCAAGATTGTTCATATCAGGAAGAATCCAGCCTGTATCAGCCCAAGCTGCAACGTGATCGGCAAAAATAATTTTATGGTCTTTACCTAAAGGCATGGGATTAGACGGTTTACTCCAATACTGGTAAAAAGTCGCCGTATTATTTATAGAGGGCTTTTGCTCTCGAATAGTCCGATATGTTGAGTATTCAACGCCATTACTCACGAAAGTTTTGCCCAAAATGCCGTTTTGGCTAGGATCATAAGTCCAGCGCTGAAGAACATAATATTCAACTAAGTGAGCGGGATTGTCTTGCGGCATACTCTTGTCGTAACCCCAACCATAAAGTGCGATGTAACTAGCGCCACTCTCCTCGTTAAAGCGATAGCCAATTTCACGGTTCACATCTCCATAATGCCAACCAGGGCCACCCACATAGTTGTATCCTCCGCCCTGCCAATTCACTTCAAATTCTCCGCTTTGGCTTAGTTTGAGCGAGGCTTTGCCGCCGTCTTTCCAATGGGTGAAAAACACATCACCAACGTGTCCAGTGGCATGATTTTCAGACATGTTTATTTCACCATCAAATCGCTTTGTATAGGCTTTAAATTTAGCAATAGATTGCGGCTTAGCAGCCTCTGATTCACTATCTAGGCTTACTGAATCGTGTTGATTAGGTGAGCAGCCCATAAGAAAGGCGAGACTCGCTACCGTCATCGCAACATATTTAATCGTCAATATCTGCATAATTTTTTCTATTCTTTTAAAAAACGTTAATGTTGAATTAAAGCGTTAGCTGAACGCCTAAGTGAATTTGCGTCCCACTACTTTTGCAGGCCTTTTCACACCGCACTTTTTATTTAAAGTTGGCCTAAATTAAGTACCATTAAAGACTTTGCCGGAACGACTATGAAGGCCTTGCCATCTTTAACGTCTGTGGCGTAGTCATTAGGTTGAATATTGTTCGGATTATCAAAGGTATTGTGTTCGTCCATTTTATCGCTGGTTAATACTAACCCATTGACTTTTTTTACCTGATTAAGCTCGACTTCAATTGCTTTATTCAACTGTGTATTCACAATAGAAATATAGGTATTGCCATCTTGTGCCTTGGCTGCTGAAGCGCTGATACTTGGAATACTTATCTCACCGTGATTGTTTGATAGTGACTGGCTAAAACTCACAGGAAGATAGGTCGCGTCTTGAAACGGAATGTGCATTTTAAACGCGTGATAGGTTGGCGTTAAAATCATTCTTTCTTTATCAGTGAGTATCATCGCTTGCAGTACGTTAACCATCTGCGCGATCACTGTCATTTGTACACGTTCGGCGTGACGATTGAAAACATGGATATTTAGTCCCGCGATAATCGCATCTCTCAATGTATTTTGTTGGTACAAAAAGCCAGGGTTGGTCCCCTCATCTACGTCGTACCATGTTCCCCATTCGTCGACATAAAAACCAATTTTATTTTCAGGGTCCATTTCTTCAAGAACGGCTAGGTTCTTCTTTATAAATGCTTCAATTTGCAATGTGCGCTGTATCGCTGAATACCATTGGTTTTCAGGGAAAACAGTGGCGCTACCTTTATTGCTCCAATCTCCAGTCGGAAGTGTGTAGTAATGATGGCTTATCGCATCCATTTTTAGACTCCACGAGGATTTTATTTTCTCGGTGAGCACTTTTGTCCATTCCGTTTGGTCGTCAGTACCACCGCTGGCAATAAACTTGGGTTGATTGTCTTCAGGGGCTTTTAGAAATGCCGAATACTGCTTGTAAAGGTCAGCATAATACTCAGGTGTCATGTTGCCGCCACAGCCCCAGCTTTCATTGCCAATGGCAAAGTAGTCCACTTTAAATGGCTTATCCCGACCGTTTCTTTTGCGCTGGCGAACAATCGATGTATCTGCATCAGAAGTCATGTAGTGCAGCCACTCTACCATTTCACGCGGATTGCCTGTTCCCAAATTGCCGTTGACGTAAGTCTGGGCGCCTAACAACTCTGCGAATTGAAAAAATTCATGGGTGCCAAACGCATTATCTTCAATAACGCCTCCCCAATTACTATTGACTGTTCTTGGGCGTTTATCTTGCGGACCAATCCCATCTCGCCAATGATACTCATCAGCAAAGCAGCCACCCGGCCAACGCAGTAATGGTACTTTTAAGTCTCGCAACGCTTGAAGTACATCTAATCGGAAACCATCCTGATTAGGTATGCTCGAGTCTTCACCTACCCAAATGCCTTCATAAATGCCTCTGCCCAAATGTTCCATAAACTGGCCATAGATATTTTTATTCAGTGTCGGCCCTGGGCTATCAACATCAATATTTATCTGTACGTCAGCGGCGGTGGCCACCGACGATGTCGCTAGCACCGAAAAGCAATAAAATAGCAACGGCTTTACTTTAAACATATAAATCACATCTCATTACCAAAAAAAACAACAATGATAATACAGACAACTTTCCTAAAAACTTATAACGACATTTACGATTCAAGTTATGTTGTTTCGTAATTGTGACGTCCGTCTTAAAACCTGTGTCTTGAAAGCTGTGTCTTGGTTATGAGTTGCACGTATATTGCCGCATACATTGGAACGCGTCACCTACCTAAAGGTGCTATTGATGCTGACGCCCCTGTGCCAACAATACAGCCTGCAACGTTTGAATTTAAACGCCCCCCTATTGGTAGCATCACAGCGCGCAATTGCCCAAAGGCGGCAGCTACGGACGGCCTGTTTGTATTAACTGTGTTTATTTCAGACCTTTATCCCGCTTCCATTAGGCCTGTTATTTTTGCTACATTATTAACCGCGCAAGGTAATTCGTGTGCGCACTGAGCACCGAAATGATGAAAGGTGTTGGTCGCACTACAACCAAAATTCGTATGCTGTGAACGTATAGCGAGGGTAATGTTGCGCCTTTGACCAAAGCCTTTGTTTCTAAGGCTCTACTTTCGGACAACGAAACGCTAGCAATCAAAGGACGATATAATGAACTCGCCTGTTTCACAAAAAACACTCAATGTCAGCGCTGACTATCCCGATCTTAGGGACCGTTACTATCAACCAAACCTCACTCCACTTAAGCCGTTTATCGACCCGCCAGGTAACCTTGTCATATTAGATCAAGGCAAAGACGGGGCATGTACGGGGTTCGCCCTTGCTGCCACTATTAACTTCATTTACCGCCAACAGGGTCGAAAACAGACCGTAAGTCCGTGGATGCTTTATGCCATGGCAAAGCGTCATGATGAATGGCTCGGTGAAGCCTACGAGGGTTCTAGCTGCCGCGGCGCAATTAAGGGCTGGTATAACAGCGGTGTTTGCCATGCTTCACTTACCGAAGACATTACCCATAGCAATGAGTTTGAAATGTCACTTGCTATCGCCAATAACGCAAGCAATCACAGGCTAGGGGCCTACTATCGCATTGAAAGGGAAATTAGTGATTTCCACGCTGCGCTTAATGAAGTGGGTGTTATTTTTGTCTCCGCCAGAATTCATGAAGGCTGGAACAATTGCGAAGGCGATACCATCACCCTTAGACCAGAACCTATGGGCGGCCATGCTTTTGCCATCGTTGGCTATAACGACGAAGGCTTTTGGATTCAAAATTCATGGGGCGCTGACTGGAAGAAATCTGGGCTTGCCCTTTGGCGCTACGACGATTGGGCGCTAAATGTAATGGATGCGTGGGTAGTGCAGCTAGCGCTACCGATTGCCGGCACTGGCACCTTTCACCAAGCCACTCGCTCTATTGCACAAGGGCTATTCTCGCGCTCTACGCCGCGGGTGAGTATTCAAGATCATTTCGTTCACTTCGACGACGGGCACTTCGATACAACCAGCAAGTATTGGAGCAATAAAAATCACGTCGACACCATTATTGAAAAACTATCTCAAAGTGAACATAAGCACGTAATGCTTTACGCCCACGGCGGGCTAAATAGCATAAAGGCCTCGGCTAAGCGTATTGCCGCCATGAAAGATACCTTTCTTAAAAACGAGGTATTTCCCATACATTTTATGTATGACACCGGCATGCTGGAAGAATTAAAAGATATTTTAGGCTTTAAGAACCAAGAACTGAGTAACAAAGTTGGCGCGTTTACTGATTACACAGACCGTATTTTAGAGTGGGCTACAAGAAAAGTAGGCGGCGCTCTATGGCGAGAAATGAAGTCGGATGCCTGTACGCCTTTCACCCGCGTCACTTCCGATGGTACCTATTTCTTAACCCGACTGGCCGACTATTTAAAAAATAGCACGCACATTCAACTTCACATAGTGGGTCACTCAGCGGGCTCTATTTTTCAAGCTCATAGCCTTGCTCGTCTATTTAAAATTGATGAAACGCTCAAAGTAGATAGTCTACATTTAATGGCGCCGGCAATAAGCTATCCGTTGTTTAATGAAACATTGGCTCCGCTAATTGAAAGTGAGCATATTGCTTCAACAACGGTTTATAACTTATCCGGGCCTTTAGAGAAAGACGACCACGTGGCGCGTATTTACCAAAAATCACTGCTTTATCTCGTATCGAATGCCTTTGAGTCGAAAACGGCAATGCCATTACTAGGTATGGCGGCCTTTAATGCGCCAATTGCTAATGTAACGTTCAAGTATAGTGAAGGGAAAGAAGGTGATTCTACCGCGGCGACCTCACACGGTGGCTTTGATAGCGACGTAGACACCATGAACTCAGTGCTTACCGATATTACCGGTGGCTCCCCTAAATACCCCTTTACCAAAGCAATTTTAGATTATTGAAGCGGGCGGTATTTGCAGTAAAAAGCACGTGTACGTGGAAGTTATGTCAGTGAAGCGTGCAGGTGCTTAAGCCTGAAGCGAAAGGCCTTCAGCAGATGGCGTGTACGCCTGTAAATAAGCACTTTGAATACGCCCAATTCTCGCCTGCATAAACTGAGAATCATCATTGGCGCTACCCGCGCTTGAAGTAGAGTCAGCAAACTGGGGTTGGGACGATAGCACAGCGTTCGGTGCTGAGTCGGTCGGTATATCTTCATTGGTGACAGAGCCAGCTTCTTGTGCAATATCAGTTTGTGGTGTGATACTGCTATCAATATTCGTATCTAAAGCACTTTGAGCGGTATCATTGCCTTGGGCTTGCTGCCCTTTAGCAATGTCGCTGCGAGCTTCAGTGGCTTTTTGAGATGCCTCTGCCGCTACTTTTAAATCTTGTGAAGAAGGCTCAGCGGGCGCGAGAGCGGCAGCTCGCACTTGTTCCATCTTTTTCAACGTTTCTTCTGGCGTTTTTTCTTCTGAGACATCAATAGACACCTCGCCGTCGGTCACATAGCGCTTATTATCTGGGCCTGTTGTATACTCATACTGAGGCGCACCAGCATATTGGCCGCCCGTTGAAGCATGGGCCTGTTCGTGGACTCTTACTTCCTGATCGCGGGCTTTTAGCTGCTCAATTTCCGCGGCGTCTTGCTGCTCTTGTTGTTCTTCCTGTGCTTGCTGTGTTGACTGGTCAGATTGCTGCTGGTCTTTGGCGTTCTGTTTACCCGCACTTTCATCCTGAGCATTATCTTTTTCCTGCCCAAATACATTTTGAAATGCTGCTTGCAGTTCAGATTGAATTTGCGGTCGTTCATAGGTAACGGGAGCAGGAGGTTGTCCTGGACTTTTCGCTTTGTCAGCTTCAGACCCCAGCCCTTTCTGAGACGCACCTTGCTCAGCATCTGATGCTTGAGGTATGGTTTCACGCTGCACATTGTCTCTGCGCGCAGACTCGGTATTGATGTTAGCGGTAGGATAGGCAATGGCGTTAAGGATAGGTGTAATTATATTCACCGTGAGCGCTCCCGTTACGCCAGAACGTCGATAATAGTGCCAAGCATATCGTCGGCTACGCCTAGCACTTTGGCAGAGGCTTGCGCGTTTCGCTCATTTACGTTCAACGCGATGAGATCATCTGTCAATCGTGTTGCGCTAGATGAGGTGTTGTTGGTGCCGTTAGCAGCCGTATTGGGCTGGATTGACTGCGCTGGGGCCACAGCATCTTCAGCTGTACGTTGGGCAATACTAGATGCCGCCTGCGAAATACCTTCGCTAGCACTTTGTAAGCCATACTGGGCCGCTACAAATGCAGAACTTGCACTGTTACCGTCAATACCTGTCATACACTACCTCTACTCTCTCATGTGCAATTATTGACCACTTTTACACAAATGAAAAGCTAAGACTTAACGCAGCGTATTAAACCTTTATCAGAAGGTGCTTTTTATTTTACCCAATTTAAAGGAAGCTGTACGAAATAAGCTCCTGATTATAAAAGTCAGGAGCGCAATTCATGCCAGTCAGATTAGGATGCCTTTTGCTGGTAAATACCTGCCATGAAACGAAACAGGATGTCAGCGGTTTGCTGAGGATGGGAAATAAATGGTGCATGAGAAGCATGAGGCAACACCACCGTATCAGCCTGCGGATGCAGCTCACATATTCTGTCAATTCCGCTAGTCGGCACCAAGCTGTCTAATCTTCCGTAAAGGCGCAGTGTTGGCACAGTTATGCGCCCCACATCTTGTCGCATATCTTCGGTAGACAACATGCGAAGACCTTTTTTAAGCGCTTCTTCCGCAGGAGCAGGGAATTGGGTTACCTGTTCCCTAATGGCTTTAATATCCTGCTTAGCGGTTTCACTTCCCATCGCTTGGATAGCCAAGAAGCGTTCTAGGGTTTTTTGATAGTTTTTCTCAAGCTGCGCTTCAAACATAGAGAGTAAATCGGCTGCAATACCAGGCCAACAAGGCCCTGCAATAAAACGCGGCGTTGAGGCGATGGTGACGAGACCGGTAAGTTTTTCAGGCGCTAATAGGGCAAGCTTCTGCGCAACCAACCCACCTAAAGACCAGCCAACCACGACGCATCGCTCTGGTAGTTTATTCACTACAGCCTGCGCCAGCGAATCTGCATTATACGGGGAAGGAACGATACCCGCATTCTCTCCGAACCCGGGAAGATCAATAGTAGTCACGCGAAAGTTATCGCTTAAGTAGGGAAGGAAGGATGTGAACGCACCGCTATTCATCCCCCATCCATGAAGAAATACAAGATCTACGCCTGTACCCTTTGTACGGGTGACAAGCTCGCCGTTTGTATGCAAACTTTCCATTTACACCTCCTCTGGCTGTAACGTGTTTTTTGAGACTACACGTAATGATGAAAATAGGTCGACGTTCGACAATTCAAGGAAGTTGATGGAATCAACACTATGAACCTTTCATGCTTGCTATGTTATCAGGCAAGTCCTGCGCCAGTATGTCACTGGTGTGAAGATGACATCTTTTTTTTCGATGAGCGGTTACACGGAAGTAATCTACTTCACTACGGCCCTGTTGCAGGCCACGTCAAGCATAGCCACTACGATGCACTTAGTGTGCTAGGGCTTCATACATGGCCCATGTCATCGCTGGTTCACCAGTTGAAGTTTACGCATTCCCTTACCGCAGGAAAAGTGTTAAGTCACTGGTTTGTCCATAAAAAGCGACAGTGCACGCTAACAGTGCCTCATTTACTCCTTCCGGTTCCTATTAGTGCATGGCGATTAGCCACACGACACTACAACCAAGCCGCCGTATTAAGCCATCAGCTTAGCTATACATTTGGTATCCCGATTGATCACCAATGGGCCAGAAGACAGGGATTGAGTGTACAGCACCACCTATCTAGAGTAGCAAGGGCAGAAAATGCAAGCCGCGTATTTCACTTATCGGCCTCCTGCATAGACCACTCAATCAAGGCTCTGGGACACAAGAAAAACGGACGTGGCCTCACCGTCGCTATTGTTGATGACGTACTCACCACTGGGGTAACAGTGAACACGCTGAGTAAGCAGTTAAAAATACGCTACCCGAAGATAACGGTTCAAGTGTGGGCAGCGGCGTTCACGCCGCCGCCGAAAAGCAGCTTATTTCAATACGCGTAAGCGGTGCGGCCAAATAGCCCACCTTAGTGAGCGCCCACTTACCGCTTACACATACTGCTGCCGTCGTGCATTACCGAATGAAGTGAGATTGATAAATCGCATTCGCAAGCATTTTATTTGTGCCATACCAATACCCTCTAAATTGCGTATTGTCCGTAAAGCCTATAACCACACCACGCCCCATTTTTTGCGTTGTAACGGCCGTAGACTCTGCCATTAAAGCGACCATAGCGTTATCACTAAACCCCGCCATTAACGGTTCATCGGTATAGCGCGCTGGGGTGACAAATGGCGAATTGCTGGCATCAACTATCATATTGTTGGTTTTAAACATTGGCAGTGTATCGTCATCGTAGCCGTAGAATAAAGGATGTGATTTATCGATATTGGCCTCAAAAACAGCCCCCGCCACTAACTTTCTAGCGTAAAGCGAGGCGCCATCCTTATAGCTAAGCTCACTGTCATCAAACGCATTATCTATGCTCTCTTGGCTAACCATTTCGATATCCAGCCACTTATGCTCGGCGAAATAACGCAGCGCAGACTTTTGTCCGATGACTACACCGCCCGCTTTAACCCAGTCTTCTATCTTTTCGTTTTCCGAATCAGAGAAGTGATAGCGGCCACTTGGAAACAAAATATGGGTGTAGGTTACACTGGGGTCGCTTAGCGCCCTCGCCACATTGTGCTGCTCTACAATGCTCGCAGGCAGGCCGACCTTCGTATCGAAGTAGTGCCACATCTCACCCGCTTCATATTCACTGGTGCCTTCTCCACCAACAATAAGCACCTGTGGTAAAGCTACCGGCTTCATGCTTCTGCTGCCTAAGTCGTTTCCGGTAGGCGTTAAGCCGCTGCGAAGGCTAAATACTGGTACCTGCAGCTGTTGCTGTACGCTTTTAAGAATAGACGCCAAATTTTCCGGCTGGCCTAAGCCTTTAGGAATAATGATACTGCCTGGCTGCAGCGCGATATTTTTGCCATTGTACTGAACGGCAGAAAAGGGCTTTTCGCTGCTACGCACTTTAACGCCGGCTTCAAGTAGGGTTTGAAGCATGGCCGGGGCATAGTAGTGCTGCCAAGAAAATGCGTAGGCATAAGCATCGCTTTGAATTGAATTTAGCGTTGCTTGCTTTAGCGTGTCTCTAGCACCTAACTCGAGACCGCGCGCATCGCCTTTGTCCAAAGGCGCATAGTCTAAGTTAAAAGCTAACGCTAAATTCCACGTGGACACATCGTAAAAAGTATTGTTTTCAAACGACGTTTGCGTTGAAAAAATAGATTTAACCAAACGATACTGCGGCTGATTTGTGGGAATATATATCGCCTGACCTGCGCTATAGCGAACCTTATTCACCTCATGGTTTTCTGTTAGCACTTCATAGCGGATGTGATGCTGATTTAGCAGCGCGATAAACGCATTAAAGCGGCCAATATCGTTTGACACACCAACTACAAAGCCGGAATGTTCGTCCTTTTTAGCAAGCGATTGGGTGCTTTTAACAAACCCAGATTGGTAATCAAGAATTGCGGCTTTATTTGCCAATGCGCCTCTAAAGGTGCTTAGAGACGTGGTAATTTGATTGCCAATGGTGTCTTTGAAGGCAAGCTTGCCATTGATAGAGTCCTGAAGGTGACCTCGTGAACTGGCCTGCTCAAAAAGAATACCTATACTGCCGTGCAGATCAGGGTAAGTTGACCCTTTCCCTGCATAAAAGTCATCAAAAGCTTCTTGAGTGAAATACAGTTCCCCTTGCTCGTCAAAGGCAGCAGCATGATATTGCGCAAGGGCCTCGGTTAGCGTTACGTTTTCATCTGGCGTTAAAGGGTTTTTGCGCGAGCGAACACCGGGCTGAAAGAAGTAGGTGCTATCGGTACCCATTTCGTGAAAGTCGGTCAGTATATGCGGGCGCCATTTATGGAACTGCTTAATACGTGCTTGCGACTCCGGGTGGGCCAATAACAACCAGTCGCGGTTTAAGTCGAACCAATAATGATTGGTGCGCCCAGAGGGCCAGCCTTCGTCATGTTCGCGGTGACGACTGTCAGAAACCAACTGCTTTCCCTTGTGCATATTCGCCCACTGAGCAAAGCGTGATAGACCATCGGGGTTGAAAGACGGGTCGAACAGCACAATATTATTGTCTAACAAGGCATCAATTTCTTTACCTTCGCCAGCAGCGAGGTAATAAGCCAGTGCAAGCGAGGCATTTGTGCCCGAGGGTTCATTACCGTGAATACTGTAACCCATATAGAAAACTAGCGGTGCGTCGCTACCGACCTTGTCGCCACTTTCCATAGCGTTAATGTGCTGTTTTCGAAGTGTTTCGATATTCTTGCGGTTTGAAGGCGACGTAATAGTCAACAACAAAAGCGGACGATTTTCATGAGTGCGACCGGTTTCCTCAAGGGTGATACGATCGGACTTTTCGGCTAATACCTTCATGTAATTCACGACTTGGTCGTGGCGAACATGCCACTCGCCAATGTTGGCACCAAGTACCGATTCCGGTGTAGGGATATTCGGGTTATACGTCACGCTATCGGGTAGGTATGCGGTAACCGGCTCTCCACCCACGTCAGGCGTAAGGGTAACCGTTGAATTTAAGGCTTGCTGTGCATATGCTTGATGGCTCATCGCTGCACCAAAGGCAAATGAGCTGAGGGCCAATAATGCGGCAAATTTAAATCGGCTGTTTTTGGCGGAGTAATGCAATTTCGCTAACATAGCGCTTCCCGTCTTGTTGTTATGGTTGAGAAGTAAGTACTATAAGCACGCTTCCCAACAAATTCGATTTACTGGAATAATTTATTTAATTAATACCTGACTGTTTTAGTCAGGTAAATTTGTTACAATAATCTAAATTTCAAAATATGTAGGACTTGCTGATGATAACTATATCAGAAGAAGCCCAGGCTCACTTCGTAAAACTGTTGAGTAAACAAGAGTCTGGCACGAATATTCGTGTATTCGTCGTAAACCCAGGCACTTCGTCGGCAGAGTGTGGCGTGTCCTATTGCCCGCCAGATGCTGTGGAAGAGACTGACACGCGCTTAACGTTCAACGGTTTTGACGCGGTCGTAGATGAAGAGAGCGCACCGTATTTAGACGAAGCTGAAATTGATTATGTAACCGACCAAATGGGCTCGCAACTCACGTTAAAAGCGCCTAACGCTAAAGCGCGTAAGGTGTCTGATGATGCGCCGCTTATTGAACGTATTAATTACATGATCGAGTCGGAAATTAATCCGCAGCTAGCTAACCACGGCGGCCAAGTTGTACTTACCGAACTCACTGATGACGGCTATGCTGTACTTCAGTTTGGTGGTGGCTGTAACGGTTGCTCTATGGTTGATGTAACGCTTAAAGATGGCATTGAAAAGCAAATGCTTGAACAGTTTGCAGGCGAGCTAAATGGCGTACGCGATGCAACAGAACACCAAGCAGGTGAGCACTCTTACTACTAAGGGCGACGCCAAGCCGTTATAGGTTCTCAACCTTATGCTAACGCAAGATATACACAAAAGCTGGCAACGATTTAAAATGGGTCTCACCCTTTTCGTTGTCGGCGTCTTGCTTTTATTTACCACAAGTCACCTTCACACTACGCTTTACTATTTAAGCCTTCTGGTTTTATTTGTGGGCTTCGCCCTAGCCATGTTGGGCTATTTCGGTATTTTCATTCAGCGTTTTTCGTTTCTAAAAAATAAAAAGCCGCCACCTAAGTTTTAATCACGCTTTGACGTATCAAAAGCCCTTACCAGCATTAGCTTAGGCTCAGCACAGTTTCAAAAAGCCACAACCTACTTTCTTTTAAAGTGCTATCTCTTTCTTAACACATAACGATGTTATGGCATGTAATGAAAGTTCAGATGGCAAGTAGTCAATGCAGCTCCAAACAGGTAGATTAGTTTAAAACACCCATGACGCAACGGTAGATATGATGAAAAAACTTGGTTTGTTAGGCGGAATGAGTTGGGAGTCTACGGTCAGTTATTATCAAGCAATAAACCGAGGGGTGAATGCCCGCCTTGGCGGCTTACACAGCGCTCAACTCGTTTTGAGCAGCGTTGATTTTGCGCAGATAGAACAGCTTCAACATAGAGGAGACTGGAGTAAAACCGCAGATATTCTCACTCAAGAAGCCAGAAACCTTGAGCTAGCTGGCGCAAAAGCCTTGGTTATCTGTACCAATACCATGCACAAAGTAGCCGACACCATTGAGCAAAATATTTCAGTCCCGCTTATTCATATCGCCGATGCTACAGGTAACGAGCTTCAACAGCATGGCGTTAAAAAAGTCGGGCTACTCGGCACACGCTTTACCATGGAGCAACCCTTTTATAGGTCGCGCATAGAAAATAATTTTAACATTGATGTTATTACGCCCAATGCACAACAGCGAGATATTGTGCATAAGATAATTTATGAACAATTATGCAAGGGCGTGATTTGTGTTGACTCCCGTAACGCGTATATTGAGATTATTGACGCACTTGCAGGCAAAGGTGCTGAAGGCATTATTTTAGGCTGTACGGAAATCGCATTATTGATACAGCAGCAACACACCCAAGTTCGGTTATTCGATACCACTGCTATTCACGCATCAGCAGCCGTCGACGTTGCATTAAGTGATTGAGGGTCTATTAACCCTATTTGATCGATGGGGCTTACCCCAGATTTTAAAAGAGGACACAACTATGTTTAGCCACGTTATGTTAGGTGCAGATGACCTTGAAGCGTCGAAGAAGTTTTATGATGCCGTTTTAGGCGTACTGGGCTACGAGCCCGGGGTGTTTGATGAACACGGACGAGTATTCTACTACACGCCAAAGGGTATTTTGGCGCTAACCAAACCGATTAACGGTGAAGCCGCCACACATGGTAACGGCACAACACTCGGCCTTGCAGCCCGCACACCAGAGTTGGTAGATGAGTGGCATAAAGTAGGAAGCGAGAATGGGGGTGTTCCATGTGAAGACCCACCAGGCATTCGAGGCAATGGCGAACGCCAACTTTACCTTGCTTACCTGCGAGACCCTGCAGGCAATAAGCTTTGTGCCACGCACATCGTCAAGATGTAACGGTTAAAAATATTAAGCCTGCCGAGGCTTCATTGCCATCTGCAGGCTTAGTTATACGTTTTACTACCCGTTAGAAGACGCCAGTTCTTCACGCTTGTCTAACCGATAAAAGCTCCAAGCCAATGTCACGCCCCTAGCTAGTAAAAAGGCAAGTAGGGCATACCATAGGCTTACATTACCCTGGTTTTTGGTGAGGTACCACACGGGGAAGTACACGCCTAGCGCACTTATTATCATGGTATTTCGCATTGCGCTGGCTCGGGTAAGGCCAACAAATACACCATCGTATAAAAAGCACCAGTGCGCCAACAAGGGAAGTAAAACCATCAAGCTAAGGTAGGGCAGTGCTGCCCTTACAATGCCACCATGCTCGGTAAGTAGCTCAATAATGGCTTCACCTGCTGCGTAAAATATCAGGCTATAGATAAGGGCAAAAATACTCGACCAAACTAGCCCTTGATAAGTACGCCGTTTAATTTCGGCCGTATTTGAAGCCCCTTTGGCTTCCCCCACCAGCGCTTCCACACCATAGGCAATGCCATCTAACCCCAGAGCAATCAAAACGAAGAACTGCATAAGTATAGCGTTGACCGCTGCCGACGTTTCGCCGTAGCGGGCGCCTTGAATAGTGAGGAACGCTAAGCAGCCTTGCAGTGCTAAGTTGCGTAATAGCATATCACCGTTTAGCTTCATCAACACTTTTCGGGCAGCGCGGTTAAACCACGATGTACTTACCGCTACACTTCCAACCTGTTTAAAAGCCACCACTAGCGCCATTATTGCCATGGTATATTCAGCGATTACGCTGGCTAGCGCTACGCCAGCCACAGACAGGTTCAGGCCAAACACAAATATCACATCAAGTAAGGCATTTAATAAATTCCCCACAATTTGAATGGTCATAACGCTGCGCGTTTTCTGTTGCCCCACTAACCACCCCACTAATGCAAGATTCAGCATGGCAGCAGGTGCCCCCCACACTCGGGTCGAAAAGTAATGTTGAAGGTGAAGGGCTACGTCACTGTTTGGCTGGGTTAAGGTTAAGCCTACAGAAAGAATAGGGGACTGAAGAACAAGCACGGCCCCCCCCAACAACAAGGCTACGGCCACCGTTTGCCATAAAACTTTCGCCGACTCTAATGTATTGTTCGGCGCGCCTTTAGCTTGGGCACTTAACCCCGTTGAAGACATGCGAAGAAACCCACATACCCAGTATATTTGGGTTAATATGAGCGCACCTACCGACGCCCCCGCAAGCATGGCGGGTAACGACATGTGCCCGAGAACCGCAGTATCCACTAAGCCTAATAGCGGTGTAGTAATATTCGCTAAGATCATGGGAAGCGCTAGGGCTAACAGACGGGTATGATCGTCAAAAAAGGAGCGCTGAGTTACTTGGACACGGGACATAAATGATCTCAGTAGGGGTTGGTTTCGCTATATACTATCAACTTATGGCGCAGCATAACTAAAACGCGCACTGGCTCATCTAAGTAGCAAACAGGTAAAGACGCGTTCATACAAGAGTTTATCATGCTATTAAATTTGATCAGGCACTCAATGGATGATGATATGAAAACAAGCAATGTGGTACACGACAGAACGATGAAACGCACGAATGTGAAATATCTAGCAATAATGTTCATGGGGGTTTTTAGTGTATTGTTTTTCGCGCCAGCCCTCTCTGCAACCCCTGCGGCTGATATCAATAATCAAGTTGAGGCAAGCAGCGATTCAACGCTAAGTACCACCCCAAACGCCGCAATTCTGCTTTATCACCATGTATCGTCTTCAACGCCTGCCAGCACGAGTATATCGCCTGAGGCCTTTAAATCACACATGGAATACTTGGAAACGCACCACACAGTAGTGCCGCTTCAGGACGTTGTTTCCGCGATACAAAACAACACCACACTGCCTGAAAAGGCTGTCGCTATTACGTTTGACGATGGCTATGCCAATATTTTAGACAATGCTCACCCCATTCTCGCCGAAATGGATTTTCCTTATACTGTGTTTATTAACCCCAATGAAATTGGCGTAGGCCCGCAGCAGTTAACATGGGAACAAGTCGTTGCCATGCATAACGACGGCGTTGTGTTTGCCAATCACACCCTAGACCATTTACACATGCTAAATGGTGAGCAGGAAATGGGCGAGCGCGCATGGCTCGATACCGTATGGCAAAACGTTGAAAGTGCAGAACAGAAGATAGCGGATAGGCTGGATATCAGCCTTAAATATTTGGCCTACCCATTTGGCGAATACAATACGGCGCTCGCCAATAAGCTTAAAGCTGAAGGTTATGTAGGGTTTGGACAACACTCTGGAGCGGTAGGCCCTAACAGCGATATGCAGGCCCTCCCACGTTTCCCCGCGGCGGGTCCCTACGCTAACTTAGCTACACTTAAAACCAAGCTAAACAGTCTAGCTATGCCAGTCACACATACCACTCATCAGAACCCACGAATGACTCAAAGAAAGCTGACCTCTCCTATTAGCCTTACTATCGACAGTAACGATGTGCGCCTTTCTCAGGTAAATTGCTTTTTTAGCGGCGAGCCAATAGAAACAAATATTGAAGGTAACGTACTGACCTTTATCGTAAATGAAACGCTCCCCGTAGGGCGGTCACGGGTTAACTGCACGGCACCATCTAATACACAGGCCGGGCGCTACTACTGGTATTCGACGCCTTTTTTTGTGGCCGATGAAAAAGGGAATTATCCAGATTAAGTAGAAGCGATTGTTTTAACATACAACAAGGGCTGCTATGTATATTAAAGCAGCCCTTACATAACGAATGGTTTACCTACACGGGTTTGGAAAAGCGGATAAACCCTTTGTTTATCGACTCTTCTACAAAGTCATGGCGTTGATAAAAACGAATGGCGGGGATATTCGATATTTCAACGTCTAACACCAGCTTACGCTTTTGCAGCTTTGCAGCGCGGGCCTGCATAGTGTCAATCAGCTGTGAGCCTACTCCCGAACGGCGCGCACTTTCAGCAACAGATAAATGGCCAATCATAAGCTCGGTGTTGGTTGGCGGCGTTAAATTTATGGCTACCGTTTGGTTGCGCATCAGAACCGTCATGGCTTCATCAAGGGTAAAATAAGACGTTATACTGTCGAGCGTTGCTCTATCAAATGCTGCGCCTAGCTTGCTATGCCAACAGGTAACAACACCAAGAACCTCATCACCTTTGCATGCCACCCAATGATTATTGAAACCATACTGACCGCCACCAAGCGCCCACGCATGGGAAAGGTAGCCATCGGCCGTTTTGTTCCTGTTGTGTCCAAAGATAGACGTTAATAATGACTGCGCCGCACTTAAAATGAGTGGCGCAGTTTGCGCAGCATCAGAAGCTACGCCTTGCCTGATTTCAATTTCCATACTACTGCTTTGAGATAATTACTGGCATGTCTGCCAATATTTGCTGGGAATCACTTATCGATAGCTTTCCTGGCTCTCTTTTTGGTTTAAATCTTCCTATCACCCTAGCTTCAGGGTCGATAAGTACAACGGACGCACTGTGATCAACTAAATAATTGGGGTTGTCGGTACTTTCTGCAATAGCATACATCATTCCCAAGTTGCGTACGAAGGGAAAAAGCGCTTTATGCTCGCCGGTAAGGGCAATGAACTCTTCATTAAAATAGCTCACATACTCTGCCAGTCTTTCAACTGAGTCGCGTTTTGGGTCCACAGATACAAAAACAATGCGAATTGGTTCGACGCTATTTAGGGCTTGAAGTTCAGGGTAAATATTATTGAGCTCAGCCATTGTGGTAGGGCAAATGTCGGGGCAAAAGGTATAGCCCACAAACACAAGGCTCCACTGGCCCTTCAAAGACGACGTATCAAAGCGTTCGCCCTTATGCGATACCAAGGAAAAAGGCGATATAGCACGTGGTTCTGGGTAGGTTTGAAAATATTCAGACTCGCCTTCAACACTCGGGGGCGCAATATAAAGCGCCCCGACTATGCCAGCACAAAGTGCTAAAAACGCAACAAGGCCGACAGTGATTCGTTGATTCATAAACTCAGTGGTATGTAGTGATCTAAGAGTAATACTACAAACAATACCATGAGATGAATAATTGAAAACCTAAAAGTTTTCATTGCGGTTTGTGAATCTGCGTCGAACTTCAGCTTTAGCGCGTAATATAAAAAGCCAATATTCAATATACTCGCGCCAATTAGATAGATAAGATCGCTCATGCCAGTCAAGTAAGGTAGCAAGCACACAAGCCCTAACAGTACTGTGTATAGCAACACGGATGTTTTGGTAAAAGAAATCCCATGGGTAACAGGCAGCATAGGCACTTTCGCTTTCGCGTAGTCTTTTTCTCTATGGATGGCAAGCGCCCAAAAATGCGGGGGCGTCCATGTAAAGATGATAAGTACCAACAAGAGTGCGTGGGCATGAATCTCGCCCGTTACCGCAGTCCAGCCTAAAAGCGGAGGGGCTGCGCCTGCTAGGCCGCCAATAACGATATTTTGAGGCGTTGCACGCTTTAAGTACATGGTGTAGATGAAGGCGTAGCCGACTAAGCTAGCCAGCGTGAGCCATGCCGTTATCATGTTTACAAAAAGAGCGAGGACCGCAAAGCCCACTACACCCAGTATTCCTGCAAACCAAAGGGCATTATTTATACTCACTTTACCTTTCGCCACGGGACGGTTAAAGGTACGCGCCATCACGCTATCTATTTTGTGATCGACAACATGATTAATCACCGCAGCTGACGCTGATAACATGCCTATACCGAGTAAGCCACAAATTAAAACCTCAGCCGATACCCAAGTAGGCGAGGCTAAGCACATGCCCACTAGCGCAGTTAACAGCAGCAGCATCACCACATTCGGCTTAGTCATTTCATAATAATCGCGCCAGGTAACCTGCTGGTATTGGCGAGAAGCGCGTGCCTGTAATGGAAGTGATTTAGCCATGGAAACCTCCTGGAGCTCTAGGGAGAATATGAGAAGCGGTAGACCCAGAAATAGGGCCCGGTGAAATTGCGTGAGTGCTAAACGCGCCCGCGGGATTAAACGGCGTAGAGGGTGGCGACGGTGTAGCGATGTCCACTGAACTGTCTTTTTCCCCTTCTTTTTTGTACACGGCATTGCGTTGCAACACGGTAACCACAGTGAAAATTAGGTTTAGCAAAGCAAGCAGTAACACAGCGGCTACGGCGTTGTGCAGTACCGCCACCGCTAATGGCAACATGAAAACAACATTGCTAACCCCTAGTGCCACCTGCGTGCACAACGCGATTAACATAACTACACTGACGTACTTTTGTTTTTGCGTAGCAAAATTGCTTACCAATACGCGAACGCCTAATGCTAGCAAATACAAAAAAGTGATAACTGCGCCTAGTCTATGCACAATATGCATCGTTACCCGCTCGCCATAGTCGTGAGCGCCAAATTCATAATTATCCGCATTGGGTACGCTAAAAGCGCCTTTAAAATCGATACGCCCTTGCCAGCCGCTTTCACACACCGGAAGCTCAGTACATGCAAGGGCTGCGTAGTTTGCCGACGTCCACCCCCCTAAAGCAATTTGCGTAACTAATACGCCTAAGCCAACAAACGCAAAAAACTTAACAGAAGACTGAAACGCGGTAGCGCGAGGCCCACTAAAAGGGTGCTCTTCATATTGTAAAGCATCAGTATTGGCCGCTTGATGACGGCGTAGCCGAAGGTACAGAATAAAGAGGCAAGAAAGTACCGAGAAGCCGCCGAGAAGGTGCCCCATCACAACAACAGGAAGTAGATTAAGTGTTACCGTCCACATGCCAAGCGCCGCTTGAAATATAATCAACCCCAGCAGCAGTAACGGCAGTTTAACCGGCGTGCCCTTGTCACGCTGCCGAAGAGCGATAAGGGCGATAGCAAGTACACAAACTCCCAGCGTGCCAGCAAAATAACGATGAATCATTTCGTTCCACGCTTTAAAGGCCTCGACAGGACGTTCTGGGTAGGCCGCGTTTGCCTGAGCCACTTTTTCCTCACTTAGAGGTACCGTTAAACTACCATAGCACCCTGGCCAATCAGGGCAGCCCAGCCCAGCGTCCGTAAGCCTTGTATAAGCACCCAAAATTATGACTACCGCCGCTAAGAAAATACTGAATAGGGTTAACTTTTTCATCGTTATTATCCTATGCGAGACAGTTTTAGAAGCTTTCTCATGTCGGCTAGCATATTGCGACTTTCCATCACCGCCTCTTTTCTGTCGTTGTTTATCTCATAAAAGAGCATGGCGTTGTTTTGGGTATCTACGATGTAAACACTGCTTGATAAAAGAGCCGTGGGGGACGTAACCTTTAGCGTTTCAACAAAAGGGTATTCGCTCAACGCGGCGAGCGCTTTTTGATCGCTTGAAGACGTAGAGACGACCAGCGCCTGAGCACGGTCCGACTCTTTACCTAGTGCTAACCACACTTGGTTAATGCTAAATAGGGCGTTCTCGCACACGCTATCGCACGTTTCGGGCATGACGTAAAGCAATCGCCATTTCGGCTCCGCATCTTTAAGCAGAGCACTCATATCAATGGTAGGCGCTAGCAAATTACCTTTATTGGTCGCGCCTTTGGTGAACCAGTCGTTATCAAGGGCAAGCTTTGCCAACACCACAGGCAAAACAAACACCGCCACCATAATAATTAACGTCTTTTTTGAAGCAGTATTACTCATAACTACGTCCTTTCTTACTAATTGCAAAGCCGCCAATAGCGGCGGCGGCTATGGCTAAACCAAACCATTGCAGCGCATAGCCAAGGTGCTTTTCAGGAGACATTACAACCGCCTTATGCTCGCGAATAAATGCGGGGTCGGGGGTTGTAAGTTGAAGAATAAAAGGTAAAAAGTTGCGCTCTAACGCATGGCTTAAAGCAGCAAAATCGATGTACTGAACAAGTGCTGGGCTTTGCGCAAGTGCCATATTCGTTTCTTTAACTAACGGATTTTCACCGGGCGCACTGATAATGCCGGTAAATGCCCGCATTTCGCTAGCCAAGCGGATATCCGGTAAGGTTCGGGTTAAGTCTGGCGCCGGCACCCAACCGAAATTAACCAATAGCCAGCCTGCATTGGTATACACCGGAGCGAGAACATCAAACCCCACCCGTTGCTTGTGAATTTGGTTGTCTAAAAGCAGGACGTGATTGGCGTCTAATGCGCCGCTAAACGATACCGTAATATCTCGGGGATCCTGATTTAAAAGCGCTTCTTCTAAACTCAAGGTTCCATTGCTTTGCTTTTGCGCTATGCTAGCTAAGCGTTGTTGCTTTTGGACCATGCGATCAAGTTGCCAATACCCTAAACCGCACATTATCGCCACACTAAAGCCTGTGAGTAACCAAGGAATAACGCGGCTAGTGCGAGAGAACATAGTTATCTCGCCCCGTGCACAAATAAAATAAAAACAGAGGTGAGTATGCTAATAAAAATAATCCTTGTTGCTCTTGTGCTGTACATGATTGTGAACTTGTTCATGGCAATGCGCGTTATGATGAAAAACGACACGTCGAAAGGCCCTATGAGTAAATATATTGGTCGGCGTGTACTGACTTCAGCCATCATCGTCATTCTTATTCTTATCGCTATTGGTACCGGCTTAATTACCCCAAACCCAAGGCCTTATTGAGTTTGGGGCTTCTTGCTTTATAGCACGTAAACAAAGAGATAAAGCATGACCCACACCACATCAACAAAGTGCCAATACCAGCTTCCTGCTTGAAACGCGAAGTGATTATCTGGCGTAAAATGCCCTTTCAAAACCCTAAAAAACATCACGATAAGAATGATGGTTCCAAGGGTGACGTGCATGCCGTGAAACCCAGTGAGCATAAAGAAAGTATTGCCATAAATGCCTGACTGAAGGGTTAAACCCAAGTCGCGATACGCGTGGACATATTCCTCCACCTGCAAGAATAAGAACCCACACCCAAGTAAGATGGTAATGCCAAGCATAAGGGTTAATTGCTTGCGTTTATTCTGCTCTAGCCCCACATGCGCAAAGTGCAAAGTTATAGAGGAAATGAGTAGAATTACGGTATTAATAGTCGGTAGACCGGCGGCGCTCATCTCTTGTGTTGTCACTCCGCCCGGCGTACTTACCAGCGGCCACATAGCTTCAAATGTGGGCCACAGTACCTCGTTGGTCATGGCATTATTTGATGCGCCTCCCAACCAGGGAACAGCGATAAATCTCGCGTAGTAAAGGGCGCCAAAAAACGCAGCAAAAAACATGACTTCTGAGAATATAAACCAGCTCATTCCCTGTCGATACGAGCGCCCTAACTGATCGCTGTACAGCCCCGCCATCGACTCGTCAATTTGGTTTTTAAACCAGCCGATAAGCATCACTAATAACACTGCGACACCCGCAAGAAGGATATGGCCTCCGTAGCCAGTTTCCCCTTTTGTGGCTTCTACAACATAATTTCCTGCCCCCACGGCGATAAGAAATAATGCGATAGCACCAACAATGGGCCAAGGGCTTTGCGCGGGTACATAGTATTTTTGGTATTCATCTTTTTGAATTTCGGGTTGCATTTTTTTCTCCTTATCCCTTGTGCCTATTCACCGGTCGACGGTGTCGAAGCCATAAAGGGATTCGGTGTTGTCGTTAGGTCACTTGCTCGCGCTGTGACGTCATAGAGTGTGTACTGCAAAGTAAAAAAGGTAATATCTTCAGGTAACTGAGGGTCTACATAAAACTGCATAGGCATGTAGGCTTCGCTACCTGCGGACAAAGGCTGCTGGTTAAAACAGAAGCATTCCGTCTTATTTAAATAAAGTGCTGCCATGCCTGGTGATACAGAAGGAATGGCTTGAGCCACAATATTGCTAGAGGCTGGGTTTCGAACGTAAAACGACACCGTGTTGAGCTCACCGGGGTGAACTTTCACACGCTTCGTCTCGGCGCGAAACTCCCACGGCATGCCGGTATTTGTGCGGGTAATAAACTCGACGGTCACTGTTCTGGACGTATCAATTTCAATCGATTGATAAACTGCTGCAGTCCCTTCGGTTTTGCCGTTAATTCCCGTTACATCACAAAACACATCGTAAAGAGGAACAAGTGCGAAGCCGAAGCCAAACATGCCGATAACAATGGCGATAAGCTTGATCACCATTTTGTTGTTTGCACTTTGTTGTGACATCACGCTACCTCCGAGTAAATTCAAAGGTAAGGACTGTTAAACGCTATGATAAGCGCCCCAACATCCCTACCGTCTGTAGTGTGTGAATTTCCTTACTCACACAGGCCATGCCTCACGTATAACACGCCCAACCTAAGCGCTTATTTAACAACAGGTGGGGTTTCGAACGTGTGGTAAGGAGCAGGTGATGGAATTTCCCACTCAAGACCTTCAGCGCCGTCCCATACCTGCGCTGACACGCCTTCTCCCTGCTTTTTGCAAGCCTTAATAAGCAATGCGAGGAAGATAAGTTGAGATAAACCAAATGCGAAGCCGCCCAAGCTTATCCACTTGTTAAAATCGGCGAACTGTAAAGCATAATCTGGAATACGACGTGGCATACCCGCTAAACCTACAAAGTGCATAGGGAAAAACAAAACATTCACCGACACGAGGGAACACCAGAAATGCCATTTTGCCAACGTAGTGTCGTACATTTTGCCGGTCCATTTAGGTAGCCAATAGTAAACGGCTGCCATGATGGAAAAGACGGCCCCTGTCACAAGTACATAGTGAAAGTGAGCCACTACGAAGTAGGTATCGTGGTATTGGAAGTCAACTGGCGTTATCGCAAGCATAAGTCCCGATAACCCGCCTATGGTGAAAAGCACGATAAAGGCAATCGCAAACATCATCGGCATTTCAAAACTTAGCGAGCCACGCCACATAGTGGCCACCCAGTTAAACACTTTTACGCCAGTTGGCACCGAAATCAGCATGGTGGCAAACATGAAAAACATTTCCATATAAACCGGCATGCCCGTGGTAAACATGTGGTGAGCCCAAACGACAAATGACAACAGCGCAATGGACGCGGTTGCATAAACCATAGAAGCATAACCAAATAGCTTTTTACGGGAAAAAGTAGGAACAATTTGCGAGATAATACCAAAGGCCGGCAATATCATTATGTACACTTCAGGGTGACCGAAGAACCAAAAAATGTGCTGGAACATGACGGGGTCACCGCCACCTGCTGCATCAAAGAAGCTTGTTCCAAAGAATTTATCGGTCAATACCATGGTTACCGCGCCTGCTAGCACTGGCATAACGGCAATAAGAAGGAATGCAGTGATTAGCCATGTCCACACAAATAGCGGCATTTTCATCCACGTCATGCCAGGGGCACGCATATTGAAAATCGTCACAATAACGTTAATCGCCCCCATAATGGATGAAATGCCCATTATGTGAACCGAAAACACAAACAGCGCTGTAGAATCGCCGCTATATGTTGTGGAAAGTGGCGCATAGAACGTCCAGCCAAATGCTGGGCCACCGCCTTCCATGAACAGCGAGCTCAACAGTATGAGAAACGCGCCGGGCAGGATCCAGAAACTCCAGTTATTCATGCGAGGCAATGCCATATCTGGCGCACCTATCATCATGGGGATTAACCAGTTAGCAAGCCCGGTAAAAGCAGGCATTACCGCGCCAAAAACCATGATAAGCCCATGCACTGTGGTCATTTGGTTAAAGAAATTTGGTTCAACAATTTGTAAGCCAGGCTGAAACAGTTCAGCCCGGATAACCATTGCCATCGCACCGCCCACTAAGAACATGATAAAGGCGAACCATAGATAGAGTGTGCCTATGTCCTTGTGGTTAGTGGTAAACAACCAACGGGTAACCCCCTTTGGAATATGGTCGTGATGCTCATGATCATCGTGTTGCGCAGAGGTATCTGGCGAAATAACTTCAGTTGCTTTGCTCATGATCTGCTCCTAGTTTCCGTTCGCAACAGCGTTGACATCTTTAGCCTGAACCATGTCACCGGTGTTGTTACCCCACGCATTTCGCTCGTAGGTAACAACAGCTGCTATTTCTTTAAGACTTAACATTTTGCCAAAGGCTTGCATGGCCGTGCCTGACTTACCGTGAAGCACAATGTCGATATGGCCTTGCTGATCTTCTTTGACCATTTTGCTGCCTTTGAGTGCTGGAAACACGCCAGGGAGACCTTCACCGTTTGGCATGTGACATGCTGCGCAAGTCGCGTTATAAACACGCTCACCTTCTTGCATTAACTCGTCCATCGACATATTCATAGAAAGGAGACGCTGCTCTTCTTCTTTTGCCTGACGAACCATTGCCTCTTGTTCACTCATCCACTTATCAAACTCAGCGGGCTCTTTGGCAATAACCACAACGGGCATATAACCGTGATCTTTTCCGCACAATTCAGCACACTGTCCGCGATAAATGCCGGGCTCATTTACATTGGCCCATGACTCGTTAATAAATCCAGGGTTGGCATCTTTCTTAACGGCAAAATCTGGAACCCACCACGAATGAATAACGTCGTCAGAGGTAATAAGGAATCGTATTTTTTTGCCCGTAGGTATCACTAGTGGACGGTCAACCTCAAGTAAGTAGTTATCGGTTTTCTGAAACTTGTTTTCAATCTGCTCTCTTTGTGTGGCAAGCAGCGAGTAGAACTCCACGTCACTGTCCATATATTTATAATGCCACTTCCATTGCGACCCTGTGACCAACACTGTCATATCGGGTTCAGTGGTATCTTCCATCGCGATTAGCGTATTTGCAGCCGGTACCGCCATAAAAACGAGAATAAGGAAAGGGATAACGGTCCACGCGATTTCTACTTTTACATTTTCATGAAAGTTAGCGGGCTTAGCGCCACGAGACTTTCTATGTAGATACATAGACGCGAACATCACGCCAAACACGACCACCGCAATGCCAACACAAATGAAGAACATCAACATATGGAGGTCGTAAACCTGACCACTAATGTCGGTAGCACCGCGTCGTAAATTAAGTGAAGAGATTTCTTCACTTGCTTCTTGCGCGAAAATCAATGAAGAGAAAAGCAAAAATGGTAGGCTTGCGCACCACCTTGCCAATACGGTCGTTAGTTGTTTCACTCAGCACCTCCGGAATGGTACGGCTAAAGGCGCTATCTTGTTTTGCGCTAACCCTACCAAATGAATTGCGAACGATTGACCCATAACCTCAACTTGTAAAACAAATTTAGAGTCATTGTTATTATTTTGTTAACCTCTGTATAAGAATTGCGCAATAATGTCGTGCCGTCTAGTCTTTTCTATTAAAAATTTAACGAAGTGGTTAATATTTAATCATTTGGTTAAAAGTTAGCATAAGATGAGGTGTGCAGGAAGTAAGCTATAGAATGTGCAAACGCGCAGTAAATCAAACGCCCATTTTGAACGTGGAGACAACGTCGATGTTACTTTAACTTGCTATTAAATAGACAAGTTAATCCACCTTGAACGACAGTTTTAAACAGTGCTTATATTTTGTAATAGCTGTCGCGGGAGGTATTCATGGACGAAATAAAGAGAAATCTACCGCACAATAGTGGATTCAAGGCTTTCTGGTAGGAATAGGATATTCAAACCTAATTTGCCTAAAGCAGAACAAAAACGGGGAGTAAAAGGCACAAAAAAAGCGGCTAATGCACCGCTTTTGATCAAAGAAGCTAAAACCTTACATCCAATCAGCGTTTCGTATAACGCCTACTGCAATACCTTCGATTGCGAAGGGCTCATTTGCAAGGTCAACTTTTATCGGTGAAAACTCTTCATTTTCAGCATGAAGTAATACCTCGCGACCGCGTTTTTCTAGACGCTTCACAGTAACATCTTCATCAACTCGAGCTACCACCACTTGTCCATTATGTACATCAGTCGTGCGATGCACAGCTAGCAGATCACCGTCTAAAATGCCGATGTCTTTCATACTCATACCGTTTACACGAAGTAAAAAGTCTGCTTGAGGTTGGAATAGGGCAGGGTCTACCTTGTAATGAGACTCAACGTGCTCTTGAGCTAAAATAGGCTCTCCAGCAGCTACACGCCCAATTAAAGGCAGGCCTTCTTCCTCTTCAGCTTCATTGTCCAGAGGAATATTGAGCTTTATACCTCGCGACGTACCCGGCAAAATTTCAATCACGCCTTTACGCGCCAAGGCTTTCAAGTGTTCTTCCGCGGCGTTGGCAGAACGGAAACCAAGCTGACGGGCAATTTCAGCACGCGTAGGCGGCATTCCCGTTTCTTGCATGGTTGTTTTAATAAGTTCTAAAACTTCAGTTTGTCGAGCTGTGAGTGGGCGCATAAAAGACCTGTCTGTTCATACAGTTCCTGTAAGTATATACACCTAAAACCAAATAACAAGCACTTAGCGCGTCTTTTGCTTATTGTAGTTGATGAAGAGCGTATACCTTGCTCTTATCGAGCTAGCAGAAGCATAAATCGCAGCCGCTTGATAAGCGCGCCACTATCTTAAATACCTTTTTGTTTTTGAACTTGTTCAATCACATGAAGTCATTACAGCAAGTAAAGCAATGATATTGGCTTATCGCGAGATTGTGACGCGATTGTGTTACACTCCCCTTGTTTTTATTTCATAGGATTACATAGTTCATGTCGTGGATGCGAAAAGCCCTTTTGTCGGTATTTCATTATCCTGTAAAGTTACTGGTTAAAGCCCATAGTATTCCAGTTAACGTTGAAACCGAATTAGGGATAGATAAAAACAAACCTATCGTTTATCTACTTCCCACCAACTCAGTGACAGACCAACTTGCATTGAGAATGTCGACCCAAGCTCTAGACTTACCCAGCCCAACTAAGACCTTAACGCTGGCAGGGAGAGAGTATTCATCGACGTTGTTTTTGCGAAAAACACAACCTCTTTTCCGCTCGTCGGCAAAAGACACGGGAATTGAAGAAGTCTTTACAGACCTTTTCCACCTGCACAGAGACCATGAGAATCTCGATTTACAAGTTGTGCCGGTTTATGTGACATGGGGCAGAGCACCAGGCCGCGGTAACCCGGGACTGAGCGACCTTATTGCTGATAAGGCTGCACCCAGCTGGTTGCGCAAGTTATTCATCGTGCTGTTTTTAGGCCGTGACAACTTTATCAATTACTCTAAGGCTGTTTCGGCGCGCGCCATGTCTAACCAACACGGTAGCGATCAGAGTATCGCTCATAAGCTCGTTCGGGTTGCCAGTACGCATTTTCAGAGAAAGCGCCAAAGTATGACGGGCCCTACGCTATTAGAGCGTCAAGAGCTCAATAATAGCGTATTGGGGTCTGATGCCGTACGCCGCGCCATTGCCGAGGAATCCAGAAGCAAAAAAGTATCTCACGACAAAGCAAAAGCGCGCGCCCAGTCATACATTACCGAGATTGCTGCAGACTATCGCGAGGGCCTTATCCGGTTTGGCGACAGGCTGCTTACGCGTATCTGGAACAAAATCTATAACGGCATAAGCGTAGGGCACGCCGAACGAATTCGCGAACTTGCTGCAAACGGACATGAAATTATTTATGTGCCGTGTCACCGCAGCCATATGGATTACCTACTGCTCACTTACGTGATTTATCACGAAGGCATGGTATCGCCCCATATCGCAGCTGGTATTAATCTTAACTTTTGGCCCGTAGGTAAAATGTTCCGCCGTGGCGGTGCGTTTTTCCTGCGTCGCAGCTTTGCAGGCAACAAGCTGTATACTGCTGTTTTCAGAGAGTATTTAGAGCTACTTTTCAACAAAGGCTACTCGGTGAAATACTACCCTGAAGGCGGTCGTAGCCGCACAGGTCGTCTTATTCCGCCGAAAACCGGCATGTTAGCCATGACCATTCAAGCCATGTTGAAAGGGGTGAATCGCCCTGTGAGCATCGTGCCTGTTTATATTGGCTATGAAAACGTGATGGAAGTGAAAAGCTACCTTAACGAACTTAAAGGGTCTAAGAAGAAAAAAGAGTCAAACCTTCAAGTCTTCTCTGCTATTCGTAAACTTAAAAATTACGGCCACGGATATGTGAACTTTGGTGAGCCCATTGCGCTGAACCAGTTCCTTGAAAGCCATGTGCCTAACTGGCGCGACTGTAGAGATGCTGAGCCCGAGAAGAAGCCTGCGTGGTTAACGCCTGCGGTTAATGAACTTGCTAATAACGTGATGACGCGAATTAACCGCGCAGCCGCGTTAAATGGTATGGCGCTTACATCGCTGTGTTTACTCTCTTCAAAAACACAAACCATGAGTGAGGCCGAGCTAAAACAGTCTATTGGCGATTTTATGGATTTGTTTAAAGCTGTTCCATTTAGTGACGACGCCACCATTCCTGATTCAACGGCAGAAGCATTGCTGCGCGATACGCTGAAACTCGGACGCTTTGATATTAAAGAAGATGACTACGGCCGGTTAATTAGCCCGCAGCCTAAGTCAGCGGTTTACCTGACATATTATCGCAACAATATTTTGCACTTATTTGCGATCCCAGGTCTTGTTATGGCCTCTGTTTTCGCGAAAAAAGGCACGACTAAGAACGATATACTTCAGCTAATTGCTGCACTTTATCCTTTACTGCAAAAAGAGCTTTTCTTGCATCTAACCCAAGATGAAGCTCTTGCGCATACTGACGCACTGATTACCGCACTGCTCAATAATGGGTTATTGCGTCAAAAAGACAAAGAGCTATTGCCTCCTGATGCTCACTGTAAACAATTCCATTCTGCATGGCTGTTAAGCCGCTGCATGCAGGAAACGTTACAGCGTTATGCCGTTGTGCTTACCATTCTTGATAAAGAAAAGGTAATTAGTCGAGGCGCCTTAGAGCGTGAGAGTAAACAAGTGGCCGAGCGTTTATCCGCCCTGTACGGGCTAAGTTCACCAGAGTTTTACGACAAGAACGTGCTGTCTAGCTTTATCGGCGCACTTAAAGAAAACCATTGGTTAGACTCTGAAAAAGATGGCAGCCTAAAGTACTCTGAAGAATGTGAAGCGCTTCGACAAGATGTAATGGCGCTAATATGGCCTGAAATGATGCAACATTTAGAGAATGTAGCGCTTAATGGTCAAACTAATTAAAGCTCGCCATTAACACTATCTATCAAAACGTAAAAAGCCCATGCTGCTGCATGGGCTTTTTTGTGCACCCTTTACCTTTGTTTGACACCGGTAAAAAGTAAGCCGTTTTTCACTTAAAGGTAAAGTGGCTCGTTGTAATGCCGCCTTGTATCGCTTCTCGGTAAACCATGGCTTAACGTGAAACAATGCAAGGCGATAACTTGAAAAGCCAAGCGCCTGCGCTCAGCGTTTTAATTTAGGCGGGTTGAGACAAGAAAAAACGATAAGCTGGATTATCCGTGACTTCTTCCACCTTGTAACCTAATTCGGCGACGTGCTGGTTAAAGTCATCCCGGCTTTCAGGCGCAATATCAAAGCCAGCTAACACTAGCCCCTCGGCTGCACCGTGGTTGCGATAATGGAATAAAGTAATATTCCACTGCTCGCCTAAGGTGTTTAAGAAATTCAGCAATGCTCCCGGGCGCTCCGGAAATTCAAAGCTAAATACCTGCTCGTTCAAGATAGTAGGTGGGCGACCACCAACCATATGACGTACGTGCAGTTTTGCCAGCTCGTTGTCACTTAAATTAACGCAGTCATAGCCTTTGCTCTCAAGGTCACCTTGCAGTGCAGCAAACTCTTGCTGACCGCCTTTAAGCTTCACGCCTACAAAGATATGCGCTTCACTTTCACTGGCATAGCGATAATTGAACTCGGTAATGGCCTTAGCCCCCACGCACTCACAAAACTGCTTGAAAGCGCCTTTGGTTTCAGGAATTTTTACCGCAAAAACTGCTTCTTTCTGCTCGCCTAATTCACAGCGTTCAGAAACATAGCGTAAGGTATGAAAATTGATGTTTGCGCCACACAAAATGCCACCAAGCTTCTTGCCCTTCAAGTCGTACTGCTTAGCGTATTTGCGAATAGCGGCCACAGAAAGGGCGCCAGCAGGTTCAGCAATAACCCGGGTGTCGTCGAAAATATCTTTAATTGCGCCACAAATTTCATCATTGGTAACGGTAATGGTTTCGTCAATTAAACGGTTACATAAACGAAAGGTTTCCTGCCCCATGACTTTGACCGCCACGCCATCGGCAAAAATACCGACGCTTTCCAGTTCCGTAGGCTCGCCTTGTGCTTTCGCTTTAATGAAACACGCCGACTCTTCAGACTCCACCGCCACAATCTTAATGCTGGGCTTTAGCTGCTTTAAATACACGGCAATCCCGGCAGCTAAGCCACCACCGCCCACGGCGATAAATAAAATATCAAGGTGTGGGTTTTGCTCTAATAGCTCTCGCGCAACCGTACCTTGGCCTGCAATTACATCAGGGTCGTCAAACGGCGGTACGAAGGTATAGCCATGGGTCTCACACAGTGCTTTAGCATGGTTACTGGCTTGGTCAAAGCTGGTGCCATGCAATACCACATTCACGTTTTCACCACCAAAGCGACGTACTGCGTCTACTTTAATGTCAGGGGTGGTTTCCGGCATAACGATGGTTGCCTGAATACCCTTCATTTTTGCGCTATACGCCAAGCCTTGCGCATGGTTACCGGCAGAAGCACCAATAACCCCGGCTTTAAGCTGAGCTTCACTTAGTGAACAAATACGGTTGTAGGCACCACGCAGTTTAAAGCTTTTAACCGGCTGCTGGTCTTCCCGCTTTAGGAAAATATCATTGCCAAGTTCCGCAGATAGCAGTGACATGTAAGAAAGCTCACTGGCCACAGCCACATCGTAAACGGGAGCGAGTAAAATCTTTCTTAGATATTCGTGGTCGCTAACGTGCTGGCCTGCCATTATAAATCGTCCAGTTTGCTTACATCACGTACCGCACCCTTATCAGCACTGGTTGCTAGCGCTGCAAAGGTTTTAAGCGATGTTGAGACTTCACGAACGCGATCCTTAGGTTTCCAAGGTTTATCGCTTGCTTCCATTTTTGCACGGCGTTCGGCGAGCGCTTCATCGGAAATAACGATGTTGATGCTTCGGTTAGGGATATCTATTTCAATCTTGTCCCCGTCTTCAACTAAGCCAATACCGCCACCACTTGCCGCCTCAGGAGAGCAATGACCAATAGACAGGCCGCTTGTACCACCGCTGAATCGGCCGTCGGTAACTAATGCACAGTGCTTGCCTAAGCCTTTTGATTTTAGGTAAGAGGTTGGGTAAAGCATTTCTTGCATGCCCGGTCCGCCGCGCGGACCCTCGTAGCGAATAAATACCACATCGCCTGCTTTTACTTCGTCACCTAAAATACCCGCTACCGCATCGTCTTGGCTTTCATAAATGCGCGCTGTGCCGTTGAATTTTAAAATAGACTCATCCACACCTGCGGTTTTAACAATACAGCCGTCTTCTGCCACATTACCGTAAAGTACAGCGAGTCCACCTTCTTGACTAAACGCATGTTCAATCGAGCGGATACAGCCGTTTTCGCGGTCGTCATCGGCTTCATCCCAGCGACAGTCTTGGCTAAACGCCTTAGTCGTTCGAATGCCCGCAGGTCCCGCGCGATAAAAGGTGATCGCGTCTTTATTTTCAGGGTTAGTGATATCCCACTCGCTGATAACCTCAGTAAGCGGCTTACCAAGCACGTGATTAACATCGCTATTCAGCAAGCCCGCTTTGTTAAGCTCGTTCAAAATACCTAACACGCCACCGGCACGGTGCACGTCTTCCATGTGGTATTTAGGTGTAGACGGCGCCACTTTACATAAGTGAGGCACTTTGCGAGATAGCCTATCGATATCATCCATAGTGAAAGGCACTTCACCTTCCATCGCTGCTGCTAACAAGTGCAGAATGGTATTGGTTGAACCACCCATGGCAATGTCAAGGCTCATAGCGTTTTCAAACGCTTTAAAGTTAGCAATATTACGGGGCAATACGCTTTCATCATCATCACCGTAGTAGCGCTTGCAAAGCTCAACTATTTGCTTACCTGCTTGCTTAAACAGCCCTTCACGGTCAGCGTGAGTAGCAAGCATTGAACCATTGCCCGGCAGTGATAAACCTAACGCTTCGGTTAAGCAATTCATAGAGTTAGCAGTAAACATCCCTGAGCATGAACCACAGGTAGGGCAGGCTGAACGCTCAATTTCATCGGTATCAGCATCACTCACTTTATCATCAGCAGCCGCTACCATGGCGTCAACCAAATCTAGCTTGATAAGCTGGTCTGAAAGCTTGGTTTTCCCCGCTTCCATCGGACCGCCCGATACAAAGATTACCGGCACGTTAAGGCGCATTGATGCCATCAACATTCCCGGGGTTATCTTGTCACAGTTAGAGATACAAACAATGGCATCGGCGCAGTGCGCATTTACCATATACTCCACCGCATCAGCGATGATTTCTCGTGAGGGCAGGCTGTAAAGCATCCCGCTATGGCCCATAGCGATACCGTCGTCTACCGCTATTGTGTTGAACTCTTTTGCAACACCACCGGCTTCTTCCACGCTGCGCGCTACCAGTTGACCAAGGTCTTTGAGGTGAACGTGCCCAGGTACAAACTGCGTAAATGAGTTAGCAATAGCAATAATAGGCTTGCCGAAATCAGAATCTTTCATTCCGGTTGCACGCCATAGCGCACGAGCGCCGGCCATATTTCTACCTTGTGTGGTAGTTGCAGAACGTAACTTGGGCATAAATCCTTCCCGTTAATTTTAGGTGCTAGGGTTTAATGCTAGACCTTTATGTGAAACTTAAAAACAGTGGTAAACCAGTAATGCTTTGGCTTGTTTTCCAATACGCGCTGTTTTACTCAAAATTGCATGTCATACTGATGATGTATTAAATCATCTTAGGTCGTTCAAGCGAAGGGCGACAAAGCCTCACTGCTCACAGACCAGTAGCGCTTTGTTTTATATGATATCTTTGACTTACAATGCCGTATTCCTTTGGCATTATAAAAATGAAATGTTGTTTGTTAGGGGTTATGGCTTTACCCCTACACGCAACGCGCGGTAAACCGCGAATTGGTATTGCGCAAAGAAATAGCATGAAACACACGGCTTGATCAAGTTTTTTGCGGTAGAAATAGCGAGTTCTTAAGAGTAGTAAAAGGGTAATAAGCATGTTCGATTGGTTTCACTGGCTAAACCTGGCAGGCGTTGCGGTATGCGCAATTTCCGGGACCCTTATGGCCTATCAAAAACGCATGGATGGGTTCGGCGTTGTGGTGCTAGCCAGTGCCACGGCTATCGGTGGCGGTACGCTGCGCGACGTTATGTTAGATGTACCTGTGTTTTGGATTGCTGATACCGACTATTTGTATACCACTCTCATTGCGGCTTTTGTTCCCATCATCTGGCTTCGAATAAGCCCACGGTTTCCTTTTCATTACCTACTGATTGCCGATGCCTTCGGCTTAGCCTTGTTTAATGTGGTGGGTATAGAAAAAGCTTTGGCGAATGACACCGGCATGGCAGTGGCGGTTGCAATGGGCACCATTACTGGCGTATTTGGTGGGCTACTGCGGGACGTTATTTGCCGAGAAGTGCCGCTGGTTTTAAACGGCGAGCTTTATGCGATGACCTGTATTGCTGGCGGGATTGTATATGGCATCGCACTAGAATTTGACCTTGCTACCCAGTGGTGCGGGATCGCCGCTCTTGCTACTACCGTGCTGTTTAGACTAGGTGCCATGCGCTGGCACTGGCAATTACCCGTCTTTTATAACGATCACCATTAAGCGCTTTAGTTAACGCTTCGCTGAGCGCATGCAGGACAGTGAAGCGTTAAAATAGGCAAGACCAGCACCGACCTCATTTCCTCTTTAGACAATAGGACCGCATTTTTTAATTCCGTCGATATTCACTCCCTCAGTACAGTTACAAGTTTTCTTCACACCCACTACAGTTGGGCCTTGCTGCGTTTGCTCTACATGAGCGATGGATGCACTAAACTTTGAAATAAGAGATAAAGACACAGGGGTGAGTAAGGCTTATGGGCATGGCTGTGGTTAAAACTTTTGCAGGCCAAGGCGTTACTGCGCCAGAGGTGAGCGTAGAAATTCATTTGGCTAACGGCTTACCCGCCTTTCAACTAGTGGGCATGGCTGAAACCAGTGTAAAGGAAGCCCGTGAGCGTGTGCGCAGCGCCCTTATCAACAGTGGCTTTGAATTTCCTGCCAAACGAATAACCGTTAACTTAGCTCCCGCTGATATTCCTAAGTTCGGCGGGCGATTCGACCTTCCCATCGCCGTAGGTATACTCGCCGCTTCCGGCTATATTTCAGATACAAGCTTATTAAATATTGCCTTTGTGGGCGAGCTTGCTTTAAACGGAGAAATAAAGCCGGTTAACGGCCTTATTCCCGTAGTAATGACAGCCGCAAACGAAGATATTGCTTTGGTTTACCCTGGTGACAATGACGTTGAAGCCGCACTTGTATCCCACGCTACGCGCTTTCCCGCGTTTGATTTACTGTCTGTTTATGAACACCTTACTGGCAATAAGAAATTGGCAAAGGGGCAGCCTTTTGCTTCACATTCGCCTAATAAGGTGCAAACAGGTTGGGATGATATTATCGGGCAGGAACAGGCTAAACGGGCGTTAATCATTGCCGCAAGTGGTGCGCATAATCTACTAATGGTGGGGCCTCCCGGCACGGGAAAGAGCCTGCTAGCTAGCCGTATGCTGTCGCTACTACCAGATATGAGCGAAGAAGAGGCCCTTGAAGTAGCCGCCATTCATTCGGTAAAAGGTGAAACCTTACACGCCGAGCGCTTTTTAACGCGTCATTTGCGCTCCCCCCATCACACAAGTTCTGCGATAGCGCTCACTGGCGGTGGTTCTAACCCGGTGCCGGGAGAAATTTCACTGGCCCACAACGGCATCCTATTTTTAGACGAACTCCCCGAATTTGGCCGAAAAGCGCTGGACGTATTGCGCGAACCGCTTGAAACCGGCGACGTGCATTTATCCCGAGCATCAGGAAGTGCAACCTACCCCGCAAATTTTCAACTCGTAGCCGCCATGAACCCAAGCCCTACTGGGGATATTGACGACAACCGTCTAACACCTCAACAGCAGCTTAACTACTTAAACCGTTTGTCTGGCCCGCTACTAGATAGAATAGATATACAAGTCGAGGTGCCTAGACTACCAGACTACGACTTGCCAGAGCGGGGCAATAGACCTGACGACTCGTTACATGACATGCGGGAAAGGGTGATAGCTGCACGGCAAAAACAAGAGTCTCGACAAGGCAAACCCAATGGCGCTTTACACGCGGGTGAACTTGCCGACATCTGTTTGCTAGATGACGCAGATCTCCTCTTTTTACAGGCAGCTGCGAAACAACTTAATTTATCTATGCGCGTATTTCACCGCACGCTAAAAGTGGCTAGAACCATTGCCGATCTGGAAGGGTCACAGGGCGTACTTCGCGCTCATATCGCGGAAGCGCTGGGCTATCGAGCTCTCGATAACCTTATAAAGCAGCTCAGTGCTAGCTAAGCGCAACTAATAAAGTAACCTACCCTCGAGAATGCAAGTTTAGCTGCATAAAAGCGTTGATAAGCGGTTCGTTTTGCTTATCTTGTAAACAGCATAGGCCAAGGGCATAAGGCTCGATATCTTCAACCTGAATTTGGGTCACCGCATTAGCCATACTGGAGTGATCGAGCACTACCTTTGGCACAAAGCCTACACCACACTCTAGCGCTACCATGCTTACAATAGCTTCGTTACCGCCTACATAGGCATAAACATTAGGCCGAATACCGTGCTCGGCAAACCAGTGATAGGCGGTACGTCGCGTTGGCCCTGTTTCAGGCATGATCACTTGATGTTTGGTCCAATCTAGCTGACTTAATTGGGTCAAGCGCCATTCTCGAGGAGCAATAAGCACCAAAGGCACGTTATCAAGCGCTGTGAAATGTAAATCCGTTGGCATATCAGGGGTGTAGATGGCAATAGACAAGTCGCATTGTTTACCTTTTACTTTTTCAATGGCAAGGGCTGGATCGCCTGTGATAAGCCGTATATCAACACCCGGGTGTTGCTGCCTGAACTGCCTTAGCATAGCGGGCAAATGGCTTTGACTGGCAGTTACCGAGCAAAATACACTTAGTTCCCCCTGAAGTGCATCGCTATCTTCTTTTAAATCAATTTTCAATTGCTGCCAATCAGCTAACGCTTGTTTTGAGAAGGACAATAACTTGTGCCCGCTATGGGTGAGCGCGACTTTACGGTTATCCCGTTTAAACAAGGTGCAGCCTAACTCGTCTTCAAGACGCTGAATTACACGGCTTAACGTAGATGGCGATACATACATGGCCTCAGCGGTGACGCCGAAGTGAAGGCTGGTAGCCAGGTGGTTAAAGAGCTGTAGACTGCGAAAATCCATATATATTTCACTTTATGCAATATTATCTTGCAAATATATCATTTTCCAAAACAAAAGAAATCTTTTAGTCTCACTACCAAGTCGTCATAGACGAGGTCTGTCAACGCCAAGGTCGGTGTTTGATATTGACAAAAATGAATGTTGTTCGGAAATTTTTATGGCTAATTATTTCAACACCCTGTCACTTCGCCAGCAGTTAGACCAGCTTGGCCGCTGCCGCTTTATGGCACGCGATGAATTCGCTGACGGTTGTCAGTTCTTAAAAGGCAAGAAAATTGTCATTGTAGGCTGCGGCGCGCAGGGCCTTAACCAAGGCCTGAATATGCGTGACTCAGGGTTAGATGTTTCTTATGCGCTGCGTCAGGCAGCGATCGATGAGCAACGCGACTCTTACAAACGCGCTTCAAGCAATGGATTTACTGTTGGTACATATCAGCAGCTTATTCCAGAAGCTGATGTAGTTTATAACCTAACACCTGATAAGCAGCACGCAAGCGTAGTAGAGGCAGTAATGCCGCTTATGAAAAAAGGTGCAACGCTAGGTTACTCACACGGTTTCAACATTGTTGAAGAAGGTCAGCAAATTCGTAGCGATATCACAGTAATTATGTGTGCGCCGAAAAGCCCAGGCTCAGAGGTACGTGAAGAATATAAGCGTGGCTTTGGTGTACCAACATTAATAGCTGTGCATCCAGAAAATGACCCTGAAGGTAAAGGTTGGGATCAGGCTAAGGCACTGGCAAGTGCAACAGGCGGTGACCGCGCAGGTGTACTTGAGTCTTCATTTGTGGCTGAAGTTAAATCTGACCTTATGGGTGAGCAAACCATTTTATGTGGTATGCAACAAGTTGCAGCAGTACTTGCGTTCGAGAAAATGGTTGATGACGGTATTGACCCAGGTTATGCAGGTGCGCTTATTCAGTACGGCTTAGAAGCCATTACTGAAGCACTTAAGATTGGCGGCGTTACTAATATGATGGACCGTCTATCAAACCCTGCAAAAGTGAAGGCATTTGAGCTTTCTGAGCAGTTAACTGATTTACTTCGTCCGCTATTTGAAAAGCACCAAGACGATATCATCAGCGGTGAGTTCTCTCGCACTATGATGGAAGACTGGGCGAATGGCGATGCGAACCTACTTAAGTGGCGTGAAGAGACCGGTGAGACTGCGTTTGAAAACGCACCAGCTTACGAAGGTGAAATCAGTGAACAAGAATTCTTTGACCACGGTATCTTATTGGTTGCCATGATCAAGTGTGGTGTTGAAGTTGCGTTCGACGTAATGGTTGAAGCCGGTATTCTGCCTGAGTCTGCGTACTACGAATCGCTACATGAAACGCCGCTTATTTCTAACACAATCGCGCGTAAGCGTTTGTATGAAATGAACGTGGTTATTTCAGACACAGCAGAATACGGAAACTATTTGTTTGCCAATGCAGCAATTCCGATTTTGCGTGAGAAATTTATGCCTACCATTGATACCAGCGTTATCGGTAAGGGTTTGACTGCTGCTTCTAATCAAGTAGAGAACAAACGCCTTGTTGAGATTAACGAAGCCATCCGTTCACACGGTGTGGAATCGGTAGGTAAGACCTTGCGTGGCTACATGACTGATATGAAAGCCATAGTTGTGTAAAAACAGAGGTTAGGACAGTTTCTGTCGTTAGGTGCTTAACTAAGCCCTCTTGCCCGACCATTTTGGTCGGGCTTTTTTATTTCTATAACTCAGCGAGTCTCGCTCTTCTTACTGCGCCTGTACATAAGAAGCTATTAATACTTAACGGTTACGAAGTAACACCTTCCCGAACACGCTCAGCGAAGCGCACTGATGCGTAAGCTAATGCAAAAAAGATAAGAAAGCCCCAACCAATGGGCATCAAGTTTCCATTCAAAAAACTATCAACGATAAGGGCAACGGGCACCGAGAATAAGCTTGAGAAGCAGCCGATAATAGCTGCACCTAGCCCAGCCATATCGCCTAGCGGCTGCATGGCCATGGCGTTTAAGTTTCCAAATAAAATACCGACAAAAAAGAACCCTACAAACATCACAGCAATAGTAAGAACAAGAGGCGGAAGCCCGTCGTAGGCAAATAACAAGGCAAGGTAGACAACCGCAAACCCGTTCACCCCTTTAAGCGCAAATCGACAAAGCTTGCGCATGCCGAAACGCATTACCATTTTACCGTTGAAGTAAGAAGCAAGCCCGATAGAAAAGGCGAGGGTAGCGAAGATATACGGGAACCACTCTCCTACATTATAAAACACGGTAAATATGGTTTGTGACGCGCTTAAATACGCCAAAAACGCCCCGAATATACAACCCATGGCAAAGGTATAACCCATAACTTCTGGATGGGTCAGAATAAACTTTGATGATTTAAAAAAGTGTGCACGCGAGAATTTTCTGCGCTTTGCACGAGGCAAGGTTTCGCCTTGACGAGAAAAGAACCAAATCCCCGCCATAGTAGCCACCAGTAGAAACAGCGTGAATATATGGAACCAAGATGTCAGTTCCATTACGGTTTGACCAATTATTGGGGCAAGCATGGGCACTAAAATAAACACCATCATGATAAATGACATAACTTTTGCCATCGCATCACCCACGTACAAGTCGCGGATAATTGCCATAGAGGCTATGCGCGGGCCAGACACCCCAAAAGCTTGAATAACGCGCCCCACCAGCATGGTTTCTAAATTAGTGGCAAGCATACAAACAAACGTACCTAAGGCAAAAATGCATAAGCCCACAAGTATTGTTAGACGGCGGCCACGGCTGTCTGAAAACGGACCGAAAAACATTTGCCCAAACGCCATGCCTAAAAAGAACACGGTTACAATCAAATGGGTATGATGTGCCTCTTCTACGTTAAGTGACTCACCAATTTGGATAAGTGCGGGCAGCATAGCATCTATGCTGAGGGCAACCAGCGATGTCATGGTTGCCATTAACGCAACAAATTCAACAAGGCCAAGAGCGGGCTTTTGCACAGCTGCCGTATCTTCAGATACGCCATTAGATGTCTGGGGCATAAAGTCTCGAATATGAAATTAAGTGTGGGGAAGTAAAAAGGCGCGAAATAATCGCGCCTATATAAGTGTACCTGAAATTTGGTTAAAAAGCCGCCAGCACGAAGAAATCTTGTCTTAAATACTGGGGCGTTTAACGGGTACTATTCAGTGGTAAGACCGGCTTTCACCGCATCGTCCTTTGAAGCAGGTTTCAAATACTGATTCAAAAACATATCCATGTCTTTGAAGAATAGGTGCCGATTACGCTGAATAGATAAAAAATGATCGCCACTTTCAAGTTCAACATATTTAAAAACTTTATCGTAATCTTCCAATTCATCTGCCATGTAGCGACTATGTAGAGGCGGGACTATGCGATCTTCCTCTCCATGCACTAGCAAAATAGGGGTCTTGACGTACAAAAAACAATCCATGATATTTTACTCTGCCAAGTGTTAGCGCAAATATTTGATCTCTCATCGTAGTTTGGGGATACAAAACGCAATTGTGGTATCATTAACCGCGTTCACAATACGGACTTTACTATCAAGCGGTATGCTTCTTAGCCCAGCGTTATCTTAAGGATTTAGCCTTTTCATGCCTTCAATTTGGACCGGGCTTGCCAGTTTGCAAGACCCACTTTTCCGACAGTTTATGTTGAAAACATTCAAGACTCATTTGGTTTTGATGTGCGGCGTACTGCTTTCGCTGATCTGTACGTTAGCATCGACCGCGCAAGCGCAAGAGGGCATTTCCTATAATATTCAAGGCGTAAAAGACGATAAGCTACGCAACAATATTCGGCTTCACTTGAACAGCCTCGATGTTGAAAAAGCACTACTTACTGACCCATATTGGCAAGGGGAAGTGAGCGATACAGTGGCAACAGCACTGCAGCCGTATGGCTATTACAACAGCGAGACTAACGTTGTTATCGATGACGGCGACAAGGTTACGGTTAATGTTTCGTTAAACGCCCCCCTAACCATTAATAAAGTGACCCGTGAAATTATTGGGGCAGGGCGTGAAGATAAAGCGTTTAGAGAGCGTTTTAACGCACTTAAGCTTAAGGAAGGCGATGTACTCAACCAGACTATCTATGAATCGTTTAAGTCTTCGATGTTTAACTATGCCCTTTCCAACGGCTATTTTGACTTTCACTGGCAGGCTACCCGACTTGATCTAGTGCGTGGTGCGAAGCAGGCAAACGTACTGTTAATTGCGCAAAGCGGGCCTCAGTACCAGTTTGGTGAACTCAAAATCGTCGGCGAAGACAAAGCAAAAGCCATTATCAGTCGCCTTAAACCATTTGAAACCGGAGACGCTTATTCATCAGCGGTGTTGTCTGATTTCAATCGGCGATTGAATCAATCTGGGTATTTCAATCGTGTGATTGCCAGGCCGGTAGTGAGTGACGCTGAGGGTTTACGTGTACCTGTTGAGGTGTCACTACAGCACAGGCCTACCGACGCATTTAATGTGTCACTTGGCGCGGCCACCGATACCGGCCCGCGGGTCCGACTTGGCTGGGAGCGCCCTTGGGTAAATGACAAAGGACATTCGGTATCATCGGATATCTTTATATCTGAGCCCGAACAGTCTGTTACCGCCGACTACCGCATTCCCATGAAAAACATCACTCGTGATTACGCCAGCATTGAGGCGGGTTACCAATTTATTGAATACGCCAACACGTCCTTTGAAAGTGAAACCCTATCGTTGTCTGCCCACCGCTACTGGCAAAAAAACGACTCGCCATGGCAGCACGATGGTTCGATAACTTACCTTAGGGAAACGTACGATCAAGGGGAGCTTAACACCAATACCACGTCACTGGTTTTACCGGGGTACTCGTTAACCTATCGCAATAAAGACAGCGAGCTTAACATCAGCAACGGCAGCTACATTCAAATGCTTGCACAATATGGCAAAGAAGGCTTTGGCTCTGACATCGACTTTGCTAAAGCGGTAGTAGAGGCTACGTTGATACGCACGTTTAACGATGTACATAGAATATCCTTACGCGGTGAAGCAGGCGCTATTAAAACCAACAGCTTCGATGAAGTGCCCACCTCTTTGCGTTTCTACGCTGGGGGAGACCAAAGCGTTAGGGGTTTTGACTATCGAGAAATATCGCCCACCGCAGATGTTATCGACCCCGAAACCGGTGAACTTGTGACCGATTCAATAGGCGGGAAATATTTGCTTACCACAAGCGTGGAATATGCCTATCGCGTAGCCGATAATTGGCGCGTCGCGGCATTTGTTGATGCCGGTACCGCCACCAACGACACCAGTACAACACTAACCTATAGCGTTGGCCCGGGTGTCCATTGGCTTTCGCCAATCGGCCCCGTTCGTCTTTATGTTGCAAGGGGGTTTGCCCCCGATGAAAATACATGGCAGTTACATATCATGCTGGGGCCTGAGCTATGAGAAAACGCACTATTTCGGCCATTTTACTCTCACCTATTCTTTTGCTGGTAGCTGTATATGCGCTGCTAATTAGCCCATTAGGCGGACCAACCGTTAAGCTTGTAGCCAACACTTTTGTAGATAACTTGTCTATCGATGCGATAGACGGCGGCTTTGCCGACACGCTTGAAGTACACAACGTACAGTGGGAGAACCCGCAATGGAAAGTGTCAGCCCAATACGCCTATATCGATATAACATGGCGCTGCCTGTTTGAACCTAAAGTGTGCGTTAATGAACTCACGCTTGAAAATGCGACGTTAACCCAACTTGCCTTAGCTCCAGAAGCGCCAGACGAAACCGATGCTAACGATGAGTTTGCTTTGCCACTTCCCATCGAAGTCGAGTACTTAGCGTTAAGCAATATTAAGCTTGCGCTACTCACCACTATCGTCGAAATTGATGAACTAGAACTCGTCGACTTTAACGGTAATGAGGCACTTTCACTTGATAGTTTAGCGACGAAAGGGGTAAAGGTAGCGCTTGTTGAGCAAGGCACAGATTCACCATCGACATCACCGGCTAACGCCCCTAATACGCCACCCAAGAATCAGAAAAACGCAGAGCCAGAAAAGGTAAAAGACAGCCCTTTGCCTACGTCGTACTCATTGACCTACGATGTACCACAGTTACCTACAATTACATCACCGATTCCTTTTTCCCTCGGCACCTTATTAGTTGAAGACTTACAAGTTATACAGGGTGAAAGTATCGAACGAGTGGCGCTTATCTCGCTTTTGCAAACCCGTTTTAAAGGCAGCGAAATAGCGGTTGAAGAAATGACAGTGGTGCATGAAAAAGGGGAGCTTAGAGGGAGCGCAAGTGCCACACTTGAAGACAATTTCCCGCTCAATGCCAAAATTAAGGTTAACACTCAATTTGACGATGCGCCGCAAACACTCGTTATGGATGCATCCGGTGCTGCAGACGACCTCACGCTATCGGTTAGTGCCACAGGAGCGATTAGCGCTGATGCCAATTTAAAAATCAATATTCTCGACGAAAATTTACCTATTGAGTTCACCGCAAATTGGCAAGAGCAGGCTATACCAACCATGGAAAATGCCCTGTTAAAAGAGGGGCAATTATCCCTTTTTGGCACCATGGGTGATTACCAGCTTCAAGGTGATGGCGCGGCAACGCTGCCCGACCTTGGCAATATCCCCGTATCGTTAGATGTGGTACTTAAAAAGAATAATATTTATGTTAACCAGGCCAATATCAGCGCACTGGAAGGAAGCTTAGCGAATACGGGAACGCTGTATTTAAATGAGACTATCGCCTGGGAAGGCAAAACCACCTTAACTGATGTGTCAGCGCAACAATTCAGCACTTATGCCCCTCAACAGCTAAACGGCGAAATTGACAGTATTTTGCAATATTCCGAGCGCGGCGGCCTGCACATGAGCTTAAGAGACTTGAACATTTCAGGTGTACTGCAGGGTAAGCCGCTTCAAGTAAAAGGCAATGCAGTATATGCAGGCCCGAGCGACTTATTCGTTACCAACGTCAATATCATCCAAGAAAACGAGCAAGAAAAAAATACCATTCGTGCTATCGCTCAGGTTTTAAATAAGCGTCATTTAAATGCAGATATTGATATTAGCGTTAATGCCATCAATAGCCTTTACCCTGAAGTAACCGGGGCCGTGAATGGCAATATCAAAGCATCGGGGCCTTGGCAAAACCCTCGCGCAAACGGCGCGTTAGCGCTTTCTGATATCACCGTATCTCCTAACTTAAATGCTTCAGCCGCTCAGCAAGGGCCGTTAAACGGGAACGTTGCCATAGACGGCACCTATAAAGATCATCACGCTGAAATTGACCTTGCCGTACCTGATAACAACATAGCCCTTAGCCTCAAAGGGGCGTGGAGTAATAACCACTGGATTGGCGAAATTAGTGATACCACGTTAAAGCTTGCCAATATGCAGTGGACATTATCAAGCCCGTTCAGTCTAGATATCGGCACAGCCCCCGTCACGGCAAAGATAGGCAAGCACTGCTGGACCTCCCGCAGAGAAGGCGAATTGTGCGTATCAAACGTTAACTATCAAGAAAGTAAGGCCAACTGGGACATTAGTGCCTCATCCTTACCAGTAGGTCTCTGGGCCAATGAGCTGGCACCCACCATGGTTTCAAGCCCCTCCAAAGCTACCCTTAGTATAAAAACAAAAGGGAGTTACTCACAGCAAGACCCTATAGACGCCACGTTTACGGCGTCAATGAGTAAAGCCCCTTGGCAGCTGGGTGAAACCAGACCGCTAACCCTTACCATTAACTCAATCGAGACAACCGGTAAGATTAAACAAGGGCAATTAGCGTCAACCTCACTGATTTCGAGTCAAGACATTGGTGATGCTACGCTAACCCTAAATACGCGACCATTCGACGAGCAAATCCCCCTTGATGGAAAGCTGGTCATGGAAGGGCTAAATGTAGCACCGTTTAAGCCACTTTCTCCTGCTATCAGGACGCTTACAGGCCTACTCAACGGCAACATTACACTTAGTGGCTATGTTGACGACCCATCGCTGAACGGTGAGCTTACTGTTTCAAACGGCGCTATCGATATACAAGATACCCCAGTCACCCTCGCTGACTGGAACCAAAAAGTGGTGCTTAACGACCAAACCGCCTCGCTAGACGGAACCTTTGTATTGGGCGGCGGAAAAGGTACGCTAAAAGGGGAACTGGATTGGTCGTCTACCCCTAGCGCCACCTTCAATTTAAAAGGCAACGGCTTTGAAATTAGACAGCCCGACATTCGTCTTAAAGTGTCGCCAAATATTGACATTGCCGCGACGCAAGAAAAGGTCGATGTGAACGGCGAGGTCAACATACCGTGGGCGCGAATTGAAATTGAGTCGCTTCCAGAAAGCGCAGTGTCGCCGTCTAAAGATGTCCACCTGCGGGGGGAACCGGATAGAGAAGAACCGCTAGATATCGTACATGCGTCGGTGCTTGTAAACATCGATAAAAACAAAACCGAACAAGTAAAACTTGAGGCCTTTGGTCTTACCGCCAGCTTATTCGGCGGCATACGAGTGAATACGCAACCAGCGTTAGTTGGCTATGGCGACCTGCAAATAATAAACGGTCGCTATAGCGCCTATGGTCAGCAGTTGATTATTCAAACCGGCGAAGTTCAGTTTAACGGCCCTATCGACCAACCGTTGCTACTGGTAGAGGCCATACGCGACCCAGCTAAAACTGACGACGATGTCATAGCCGGTATTCGTATAGACGGCGCGGCTGACGCCCCCAGTATAAATTTGTTTTCTGAGCCCGCAATGGACCAGCAGGGCGTATTGTCATACTTATTGACCGGCTCGGGCCCTAATTCGGGCACCCAAGATCCTAACTATGCTGCACTGCTATTGGGCTTTGGGCTTTCTAATACAGAAACTCTGACAGGGCAGGTAGGAAGTGCGTTGGGCATTGATGAATTCAGCTTAAGTACCAATGAAAATATGCTCTCGGTCACTGGGCAAATTAACGACCGTTTATCAGTGGAATACAACGTAGATGTAGGCTTAAGTAATAATGATGCTAACAGCACCCTTCGACGCAGGCAGTTACCGCCAGACTTGGCGCTTAAATACCAGCTGCTTCCAAGCCTTTACTTAGAGGCGATTCAAACCACATTAGAAGATCAGTCGGAGTTTGCTTTAGATCTCTACTATGAGTTCTTCTTAGGCGATAACAGAACCGATAGCTCCCGTAATGACGATGAAGACGAAAATGGCACTGATGAGGCTGATAAGGAGGATGAGCCTGTAGAGCAAAGCCAAAAAGGCAACGCTACCTCGGATGGCAACACCCCTAACGCAAGCCCAAAAGACTCATTGTTTTAAGCTGAAACAGCGCCTCGGCGCCGCCTTTAGTGCTGCTGCGCCATAGCTTCCAGCGTTTTGAGTTGTCGCTCAAAGCGTTTTTGTCTTTTGTGTGCCCATACATACCAAATTAGCATACCAATACTCATTGATGATATTACGATGATTAGTTTGATCACCTTTTCTGGCGCAAGGTCTCCCAAAAAGTAGCGTTCCAATATGAAAGCGAACCCAAAAACTACAGCTACCCATGTTGAATGCTTGGTCATGAACGCTATCTTTACATTGTTCTTAACTTGCTTTGTTAGCTGCATTAAATGATCAGCAGTTTGGCTATCTTTGTAAAACGCTGCCACTCTTCTTAACCATAATTGATAAACAAGCAATGGAAGCGATGTAGCCAGCATAAAGACAAACATCAGTTGTGCTACCAGCGACATATTGCCCCAATATTTCGCAAGGATATAAATAGCCGGAAAAACCATCAATGAATCCATCACCATATAACAACGCTGTTTTTTTCTTTCGCTGCTAAGGTTGGCTTTTACTTTCTCTAGGTTAATAGCGGTAACTGGCTGAGCTTGCCAAAGGGCTGAAAGACTATCGTCTTGCTTTTCGTCGGTTCTATCTGACGGTGTCTTTTGGTTCTCTTTATCTGAGTTATGCATGAGGTTGCTCCTGCATGATACTTTGTTTGGCGCGCTTTAAAATAACGCCAACATGGTTTTTGGTAAGGCCGCACACGTCTGCAATTTCATCGTAACTTAAGCCCTCAAGGGAAAGCGTAAGCACTTGCCGTGGCTGCAAAGGTAACGCCCGTACAGCACGGAGTAAGCGCTCTAATGACTGGTGCTGGCTCGATACTTCCTCGGGAGAGCGAACCTGGCTTACAAACCCATCCGAGCCCTTATCGTCTTGATCGTATTGATGGGTATCGAGGCGCTTCACCTGATTTGCCACGTGGGTTACCGCGCGGTTGTGCGCTATCTTTAATATGTAGGTTTTTACGCTGCTGTCGCCCTTAAAGCGAGACAAGCCTTGCCATACGGCAATCGCAATTTCTTGCAAGAGCTCTTGCTGCATTGCCTCGTTTGCCTCATAGCTATTGGCTACGCGACTTAGCAGTGCGCCGTGCTTTGCAAAAATATCGTCAAAACCCTGCCCCAACGTCATATCCCTAATCAAAAAAACTGTTGTTATTTTATTATGTTACTTCTATCAGTCTGCGTTCTCTGGCTTTTATTACAAACTTTTTTCTTAAACGCTGTAATTTTTTTGCGCACCTCATGACTACGGGTAATAGAGCGTACTTTAACGTGAAGCTATAGAAAGTGGTGAAATAGCAAGAAACACAACGCATGCTCTTTACGTTAAACCGTTTGGCACTAGCGGGCCTTTACAAAGGGCCTTAAAAATTCGATGGGAAAAACACTATGTCTACATTAAGTTTAGTTTTGATAATTGGCAGCATCACGTCACTTGTACTCTTGGCCAGCTACCTAGATGCAAAATTTCAGTGGCGATTAAACGATTGGATGAATGGAGAGTGTAGTAACCCGTTCGTAAAAAGCGTGACCGACAAACAGCAACAGCGTTTAGAAGAGAAAGACGCACAAATTGAAGCCCTCATGGCACGGATTGAAACCCTTGAAACCATAGTGACCGAGCCCGCGTACGAGCTAAATAGAAAAATAAATGCGTTAAAGTAAGCCGAGTTAACTGCCGCTTTACCGCTTTATCAATGCTGGCGTCGCGCTAACTGGTCACAGGAGGGCGACGCATAAAGCGCGGTACTTTTCCCATGGCAATCGCATTGCCTATAAGCACGATAATCACGCCGGTAACAGACAACACGCTCCACGTATAACCTTCAAAGAACGTTGAAATAACCAGCGCAACCATAGGGTATACCAATACCACATAGGCCGCCTTGTCCGCGCCCATTTGCTTTAAAAGCTTCATATACGCACCGAAGGCGAACACAGAGCCAAATACAGCTAAGTAAAAAAGCGATAAATAAAACTCTACGCTACTGGGAATAATCAGCTCCCCTGGCATGGCCAAAGACGTCACAAATAGCAACACCATGGCGTAACTCATGGCATAGAAGTTCATTTGAATAACGGGTGTACCGGATGTCAGTATGCGTTCCGAAATAACATTGCCCGTCGAGGCACAAAAGAAACTGACAAAGGCAATAGCGAGACCGGTAACAAGAGCAGCATCCATCGACACCTTGGAAAACTCAGGCACAAATAAACACACAATGCCGAGCAAGCCAAAAGTAGCACCAATCACTACTTCCTTTCTAATCGGCTCTTTTAACCACCAGCGACGAAGCACAACGTTTATATATATTATGCAAGAACTCATCAGCGCTAAAAGAGCGCTAATAATGTGCGCCTGCGCCATGTACAGTAACGTGTAATTGAGGCTGTAGAGAAATAGTCCGACGGCGGCCATTTTTATGTGAACATGCAGCGGTAGCTTCAAAGGTAAGCGTTTTATTACGCAATAAGCGCCCAAACACGCCGACGCCAATAAGTACCTCAGGGCAATAGCAAAGGTTTCAGAGGTGTGGCCGATTTGGTAAGTAATAGCAATCCAGGTAGAACCCCAAATTAAGCAACACAATGCAAACAGCGTAGCGTTATTCATATCGCCATTACTGCCCTAAAAATGTCGCTAAATGTGCAAGGGCTTTATCAAGCAGTTTTTGTCTTGCTCCGTTGCCAATCCACGCGTTGTGAGGGGTTACCAGCAAGTTTGGTAACGATTCGTTAAGCAACACATGGTCAGCTGGCGGTGGCTCCACACTTAATACATCAAGCCCAGCACCGCCTATTTTGTTGTGTTTAAGCGCATGGTATAGCGCCTGTTCATCAATAAGCCCACCCCGGGCGGTATTGATAAGAAAAGCCGTTGGCTGCATTAGCGATAAGGTATCGGCGTTAATGAGTTTGTCGGTATCTTCTGTAAGTGGACAGTGAAGACTTACTACGTCTGCGTGAGGCAAAAGAGAGGCGAGGCTAGGGCGGGGATCATCTTTTTTGCCGGGACGAGCAGCAATGCTCACCTGCATTCCTATAGCCTTAAATAAGGTTTCAACACGCTTGCCCAGCTCGCCATGCCCAACAATCACCGCATGCTTACCCGCAAGCTCCACCACGGGGTGGTTTAGCAAACAAAAGTGTGAGGATGCAGACCACGCCTGATTGCGCACATCGTGCTGATACGCCACAAAGTTTGTGGCCAAATTAAGCGCCAAGGTCAACGTGTGCTGGGCAACACTGTCAGTGCCATAGCCTTCAACGTTTTGCACAATAATACCGGCTTGTTGGCAGTAGTCATGGTCAATGTTATTCATACCTGTGGCGGTGACGCCAATATAGCGCAGCTTCCTAGCCCGCTGTAAGTCATCTGCGCTTAATACCACTTTGTTGACAAGCACTGCGTCGGCATTGTGTATGCGCTCAGCTACGTCTTTATGTTGGGTTTGTTGGTATAAAGTGACGTCTGCGTTAAGGCTATCTAAGGCTGTCGTATCAAGACTGGGTAAGTCCATGGTTTCAGCGTCTAGAAATACCACTTTTTTCATCGTGTTTGCCTCGTCTCTTTTATTGTTTCTTTCGCTATGCCGATCACTTGTTAGTGCTGTGCTGCTATAAGCCTTTTTATTGAAATTTTTTTTGAAATAAAAAAGGAATCACATTGCCTCGCAAATTGATTCTAGGGCCGCTTTAACGTCTACCGGAATAGGGATGGCTTTGTCGGTTTTTCTATCAACAAATACATGCACAAATTGGCCGTGTGCTACGCGGCGCTCATTTTCGCCAGCATAAACCGATAAGCCATAGGTCACAGAACTTCTGCCAATTTTAACTACGCGCAGCGCAACAAAAATATCTTCAGGATAGGCGGCGGGCGCAATGTACTGGCACTGACTGCTTACCACATACGCCACCGTTTGCCCGTGGTGAATGTCTAACCCGCCTTCTTCAATTAAAAAGCGGTTAACGGCGGTATCAAAAAAGCCATAATAAACCACATTATTAATGTGCCCATATGCGTCGTTGTCTTGCCACCGCGTAGCAATAGTCACCTTATAAGGATAATCGGCAAGTGTTGGCGTGATATCAGTCATGGTTGTCCCTTTGCTTGAATCTTTGTGATGTTTAACGGTAGGGCACGTTACATCCGTGCCTCAGGCTTATGCCGCTGAAGTTAAGCAAAACGTACCCCACCGGCTAGACTAGGGCAAGAATACAGCCTTGATGTTAATACAGCACCATGTCGTCGCGATGAACAGCGACATCGGTTGTCTCATAACCTAACACACTGGCAATGTCTTTCGACTTTTTCCCTTTTATGAGGCCCAAGTCTTTTGCGTTATACAAACAAAGTCCCTTAGCGACAACGGCACCTTGGCAGATAACTTCAACCGCATCACCTTGCTCAAATTGGCCGACGACGTCGATTATTCCTGAAGGTAACAAAGATGCACCTTTTTGTATCAATGCTTCTTTAGCGCCGCTATCTACTTCTATTCTGCCAGCGGTTTTAAGGGTGTGAGTAAGCCACAGCCTGCGTGCATTGGTCGGTGTGCTGCTTGCTTCAAACAGCGTACCCGGCACTTCGCCTTCAAGCAGTGCATCAAAGGTTTCGCCTTTTCTACCGTTAACGATAAGCGTTTGAATACCGCTACTGGTACATTTGTCTGCGGCTTCTATTTTCGTGCGCATACCACCCGTGCCGACCGCAGTACCAGCACCACCAGCCAGTCCATAAATGGTGCTATCAATTTTCCCAACATGAGGAATAAGCGTTGCGGTGTTGTCTTTTCGAGGGTCAGCGGTAAACAAACCATCAATATCAGAGCAAATAATTAAGGTGTCGGCTTGGGCTACCAATGCGGTGTAGGCGCCTAAATTGTCGTTATCTCCAACCTTTAGCTCGTTAGCGGCCACCGTATCGTTTTCATTCACGATAGGCAGGGCGTTATGCTTTAAAATTTCTCGCAAGGTGTTTTTGATGTTGACGTAACGGGTTCTATCCCGCAAGTCATCCGCTGTAAGTAACACTTGCGCACAAGGAAAGTCGAAAAAGCGCTGCCAGTTAGCCATCATAAGGTTTTGACCGATTGCTGCCATCGCCTGCTTCTCGGCAATAGAAGCATTGTGCCTTACCTTCACTTTGCTGCGCCCAGCGGCCACACTACCAGAAGAGACCAGAATAACTTCTTTGCCCGCCTCTCGGCTTGCGGTAATAAAACGCGCTAAAGAAAGTAAGTAGCGACCACTGCATTCATTTCCCTCTGGCGCAATGAGGGCACTGCCAACTTTAATAACGGCACGTTGCCAAGTAAAACGGTTCATAATGGGAAGAAAAGAAGAAAACAAGGGCTTAAGAATACGACAGTTAAAGCTTGAAACAAAACGTTCTGTTACAGTTTTTTTGCGTTAAAACATGGTTAGTTTACGGCCAAAAAATTGGATTGTGACCGGCATGCTTATATACTAGAAGCTGTTATCTTATAACAATACTAACTTACAAGTTGCAAGGAAACTGCATGAGCACCGCAAAACGACACTTTTTCTGGCTAGCGCCAGTGTTGTCTATGCTGATTTCTCTTCCAAGTACCGCCGCTATAAAACAAACTAAAGGCGATTTCGAAGATAAATTCCGTCAGCTAGACGAAGTTCTCCCTACTCCAAACGTATACCGTAACGCTGCTGGCGAGCCGGGTCATCAATACTGGCAGCAACAAGTAGATTACGATATTGACGTAAAACTACTTGAAGACGAGCGCCGCCTTGAAGCGAGTGAAACCATCACGTATCACAACAACTCGCCAGATACGCTTAAGTATTTATGGATTCAGCTTGATCAAAACAAATTCCGCGATGACTCTATGTCAGCCCTTACCACAACCTTTGGTGGCATAGGTAACCGTGGGCCAGGCACACAGGCAGCGAGCGGCGATAAGCCCGCCAAGCTGAGCATGGGTGCGCTACGTCGCCAGCAGTTTGTTGACGATAACGAATTGGGTTACACCATCTCTCGTGTAGAAGACAAATCGGGTAATGATTTACGTCATACCATTGTTGGTACACTGATGCGTGTTGACCTTGCAAAGCCACTTAAACCTGGCAGCGAAGTCACTTTTGATATCGATTTTGCGTTCAACATTGTAGAAGAGGATGCAGTTTCAGCCCGTGCAGGTTACGAGCACTTCCCAGATGACGAGCGCGAGGGTGGCAACGACATCTTCTTGCTAGCCCAGTGGTTCCCACGCCTAGCTGCATACACTGACTACGAAGCTTGGACCAATAAAGAGTTCATTGGCCGTGGTGAGTTCACGCTAGAATTTGGTAACTATGAAGTAGATATCACAGTTCCAGCGGATCATATTGTGTCTTCTACAGGTGTGCTTCAAAACCCGAAAGACGTGCTAACCAAAACGCAGCGCGATCGTTTGAAAAAAGCAGAAAAAGCTGACCGCATCGTGTTTATCGTTTCTCCTGAAGAAGCGATTGAAAATGAAAAAGAAGGCACGTCTAAGCTTAAAACTTGGACCTTTAAAGCCGATAACGTACGTGACTTCGCCTGGGCATCTTCGCGTAAGTTCGCGTGGGATGCACGCGGTTATCAACAAGGTGGCGACACGCAACCCCTGGTGATGGCGATGTCTTTCTACCCGAAAGAAGGTGGCGAGCTATGGCAGAAGTATTCAACAGAATCCATCATCCATACTATGGATGTTTACAGCCGTTTTAGCTTTGATTACCCATACCCTGTTGCCCAGTCGGTAAATGGCCCGGTGGGCGGCATGGAATACCCCATGATCACCTTCAATGGCCCGCGTACAGAGCTACGCGATGACGGTTCACGCACTTATTCGCTTGCTGAAAAGCGCTTCCTTATTGGCGTGGTTATTCACGAAGTGGGTCACATTTATTTCCCTATGACGGTGAACTCTGATGAGCGTCAGTGGACGTGGATGGATGAAGGGCTAAACAGCTTCCTAGATGGCGTTGCCGGTCGTGAATGGGATCCGACGATTCCATGGGGTGTTGAGCCTCGCGATATTACAGGCTACATGAAGTCTCAAACCCAAGTGCCAATTATGACGCAGTCTGATTCAGTACTTCGTTTAGGCCCTAATGCTTATACTAAGCCAGCGGTAGCACTTAACATTCTTCGTGAAACCATTCTTGGCCGTGAGCTTTTCGACTTTGCGTTTAAAGAATATGCGCAGCGTTGGATGTTCAAGCGTCCTACACCATCTGATTTCTTCCGCACCATGGAAGAAGCGTCAGGTGTAGATCTTGATTGGTTCTGGCGCGGGTGGTTCTATACTACCGACCACGTAGATATCAGCCTAGACAGCGTTTACAAGCTGCGTTTAGACACTGAAGATCCAGATATTGATTTTGCTCGCGAACGCGAAGCGGAAATGGAAAAACCTAAGTCACTTACCGATATTCGCAACAAGGAAGAAGGTAGAAAGCTGTGGGTAGAGCGCTTTGAAGACATCAGCGATTTTTACGACGAAAACGACCGCTACACGGTAACCAACAAAGAACGCAACAAGTACAAGAAATTTCTTGATAAGCTTGAGCCTTGGGAACGTAAAGCGTTTGAACGTGCAGTAAAAGAAGACAAAAACTACTACGTGCTAGATTTTAGCAACAAAGGGGGTCTGGTCATGCCGATTATCCTTGAGCTAAGTTTTGAAGACGGCACAAAAGAAGAAATGCGCATTCCAGCAGAAATCTGGCGTCGTACACCTAAGGCAGTAAGCAAGCTTATCGTGACTGACAAAGATAAAGAGCTGATAAGCGTAACGGTTGACCCACACTGGGAAACGGCAGATGTAAATGTGGAAAACAATCACTATCCACGTCGCATCATTCCGTCGCGTATTGAAGCGTATAAGAATAAACCGCGTAATACCTATGAGTATCGCGACCTTATGCACGATTCAAAAACCGAGCTGAAAACCGATGACGACGAGGACAAAGATGACGAGTAAGTTGTCTTTACCCCGATTGCAGCAGAGCCCTCGTGCTCTGCTTGCAAGCGTGTGTATGTTCATGCTTACCGCGACTGTGTTGGTAGGTGCAGCCTCGTACAGTACTGCCTTGCAGGCTCACCAAATTAAAGCGGCTATCACAACAGTGTTATTCAACCCACGAACTGAAAATATTGAAGTGATGCACCGGTTTAATCTTCACGACGCTGAGCATGCGGTGAAAGCCTTGTTTGATAAACACGCTGACATTATGGATGACGTGGAAACTCAGCAACACTTTGCTGATTATGTGGCACGTCACTTCGCTATTTTGAACGCCGCAGGCGAGCCTTTAACGCTAGCAGACGTAGGGTTTGAAGTGGAAGGTAAGCACTTTTGGGTTTATCAAGAAACGGCTGAGCCCCCCGTGCTCGAAGGCGTAAAAATTCGCCACGATGCATTGCGTGACTTATGGCCTAAACAAGTAAACACGCTAAATGTAGAAGGAAAGGGCGATATTAAAACCCTTACCTTTGCAGATAGTGTAAACCTGTTAGAAGTAAGCTTTAGCAGCCAAATTAGCGATCATCACTAATATCTAGCGGCATTACGCCATGTGAAAGCCCGTATTACAGACATCCTTTGCGGTAAATGTAAGCGGGCTTTCTCTTTTCTTGCACCTTCATGTCAATGTGAGACCGAAGTCTTATAGTCTTTTTCTTACGCCTGCTCTACCTTATCTATGGATCAAGCACGTTACTGAAACCCGTTAGTGAGGTAAACCATGGCCAATAGTACTGCTGCACCAATACCTTCTCAGGTCAAAAAGAATGCATCGCGAAGCGAGCGAAGTGAACGCAAAAAGCGTTTAGCAAAAGCGGCTCAACTTGCCGAACACGCTGAAAGTGCAGAGCAGAAAGACACTATTAAGTCACCGAGTAATGCCTTTTCTGACAAAAAGAACATTATGTGGGTGGTGTTGAGTGGGGCCATGGCATTAACGTTTGTTGTTATGCTGTTTTTACCTGATACGGGCATGGGCGGTGGACTTATTTCCGCCTATGCAGCCATGTTATGGTGCGGTTTCTTTGGAGCAGCACTATTTCGCTACAGAAGCGCCAGTGGTTGGTCTGGCTTTGCTTACGGAAGCGTTATTGGTTTGGCTATTCAGTTTACATCTCAAATTATCTAACGCGTGGCACTTATATGTCATTCCCACGGTTAACGGGATAAAAAGCTAACATTCAATGCAACCATTGCGTCAACTGTGCTTATAAAGCCTCAATAGACGTCGTTGTGAATTTTAATTAATTATCTTGTGCCTGCGGGATCCGTAACGCCCGGTCGTAAGTAAAACTAATATATTAGTTCAGCAGTGCTCATACGATACCTCTCTTACTTGCTTTCACACGTGCTGTTGTCTCGCTTCTTAACAAAATTTGAGTGAGTGTATGGCAGATAAATCAGATACCAAAGATGAATTAACACCGCGCCCCAGCAAAGCGATCCCCTCATCGCGACTTTCTCGTATAGGACGTCTTGGTTCATTGGCAGGAAAAATTGCAGGCAATGTGGTGACCCAAGGTGCAGGTCAGCTTTTGAAAGGCGAAAAGCCAGTGTTATCTTCATTGCTTTTAACGCCCAAAAACATTGCTAACATCGCAGATCAGCTAGCCAGCATGCGCGGGGCCGCCATGAAGCTGGGTCAGCTCATCTCTATGGATGCCGGTGACTTTTTACCTGAAGAGTTAGCCGTGATTTTGGGTCGATTGCGCGAAGACGCCGACCCCATGCCTAAAAGCCAGCTAATAGAGACTCTGAATAACGCCTGGGGCGAGAAATGGCAAGATGGCTTACTCTACTTTTCCTTTGCGCCAATTGCAGCCGCTTCCATAGGTCAAGTACATAAAGTGATTACGATGGAAGGTGAGATGCTTGCGGTTAAGGTACAGTACCCTGGCGTTAAACAAAGCATCGATAGTGATATTGATAATGTAGCAACGCTTATAAAGCTGACCGGGTTGGTCCCAAAATCTTTAGACATTGGCCCCCTATTACAAGACGCCAAAACGCAGCTGCATCAAGAGGCAGATTATGAGCGCGAAGCAAAAATGCTCAACCGCTATCGCGCACTGGTTGAAGCGAGTGACTTTTCTCGTCACTGCTCTACCGCGTTTATTATCCCTAAAACTTACGCACCACTTACCACTAGCACCGTATTAGCGATGGACTTTATAGAAGGCCAACCTTTAGATGTATTGCTAGACGAGCCCCAAAAAATAAGAGATGCCGTGATGACCGCGTTGATGACTTTATTTTTTAATGAAGTCTTCAATTTCAAACTTCTACAAAGCGACCCCAATTTAGCAAACTATAGATTTAAACCAGATTCTAAAGAAATTGTACTATTAGACTTCGGTGCCACGCGAGAAGTCCCTGACCACATTGCCGCGCAATACCAAATTTTACTGAACAGCGCAGCGAACAACGATGAAAAGATGATGCAGCAGGCGGCCTTTGCCATAGGGCTAATTGATGAAACTCATAGTCAAACGCAAATAGACGCCGTGATTAACATTGGGATGGAAGCCTGTGAGGCAATAAGGCATGAAGGACCGTATGATTTTGGCCAAAGCGACCTCATTACGCGCCTTCATGAAAAGGGAATGACACTCACCATGGAGCATAACTTCTGGCACACACCGCCGGTAGATGCCCTTTTTATACATCGAAAGCTGGGTGGGCTGTTTCTGCTTGCTAAGCGACTAAGCGCAAACGTTGATATGCGAGAAGCCGCTAGCACCTGGCTTACAGCGTAAACACCACACGTAAATTAATAAGGCAGTTGCATACTAAACGGTAGCGCCATTTGCTCTTCGCTTTTTGGCGGGTTGCCTATCATTTCATCGTAAGGCGTGTCGTGCTTCATTACGGCTTTGTGCACGTGGCAATGGGCAAATGCCTCACGGATATGCCCGGCGCTAAAAAAGCGCATAGGTTTGTCTTTATTGTCATAAAGCATACCGCTTTGCTTTCCAATTGATAAATAAACGAGATAGACATTCATCTCGTAAGACTGAACCTCTAAATAATCGATGACTGTTGGCGTATCCTCGATATCCCGAAAGTAAAATTTTTGCATACCTACCTCATGAACATAGCGAGCGCGTCTAACGCTTTCTACCTCCCTTTACGGTAAGTCATTCTCTACGTGATAAAATGCCAACCGCACTATCAAGGGCAATATAAAACAACGCTTATACGCTAAGCGAGGTTTTCAGGTTCATTAGGGATATTAAGTGGGCGGCGGTGGTTGCGATGGCGCACGGCATTAGCCAAAACCAACAGCGAAGCAATAGACGATGCGCTATATATCAACGCCGCATAGCCCATTCCCGAGGCAACCCACATTAAAGGAAATACAAGTAGCCTTGGCCCCTCGACAGCAAGTGCCACCTTAGCTTTTGAGAGAATAAACGCATTTTGAATACTCATAACCACGACTGTCGCTACAGCAATCAGCTGATGCTCAATCGGTAAGCTGTTAATATTCAAAAATAGGTATAGCGTTACCCCAAGCATAATTAAAAGCTGCATATGACTGTAGCGCATTACTGGGGTATGAAGTTTCGGGTGATACTGTCTAAATCTACTCACGCTAGTTTTCCTATCAAATGCCTATAACGTTAAAGCCTCCTTACACCTCACGAGAATTTCGCTAAAAAGCGTATGTTTTCGTGTGGTTTCCAGTACTTTATCTCGTTGAATCAACACATTAGTACATAAAACAAAAAAAATGTTAAACAAATGTTTTGAATTTCATTATTCTATTTACACATTAACGCCATTTTTTCTCCCTAAAAATAAGGGTTTCCCCTTAATTGATGAATAAAACCAATCGAAAACCGGTCTTTTTACGTTAAAAAAGTGTCTTAAATAAGGAATTTACGATGAAGGGGAACAATTCTCTTGATTGATTTTCTAATTTTGGGTGTTATCTCTGATAGTATTACCGAAAGGATATTTTTGTAGTGGAGTCATTATGAGCGAATCGTCAGAAAAGAAATCGTTAGGCCCTCATTTTATAATTGTTGGCATTCTTCTTATCGTTATTCTGGCCATAGTCTTTTGGCCCAGCGAAGATGAGCCCGAGCCAGCAGTTACACCTGAGACTGAAGTTACTGAGCCGGAAATCACTGAGCCTCAAGAACCCGAAGTTTTTGAGCCTGCCCAACCAGCGCCAACGGTTGAGCTGGAAGAAAAAGACGAAGTTGAACCTCTTCCAGAATCTGTCGAGTCAGCCCCTGAGCCTCTCGATACTAGCGACCCTGCGGTGAAAGCATCGTTAATTGAAAGCTCATCAGCAGATGAAGCAACGGTTAATCGCATGCTGGTGAACGAAGGGCTTATTCAACGCTTTGTGGTATCGGTTACCAACTTAGCGAACGATGAAATGGCACCTAATCATCAGCTACTTACGCCTCCAGAGCAAAACTTTCGCGTTTACTCACAGGCAGGTAAGCAGTGGATTGATGCGGCAAGCTACAAGCGTTACACGCCTTATGTAGATATGCTCGAGTCGTTTGATAATGACGCATTACTTAATATCTACGGTATTTATAAAGGCGATATTCAAGCGAAATTCTCAGAGATTGGAAACCCTGACGAGGACTTTAATCAAGTGCTATTAGAAGCTATTGATCAGCTTTTAGACACCCCTGAAGTACCAGTTCCAGTTGAGGTCTATTCCGACTCAGTAGCCTATAAATATGCGGATGAGCGCTTGGAAAATTTAAATGAACCGCAAAAACAATTACTTCGCACCGGGCCAGATAACATGCGCCGTATCAAGGCAAAGCTACGCGAGCTGAAAGTATTGGTTGAAGAACGTGGATCTAACTAGATTTCAACAACAGCTTAAGGGCACGTCGTCAAAAGCGCGCCCTTTACCGCCTGTTGAGAAATGGGATCCCGATTTTTGCGGAGACATTAACCTTACGATTGCCCTGGATGGCAGGTGGTTTTACGAAGGAAGCCCGATTGGGCGAGCGAGTCTGGTCCAACTTTTTGCCTCGGTCTTAAAGCGGGAAGATGAAAACTACTTCCTGGTAACCCCCGTGGAAAAAGTAGGTATTACCGTAGAGGACACGCCTTTTCTTGTTACTCAATGGCAAAAAGAAAAAGGCGAACGCACCGATGACGACGTGTTCACCTTTACCACGCAAACCGGTGACGAAATACGTTTAGAACATGCAGAACAACTTGAACTACGGGTTCCCCCCAAAGCCATCCAAGACCCCCAAGCTACGCCCATTCCCTATGTGAATGTGCGTAGGAACTTATGGGCTAGACTACACCAAAATGTTTACTATCAACTACTTGAGCATGCCGACGAACACGCAAACGAGTCTGTAACATCGTTTTCGATTCGCTCAAGTGGGAAACGTTTTATATTAGGTGAAGTTGCTAGGTAGCATTAATAGCGCCTTAATAAAGACGCAAGTGCGAGCACGTTAGGTCACTTATCACTGAAAAGACGCCATTGATAGCGCTTTACTTTGCGTTATATCAACAGGTGCATTACATTCGATATAGTCTACAAAACAATCAACAAGAAGACCTATATCATGAATAAGCCTCTCATTACGCTGACGGTAGCCGCAGCCCTGTTGTCGTCCTCTTTTTCAGCCGCAGCAGCAACCCTTATCCACGCTGGAAAAGCCTTTACTGGTACGTCAAAAAAGCTGTTGAGCAATGTAACTATTGTTGTTGAAGATAACAAAATAGCTTCCGTGCAAAAAGGGTTTACGCGAGCGCAGGAAGGCGACACGGTTATTGATTTAAAAGCCGCGACGGTTATGCCTGGGTTAATGGATATGCATGTGCACCTGTCGTCACAGCATGGCGGGCCACAAACGTACCTTGAGCGCTTTTCATTGAATGAAGCCGACTATGCGTTGCGCGCAGCTAAATACGCCGAAGTAACGCTAAACGCTGGCTTTACTACGGTAAGAAATCTGGGTGACAGCTATAATGAAACCGTCGCATTACGCAATGCTATTGCAAAAGGGTACGCTTCAGGGCCACGTATATACACGGCAGCTAAATCTATCGCTACGACCGGGGGGCATGCCGACCCAAGCAACGGCATGTCACACCTATTGCGCCCTGATGTAGGCCCCAAACAAGGCGTGGCGAACGGAGAAGTCGAAGCCCGAGAAGCCGTTCGCGCTCGCTATCAGGACGGCGCAGACCTCATTAAAATTACGGCAACCGGGGGCGTGTTGAGCGTAGCTAAAAGCGGCCAAAACCCACAATTTATGACGGATGAACTGGAAGCTATAGTCGCTACAGCAAAAGATTATGGCATGACAGTAGCCGTACACGCCCACGGCAAGGAAGGGATGATGCGAGCCATTGAAGCAGGTGTGGATTCTATCGAGCACGGTACTTTCATGGATGATGAAATTCGCAACCTTATGAAAAAACACGGTACCTACTATGTGCCTACCATACTGGCGGGTAAGTTCGTAGCCGATAAAGCTAAAATAGACGGCTTCTTCCCAGAACTCGTTCGCCCTAAAGCGGCAGCCATTGGTCCGCTCATTCAAAATACTTTCGCCGAAGCGCACAAAGCGGGCGTAAAAATTGCTTTTGGTACAGACAGCGGTGTGTCGGCCCATGGCGATAATGCCCAAGAGTTTTCGCTTATGGTCGATGCCGGTATGAAGCCGATTGATGCACTGCTTAGCGCCACCGTTAACAGCGCGGAATTACTGGGTATAGACGATATTTCGGGCACACTGGAACAAGGCAAGTTAGCCGATATTGTAGCCATACCGGGTAACCCGCTAGAGGACATCTCGCTTATGGAGCGCGTGTCATTTGTGATGAAAGACGGTGTTGTATACAGGCAGTAAAAAATAATTTAAGTAGTAGAGATTACATGGCACTGGGTAAAAAGGTTAAACATAAAACTAAAAAGCTGATCGACTCTAAACATATGCTAAAAGGCATCACCTTAGCGTCGTTTTTAGAATCCACGATAGTGCCTATTCCCCTTGAAGCGGTAATGGTTCCGCTAATGCAGGCAAGACGCGAGTCGCTGTGGAAAATCGCGTTCATGGCAACATTAGGCTGTGTTATTGGTGCTGTTTTTGGCTATGCACTTGGATATTACTTATTTGATATGGTAGGAGAGTGGTTGATTAACACTTTCTTCAGCCAAGACCAGTTCGATAATGTTAAGCAGCAAATGCAAAACCAGGGCTTTTGGTTTGTTATGACCTTAGGCATCGCGCCTATTCCCTTCCAAGTTGCCATGCTCGCAGCAGGGGCGACGAAATTTTCGCTACCTCTGTTTCTTTTAGCGACCGTCATAGCACGGGCTATCCGATACTTCGGGCTTGCGATTGTCGTGTATTACGCAGGAGATAAAGCCGAACAGCTTATCAAACGTTATAAAATGAAAGCCGTTGTCGCCATTACCCTTGCTGTGATCTTTTTGTGGTGGCTGTCTAACGCACTCGGATAGCCTACACAAAGTTTGACGTGTTAATCGCTGCAACAAATTAAAGACCTCATGACCCCAATTTCCTGAACACCGATTGGTGCAATAGATTTTTTGAACTTTACATTTGATAATGATTCTTATTTGCACTAATGTTATAAAAAACAGGAGGTGCTTATATGAATGTTCAGCGTTTGTGTCCCGTGTATAAAAAATGGCTACAGCTAAATCCTTTAAATGCCCGACAACATCGCCTTGCTATGCAAGCGCAAACCCAGCAAGCCCATCAGCAGGGCAAGCGTGAGCGGGCCAGGGAACTGGGTTATCAAACCTTTGAAGCAGCCAAAGTCATTCTTAATGCACTACAGTCCACCTCATCGAATAAAGAAAAAGCCATACAAGAGGATGTGCTCGCGTTTGGCACCATGGGCATGTATTTGTCCTCTCTTCTCGCACAAGAACAAAAAAAGCGTGAGGCCCACGCCATATTGCAAGAATGCCAACAGCAACTTATTGCAATATTACCGCTTCACGCCACTAGCCCTTCTATTTGTAGATTGATTGCATCATTACAGCAAACGCTTGAACACATTCACTTGCCTGAATGCACAAATCGATTGGCCTGTGAAACGCTGCATTAAACTATTCACAAAGGGGAAATGATCATGACACCAGAACAAATTTCAAATCAAGAAGGCTTCGTTTCGTTGAACGTAAAAGCGTCGGTATTGCAAAAGATGTTAAGCGTGGAAGTCTTGCATATGACCGACATCCACTGCACCTGTGCGCACAGCAAGCGTGTATTACAAAAGCTGCTATTGCAAGTAGCGGCAAATGGCGCAGAAAGCTGATGCCCCTGCTCGCTAGATGAAGTTTAAACGGGAATAAAAAGCGGAATGCAACTTGATAGGTAACGTAGAAGTAGATGAATTAATGTTGCCATTAGGTTATGAGAGGAACTCGTGAAATCTTCGTCGAAATGGAAAAAAGCTACGGCTAAAGCGGGCTACAGCGCGAAAACCGTTATGTATATCATGCTGGGGGCATTCATTCTTACCTCAGTGTTTAATACGATGGGCCGTGAAAAAGCCTCCCAGTCCCATGTCTTTATTACACTTAAGCAGCAACCCCTTGGACAGGTATTCTTAGGTATTCTTGTTCTCGGTCTCGCCTGTTACGCCTCTTGGCGCTGGCTGCAAATTTTTATCACTGATAAATCTACTGACGACAGTTTTTTTATCTACATACTCAATAAAGTCTTCTTCTTTGTGTCTGGCGCTTTCTATTTTATTGCCGCTTATGCGGGTGGAAAAACCCTTTTAGCACTAAAAAGTAGTTCCTCTTCTCAAGGAAGTGGAAAAAAGGTCAGCGAGTTTTTAATGCAGTACGAATGGGGGTTAGTATTAGTGGCCGCCATTGGTTTGTGTATACTCATATTTGCTATTATGCAGTTCAAGCATGCCTATACCACCGACTTTTTAGAAAAGTTTTCTTTACCCGCGTTAAGTCAACGTATCGAAAAGAGTGTGACCGTAACTGGCCGGCTAGGGTATACCGCTAGGGGCGTTGTTTACTCGCTAGTAGGAAGCTTTTTTATTCTCGCCGCTTTTTTGAGTAACCCTTCAGAAGCAGGAGGCTTACAAAAAGCGCTTGAAACCTTAATGCAGCAACCCTTCGGCCCCTATCTTATCGCGGCCGTAGGAGCTGGGTTCATTATGTTTGGACTTTATTGTGCACTTGAAGCCAAGTATAGAAAAATCGACTAACGGTTTAAAAAAGAAGGGCGCCTATTCGCGCCCTTTCTTTATAACGTATTGATACGGTAAGGTCTCAGTTTGGGATGCCACTAAGGTATGGTCCATAAAGCGGCAAAAACTGGGAATATCTCTGGCCGTTGATGGATCGTCAGCCGTGACCGAAAGAGTTTCCCCATCGGCCAACTTTCGAATATTCAAACGCACCATCATCACCGGCTCAGGGCAGCGAAGTCCCAAAGCATCTAGGTGCTGACTGGCGGCGTTAAACACGCTGTCAAACTCAGATGCCATAGTTTTCACGATAGGTGTTTATTGCAGCGATCTCGTTATCAAAACCGCCTTTTTCACCAAGGTATGACACCACATCGGCAAGGGAAACAATCGAGATAACCTGCGTGTTGAAGTCGCGCTCTACTTCTTGAATCGCAGAGAGCTCGCCTTTACCGCGCTCTTGTCTATCTAACGCGATAAGTACGCCTGACAGGCTTGCTTGCTGCTGCTCTATGAGTGTCATAGACTCACGGATAGCAGTGCCGGCTGTGATCACATCATCAACCAGCATAACCTTGCCCTCTAGCGGGCTTCCCACTAGATTGCCGCCTTCACCGTGTGTTTTGGCTTCTTTGCGGTTAAAGCAATAAGGCACATCAAGGTTATGATTATCCGCCAACGCCACGGCAGTCGTAGTGGCAATAGGAATGCCTTTGTAGGCCGGGCCAAACAGTACGTTAAACTCAACGCCGGCATCCATTAGTGCATTGGCGTAAAAGCGGCCCAGTTTGGCCAAATCACCGCCGCGGTTAAACAAACCAGCATTAAAGAAGTAGGGGCTCACGCGGCCCGATTTTAGCGTAAATTCGCCAAACTTCAGTACGCCACGTTCAATAGCAAACTCGATAAAATCTCGCTGAAACGCTTTCATGATGACCTCTTTATTACTCGCTTACGCCAAGGCTGCTTTTTGAATATCGAATAGTTCACGCAGCCCGTGCTTACCAATTTTCAACAGCTCATCAAGTTCTTCAAACGAGAAAGGTTCGCCCTCAGCAGTGCCTTGCACTTCGATAAGTTTACCTGTCTCTGTCATTACAATGTTCATATCGGTTTCAGCTTCAGAATCTTCGGTATACTCAAGGTCAGCAATGGGTGTACCTTCGTAAATACCGACTGATAGCGCAGCAATCATGTGCTTAAGTGGGTTTGTTTTAATAATACCTTTGCTGCGCATGTATGTAAGCGCATCAACTAAGGCAACACATGCGCCGGTAATTGAGGCTGTGCGGGTGCCGCCATCTGCCTGGATAACATCGCAATCAAGCGTGATGGTGTTTTCACCCAGTAATTTTAGGTCAAGTGCAGCGCGAAGTGAGCGAGCGATGAGACGCTGAATTTCTAACGTACGGCCACCTTGCTTACCGCGTGCGGCTTCACGACCGCTGCGAGTATGAGTTGCGCGCGGAAGCATACTGTATTCCGCCGTCACCCAACCTTTGCCTTGGCCTTTCATAAAGCGTGGTACACCTTCTTCCACCGTCGCATTACACAACACCTTGGTGTTACCAAACTCTACAAGAACAGAGCCTTCTGCATGACAAGTGTATTGGCGAGTAATAGTAACGGGGCGAATTTGACTGGCGGTTCTGCCGCTTGGACGCATAGTGTTCTCCACAACGTAAATGCTTAAAAATGAATTGCGATTTACAGTTCTGCCCTGCGTTAAAAATACGAGAAAGTTAACGCGCGGCCAAACGCTGCAAATACAAAATAGCTACGAAATTGCGCTTAAGTATAACGCAATACCCGCAAGCGTTAAAAACGAACTTTGCATGTTTGCTTATTGAAAATCGTAAATGTGGGGTAATATACAAAACACAAGAAAACCTGCCTTCGATTTTCATGTATACAACACGACGTTCGGGTTGTTTTTGCAGGCTTTTATAAAAATTAAAGGATATTTATGATTTACAGCATGACAGCGTTTGCACGCGTAGAAACGAAAAAAGAGTGGGGCTCAGCGGTTTGGGAAATACGCTCAGTTAACCAACGCTTTTTAGAAACCTACTTCCGCCTACCAGAGCAGTTTCGCTCACTAGAGCCTGTTTTACGCGAGCGTTTCCGCAAAAAGTTGGCGCGAGGAAAAGTAGAATGTGCCTTGCGTTTTACCGCAAACGATGCAGCTGTAACCAAGCTTAGCTTAAATGAAGAGCTAGCAAAGCAAGTTCTACACGCGGCCGACTGGGTGCAGTCGCACGGTCAATCTACTGGCGTTAATCCGCTAGACGTATTGCGCTGGCCTGGCGTAATTGCCGCCGAAGAGGCCGACATGGATGCCATTCACGCCGATGTAATGACCGCGTTCGACCAAGCGTTAAATGACTTCATTAGTGCCCGTGCTACAGAAGGCGAAGCGCTTAAAGGCATGATCACGCAGCGTCTCGATGCCATTGAAGCAGAAGCGGAAAAAGTGGCGGCGCGCATGCCTGAAATTATGGTGTGGCAGCGCGAAAGAGTACAGGCGCGCTTTGAAGAGGCAAAAGTAGAGCTAGACGCTGGCCGTTTCGAGCAAGAGATGATCATGCTTGCGCAAAAAGTGGATGTGGCAGAAGAGCTAGACCGCTTAAACGCACACGTTAAAGAAACCCGCAATATCCTTAAGAAGGGCGGGGCAGTAGGCCGCAGACTCGACTTTATGATGCAGGAATTTAATCGTGAATCGAACACCTTAGGTTCAAAATCTATTAGCACTGACATAACGCAATCAGCTGTAGAGCTTAAAGTATTAATTGAGCAGATGCGCGAACAGATCCAGAATATTGAGTAAAGCTCACTAACGCTCAATAACATTCATAACCACCTGAAAAACCTCGATTTATAGCGGGGTTTTGTTTTTTATTGTTCCGTATTTTTTCATTCTGTTTCATCCAACTGGTGAGTATTGTGGTGAGTATTTTTCACTGCTAGTCTCGAACTACTGGTGAGTACAAGAGGTGAAAAAATGCCAAATTTAACTGTTAAACAAGTCAACATACTTGCTAAAAGCAAGCCAAGTAAAACATCCGATGGCAATGGATTATTGTTCGTTGTTCCAAATCGTGGTGAACCATACTGGTCCCTGAGATATTCCTTTAATGGAAAGAGAAGGGAAAAATCACTGGGGAAATTCGAGGAGCTGACACTGGCTGAAGCGCGTGGTGAGGCAGAAACAATAAGAGCCATGCTTAGAGAAGGCGTTGATCCACTATCATTGAGCTCTCTCACCAAGCATAGCGGAATGACTTTTAACGAGCTATTTCGCGATATGTACGAAAATAAGCTTCTTAAACGATTGGAAAGGCCTGACATTCCAAAAAGCAAATACGACAGAGAAATAGCCAAGTTCATTGGTCACCTGAAAGTTGAGCAGGTTAATGCGTTCCACATTCGAGATATCCTAAATATTATTACCGATAGTGGGCGACCTACAGTGGCGAATGATGTACTGGACCTACTTAACAACCTTTTTAAACATGCAATTCAGCTAAATATTACACTAAACAATCCTGCTTCGGCTTTTGGCTACAAAGATGCTGGAGGGCATGAGCCATCTCGGCAAAGAGCATTAACTAATGTTGAGATAGAGCAAGCATTCAGCATATTCAGGAAATACCCAGAATCCTTTACTCGCGACAACTATCTGGCATGTTGCTTGTTGGTAGTTTTAGGGGTACGTAAGTCTGAGTTAATTCAAGCACCATGGAGCGAATTCGATTTAGATAACGCGGTTTGGCATCTACCAAAAGAACGCACCAAAAAAAAATTTAGAGCAATAAAAATCCCATTACCACCACTCGCAGTCGAATGGCTGAAAGAACTAAAAGTTCGCTCACATGGCTCAGATTATGTGTTTCCAGCTAGACGCAAGAGCAAGAAACCATATATGGGCCCTGATACCATCAACAGCGCTATTAATTCACTGTTCGGTATAGACAAAAGTAAGAAAATTCCACCGCCAAACCGTATGGGTGATTTGGAGCATTTCAGAGTGCACGATCTTCGTCGTACGTTCAGGTCTATTGGGTCAGAGCTAAAGTTTCAAGATGATCATTTAGAGCGTTGTTTAAATCATAAAATCAGCAAGTTAGATGAGATTTACAACAAGCATGACTTTTTTGAACAGAGAAAGGAGATACATAGAGTTATTGCAAACTATCTAAAGCCGCTCATATCACCTATTGACTTGGCAGTGTGATTTATGTACAATTCGCGCCCAATTTCCTCATCTAGTACTGTTTTCGGCTGTAGGTTTGTCAAGTGCTTTTTACGAATTTCTTTTACTTTGTTCTGTCAAAGTGCTAGAACTAACTGTAAGAAGCTTTTTCGATGAGCTTTTAAGCATAGTTACCGTACAAAAGACAAAGGATTAGTAAAGGTAAATTTATGGCACCGCAAAAATTTTCTGGTAAAAATTCAGAATCCCGCAAAGAGCGTAAGGGAAACGCTGCCGCGCGTGCAAATGTATCTCTATATGCCAGAGGAAATACTGGCATACAAACGGATCACTTCGTGACACACTCGGAAAAAGAAAAGCGAAAAAATAGAATTTTGTCATTCTGTTTTTCCTAACTTTTGAGTATTGAGTCGTCTATAACATCAAGATTTAAAGCAGTATCTAAATGGAAAATACTGATAATGGAAGCGTATCAAACTGTTTAAACGATCAAAACGGCGACCTTCATCCTACAATACCCTCAAACTCAGAGTCCTTTAAATGTCTAGTGCATGACGACAATGTTGAAGCGTTGAACGTCGCATTTTCGGCTTTTAAGGAAGCAGAAGACTATATAAAAAAATCTGAAATAAGCGTTGGCGAGTTGGATATTCCGTCAGTTAACGAACTTAGGTATTTTGGTTATCATCTGGTCAAAGCTTTGTCTAACCCCGAGCTTAGCAGGACTGATCAGTTAGAAGAAATACACAGAGCCAAAAAGCACGCTCAAAGAGCCTCATACGACGCAATTGAACTAGGTCTGATCAGCAATCTAGAAGTTATTGCGGATTTTCATATGGAGTATGGAGCAAAGCCATATCTAACAGAAATCCATAGTGACTATTTTGGTTTGATGACTAGGGTCGATGAAATCAAAGTAATTGTTGGACAAGAATCTCGACATGATAGAGCTGAATATTACAGAGTGTGTGAAGGCTATTTAAACGAGTTAAAATCAATTAAAAATAAACTTGAGTTATCAAAATCTTCATTGGCCAGCAGAGAAGAAGAGATAGTTAATAACGCCAATAGACTTGAAAGAGCTGAAGAGAGAGCAGAGAATGCGGAAGCGAGAGCAGAAAATGCCGAGAGAAGATCTGAGCTCGCTCAAAGAATAACATTGGGATCTTTTTTAATTACAGTAGCCTCATTATTAATAGCCGGATACGTTGCTTTTTTTAAAGAGCCGAGCTCTTCTGACACTCCTACGTTGCAGAAGGGTAAACAAGAAGAATCAGTAATAACTTCCGACCACGAGCGCAAGTTAGATGCGCCTCCCTCACCACCAAGTAAAGAAGATTCTGGTAGTTAGACCTCTGCCTTAACTACCATTAATCCAAAGTAAGACATCTGACAGCAACCAGCGCGCTTTTCCTTTACCAACGCTGGAGGCTGGCGGGGTTTCTCCCGCCTTTTGCATACGCCACCAGGTAGTGCGGCTTATGCCGGTTCTGCGACAGCGCTCAGTCTCGCTTATCAGCCGCTCTTCTTCGCCATAAAGCTTTAATATTCGCGCTCGTTTTTCAAATAGCTCGTTATTCATGCCCACCTCCTAGTTTCACACGATTCTTCAGTACCCAAGCATCAACTTCTACTCTCTTGAAAAAGGTTCGTCGTCCTCCAAGTTTGTAACAGGGCAACCCATCCCGAACTTGTTGCCGTAAGAAATTCGGGCTCAGTGCTGTGTACTGAACACATTCATCAAATGTGAGGAACTCTTTGCTGTTGAGCGCTACTTTGCAAAGTTGGCTTTCAATCACGCATTTAATTTCGTCAAATAGCTGGTCAGTAAGCATTAGTAATTCTCGCGCTGGGAAACTGGGAAAGTGGGATTAGCATTACTATTCAATGAGTTATCATTTTCGTGAAAGTGGGATAGATCCACACTTTCACCGCATTCGCGACAGATTTTTTCGGGAAAGAACTTAATAAACCGCTCTCCTCCTATTTTAAATGTGCGGCGCGTGCCTTCATTGGAAATGGCCCAACCTTTTTGAAGCATGTAATGGACTGTTTGACTGTATTCATGAGCAACAGACTCAATAACTTCCGATTTGAATAACTGCTGAGGGATGTACCAAGCCAGGTCCGGCTCTGATTCGAAGAATCCTATGCTCCCGTTATGTGATTCTCCCCGAGGGCTCAGGCTATGCCGCCACTTATTGATTAGCTTGATAAGCTTCTTAATAATTTTCTTACTTTCTGAGTTTTCGGTGCTATTTCGGTCATCTAGCCAAATTGTTGCTACTTGTTCTAATGCATCTTTAGCTTCACCCAAGTGCCATGGCAAAAGTCCTAAATTAATGGCAATTTCCCCCGCGGCCGCTAGCATAGCAAATTTATCTAAAACGTTATTAGCTTGGCTCTCAATGTTTTTTGGCCAAGGCCACTGCTCCCGAATATCTTTGTACTCTTTAATAACCTCATTATTTGGGCAATCAAATTTTGAGAGAGCTTCCACCCACGATTTAATGAAAGTGCCATGGTACTTACCTACGCAGGATGATAAGTACTCAGCAAACTCTTTAGCTGAAGTAAATCCATGAGTATTTTCAAAAGCATCATATTTGCTAAATACTGGAACCTCTATCAACCGGACTGATTGCCCTGCACTAACACTTTGATTAATGCCCAACAAAAGCTCTTCAAGGGTAAGCTCGCCGGTACTGAGAAATATTGTTCGCCAACGGTAACGCTTATCCAGTGCACCATCTTGCTGGCTTCTTAGTTTTGATACGCCATTGCACAAGTGATAAATTAACTGGCCTATATCCTGTGCGGGACATTGCTTAAATTCATCAAGGCAAAGCAACATGTTATTTCGCGCACGAGCGATAGATTCAATACCGTTAGATGTGGAGCTCCAAGTCTCCCAGTAGGTTTGATCTGAATAGATACTAGCAGCCACTTTCATCACTGTAGACTTGCCTGATTTTGAGCTTCCGACGATTTGTATTCCAAAGCTTTCTAAATCAGTCCACCCAATAATAGGGGCAGCAAGTGCAGTACATACTGCAAGAATCATGATTGGATTGCCTCGGCAATACTTGCCAATATTTTGTTGCCAATCCAACAATGAACCTGATTCAACTAAGCTGTCACCAGCAAAATCACCAACATAAACTGCCGGTGTCTCATATTGGCCAATACTCCAATCCGGTGTCACGAATTGGCCGTCCACCCAACCACTTTGTCGCGCGCTGTATGCATGCTTATTACATGGAGTTTCGATTAGGTAGGCTAAAAGAGATTCCCACGAGTATTTTCCTGGCGAAAGTTGAAAACCTGACCTAAGCAGCCTCTTTTTAAATTTTTTTGCGAAGTTGTCATCAACTTCCCCCATTGGCAGTACTTCACGAATCGGTAAACCAAAGTAATTTTTCCATTCTAAAAGTCGGCCAAAGTCATCGCGCTTATCGTGAGAAGAGACGATAGCCTTCACTTCTATAGGGCCGGAAATTTTTCTCTCTTCACCATCTTTGTTTAGGCTGTATATCCCGTCCACTTTTGCTTTTAGCATTTGTACTGTTCCTCATAATTCGAAACGCTCTATCAGCGTATGAAACTGTCTAGAACAGATTGCCAGAAGTCCCTTAGGAGTGAGCGGAGAAAGCTAGGGTAACTTTCAGGGGGTTTTTCAAGCCTTTAAAAATGCGGGTTTGGCGAATTTAGGTAAGTTGTTTTAAAAAAAAAAGGGGGAAATGCTACTTTTAGACCTCAAGAATTAGGCATGCCTAATTTTTTCGCTAGAAATATTTGATATCAGTCGACTTTATCGAGGTTTTTGCGATTAAAATGAAATAGCAAAGTAAAAAAAATGACCAGCGCCAAAACCATGGCGCATCCTGTAAGCAACGGAACCATAACTATATTCTTCCCTCTTTAATTGCTTCAAATAGATCGTGTTTTAGTTTGTCGTAGTGGCGAGTAGCGCGAATAGCCAGCACCATTAAAACCCACATTTGAAACCATTCATATGTTGTCATAGCCTTTCCTATTAATTTTAATGCCTGGTGATGCTGGTAAATACGTCACCTTCCCAATTACTGATTTGCTGCCGCTTATCAGGATTATAGCCGGTAAACGGAAATGTTATTTTGGTGCTGCGCGCTTTAAACTTTGAAAAGGGCTCCAATCTTACATCCCAGACAGCCCCATATTCGTTGGTTACATCGAACGCAAACGCTTTTTGGGATATTAAAGTGAGTAACATATCCTCTTCTGTCTGAACATCCTTTTCAAAAGAAAGGCCTAGTGGCTCACATTCGACTTCAATACCACACAGTCGATGTTTGATCTCAGCAAACGCGGGCAAAAATGGCCGTAGCTCAGAGTTATTAATCAATTTTTCTTCGTTCATAAAATTCGCCTCCAATTTGGCATGCCAAATTGGCTCTAGTAGTAGGTGTCGTATAATTCGCCTCGGGCCTGAGCATCTTCAGCCTCTTGACGAGTCATATGTTCGCCATCAGCAATAACATTGCCCATACCGTCATCAAGCTTATCTAGTTGTTCATTTTCTTTACTGCCTGCTCCGTCCCCGCTGAAAATTGCACTAAGAACGAATAAAACTACTACTGCCAAAATACCCAAAAAACCTTCGAAACCCATATTACCTCCAATCCCAATTTGGCATGCCAAATTGAAAGCTAAGTATTCCTTAGTATCCAGACTTCATTAAAACTAAGAAAATCTTAGTTTTCAATAGCAGATCTCCTACACCCGTTGAAAAGTAATGATGGTTCGCCGTTTCCAAAACGGCTAAAGCAAGCAAGAACAAGACTTGGTCTGTCCCAGAAGCAGTTAGGAATAATGGCGGGGATGGATAATTTTGTTGCGTCTGCTCGTATGAACCAATATGAGCGTGGTGTTCACACTCCAGATTTCAAAACAGTAGTAGCGCTTAGTGATGTTCTGAAAGTGCCAACTGCTTTCTTGTATTGCATTGAAGACGAATTGGCAGAAAATATTTTAGATTGGTCAAATAGTCCCAACTGCGCCTAAAGATGTTCACTTTTTAAACTACTCGTGACAGTATAGATTTCTGGGCAATAAAAGGCCCAGTCCAAATATTTGTATTAATTAATCTGATGGAGCAGAGATATGGCCGTGAAGCATGTACCAACTGGAATTGTTCATAAGGGAAGTAAAGGTGGAACAACAGGATGTGGTTTTGATACTAAAAAGGAAGCTACCCACTGGGTAGAATCCCACTCTAAAATCAACTGTGATAAAAACGGTTGTAAAAACTGAAGTTTCGTTGAGCAGTAAACTAGGGCGAAGTTAGTTTCTTCGCCAATTAAAAATTAGGCATGCCTAATTTTAACTGCCCAAGTAGGCATAGGTGATCTTTAAACGTTCATGACCTAACTCTTGGCTAATTTGCTCACGAACTTTCGTATCAAGCTCATAATCAATAGGTGATAACTCTCTTCTACGCGGGCCACCGTCGGCAGGGCATTTCCAACCTGTAAGCTCTAAATAACGCTCCCTTGCGTAATGGTGACGTAATCCGTGATTTTTATTTAATCCAACTCGGATGGTTTCTCGGTCGTATTCTCCCATTTGTGACTTATAGTTCTTGTCAGGTTCGATAAGTGCTCCTTTAGTAACAGCAGCAATATCACGAATAAGCTGTCGTTGAGATTCATTTCGAATTGGGATCGTGCGGTATTTGCCACCTTTGGCCCATGAGCCTTTAATTTGTAGAGTGTTAGCGTTTATCAAAGCGTAAGATAAGCTGAATTTCATACACTCCTCTTTTCTAAGCCCAAATTCTTGCTGCAAACGCAG